>Ga0209333_1000211_pt1 | contig 32661 bp, 31 predicted proteins | sample BlaSpr_A8_OM2_O3_FD_187982 | JGI IMG/M metagenome (GOLD analysis project Ga0209333, IMG submission 187982) | Forest soil microbial communities from Thunder Bay, Ontario, Canada - Black Spruce, Ontario site 2_A8_OM2_O3 (SPAdes) (version 2) | ecosystem: Environmental > Terrestrial > Soil > Boreal... | reverse complement strand
AGGACGACCCGGGCAAGCGCCGGGTATTCGACCATCCCGGGCTACGCGTGTCGGCGGCATCGCCACCCCACATCTTCGCGATGAAGGCACTCGCTGCCCGTACACGCGACGTCGACGATCTCCGCGTGCTTGCCGACATCATCGGTGTGAAGTCAGCCGGGGAAGCCCTGCAAATCTGCGAGGACTTTTATCCGGATGAACCACTGCCGCAACGGTCCGCCGCCGTCTTGCAAGAACTCTTCGGGTAACCGAGCCGACCCGGGACTGTGCCTGCGACATCCCAAGCTCGGTGCCGATCCGCAGACGCGACTAGACAGGAGGCCACGTTGCGTGCTTCCACGATGGTTTCGTTCTTACCGGCCGGGCGAGCTGGAGAAGAATGGGGCGGTCAGGCCCGCGCTATCGGGCGGTCACAGGGACCACAGGCCTTGGGTAGGGGATAGGCGGGCGGCGCGGATGGCGGGCAGCAGCCCGGCAAGGGCGCCGATGAGCAGGGCGGCGGCCATGCCTCCGGCCCAGGCCTCGGCCGGGATGACGGTGGGCCAGCCCTTGGTGTGCGCGTAGACGGCGGTGGAGATCACGCCGGCGATGACCCCGACGGCGCCGCCCAGCAGCGCGAGCATGATGGCCTCGGACAGGAACTGGATGCGGATCTGGCCTCTGGTGGCGCCCAGGGCGCGGCGCAGCCCGATTTCCTGGCGGCGTTCCAGCACCGAGATGATCATGATGTTGGCTACCCCGACGGCGCCGACCAGCAGGGCGACCGCACCCAGGCCCAGAAACAGCGCATCGAACGCGCCTGCCGCGTCGGCTTGAGCGGTCAGCGCGGTGGAGGGCTGGGAGACGTCGACCTGGCTGGGGTTTTGCGGGTTGGCCTGGGCCGCGAGCAGGTTGTCGACTCTGGTGGTGGCGGTCTGGGTGTTGACCGTACGGACATACAGCTCCGACGGGTGCCCGTCGAAGCCAAGATACTTGCGGGCGGCCGGGAAGCCGACCAGGACCGAGGTGTCCAGCTGCTGGGCCAAGGTCGCGGGGTTGAGGATGCCGACGACGGAGAACCACTGGCCGCCGGCCCAGATCCGCATCCCTGGCCAGATCCGGTCGATGCCCAGCAGCTGGGCTGCCTGGTAGCCCAGCACCGCCACGGGCTCGCGGGCGGTGGCGGCGTTCAGGTAGCTGCCCTGGGCTACGGACGTGCCGACAGCGGCGGGCAGCCCGGGGCTGGCGGCCTCGACGCTCAGCCCGTTGGTGTCGATGGCGGGGATCAGCGGGCTGCGGTAAACATCGGCGTTCACGGTACCGGTGTATCGCACCGCGGTGACGCCGGGCAGCTGGCCGACCATGCCGGGCGAAGCGTCGGGCAGTTCGGCGGTCTGGCCGGTGATGGTCTGCCCGTTGGTGGCGGTCAGCAGGTTGGTGCCCAGTCTGGCGATCTCGGCCAGCAACTGGGCCTGGGAGGAGGCGGCCAGGCCGAGAACGGCGACGATCGCGGCGACTCCGATGGCGATGCCCAGCGCGGACAGTGAGGCGCGCAGCTTGCGGGTGCGCAGCCCGATGCTGGCCAGCCCAGCCAGGTCGGACGGCCTCAACCGGGCCACCGGCGGCGTTGCGGCTCGGTCCGGCGCGAGGGTGGTCATGAAATTCCTTCCTGAACGGGCTGCGGGCGGGTGAGCCGCCCGGCAGGGGCTGGTCTGGTGTCGCGGACGATGCGCCCGTCGAGCATCTCGATGCGGCGCCGCATCCGGCCGGCGATCGCGTGGTCGTGGGTGATCACGACGATCGTGGTACCGGCCGCGTTAAGTTCTTCAAGCAGCGCGAGGATGGAGGCGCCGGTGGCGGAGTCCAGGTTGCCGGTGGGCTCGTCGGCCAGGACCACTGGCGGGCTGCCGGCGATCGCCCGGGCGATCGCCACTCGCTGCCGTTCCCCGCCTGACAGCTGGGTCGGGCGGGCGTTACCGCGGTGCCCCAGCCCAACCCGGGTCAGCGCGGCAGCGGCGAGCTGCCGGCGCCGCGCCCGGGGGACGCCGGCGTACAGCAGCCCGTCCGCGACGTTGTCGATGAGCTTCTGGTGCTCGGCGAGGAAGAATTGCTGGAACACGAACCCGATCCGGGAGGCGCGCAGCCCGGACAGCGCTCGGTCGCTCATCGCCGCGGCATCCAGCCCCGTCACCCGCACCGTCCCGGCCGTCGGCCTGTCCAGGGTGCCCATCAGGTGCAGCAACGTGGTCTTGCCCGACCCGGACGGGCCCACGACCCCGGTCAGCTCCCCGGCCGCCACCGCCAGGCTCACCCGGTCCAGCGCCCGCACCGGCGGCGACCCCGGGTACTCCTTGGTCACCTGTTCCAGTTCCAGGACGGCGCTCACGTGGACGGCACCACGACGAGCTGCCCGGGCGTCAGGTTCCCGGTCACCTGCACCAGACTGGAGGAGTCATCGAACAGCCCGACCGCCACCGGCACCAGCCGCCGGGTGTTGTCCGGCCCGGTTACCTCGACCGCATACCGGCCCGGGGACTGCGCCAGCAGCGCGCCCACCGGCACTGCCAGCACGTTGCTGACGCTTTCGGCGGTGATCTCCGCCGTCACCGGCGCCTCGTCGAGGTTCCCGGCCGCTGATGGCTCGGTCAGCGTGACCATCACCGGGATCGTCGCCGAGCTCCCGGACCCGGATGCCACCGTGCCCACCGAGGAGATCTTCCCCGGCGTGCTGGCACCGTCCGGCAGCGTGATGCTCACCGTGTCCCCCACCGCCACCTCTGACTCATCCGAGGTGTTCAGCGCGATACTCACCACATGCTGATCCGAGGTCGCCGACAGCAGCGGCCCGGCGGCCGGATTACCCAGGCTGCCCAGCAGGCTCGTGACCCGTATCGCGTGGGGCTCGAACACCACCGACCTCACCGCGAGCGACCCCGACGGGCTGGAGATCCCCGCCGCCGACTGCAGCGCGTCCACCCCCACCTTCGTCTCCCACGAGAAGTAATCCCAGCCCTCCGCGCTGATATCGGTCCTGTCCGCATAGCCGAGACTCACCAGGTCACGGTTTAGCTGGGTCACGTCCGCCCCGGTCACTCCCTCAGCCAGAACCCGCCAGTCCGGCAACGACCCGTACAGCAGCACCACCGGATCGGTCAGATCGGTCTTGTAGAGCACCTGCCCCTGCCGGATCACCTGCCCCACCGACGGCAGCCCGGTCAGCGTCCCGCCGCCCGCCCCGGTCACCGTGTAGGACCCCGCATATCCCAGGGTCCCGTCCACCGGTGTCTGCTCCGATAGGTTCGCCCGCACCACCGGCTGGGTCGACGGCGCCGCCGCCCCCTGCCCGGCCCCGGACGGGGAAGTCTGCGAGAACGCCCCGGCCCGCCACGCCACCAGCACCCCGCCGACTACCAGCACCGCCGCTATCCCTGCGGCAATCCGCCGCAGCCGCCCGCGCCTCCGGGCCCTCGCGGCGGCGCGAAGGCCTCCGGGGGCGTCGGCGGCCTGCCCGGATACCGGCGTCTCGGCTGACCCGCCGCTCTCCTCACGGCCCTGCGAAATCATCTCGCTCACGGTCAGCCTCCTATCCGTGCCGACCCGCCGCATTCCCGGCCCGCCATCACGACCCCTGCCCGCTCGCCGCTGCCCCCGGGAATACCCCGTTGTTGTCGTGCGCCTGCGACTGGCAGGTACTGAACGCAGACTGGTAGCTGGGCAGGGCGATGTTGATGCTTTTCGGTACGTCGAACACGTTCTGGCTGGTGGGATCGGGGAAGGCCGGGAAGCCATGGGAGCGCATGCAGGTAGCGAGCTTGTCGCCCGCGGCCAGGTCCTGAGCCGTCACCGCGGGTCGCTGAGCCTCGCCCGGCACTAGGTGGATGCACGCCGCTTTCGCGGCCTGGAACGCGGGGGAGCTGGGATCGACACTGTCAGGGCCCACGCCGGAGAAGCTGAATCCTCCGTTGACGGGATCCGGGAAGTTCTTGATGCCGTGGCTGCGCATGCATTTCGCGAACTCCACGAGCTGGGCCGTAGTAACCGGGGATGATCCCGCGTCCGGGGTGCTGCCCGGGCTGGAACTCGAGCACGCCACGACCGCGAAGGCCATCACGGTCAGGACGGCGGAGATCGCCACGATCCGCAGGGCAGGCGGCCGACGCCGCGACCAAGCGGCCCGGGTACTACCGGTTGCGCCGGTTCCCGCATGGACCGCCATTTCGCTGACGCGTTCTGCTGCGTTTGTCATTGCGTTGTCCCTTGTCTGCTCATGAATCCCAGGTCGTGTTCGTTGTACGCCGAGGGCGCTTACACCGGCCCAACAGCGCCTGTTGGGCCGGTGTAAGGAGGGCTCGGGCATCCTGGGATGGTCACGGGCCAGGAATAGGGTGTGCCGGCTGCACCTCCAGCCATGGGCGCTGAGGAGCACTTATGCGGTTTCATCAGAGAATGACCGGGCACCGCCTCCCGCGACATCTGCCGCAGCGCACCATCCGGATGCGCCTTACCCTCATTCACTGGGGACTGTTCGTTGCGTCCGGAGCGGTCTTGCTCGCCATTACAGTTGCGCTATCGGTCGCACTCTCCAATGTGGGATCGTCGGGCTCCCGGGGACGGCAGGGCGCAGCGAGCCTCCCGTCCGGGACCGCGGGGCAGCACAGTCCCGGCCATCAACTGCTCATCGTGTCGGCGATCGCGCTGGCGATCATGGCGATCCCCGCCATCTCGGTCGGCTGGCTGATGGCTGGCCGCTACCTGCGGCCGCTGCGAAAGATCACGGCCGCCGCCAGGACCATCTCCGCTACCAGCCTGCACGAGCGCCTCAACCTGGCCGGTCCCCAAGACGAACTCAAGGAACTCGGCGATACCTTCGACGACCTGCTCGGCCGCCTGGAGCGGTCATTCCAGGCGCAGCGCCAGTTCGCTGCAAACGCCGCCCATGAGCTGCGCACCCCCCACGCCACGATGCGCGTATGGCTCGACGTCGCCTTGGACAAACCCGGGCCTTTGCCCCGGCACATCATCGACCTCGGCGACAGGCTCCGGCACGAACTCGACCACGTCGACCGGCTGCTTGACAGTCTTCTCGTTCTCGCCCGCGCCCAGCACGGCGCCATCACCGACGAAGCCACGCTGCCGCTCGACGGCCTTGTATCCGGCGCGGTCGATGCGCTCGCCAGCACCATATCCGGCATGAGCCTCGATGTCAGCCAGCGAAGATGCCCGAGGGCGCAGGTCACCGGCAGTAAGACGCTGCTCGCACGCATGATCCAGAACGTGGTCGACAACGCCGTCCGCCACAATTCCGAGGGCGGCTGGGTACGTATCCGCACCGACGTCGCCGGCGCGAACGCCCGCCTTGTCGTTGAGAACGGCGGGACTGTCCTTGGCGAGCAGGACGTCCAGCACCTAACCCAGCCCTTCCGGCGGCTAGGCGCGGAACGAACCGAATCAGACACCGGCACCGGCCTGGGCCTGTCGATAGTCGCCTCCATCACCGAGATCCACGGCGGCCGACTAGAACTCCACGCCCGGCAACAAGGCGGTCTGCAGGTCATCATCGTGCTGCCGCTGGCGGTGCGCATCATGGCCCAGGCGCCCGCATGAGGATCCTGGTCGTCGAGGATTCCCGTAGCCTCGCCGATGGCATCGCCGAGGGACTCAGGGACAAGGGCCTAGCCGTCGACGTGGCCTACGACGGGCTCGAGGCAGCCGTGAAGCTCGACGTGAACGCCTACGACGTCGTCATTCTCGATCGCGACCTGCCCGGCCTGCACGGCGACGCCATCTGCCGGGGCATCGCCGACAGCGGCAAACCCGTCATGGTGCTCATGCTGACCGCGTCCGGCTCCCCCGGCGAACGCGTCAGCGGCCTCAGCCTCGGCGCCGACGACTACCTGGCCAAGCCCTTCCACTTTCCCGAGCTCCTGCTGCGCGTGCGGGCTCTCGCCCGGCGTCAGCCCGCCGCCCGTCCGCGGGTCTACCGCGCAGCCGACCTGGAACTCGACTCCTTGCACCACACTGCTGCCCGCGACGGGCGACAGCTCGACCTGTCGGTCAAGGAGTTCGCCGTCCTCGAGGCGCTCATGCGAGCACAGCACGCGATCCTCAGCGCCGAGGACCTCCTCGAGCAAGTGTGGGACGAACACACCGACCCCTTCACCGGCACCGTCTCGGTCACCATCAGCCGCCTCCGGCGGAAGCTCGGCCACCCCCCGGTAATCGAGACCATCCCGCACCTCGGATACCGAATCGCAGGCCCTGCCGACTAAATCAGGCCAGGCACGGACAATGACATCACCGCCGCGAGTGCCGCCGGGCATTCGGGAGAGTCCGCACCGGTACCTGCTCACCCGGCGGCTGAAGCGGGCCGCTGCGCGGGCGCGGATCCCGGACTGTCTGCTGCTCCACGCGTGGGGACGCCCGCACCCCCAGACAGCACGTTTGGAGAAGACAGGCACCGCCAGCGTGGTGATCCCCAGTGGACGTCGTGTCGTCTGCCGGTGGATGAGACGGTCCGGCTTGCAGGACCGCGCGGCCTGCCAGCCTGCAACACAAGCTGCCCTGGCGCGCGCCGCAAGAGAGTCTCACCGGTCTGTCGAGTTCGCGTCTGCTCATTCGAGGCGTAGGCAGAGGGCCAGATCGAGCATGCGGTCCGCCCCGAGCCGGAAGGGACGAACCGCCATGACCACCCAGACTCGGAGCACCGCCAGCCCCCGCCGGAAGCCCTGCGTTGCCGATCGTGTTACCAAGTCGCTGCTCGGCTACGGCGTCTTGGCGGGCACCGTCTTCGCGGTGTCGGTCCTCGTCCAGGGCAGGGGCGCGGGCGGTTGCCGCGCCGATGCCGGACGATGCGCCGGTGACGACGGCGACCTTGCCCGGTGTCCTGTTGCTGGTCATCGTGGTCAGACCTCCGGGATCTGTCGGCCGAAGCTTTCGAGGGTGATGGCGTCCGGCTCGGGACCGCCGCGCTTGCCGGTATCGAGCCCGTCGATGGCCGCGACCTCGTCCGCGGTGAGCTCGAAGTCGAACACGTCGAAGTTCTCCGCGATGCGGCGGGGCTTGGTTGACTTCGGGATGACCGAACGTCCCTCCTGCAGGTGCCAGCGCAGCATGACCTGCGCGGGACTCTTGGAGTGGGACTCGGCGATCTTGACGATGACGGGGTCTTCCAGGGTGCTGGTGTGCTCGCCCTCGCGATAGAAGGTGATGCCGCCGATCGGCGACCAGGCTTGGGTCACGATGCCGTGCTCGGCGTTGAATGCTTGCACCTCGGGCTGCTGGAAGTACGGGTGCAGCTCGATCTGGTTGACGGCGGGGACGACCTGGGTCTTGTCCAGCAGGTTCGTGAGGTGCTCGACCATGAAGTTGCTGACGCCGATGGCGCGTACCTTGCCGTTCTTGAGCAGCGTCTGCAGCGCTCTGTACGCCGCGAGCGTCTTGCCGAAGTCGGACGGCAGCGCCTGGTGCAGGATCAGCAGGTCGATCTGGTCGATGCCGAGCTTGCCGGCGCTCTTGCCGAAGGCGTGCAGCGTCTCGTCATATCCGTAGTCGCTGATCCAGATCTTGGTCTCCAGGAAAACCGCCGCACGGCCGCCCTTCGACGCGTGCACCGCTTCGCCGACCTCGCGCTCGTTGCCGTATGCGGCGGCCGTGTCAATGTGGCGGTACCCGGTGCCGAGCGCGGCCGCGACCGCGCTGCGCGTCTCCTCCGGCGGTGTCTGGAAGACGCCGAGACCGATCGAGGGCATCTCGACGCCGTTGTTCAGGGTGATGTCCGGTGCTTCGCGTGCCATGGTGATACTCCTCCGGATGCTTGCTGTTCCCGTGGCGTGTCAACGCCGCGGTGTGGTCTCGTTTACCCGCGTGGCGGCGTCAACCAGAACAGGTCAGTCGTCGTGGGCGAGTGAGGATGAGAGGTCTTGGTATGCGTTGGCCTGCGCGATCAAGTCCCGGCCCTTGCTCGCGACGGTCTGGACTGCATCCGCGCCGGCGACCCAGCGGACCGGTGGCTCATCCAGGCTGGCGATCTTGATCAGCGCGTCGGCGAGCTTCGCCGGATCGCCGCCCTGCTTGCCGTTCATGCTGGTCCAGTCGGCGACGGTCTGCGTGGTGCGCTGCGCGTAGTCCTCGATCGAGGGCTCGGCGTACGTGGTCGACGCCGGCGTGAGCAGGTCGGTGCGGAAGAAGCCGGGCTCTACGATCATGGTGCGGATGCCGAACGGCGCTACCTCCGGTGCCAGCGATTCAATCCAGCCTTCGAGGCCGAACTTCGAGGCCGAGTAGGCGGAGCAGAATTCCTGGCCGACGATGCCGCCGGTCGAGGTGATCGCGATGACCAGGCCGGAGCGCTGCTGACGCATGACGGGCAGCACAGCCCGGGTGACGTTCAGCGGGCCGAAAAGATTCGTCTCGACCTGTGCTCGGAAGTCACCGGGGCTGATCTCCTCGAAGAATCCGGCGATGAAGTTGCCCGCATTGTTGACCAGAACGTCGACCCGGCCGAACCAGTCGACCGCCGCCTGAGCGGCGGCCGTGGCCTCGTCGGGACTGGTGACGTCGAGCTTGACGGCTAGCAGGTCGTCATGGGCTCCGATGGCGGCGGCGACCCGCTCAGGGTCGCGGCCGGTGGCCACCACAGCGTGGCCAGCGGCCAAAGCAGCCTTGGCGATGTCTGTTCCCATGCCGCGTCCGGCACCGGTGATCAGCCAGACTGTCTTACTCATCAAATTCCTCCTGCCTCTGCTTTGACGCATTCCTGGTCGATGACCTGCTTTTCCGGGTGTCTACCGCCGGCGGGCCTGCGGCGTCAGTTCGGCCGCGCCGTAGCTGTTGTCGTCCGCGTTCAGCGTGACGCCCGGCGCTACGAGCTCATCGACGCGGTCCAGGATCTCGGTGTCGAGCGTGACGCGCACCGACGGGAGCTGCGATTCGAGCTGCTCCATGGTCCGCGGGCCGATGATCGCCGAGGTGACGCCCGGGTGGTTGATCGCCCATGCCAGTGCGAGCTCGATCATCGTCATTCCCGATTTCTCGGCAAGCTGCGCAAGCTCTTCTACTACGTCCAGCTTGCGCTGGTTCGCCGGGGTGCTCATGTCGAAGCGGGCCCCCGGGCGCGCGGCCGACGTGGGCGTGCCGGGGGCGCCCTTGCGCCACCGGCCGGTCAGCCAGCCGCCGGACAGCGGGCTGTACACAAGGGTTCCCATGCCGTGACGCTGCACCGTTGGGAGCACGTCCTCCTCGATACCGCGGACCAGGATCGAGTACGGAGGCTGCTCGGTGACGAACCGGGCCAGGTTCCGCCCACGGGAGACCCATTGCGCCTCGACGATCTGGCTGGCCGAGTAGGAGGACGAACCGATGTAGCGAACCTTGCCCTGGCGCACGAGATCGGTCAGCGCACCGAGGGTCTCCTCGACATCCGTCGTCGCGCTCGGGCGGTGCACCTGGTACAGGTCGATGTAGTCCGTCTTCAGGCGCCGCAGCGAGTTCTCGGCCTCCTGCATGATCCACTTCCGGGAACCGCCGCTGTGGTTCGGGCGGTCGTCCATTGGCATGAAGAATTTCGTCGCCAGCACGACATCGTCGCGGCGCCCCTGCAGGGCCTCGCCGGTGATCTCCTCCGACACACCGCCGGAATACACGTCAGCGGTGTCGACGAAGTTGATCCCGGCATCGAGTGCGCGGTGGATGACGCGGATCGCGTCGGCGCGGTCGTTGTTGCCCCACGGTCCGAACATCATCGTGCCCAGACACAGCGGGCTCACCGATACCCCGGTCCGGCCCAGCAGTCGGTATTCCATGTCGTGCTCCTCGTTGTTCGTGTTCAGCTGCCGGTGATGTCGTTGAGTGCGGCGAGGCCGTTGAGGGTGCGGGGGTAGCCGATGAAGGGCACGAGCACGGTCAGCACGGCGAGCAGCCTCGCGCGGGTGTTGCCGACCCGCAGGTTCCCGTCGACGTGCCCGCGCACCTGGGCGTCGGCACCGCCCAGGGCGACGAGCATCGAGAACGTGAGCAGCTCGCGGACCTCCAGGTCGATGCCGCCGCGCCCGACGGTGTCGCCGAAGCAGTTGGCGGCCAGGTAGCGCTGGAAGTGCACCTCGTCCGCCGGGGTGCCGGTGAGGCAGGCGGCCACCGCGTCGTCGCCGACGATGCGGCCCTGCACCGCCTTGCCGTGCTCCAGGCGGGTCTGCGGCGTGGAGGCCGACTGGCCCGGCAGCGGCAGCTCGACCCCTGCCTCGGTGAGGACGTCGTTGACCGCGTGCAGGTAGTCGAACGCGCGGGCCATGCCGACGTAGGCGACGGACTGGTAGACGATTTCCTTCAGCTCGACCGGGCTCACCCCGCCGGTGGCCACCGCGGCGGCGGCCATGACGCGGAACTCTGCGAGGCCGCCGGCGGCCAGGATGGCGGCCAGCTGAACCATGAGCCGGGTGTGGAGGTCGAGCGTCTCGTCCAGCCGCGCGGCGTCGGCGGGCACCTCGCCGAAGGCGAAGTTGTCGAAGTACTCGATCAGCTCGGGGTCGGACTGCGCCAGAGTGGAGACCCGGTCGCCGAACAGCTGGTCGTGGTTGCTCTTCGCGGCAGCGCTCATCGCCATCGGCTACACCCCCGCCGTGCGGTGCGCGCCCGAGTACTGCTCGTCAGTGACCGGCTCGAGCCAGGTCGTGGCCTCCCCGTCGCCAAAGGCGTCGAGGATCGCGTAATGGCACATCATGTTCTCGGCGGTGCCGCCGTGGAAATGCTCCTCGCCCGCCGGGGTCCACACGCTCTCGCCGGCGCGCAGCACCACGGTCTTCCCGTCGCGGGTACCGACCAGCCCGATGCCGTCAGTGCACACCAGCAGCTGCCCGTTGACGTGGCTGTGCCAGTTGGTGCGCGCGCCGGGGGTGAACCGGACGAGGCCGCAGGTGAGCTGCGAGGTGCCGTCGCCGCCGAACACCGGGTTCAGCCACACGTCGCCGGTGAAGTTCGACGACGGGGTCTTCACCGTGGCGGTGCTGGGGTTCTTGTCCATGTCGTGTCCTTCTCGTCGTTGAGGTGATCAGGAGTGAGAGGGGTTCAGGCGGGTTCGACACGCAGGGTTGTCGCGCGGGCGACGTCCGCGGTGATGCGGGCGACGGCGCTGGGCGAGCGGCCGTACTTGATGCGGTAGGCGCCATCCAGAGCGTCGTCCAGCTCACGCCCCTCGCCAGCGTGCGCGCCGGCCTCGGCGAAGACCACGCCCCTCTGGAGGCGTCCAGCGCTCAGCTCGCCCTGGTGGCAGGTCTGGACGCCGCGGTACCAGGCGGCTGTCGTGCCATTGACAGACCGGACGTACACGGCGTTACCGTGCCGGACGATCCACACAATGCGAGCCGCTCGCAGCGTGCCGTCGCTACGCCGGGTGGCGATACCGGCCTCACCACAGCCGTCGATCGCGGACAGCTCGCCGGCGCGCCACCCGTTCGAGGCGGCCGCGGACGTGCCACCGGCTTCGGTGACTCACGATCGAGGTGCGGACTGTCTGCTGACTCGGTGACTGTGCTCACGAGAACCAGTCAACCGGCATGCGCGCGCCCGTGGGAGTGCCTGCTCTTACAGGTAACAGCGGTACCTCCCAGGGGGCAGCGCGGTCACCTACCGTGGAGTCATGGACAACCGAGCACAGGTCCGCGAGTTCCTCGCCTCCCGGCGGGCACGGATCACCCCCGGCCACGCCGGCCTGCCCGCCTACGGCGGCAACCGCCGGGTCAAGGGCCTGCGCCGAGAAGAGGTCGCGCTGCTCGCGGGGGTCAGCATCGACTACTACATCCGGATGGAACGCGGCGACCTCGCGGGCGCCTCCGAGACGGTCCTCGACGGCGTCGCGGACGCCCTGCAGCTCGACGAGGCCGAGCGCGAGCACTTGCAGGCGCTAGCCCGCTCCGCCCGCCCAGCCGCGGAGCGGCGCGCCCGGCCCGGGCCGGCCACGGTCCGCCCCGTCATCCAGCAGGTTCTCGACGCGATCACTGAAGCACCAGCCTGGATCCGCAACGCCCGGCACGACATCCTTGCCATGAACCCGCTCGCCCGCGCGCTCTACTCGCCGGTCCTGGACTCCGCCGTCGCCGGCGCGACAGCCAAACGCGCCGCCAACACCACCAGGTTCATCTACCTCGACCCGGCCGCCCGAGAGTTCTTCGTCGACTACGACCGCATGGCCACCGACGCCGCCGCCATGCTCCGGCTCGAAGCAGGCCGCAACCCTCACGACAAAGCCCTCATCACCCTCGTCGGCGAACTCTCCACCCAGAGCGAGCTGTTCCGCCAGCACTGGGCCTCGCACAACGTCAAATTCCACCGCAGCGGCCGCAAACGACTCCGCCATCCCGCCGTCGGCGAGCTCGACCTCAACTTCGAGGCCATGGAACTCCCCTCCGAGCCCGACCTACGCCTCAACCTCTACACCGCCGACCCTGACACCCCCGCGGCCGACGGTCTCAAACTACTGGCCAGCTGGGCCGCTACCCGCACCGCCGGCAACACCGGCACGCGAAACGCTCACGACGTCCGCTGATCAACCAGCGCCCTCCAGAGAACCTGCTTCTCGGCGCGCTCGATATGGCCCAGGCGCAAGAACTCACTTGGGGCGCGGGACTGGATCGTGCTGTCGGCACAGATCGCCGAGCCAGGCCGGACCCAGCTAGCGCTCGGCACGTGCTGGGACTGGACAAGACACCCTGACCTCGCTGCTGGACCGGCTGGAACCGGCGGCCTGATCATCCGCAGCCTCGACCCACACGACCGACGCGCCCGCATCCCCCAAGTCACCACAGCCGGGCGGCGGACCCAGGCCCGCATAACCCGTGCCCGCGACCACACCGAAGCTGAACTGCTCAAAACATTTAGCCCCCAAGAGCAACACCTCTTGCGCGACCTGCTTATCCGCCTCGCGGCCGACCAGCGAGGCGACTGCCTGCACGCCAGCGGCTCCTGCATCTAACAGCCCAGCCGTCCTGTCACGGCCGGCGAAGGGAAGGACCCGCCTACTCCGCAACCTCGCCCGCCCGGCGAGCGGAAAGGCGCGGCCGTCGTCGTCAGGTGGCGCAGGGTTGCTGTCTGCCTGTGGCTAAGGGATCGCGAACGCCGGTGGGACCCGACGCTGGACCCGGTCCCGATCACGCACCGGCCCATTCGGTAGCCGGCCTCAGCGGCCAAACTCGCGCGGACAGGTGGCGGCGGCGGCCCTGGCAGGCCAGCACGCCTGCTCCTGCCGTATCCCGCTCACGAATTACCCTGCACCTGTTCGGTGCCCGGGAAGCGCTCCGAGCAGATTCAGCCAGATAAGCGCCTTCCCAGCCCTCTCCAGTTGCAACCAAATAGGCCCAAAGGGGGCAGAAGCTCAACCCATCAGCCGAGGGCGATGCCACTCAAACTGCCACTCGCGGTCGGTTCGGTACTCGGTTCTGCGTTCGAAAAATCCTAATGACCTCGAGCCCCCTTACGGAATCGAACCGTAGACCTTCTCCTTACCATGAACCACCGTCAGGTTCCGTAGCCGCAGGTAGTGCCCGCTAACCAGGAAAAACACGAGCCCACGCCAGCGCTCACAAGCTCCGATGTGGCTCTCACGAGCGCCATTTGCCACTCAATCTGCCACTCACTTTGATCTTGTTCCGAAGTCACGAGTTTCGACTCCGGTGGCGTACCGATACACGCACTCGGCGACGGCTAGCTTGTCCTCTACGCTCGCGCGAACACGTCCTTTCATGAGGTTTCCTTTTTTCTGCCCAGCATCCCGAGGTGAGTGTGCTGGAAGCTGTCGTCGTACTTGAGCCCGTAGCCGAGAACCTGGTCGAGGCCGATGTGGGCCAGCCATACCAGGCCCAGGGCGAGGACCAGCGGCCGGTGCTGCCACCAGCCCAGGCCGATCATCACGGCCGGCAGGGGCGTGGCGTGCGCCACGTTATAGCTGACGGCCCCGATGCGGGTCCCGCCGAGGTATCCCGCCCACGCCAGGTCCGGCAGCAGGATGAGGGCGGGTACGAGCCACCAGGGCTGCCCGGTGACGGAGTAGGCGGCGAGGGCGCCGGCCAGCAGGACCGCGGCCTCGGCTCGCAGCCAGACCCGGGGGGCGCCGGACACGGTGCCGTCGGACGCCGGCTGGCCGGCGGCGTGGCCAGCCGGGCCGTCGGCCTGGAAGCGGCCTGCGGTCATGAGTCACCCCGGCTGTGAGCTGACGGCAGCGTCTCCAGCAGCAGCAAGATGGTCAGCGTGACGGAGAGCGGAAACATCCGATGCTCCTTCCCTGGCATTGCTTCACTGGCATTGCGGGCGCTAGCCGGCGGCGTTTGCGGCGGGCGTGCACATGGTTCGCAGGCCGCGGTCGAGGAAGCGGATCATCCAGCCGAAGCTCTCATCGGCGTCTGCGCTCCACTGGAAGCCGTCGGCGGCCTGCAGGGCGGCGTACCCGTGGATGGTGCAGCGCAGGGTGCGGATGGCGTGGTTCATCTCGGTGTCGGCGATGCCGTACCCGCGCAGCATCGCGGCGATGGAGCCGAGGAGGCGGGTGGTGGCCGTCACCAGCGGGTCGGCCGGGTCGGTGAGCTGCTGGCCAGTGGTGGCGGCGTAGCGGCCCGGGTGGACGGTGACATAGGCCCGGATGGTGGTCAGCGTCGCGGTGAGCGCATCGAGCCCGGCCCGGCCTTGCAGCGCGTCGCGGACCGCCTCACCCAGTTCGGTCACGGCCTGGGTGGCGACGCGGCGCCGCAGGTCGGCCAGGTCATCGACGTGCTTGTACAGCGAGGGCGTGCGGATGCCGAGCCGCTGGGCGACCCGCCCCATGGTCAGTTCCTGGTAGCCGGCTTCATCAGCCAGCTCAGCCGCCGCGGCGACCACGTCCTGGCTGCTCAGTCCCGCCCTAGGCACCGGAGTGCTCCCGGCCGGCCGCGGCGCTGGCGATGCTGGGGTTAGGCATGCGCGTACTTTGCCAGAAATGGGATCACCAGCGCGGCGGTCTGATCCGGGTCCTGCGCGTGCGGGTAGTGCCCGGCACCCTCGATCATCGCGACGGTGCTGAGCCCGGCTGGCATGGCTGCGGCGATCGCCTCGCCCTCGGCCCGGGGGTCGGCGAAGTCGCAGTCCTCGGTGCCCATGATGATCAGGGCCGGGCACCGGATGCCCGGCAGTTGCGCTTGTGCGTCGGCGGGCGTGGTCTTGAGGGTCTTGAGGAACTCGGTCATCCGGCCCGGCTCGGTCAGCTTGGCCCGCAGCGCCGCCATGTACTCGGCGTAGTCGGCGGGCTTGGTCGGGTAGGCCACATCCAGGTAGCTCATCCACAGGCGCAGGCTGTGGAAGATCACCACGCCCCCCATCCGGACCGTCCCCCGGCGGTAGAGCCGGTTTCTCAGCAGCGCGCCCAGGTCGGTCTTCTGGACCCTGGTGAACGGGTTGATCTCCACGATGCCGCTGACCAGTTCCGGCTCCATGGCCGCCGCGATAGTGGCCGCCCCGCCGGAAATGGAATGCCCCACGATCACGGCGGGCCCGTTTAGGTGGTGGATCAGCGCGAGCAGGTCGCCGGCGACATCGGTGCGGGAGATGGCGTCCTTGCCCGTGACCGACGTCCAGCCCATGCTGGACTCACCGTGACCGCGCAGGTCCGCGGCGGCGACCCGGTAGCCGGCCTGCGCCAGCCTGGGCGCCAGGAACCGGTAGGCCTGCCTGCGGTCGCCGATGCCGTGAGAGAGCACGATCAGCGGACCCTGCCCGGTCTCGTCGTAGGCGATCCGGCCGCCCTCGATGTCCGCGAACTCAGTCATCCTGGTTCCCCTCGCCATATTTAGTTGAGCTAGCTAATTAGTCATAAGGCTAATCTAATTAGCCATCCTGGTCAAGACGTTAGCTAGCTGAGTCTCTCTCTCTCTCTCTCGCTGCTAATGGGCACGGCCATGCTCGCCTGCTACATGGCGATGGGTCTAGCACGCGTGTTCTAATCGGCCGGTGGAAGTGCGACGACCTGCGTGGTGGGAGTACCCGGGAGCCCGCCATCACGGGCACCCGCGGGACCGGGGCGGGTGGTGTATAACCGGTCACTGACCGCCGGCGTGTGGCCTTGGCGCTGCCAGCCCGCGGTCGGCATCATGGTGGGCCGTGATCACTGGCCAGTGGCGGGTTTGCTTTGCGCCCGCGGCACTGCGGATCTCGGCCTCTGAGACGCCGAGGGAGCGGCGTGAAAGATCGGGGAGGGCGATTCACCTCGCGATCACTGCGCGGTGGTATTTGGAACTGTGAGCCGCTGGGTTCCGATCACCGATAGTAGTCGAAGTTTTTCGTAGCTTTCGGTGCCCGGTGTGGCGGTGAAAACCAGCAGGGATTGCCCCTGGTCAGGGGCCAGGAGGGCCTGGCAGTGCAGGTCCATGAGCCCGACTTCTGGATTCCTAAGACGCTTCTGGGAGCTGTATTCGATGCCGATTTCGTGGTCGCCCCAAAGCGCGGCGAACTCAGCGCTTTGCCCGCGGAGGGTGTCCGCGAGGGCCGCTGCCGGAGACCCGGGACCTTGCTCGGTGACGACGCGTCTTAGCTGCGCGGTGTAGATGCGGCCGTGAGTCGGGTGGTCCTCCTCGGGGTAGATCAGCCGCGACACCGGGTCGGTAAACCACCGGTAGACGGCGCTGCGTGCCAGCCCGGTGAACTGAGTCTGGTCGCCAAGCAGGGCACGGGCGAGGCGGTTCTGGACGAGGGTCTCGCCGAGACCGCTCATGATCTGGGCGGGAGTGTCCTCGAGCCGGTCAAGCACCCGCATGAGGCCCGGGCTCACATGGTCGCTGAGCAGGGCCCGTTCCGGCGGGTTGTGGCCGGTCAGCAAGAACAAGTGATCGCGTTCGGCGAGCGACAGGCGCAGCCCGCGAGCGAGGGCTGCGGCCATCTGCTCCGACGGCTGCGGCCCGTTTCCCCGTTCGAGCCGGGCGTAGTAGTCGGTGGACATGCCGCAGAGCTCTGCGACCTCTTCGCGGCGCAGGCCGCTGGTGCGGCGCCGGCGCGGAACAGCCCGACGTCCTCGGGCTGCAGTGCCTGGCGGCGTCTGCGCAGAAAGTCTGCGAGTTCAGGCCGATCCACAATCCTCCTCTCCCATGACGTAACGGTACGTGCATCCCACTCACGGTTGCACGGTTGCGCGGCGCTATCCACGGCCTGGTGATCCACCCATGACGGTGGCGAGGCGTCCTGCACCCGGCGCCCCCCAGCCGCGGATCGCCGATCAGTGGATAAGCGGGCCCTTGTTAACTGCCGACCCGTCAAGTGAAATGAAGTTAACAAAGCCGCTCCGAGGTGAGGAAATTAGAAGAAATTAGGGCGGTCCACTGAAATCGACTGATACCAGCGGAACCCGCCATGACGAAATGGACTGCAGCCGATCTGCCCGACCTGGCCGGACGCACGGCGGTGGTCACCGGCGCATCCGGCGGCCTCGGCCTGATCACCGCCCGTGAGCTCGCCCGGGCCGGGGCCCGCGTCGTCCTCGCCGTTCGTAGCCTGAGCAGGGGCGAACAGGCGGCCCGGACTATGTCCGGCCGCACCGAGGTGCGGCAACTCGATGTCGCGAGCCTGGAGTCTGTTCGCGGGTTCGCTGGGGCGTGGACGGATGATATCGAGATTCTCATCAATAACGCGGGAATTATGCAGGTTCCCCTGGCCTGTACCGCTGACGGCTTCGAGTCGCAGGCGGCGACCAACTACTTCGGGCCGTTCACGCTGACGAACCTGCTCCTGCCGCACGTCACTGACCGCGTGATCACGGTCTCCTCCCAGCTGCACCGCCGCGGGCACGTGCGCCCCGGCGACCTGAACTGGAAGGCGCGGCGCTACAACGCCACCGCCGCCTACTGCGACTCCAAGCTCGACGTGACCGTGTTCGCCCTGGAGCTGAACCGCCGGGTGGCCGCCTCCGGCAGCCCGGTCCGCTCGATCGTCGCCCATCCCGGCATCGCGACCACCAACCTGGTCGCCCACGTGGGCGGGGTTCCCGGGCTGGTGAACCGGGCGATGCGGTTCATGATGAACGACGCCGAGCACGGTGCGCTGCCGATCTTGTACGCGGCGAGCCAGGACATCCCCGGCGGCAGCTACGTCGGCCCCGACGGCCCCGGCAGCATCAAGGGATACCCCGCGGTTCGCAAGGCCTCCCAGACGGCACAGGACCCGGACACCGCCCGCGTCCTGTGGGACGCCACGGCCGAGCTCACCGGCACCGGCGCCCAGCTCCCCGTGGCGGCCTGAGCCGGGTTCGTCGGCCCGCGCCACCCACCACGCATCAGCGCACGACATACGAGGGCGCCAGCGCGCCCGTAGACATTGGGGAAACACCGATGAAGATGACGGGAAACACGATTCTGGTCACGGGTGGCACGTCGGGCATCGGGCTCGGCCTGGCGCTGCGCTTCCACCAGGCCGGCAACAAGGTGATCGTCGCCGGCCGCCGAAAGGAACTGCTCGAGCAGATAGCCGCCGAGCACGACGGCATCGAAACCCTGCTCCTCGACGTCGCTGACCCGGCATCGATCGCATGTGCCTACGAGACGGTGTCCAGCAGGTACCCCGAAGTCAATGTGCTGATCAACATGGCCGGCATCATGCAGCCCGAGGATCTGCACGACTCCGGCTTCCTCCCGGCCGCCGAGTCGACCGTCACCACGAACCTGCTCGGGCCAATCCGGATGCTGGCCGCGTTCATCCCGTTCCTGGCGCGGCAGAAGGACGCCGCCGTCATCAACGTCTCGTCCGGCACGGCGTTCGTGCCGCTGCCGGTCACGCCGACCTACAACGCGACGAAGGCCGCGATCCACTCCTTCACCGAGAGCCTGCGCGTCCAGCTCGCCGACACGCCTGTTCAGGTCCTCGAACTGATCCCGCCGGCGGTCCGGACCGCCCTCATGGGGCAGCAGAACAGCGAGCAGGCGATGCCTCTGGACGACTTCCTCTCCGAGGTCATGACCATCCTGCAGACCCAGCCCGACGTCGAGCAGATCATCGTGGACAACGTCAGATTCCTGCGCTTCGCGGAAGCCGACGGCGTCTATGACAAGGTCCTTTCGCTGCTCAGCGGCTTTTATCACACATAAGAGGGAAACTGCCGTGTCCGTCGTCCTGATCACCGGTGCCCCCACACCGCGAAGCCCGGGGTTAGGCGGCGTCGACGGTTGCGGCGAAGCCGAGAATGGCTTTCGCCAGTTCGTCGGGGGCCTCCATGGCGGCGTAGTGGCCCACGCCGTCGAGTGACACGGCGCTGACTCCGGCCGGCGCGGCCTTGGACATGGTACTGGCCGTGAAGGGGCCTCCGCCTGCGCCGACCGCGAGTACGGGCACTGTCAGCCCGGGCGTCTTGGCGAGAGCCCTGATGTCGGGGCCTTCCTGCAGCATCGACTGGTAGAGGCCGGCCGCTCCGCGCCAGCCGCCGGGGCGCGAGTAGGTGCGGGTGAACTCGTCGATGTCGGCGTCGGTGATCGGTCCCGGGGTCGCGCTCATGGCCGGGAACGCGAATTGTGCCAGGAACTCGCGCTCGCGGCCGGCGAGCAGCATCTCGGGGATGCCGGGCGCGGCGAGAAGGCCGATATGCCAGCTGCCCCCGTGGGTGACGTCGGCCAGCATCTCCAGGCCGAACCCGGGCAGCCCCATCTCGATGGCGGTGAGGCTGAGCACGTCCTGCGGATGCGCGGTCGCGAGGCGGAAGACCGTCGCCCCGCTGATGTCCTGCCCGGTGAGGTGAACCGGCCCGGCATTGAGCTGCCCGATGAGAAGGTGCAGGTCTTCGGCTGACGTCGTGCTGTCGTACTCGCCCGGCTCGTTGCCGGAGTCGCCGAAGCCGCGCAGGTCGACGGCGAAGACGCGGTGGCTGGCCGCGAGCAGCGGGATGAGCTTCCGGAAGGCCCACCAGGTCTCGGGAAACCCGTGGACCAGCAGGACCGGAGATCCGCTGGCTCCCGCCGCGGCGTAGTGCAGCCTGGTCCCGTTGACCTCGGCATAGTGGTGCGTGATCCCCGGCAGCGCGGGACCAGCTGGCGTGACGTCCATGTCTTCTCCTTGCTTAGACAACCTGGATGTCATTGACTCTAGCCAACCTGGTTGTCACTGTCCAATCGCTGCCGTAGCCTTCTGCCATGTCCCGCTCCGGCGCCGACCTCGCCCTGCTCCTGCTCGGAGGCTTCCGCTCACTGGTGGACGCTACGTCAGCCGAGCTAGCCCGCCGCGGCTACGAAGATGTGCGTCCCGTCCATGACTTCGCCATGCGGGCCATCACTGCCGGCGCCGGCAACGCCTCAGAACTCGGCCGCCGCCTGTCCGTCTCCAAGCAGGCAGCGGCGAAAACTATCGCGGTGCTGCAGGAGCGCGGATACGTGACACGCGACACAGACCCCCGCCACGCCCGCCGCATGCACCTTCAGGTCACCCCGCTCGGCTTCGAGGTGCTGCGCCAGGGTGAAGCGATCTTCGATGAGCTGCGCGATCAATGGGAGCGGCAGATCGGTTCCGCCGAGCTCGAGAGCCTTGAGACGCACCTGGCAGCCCTGGCCGGCACTCCGCCCGTGCGCTTCGACACAGCCGGCTGGATGTCGCGAGACCTCGGCGAGCCGGTCTAGCTGAACTGGCCCGCCCGGCTTCAGTGGTCCCGGCGATGAAGGACCTCCATGCCCTGCCCGATCAGCGCAGGCCATCACCAGGCCGGTGAGGATCTTCCGGGTCATGCACCGCCCGCGGGAGCACCACCGGGGCCAACCCGGCGGCTTCCAGCAGGAGTAACGTCCCGGCCTGGGACACGACCCCACGGCCGTCAGCGGACACGGTGATCTTGGGGTGGCACGCGGTCTTCTTCACCCGGAAAGTGTCTTCACCCCGGCGCGGACAGGACCTTCGACAAGCCCTATCCCCCAGGCCAACGGCATTTTTACATGTAAACGATCAAGGCTCGCCGATCACCGGCGAAAGCCCGACGCTAGCTGGCGGTGCGGAACGGCGGCCGGTTCCATGCCGGCATCTTCAGCCGACCCCGCAACTGTAGGGGGCCAGTGAGCCATTCCTGGTAATCGGTCGTTGCGCTGGGTGACCGATAGGCAGTTGACGCCGTCCCGGGAATTCGGCCCGACACAACTCCGCGTCGTGCTCTTCGGCATCGGACCGGCCAGCACCCGTTACGGCCGCCCGGCCCCAACGCGACGTCAGGCGCTCCGGCGTGGTCGCCCGGCGGGAGCGGCGGTCCCGGGATCTGATATTTGCTGGCGCTCAGCGGTCACTGCGGCGTTCGAGGTACCTGCCCAGTTCAGCGTTTGTGATCGGTCACTCGCCGGGGCCTGGGCCATGGAGGCGAGGAGGCGTAGCTTCTCATCGCTCTCGCTGCCCTGATCGGCGTAGTAGAGGACCAGGAGCACGTCGTCGACCGGGAGCTTGTCCCGGTGCAGGCGCAGCTCGCCGACGGCGGGATGGTTGACGGTGGTGGTGCCGCCTTCGAGGCTGCGGACGTCGTGGCGCGCCCAGAGAGTCCGGAACCGCTCGCTCGACAGGGCGAGCTCGCCCACCAGTTCCACGAATCGCGGGCTGTCGATGTCGTCGCCGATGGACTTTCTGAAGGCGGCGATGAATCCTTCGGTGGAGCGCGTCCAGTCCTGCTGGAACGCCTGCTCCTCGGGATCGAGGAGCAGCGACCGCAGACGGTTGTACCCAGGCTGAAGGCGCGGGGAGAGCGCGACCGCGAGCCGGTTGGAGGCGAGCACGTCGAACGCGCGCCCTTCCACGAACGCGGGAACCTGCACGCTGGCGAGGAGCTGATGCAACCGCGCGGGCACGCGTTCAGGCTTCCGGCGCCGCTTCTGCTTCGGGCGCGGGGCGGCCAGGCCGAGGAGGTATTCCTGTTCGAGCTCGTCAAGGTGCAGGACCCGCGCGAGCGATTCGAGGACCTGCGCTGAGGGGTTCTTGTCGCGGCCGCGCTCCAGCCGCAGGTAGTAGTCGGCGCTGATGCCCGCGAGCATGGCGACTTCTTCACGGCGAAGCCCGGGAACACGGCGATTCGCGCCCGGCGGAAGTCCGGCCTGCTCCGGAGTGACCAGCGCCCGCCGGGCGCGGAGGTAACTGCCGAGCGGGTTGGCGCGGTCGTCGTCGCTCATAGTCAGCATCGTAGTTCAGGGCCTCCTCGGCTAAGGGGGCCCTGATGGGACCCCGGAAGACGGGGGTACTGCCCCCGGCCGGAGAACAGGCCAACACTGAAGGTGCCGCCGGACGACCGTGCGCAGCCTCGCATGGAGACCCCGGCCGCCAACCCAAACCATCATCGACCGCGCCCACCAGCTCGTAGCTGTCTGGCGCCCTGAGCAGGAGTACGCAATGGACATCACCAACCGCACCATCTTCATCGCCGGCGCTACCTCGGGAATCGGCCTCGAGCTCGCCCGCCGCTTCGCCGCGGCCGGCAGCGACGTCATCGTCGGCGGCCGACGAACCGACCTGCTCGACAAACTCGCCGCTGAAGGGTTCGCCACCGTTCCCATCGACGTGACCGACGCCGCCAGCATCGACCGTGCCCGCGACACGATCCTCCGCAGCCACCCGGGCCTCGACACGATCGTGACGATGTCCGGGGTCGGGATCCCCGAGGACCTGCGCGATCCCGCGCACTTCAGCGCCGCGCAGGAGACGATCGACACCAACCTCCTCGGCACCATCCGCGTCATCGACGCGTTCACCCCGCACCTGATCGGACGCGGCGCCGGCACCATCATCACGGTCAGCTCGGGCATCGGGTTCCTGCCGTTCCCGGTCATGCCGACCTACGCCGCCTCGAAGGCAGGCGTGCACGCCTACTCCGAGGCCTTGCGCGCGCAGCTGGACGGCACCGGCGTGGAGGTCTCCGAACTCGTCCCCCCGGCGGTCGCCACCAGGCCGGAGGCGAAACAGCGCAACCCCCACGCACTCGACCTGGCCGACTTCGCCACCGAGGTGATGGACCTGCTCCAGGCCGGCCCCACCCCGCACGAGATCCTCGTCAAGGGCGTCCTGATGCACCGGTGGGCCGAGCGCGACGGCAGCTACGACGAGCTGGTCGCCCAGCGCTCGCAGGCACTCACGATGCTCCCGAGCCGTCAGTAACCAATTCCCGTAAACAACTCGTCACGCGGGTAACCGCGAGGACAGGAGACTGACATGGCTGCTCTAGCGCGCTGGTGCTTCCGGCGCCGCAGGTGGGTGCTCGTCGCATGGCTGGCGCTCGTGGTCATCCTGGGGGTCGGCGGCCGGGCCGCGGGGACCACGTACTCGAACAACGTGACCTTGCCTGGGACCGGCTCCACCACCGCGCTTACCCTGCTGGAAAAGGCATTCCCCGGACACGCCGGGGACCAGGACACGATCGTCTGGCGGGCCACCGGCCCGGGTGGCGTGCGCGCTCCGACCGTCCGCGCCGAGATCTCGGCCATGCTGGGCAAGGTCGCCGGCGCGCCCGCGGTCGCGGCTGTGATGAGCCCGTACTCCGCCCCCGGCGCCGCCCAGGTGAGCCGCGACGGGCAGATCGCCTACGCGACCGTCATTTTCGACACCCCGGAAGCGAGCCTGCCCGTGGCGGACGTCACCCGCGTCATCGACCTCGCCGAGGCCGCGCGGGCATCCGGCGTGCAGGTCGAAACCGGCGGGCCGGCGGTGGAGAACGCACTGCAGCCGTCGTTCGGCCTCAGCGCGGCCGTCGGGATCGTGGGCGCGGCCGTCGTGCTGTTCATCGCGTTCGGGTCGCTGCTCGCGATGCTCATTCCCCTGGCGGTCGCGATCGCCGCGCTGGCCTCCGGCCTGATGACTGTCGGGCTTCTCTCCCATGGGGTGAGCATTCCCTCGGTCGGCCCGACGCTGGGCATCCTGATCGGGCTGGGTGTGGGGATCGACTACGCGCTGTTCATCGTCACGCGGCACCGCAACAACCTCAAGGACGGGATGTCCCCCCAGGAAGCTGCGGTCCGGGCGCTGAACACCTCGGGCAGGGCTGTCCTGTTCGCCGGCACCACGGTGTGCATTGCCCTGATCAGCATGCTCGTCGTACGCATCAGCTACATCTCTGGCCTCGGGATCGCCGCCGCGGTCACCGTGCTGTTCACGGTCGCCGCCGCCGCCACCCTGCTGCCCGCACTGCTCGGCTTCCTCGGCCTGCGGGTCCTGTCCCGCAGGGACCGCCGCCAGCTGGCCGCCAACGGGCCCGCCCCGGCCGACACGGCCCGCTGCTGGACCAGGCTGGCCGCGTTCGTGCAGCGTCACCCTGCGCCGCTGGCCGCCGCCGCAGCAGCCGTGATGCTGCTGCTGGCCATCCCGGTGCTGTCACTGCGGCTGGGCACCTCCGACGCGGCCAACGACCCAGCCTCGACCACCACGCACAAGGCCTACGAACTGCTCGCCGAAGGATTCGGCCCGGGCTTTAACGGACCACTCCAGCTCGTCGGCACCACCCCCAGCCCGGCTGACACGGCCGCGTTCACCCGGCTAGCCGGCACGCTCAAAACGGAGCCCGGCATCGCAGCGGTCTCCGCGCCCGTCCCCGGCAAGGGCGCCTCGCTGATCAGCGTGATACCCGCCACCTCACCCGAGGCCAAAGCCACCAGCACCCTGATCAGCCAGCTGCGCGACAGCGTGATCCCCGCCGCCGAGCACGGCACCAGCCTGCACGTCTACGTGGGCGGCGTCACCGCCGCTAACGACGACTTCGCTACCGTGATGGCCCCCAGGCTGCTGATCTTCATAGCGGTCATCGTCGTCCTGGGGTTCCTGCTGCTGCTGATGGCCTTCCGCAGCCTGCTGATACCCACGGTCGCGGCCATCATGAACCTGCTCGCCACCGCCGCGTCCTTCGGCGTGCTGGTCGCCGTCTTCCAGCACGGCTGGGGACTGCGGCTGCTCAACCTCGGCCAGCCCGGCCCCATCCAGTCATACCTGCCCATCCTCATGCTCGCCGTCCTTTTCGGCCTGTCCATGGACTACGAGGTATTCCTGGTCTCCCGCATCCGCGAGGAATGGGCCGCCACCGGCGACAACCACCAGGCCGTCCGAACCGGCCAGGCCACCACCGGCCGCGTCATCATCGCCGCCGCCACCATCATGATCCTGGTATTCAGCGCGTTCATCCTCTCCGGCCAGCAAGTCGTCGGCGAGATCGGCCTCGGCATGGCCGCCGCGGTCCTGCTCGACGCCTTCCTCCTGCGCACCCTCCTCGTCCCCGCCCTGATGCACCTGTCCGGCCGCGCGAACTGGTGGCTGCCCGGCTCGCTCGACCGCGTACTCCCGCACCTCTCCATCGAACCAGCCACCCCGCCAGCCTCGCAGACAGCAGCGCTACCGGATCTCTCCAGGGCAGCACGCCCATGACCAGCCCATGCGTCACCCGCCGGGCGCGCCGTCGGTGGCCGTCGCAGCGACCGTGCCTTGAAGCGGCTATCAACCTGGCGGCTGTCAGCTGCATGAAGGTTCCCACTCGCAGTGCGAACGAGAACGTGTCCTACCTTCCGACCTGCCTGCTGCCGGATAACTACGACATCCCGTGCCACCACGCGCCCGTGCCGCCGCTGCTGACCGCCGAGCTGCTCCGCGGCTACGACACCACAACCAGCGTCCGCCTGCGCGCCGCATCGCGATCGCTTCCACCCTGGGGCCACAGTGACGAGCTTCTGTGGCGCCCAGCTCGTGCGAGTCTTCGATTCTGCGGCCGCCGCTTTGACCTCATAGCATTCCAGCTGGGCTTTGCGGCGCGACATCAACCCGTGTGGTGCACGAATCCTGCACGCGAGGCTCGAGACTGAATGCTGAGTCGTCTCTGCGCGTTACGGGGTCAAGCGTCCGGGTAACGCAGCCAGGGGTTGCCAATGTCCGCGTGCTCCATGTCCAGTTCGTGTTCCTCTTCGCTGTAGAGGCGAACAGACAAGCCGTCTGGGTCCCGCCAGATGAGCGTCCAGCCGACGATGCCGTAGATGAGTCCTGAGTTCTCGATCCCCAGCGCATCCAGATGGGATTGCCACCGAACGAGATCATCCCGCAACTCCGTGCTAAAGACGATCGGATCGAACCCGCGCAGCCCGGCCGCTATGCGAGGCGCCAGTCGAAACTCGATCATGGTATCCAGCCCGGGGATCGCGACAAGCACGGCGAACAGTTTGCCGCCCCCGTCAACGTGGTCGTACTCCGGGCGCCGGATCGCCCCAAAAACCTTCGCATACCAGTCGAGACTGTCCTGCAGGTTCGATACGGCAATTTTCAGGTGGTGCAGGCCGGAGATTCGCGGTTGGTGGTGGTCATCCATCGAGTGACGCTCTCGTCTCGCCGACGATCGGCGTCTCCATGACGCCAAGCCCAGTGATTTCCATCCGGACGACATCCCCGGCCTTGAGGAAGGCCGGCGGCAAGTGGGCCGCGCCGCTGCCTGCCGTCGTCCCTGTCATGATGATGTCGCCGGGGCTCAGTTCCAGTGCGTCGCTGAAGTCGGAGACCATCGCGGGAATGTCGAAGATCATGTCCCGTGTGTTCCCGGACTGGCGCAGTTCGCCGTTTACCCAGGTGCGAATATCGAGCTCGTGGGGGTTGGGTATTTCGTCCTTGGTTACCAGCCACGGCCCAATGGGGGCGGCTGCAATCCCCTTGGCTCGCGTCAACTGCAGGAAGTACGGATGGATGGCCGCGTCTCGGCCGACAAGATCGCGGGCCGTCAGATCATTGCAAATCATGTAGCCGGCGATGTGGTCGAAGACGTCCGCCTTCGCAATGTTTCGACCTCCGCGGCCGATGACCACAGCCAGCTCGACCTCGTAGTCCAGCTGCTCCGTCAGAAACGGACGAACAAGCGGATCGGAAGCCCCAGCCACAGTATTAGACGGCTTAAGGTACATGAGCGGCTGGGATGACGACGGCGCTCCCGCAACGCCAGACGCTTCATCCAAATGATCCTGGTAGTTCGCCCCGGTGACGATGATTTTCTCGGGCGCCGACACGGGTGGCCCGAGGCGCACACCGCTCGAGGAAAATGAAACACGTGCCGTATCGACCAGCGGTTCGATGACCGGCTGAATCAGGTCCAGCATCCCAAGGAACTGACTCACTGTCAGCGGCGCGAATCCGGCCTCGACAAGGAGCGGACCCAGAGGCACGATGCGTCCGTCACCACGGAGTATCCCCGTCTGCTCGGCACGCACCGGGCCGAAACTGACGATCTTCATGGCTTGCTATCGTACGCCGGACTGAACCGTGTATGAGTCTCCGCGTTGGCTGGTCTGAGGCTGGCTAGCAGCGTAAAGCTGGTCGTTCAGACGTGGCTTGACTCCTCGCGGGCCAATTTCCTAGAAAATGCCGAAGAGGTGCGCCCGCTCCGAGGGATCCATACGCAGTGCTCGGGCCACGCTGTCGATGCCCTGCGGCTGACACCGATGACCGCAACAGGCCATGGGACTAACCTCGGGCTTTCGCCGGTGATCGGCCGACCTTGATCATTTGTATAGAAGGTGCCCTGGCCTGCGAGGATGGGCTTGCTGCAGGTCCTGTCCGTTCCAAACCGAAAGAACTTTTTCCGGTGCAGAATACCGTCGCGGCCAATCCAAGATCTTCTGGCTCGCGCCCGGCGATCCGGCCGACCTGCAGAGATGTTTCAGTAGCGTCGACGCATAGCTGGTTGATGCATTGAGGCGTGGCGGTCCGGCGGGTCCGCTTCTGCCTCCGCGGGTGCCGTCGGCGCGCTGCTCCGGTCCTCGTCAGCTGGGGGCAGCGATCGCAGGTTGCGGGAGCAGCAGGCCGTGCAGGAGCTTCATGACCTGGTCGTGAATCTGGTCGGGCCGGAGCCGGTCAGTGGGGTGGTGGCCTCGGCGATCTGTCCAGCGCGCCAGGGTAGCAGCGGAGCTCGCGGAGAATGTGCCAGTTCTTGAGCTGGCCGTTCACCCTTTCTCCAGGTGAGCGTAGTTTCGCGTGCGCCTTATCGGCCCGTTTCTGGGATTCCGGCTTGTTCTTCCCCTTGTGCGGATCTTCCCGTACCCGCTTACCTGGCAGCCCTTGCCGGCCAGGGTGACCAGGCCCGCGGCCTCCAGGTCGTCCAGGACGCCCCAGATCCACTCAGCCTTTTGCCGAGCACCGAGCCGGGCAGCGCCCCCGACACCCACAGGAGATCGCCGTCGGAGCCGACGATGACCTGCAGGTTCATGCCGTGCGTCTTGTGCTTGCCGGAGTAGAAGGGCCGGTCCGCAGCGACCCGGTCGATGGGAATCAGCGTCCCGTCCACCACCATGTAGGCGTACCCGGCCTTCCTGCCGTCCCGGGCCGCCTTGCGCAGCTTCGGGGCGCGGGCCGCGAGCAGGGCGACGGTAGCGTTTACTTATCTCCAGGCCGTGGCGGTGCCGACCCCGGACGCGGCCGCCAGCTCGGCGAACGTCTCGCCTCTGCGCAGGTAGGCGAGCACTGGCAGAGCCTGCTCCCCCGGATTCAGCTTCCGCCACCACGACCCGATCGACAAGGCGTTGCGGCTCGATGATCCCGGCCACGACGGTGAGGGCCTTGGGGGACAGCGGCAGCGGCAGCGCGGTAGAACAGCATGGAAGCCCCTGGTAGTAGTGATGAAGCATTCTTGGTCGACTGCCTCATCTACCGGGGGCTTCCTCATCGTCGGCGAAGGCGCGCCACGCGATCAGATCGTGACGAACCTGCCATATTCAGGAGGAAATTAGCTCACTTTTTCGGGTTGACGGACCAAATTGACGCCAGGTCCAGTCGTTGTATTCGGCCTCTGAGGTTTCATGCCTCATATGCATCCGCTCCGCCTGGTCGGCGCCGACAACCCAGCGCAACTGGCCGGTTTCGTCGTTGACGGACGCGAGGATGGCGTCTGCTACATCTTCCGCCGTCGCCAGTTCGACGGGGTATTCCGAACCGAAGATAGCCATCCGCTGGTTTACATAGGCTTCGTATTCCGGCGGCACGATGGTGAGGACTGGCGCATTGGCTTGCGCCTTCTCGACCAAACGAGTGGTTGGCACGAAACCAGGTTCGATCAGCTTGAGGACGATGTTTTGGGGCGACAGCTCGAGCCTGAGGGTCTCGGTCAAATTGTCAAGAGCCGCCTTGCTCGCGTTGTAGATCCCCATCAGCGGCTCCGGCACAATCGAGGAGGCAGAGGTCAGGTTCACGATACGTCCGCCGCCGTGCTCCCGAAGATGCGGGACTGCCACTCGCATGATTTCAATCGGTCCGAACAGGTTAGTTTCGAACACGCTTCGGACCGTTTCGTCCGTCGTCGTTTCGAAGACAGAGAACAAGCCGATGCCGGCCACGTTGACGACGACGTCCACTCTCCCGAAGCGTGCCACGCCTGCATCGAAGGCCGATCTGATCGATGCCGGATCGGTCACATCAAGTGCGTGTGAGAGCAAGCGATCCGACGACCCGCCTTCCCAGTCATCGGGGTCTCGCATGGTGGCTACGACATTCCATCCGCGATCATGGAACTTCGTCGCAGCAGCCTTGCCGAAGCCAGACGAGCAGCCGGTAATGAGAACTGTCTTAGTCATGTCGGTACCTCCGCTGGAATCAAGTAATACCCAGCGTATGCGGGACCGTCCGGATGATCTATACTCGAAAGTCCTGAATAAATTACAGATCGTCCCGATGGAGATCGTCCCAGTGGATCCGCTGACCCAACTTGTCGAGTTGCTGCGCCCGCGGGCTTTGCTGTGGAAGCACATGGTGGGGCAAGATGACTGGGCCTGGAGGTTCCCCGCTGACAGCGGCGTGGTCTTCGGCCGCATCGTCAGCGGGTGCTGTCGCTTCCAGCTGCCCGGCACTGCCGAGCAAAGCCTGGAACCAGGCGACTGCGTGCTGCTGACAGAGCCCCCCGCCTGGATCCTGCGCGGCGGAGCTGGCGATGCGGCGATCGTCGCCTTCGAGGATCTCCCTACGGACACCCCATCGCCTGAACCAGGACGCAGCGAAGATGATCCGAACCAGGTTCGCATCGTCGGCGGGCAATTCGAATTTGACTCGGTCAATAAAGAACTTCTCGTGGCGTTCCTGCCACCGATTGTGCATATTCGGTCGCGCGGTTCCGGCGATGATGGGCGATTGACCGGCGTCCTGGCAATGATCGACGCCGAGGCATCGGCTACGCGGCCAGGCCAGGAGGCGGTGCTTTCCCGCCTGCTCGAAATCGTCCTGATCGAACTGCTGAGGACGCCGCAAATGCTGCCGAGCCAGCAGCGCGGCATGCTCACCGGACTCACCGATCCGCAAATCGCGTCCGCGCTGCGGGCCTTTCATGCCAATATCCGCAGAATCTGGTCGGTGGCATCTTTGGCCGCGGAGGCAAGAATGTCCCGATCGGTCTTTTCGCAAAGGTTCACGTCTCTGATTGGCCAGCCGCCCATGACGTACGCCCTGCACTGGCGGATGGCCGTTGCGTGCGACGCGCTGAGGTTTAGCGGACGGTCGCTTGACGAAATAGCGCTTGCCACCGGCTACGGGTCGGCCAGCGCATTCAGCACGGCCTTCACCAGAACGGTCGGCCGGTCACCGGCCCGATTTGCCCGCGATCCGGGCGGGGCCCGCAGCGAGAGATATACAGAGCCAACTTCATCCTGACTGTGACAGGTTCTTGAGCTAGTGTCCGAGTCGTTAATCCGCTGGCAGTAGTCGCTCTGCTGGGAGCATTAGCCTCGATCTTTCGCGATCTTGATTTGGCCAGCTGAGCCTGCGGCTGGTTACTTGTTCAGCATCCGGCGGTGGCTGGCTGCCCGGCTGTCGCGCCGGGTGGGCGGGGGTCCACGGGCCCTGGTGGTGTCCTTCCTGGTCGCAGGGGCGGTTTGGTGGGGGTCAGCCGGGTGCGAGGGCCTGCAGGCGGGTGATCGCGGTGGTGATCTGGGTGGCCCAGGGCCAGGTCGCGGCGATGCGCAGCCGCAGGCGGCGGCCGCCGCGGACGATGCGCCCGGCGGCGGAGAACAGGCGCAGCCGCAGCCGTTTGGGTTCCCAGGCGCGGGCGGGCCCGTCGAGGGCGAGCATCTGCATCCAGGCGGTCAGCTCGCAGGCCATCGCGACCAGTTCGCAGCAGATCTGGTTCTGGTCAAAGCCGTGCAGCGGGAGGTTGCGCAGCCCGGTGTCTTTGGCGTTGCGGATCCGGTCTTCGCAGCGGGCGCGGCGGCGGTGGCGCAGTTCCAGGTCAGCGAGCTGCCCGCGCTGGGCGCCGGTGGCGAAAGCGGTGAACCGGTGGCCATCAATGTCGGTGAAGCGCAGCTGCGCGCCGGGGTGGGGGCGTTCCTTGCGGACGATCACCCGCATCCCCTCTGGCCAGCCGCTCAGGTCGGCCAGGCCGGTGAGCTCGGCCACCCAGGCGCCCGGCCGCACCTGTCCGCCGGCGTCATAGGCCGGCTCCCAGATACGGTCCGGCAGGGCGAGGATCGCCTGGCGCATGTCGTCGGTGATGGTCATGCCGATGGAGTAGTGCAGCCGGCGGCCCGGGCTGGCCAGCCAGGCCAGGAACTCGTGCGTGCCGCCGCCGGAATCGGTGCGGATCAGCACCCGGCGGCGCGCCCGGGCGGGCAGCTGCGCCAGCGCCAGCTTGGTCACTTCGATGTGCTCAGCCGCCGTGTCCGGCCCGGCGTTACCGGGCCGCAGCTTGATGGCCAGCGCTTCGCCGCCCGCCCCGGCGCCATGGTCGGCGAACGCGGCCAGGGGGTGGAACCCGAATGTCTTCTTCCACGTCGGCGCGGCCTGCTCTTTCTCCGAATGCGCCGTCACCAGCGTGGCATCCAGATCCACAACGATCACGCCCCCGTCACCGCCCGGTGCGGCGTCCCCGGCCAGCGACCAGGCCCGTTCCCGGGCAGCGGCGCGTGCTTTGCGGATCACCCGCAGCGCCCGCGGCGCATCCGCCGCCAGCGCGCTCACCAGACGAGAGATCACCGGATCGGAGGCAACCGGCCCGCACAGCTCCGGATGGGCGCGCAGCATCGCGGCATCGGCCAGGCAGTCCCCGCCTAGCGCCAGCGTCACGACCAGGTCGGTCAGGATCTTTCCGGGGTCATGCACCGCCCGCGGCGCCCGCCACCGGGCCAGCGCTGCCGGCAGAGCCGCGCTCAGCCCGGTGACCCGCAACGTCTCGGCCAGCAGTAACGCCCCCGTCTGCGACACCAGCCCTTGTCCGTCAGCAGACACAGTGATCTTGGATCGGCACGCGGTATTCTGCACGGGATAAGTGCCTTCGGTTTGGTGCGGACAGGACTCTCGACAAGCCCTATTCTCCCAGGCCAAAGGCACTTTTTATATGTAAACGATCAAGGTCGGCTGATCACAGGCGAAAGCCCGAGGTTAGCGAAGCTCCTCCGGGTCCGCGAGGGCAATGCGCAGGTCGCCGTACGGCTCGAGTGGCAGCGGATCGCCTTTCGCGGCTCTCAGAAGGACATCAAGTGCGCGAACCGCGGCCGCCAGGCCGGGATTGAACTCTTCTATCCACATCGCAGCTAGCCCCATGGGCAACCAGGTGAAAGCGGCGAAGACGCAAGCCTGGCGCCTGCAGGTAGCACTCGCGCGTCACGAGGCCGTTGCTGCCGGCGCCACGTGGCCTGGTCCAGGCGGCCGGTCCGGGGGAGTCATGTCGCCGGTGCGGGCGGTTCGGTCAGTGCGGCGATGCACGCGGTGAGCAGGCGCCGCATCTGATCTTGTTCGCTGGCATCCAGATTGGCCAGCATGTCT
>Ga0209333_1000210_pt1 | contig 32742 bp, 27 predicted proteins | sample BlaSpr_A8_OM2_O3_FD_187982 | JGI IMG/M metagenome (GOLD analysis project Ga0209333, IMG submission 187982) | Forest soil microbial communities from Thunder Bay, Ontario, Canada - Black Spruce, Ontario site 2_A8_OM2_O3 (SPAdes) (version 2) | ecosystem: Environmental > Terrestrial > Soil > Boreal... | reverse complement strand
TGGCGGGCGATCCGCCAGCTCGAGCCGCTCCGGCCGACGTTCGTCTCGGTGACCTATGGGGCTGGCGGCTCCACCCGCGACCGGACGGTCCGGGTCACCGGCAGGATCGCCGAGGAGACGACGCTCACCCCGGTCGGGCATTTCACCGCGGTCAACCACTCGGTGGCCGAGCTTCGGCGCCTGATCGGCTCCTACGCCGCGGTCGGCGTGCGCAACGTGCTCGCGCTGCGCGGCGACCCGCCGGGGGACCCGAACGGAGAGTGGGAGACGCATCCCGAGGGGCTCACGCACGCGGCCGAGCTGGTCCGGCTGATCCGGGCGTCCGGTGACTTCTGCGTCGGCGTGGCCGCCTTCCCTGAAGGGCACCCCAGGTCTGGAGACCCAGACTCCGACATCAGGTATTTCGTCGACAAATGCCGGGCCGGGGCCGACTTCGCGATCACCCAGATGTTCTTCTACCCCGAGGACTACCTGCGGCTGCGGGACCGCGTCGCGGCGCGCGGCTGCGACGTGCCGATCATCCCCGGCATCATGCCGGTCACCAGCGTGCGCACGCTCGAGCGCATCGTTGTGCTGTCCGGTGCGAAGTTTCCGCCGGGCCTGGCCGACCGGCTGCACGCGGCCGACGGCGACCGCGCCGCTACCCGCAAGATCGGCGTCGACTTCGCCGCCGAGCTGTGTGACCGGCTGCTCGCGGAGGGAGTGCCCGGACTGCACTTTTGCACGCTGAATGGCTCCCGCGCGACGCAGGAGATCTACCAGCTGCTCCGGCTTGACGAACGGGCCGGTTCGCCTGGCCGCAACGGGAGCGCGGCCCCCATGACCGCGTAGGGCACCGGGGCGCCGGGGAAGTGGTAGGCGGTCAGCAGGTCGGCGAAGCCGAGCCCGCGGTAGAGCCGCCGGGCCGGCGAGTCGGCGTCCTGGGTCGACAGCACGGCCGTGCGCTCGCTGCGGCCCTCGGCGAGCCCCAGCACCAGGCTCCGGCCGATGCCACGCCGGTGGAATTCCGGGTGGACGTGCACCTCAGCGATCTCGAGCGAGTCGGCAAGCCATCCGGCGGCGATCGCCTGCCCGGCCCTGGCGGTCAGCGCGGCAGCGACGACGTCATGCCACCACTGGCCATCGGCGCCGCGGAAGCCGTAGCTGAACCCCACGATCCGCCCCGGGGGCCCTGGCCGGCCGTCCGCGTCGGCGGTCACGGCGAGCGCGCGGAAGCCGTGATAGGTCGCGTGCCGCTGCATGATCGAGCGCCGGCCGGGAAGCTGGACCGGATCGGGCCGCATCGCGGCCTGGTACACGCCGGTGAGCGCGTCGAGTTCGGCCACGAAGGCGTCCCGGCTGAGTTCCCGCAGCGGAATTGAGCAGTGCACGGCGGCAAGCGTATGCCAGCCGGCCCGGCCGGGCCCTGCGCCCGCTCGCTGAGCTGGCGCGAGTTGGCCGGTACCCGGTTCCAGGGCTACGCCCGCTCGCCGAGCGCGGCCGGGCGGCTACATGTCGATGCGGAAGCGGCTACATGTAGATGCGGAAGTGGTGCTTGGCCGACACGGCCAGCACCACGACAAACAACACGATGTCGATGGCGCCGAGGATGACCCCGGCCCACGCTATGCCCCGGCGGCCCGCCCCGCGATTTGCCCGGCTCACCCCGATACCGCCGAAGATGATCGCGAGCGCTCCGAGAATGACCTCGAAGATGAATATCCCGACGATCCCGCAGACAAGCGCGGCGATGGCCATGCCGTTGGATCTGGACTGGGTCCCCGGCGCGGACTCGGTGCTCGTGTCCGACATTGATGCCTCGCTCCCGTAATGGTGAATTGCAGCATTTTGGTGCCCACTCTAACCCGGAACATGCATACTCCTTGCGGTTTGTACCCAACCGCCGGACCTTGTCCGTGATAACCCGATATCGGGTATGGCCGGGCGTGCGTGCAGCTGCCCGGGCCGGCTCGCGCCGATGGCCGGGCGGCGACCGCCTGGTTCGCCATGGCCCAGGCGACGCGGGCTCGGCTCGCCATCGCGCTGCCGCGGCCTGCGCCCGCGTCTGCCCCCGTTTTGTCGGACCCCCCTTGTAACTTCGAACTCAGATCCAATTGGCTGGACACTGGACCGAATTTCTGTTCGAATGAATGAGAAGAACGGCGCCGGGCGAACTCCCCACCTGGCACCGCCAGCCGGGCGGGACGTGGGGAAGCGTCCCGCCCGGCCGGGCCGGGACCCGCTGTCCCGGGCCGGGGGCGGGCAGGCGCCACTGATAGGAGGTAGTGCAGTGAGCACAACCGCAACACCCGCAGAGGTCCGACCGGGCATGAACCGCGGCGACGCCAGGCCTCGGTGCCGCGTCGCTCCTTCGGCCATGGCCCTGCTGGAGTCGGCAAGGTATGGGCTCGCTGCCGCCGAGGGCGAAGCGTCCGCCGGTGGCCGGTACCGAGAGGCGCACCTGGCGGCGCTGCGGGCCGCCGCGGCCGTGGTCGCGGCCAAGGCGGACCCGGGGGCGTCATCACGCCGCAGGAGGCCGCTGAGCGTCTGGGAGCTGCTGCCGAAGGTAGAGCCCGCGCTTGCCGAGTGGGCCGCCTTCTTCGCCGCCGGAGCGGCCAAGCGGGCGGCGGCCGAGGCCGGGCTGCCCCGCGCCGTCTCGCTGCGGGAGGCCGATGACCTGCTCCGGGATGCCGAGAATTTCGTGTCGCTCGCCGAGAATGCACTCGGCGTACCCGCTCAGCCGCTGCTTCCGATGCTGACGGCCGGATAGCCCGAGCCCGGCCTCGGGCTCGGGGGTGCCCCGCAGGATTGGGGCGTGTCCTGCAGGATCAGGGGCGTCCGGCAGGATCAGGACGTCCCGCGTGATCAGGGACGTCGCGCAGGATCAGAACGTCTCGATGGCTCCCCTGGCCTCGGAGTCCAGGATGCCCCAGCTGATCAATTCCTCGGTGAGGTCCGTCGGGGACTTGTCGTAGATAACCGCCAGGGAACGCAGGTCCTCCTGCCGGATCGACAGCACCCGGCCGTTGTAGTCACCGCGCTGGCTTTGAATCGTCGCGACGTAACGCGCCAGCGGTCCCGCCTTGTCCTTGGGCAACTGCGCCATGCGCTCAAGGTCGATCACCAGCTTGGGGGATGGCGCAAGCAGCGTGGGCAGCACGTCCCCGGGCAGCAGCTCGGAAACCGGGACACCGTAGAACTCGGCAAGCTCGGCAAGCTTCTGCACGGTAACCGAGCGGTCGCCACGCTCGTACGAACCTACGACCACCGCCTTCCAGCGGCCGCGAGACTTCTCCTCAACGCCGTGCAGCGAGAGACCCTGCTGCGTCCGGATTGCGCGAAGTCGGGCTCCGAGGGTCTTCGCGTACTCAGATGGCATGTTGTCGGCCCCCTGGCCTGTCGTAGGTGGTAGTGACGGTTACGCACAGTGACGGTAGGCCGCGAGGCCGACAAGGTCAAGCCGAATGGCAAAAAGCGGATGAACTTACGCGCCGTGGCGCATCCACGTGAGAGCAGGCCAGCGGCCGTTCCAAGGGGCCGAAACCCCTGCCGCACCGGGGATTCTATGTCGCCGGGGCGTCCCGCCGCGGGCACGCACGCTGGGCGGGATGTTACTAGATCGTGACATCGTGTGATAAAGGTTACGGGCAGTTACGCCGCGTGCAGGCGCTGCAAACTTGGCTGATCCGGCTGATTCCAGCCAGTTACCGCTGATCCCGCGCGCATACCCGGAACACAGGCGCACTGCTGGTACGGTTGGGCCAACTGACGTCCTTTAAGACCCGTCCGGTGAGGCGGGAAAGGGGGTCCCATTGATGCATGCGGCCGATCGGCTGGGCGCCCCACCCGCCAAGACGGTGCTGGAGCCCGACGAGATCAGGCGGGCGCTGACCAGGATCGCGCACGAGATCCTGGAGCGCACCAACGGCGCCGACGACGTGGTCCTGCTCGGCATCCCCACCAGAGGAGTGCCGCTCGCGCGCCGACTTGCAGAGCGGCTGGCCCAGGTCGAGGGGCGCGAGGTTCCGGCCGGCTCGCTCGACATCACCATGTACCGGGATGACCTGAGGCTGCGGCCGGCCAGAGCGCTCGGCCATACGGAGGTCCCGGCCTCGGGTGTCGACGACATGGTCGTGGTCCTGGTCGACGACGTCCTCTACTCGGGCCGCACCGTCCGGGCTGCGCTGGACGCTCTCGGCGACATCGGCCGCCCGCGCGCCGTCCAGCTCGCCGTGCTCGTCGACCGGGGCCACCGGGAACTGCCGATCCGGGCGGACTACGTCGGCAAGAACCTGCCGACGTCCCAGCGCGAGGTCGTCAAGGTGCTGCTTACCGAGATCGACGATCAGGACGCGGTGCTGCTGGGCGCCAGCCGGGAGAACAAATGAACCGTCATCTGATATCCGCTGGCGACCTGAGCCTCGATGACGCGCTGCTGATCCTGGACACGGCCGACGAGCTGGCCCAGATGTCCGAGCGGCCGGTCAAGAAGCTCCCCACGCTGCGCGGGCGCACGGTTGTCAACCTGTTCTACGAGGACTCGACGCGGACCAGGATCTCGTTCGAGGCGGCGGCCAAGCGGCTGTCCGCCGACGTCATCAACTTCTCGGCAAAGGGGTCCAGCGTCGCCAAGGGGGAGAGCCTGAAAGACACCGCGCTGACGCTCGAGGCGATGGGCGCCGACGCCGTGGTGATCAGGCACAGCGCGTCGGGCGCGCCGCACCGGCTGGCCCGCTGGGTGCGGGGCAGCGTCGTGAACGCGGGCGACGGCACCCACGAGCACCCAACCCAGGCACTGCTCGACGCGTTCACGATGCGCCGCAGGCTGGGCAGGCTGGACGGGATCCGGGTGACGATCGTCGGTGACGTCCTGCACAGCCGGGTCGCCAGGTCGAACGTGCTGCTGCTGAGCACGCTGGGCGCCGAGGTGACCTTGGTGGCTCCGCCGACGCTGCTGCCGGTCGCGGTCGGGACCTGGCCCTGCTCGGTCTGCTACGACCTGGACGTCGCCCTGCCCAAGGCCGACGTGGTGATGATGCTGCGGGTGCAGCAGGAGCGGATGAACGCCGCGTACTTCCCGAGCGTCCGCGAGTACAGCCGCCGGTACGGCCTGGACGCCGGCCGGATGGCGCTGCTGCCCGAGCACGGCATCGTGATGCATCCCGGTCCGATGAACCGGGGCGTGGAGATCGCCGCCGAGGTCGCCGACTCCGCCAGGTCGACGATCGTCGAGCAGGTGGCCAACGGGGTGAGCGTGCGGATGGCAGTGCTGTACCTGCTGCTGAGCGGCTCCCCCGAGGCCGGCGGCCAGAGCAGCGGGGGGAGCAGCAATGACGGATAGCTGGCTGATTACCGGGGCGAGGCCGCTGGGCGGCGAGCCGGCCAACGTGCTGGTCACGGATGGCCTGATCGCGGAGCTGGGCCCGGACGCCGAAAAGCCGGGCGCGCAGCGGCTGGACGCCGACGGGCTGATCCTGCTGCCCGGTCTCGTCGACCTGCACACCCACCTGCGCGAGCCGGGCCGGGAAGATGCCGAGACCGTGGCCACGGGGACCGCGGCCGCAGCGCTCGGCGGCTTCACTGCGGTGCACGCGATGGCCAACACCGACCCGGTCGCGGACACCGCGGGCGTGGTCGAGCAGATCTGGCGGCTCGGCCGCCAGGCGGGGCGGTGCGACGTGCAGCCGATCGGCGCCGTCACGGTCGGCCTGGCCGGCAGCCGGCTGGCCGAGCTCGGCGCCATGGCCGACTCGGCGGCCGGGGTCCGGATGTTCTCCGACGACGGCAGGTGCGTGCACGACGCGGTGCTGATGCGCCGCGCCCTCGAGTACGTCCGGGCGTTCGGCGGGGTGATCGCGCAGCACGCCCAGGAGCCGCGGCTCACCGTCGGCGCGCAGGTGAACGAGGGGGAGATCTCCGCCAGGCTCGGCCTCACCGGCTGGCCCGCCGTTGCCGAGGAGGCGGTCATCGCCCGCGACTGCCTGCTCGCGGCGCACGTGGAATCCGCCCTGCATGTCTGCCACGTCTCCACGGCCGGGTCGGTGGAGATCATCCGGTGGGCGAAATCCAAGGGCTGGCAGGTGACCGCCGAGGTGACCCCGCACCACCTGCTGCTCACCGAGGAGCTCGCGGCAGGCTACGACCCGGTGTTCAAGGTCAACCCGCCGCTGCGCACCGCCGAGGACGTCGCGGCGCTGCGGGCCGGCCTGGCCGACGGGACCATCGACTGCGTGGCCACCGACCACGCCCCGCACCCGCTGGAGGACAAGGAGACCGAGTGGGAGGCGGCGGCGTTCGGCATGACCGGCCTGGAGACCGCGCTGCGCGTGGTGCACCAGGCGGTGGTGGAGCCGGGCCTGCTCGACTGGGCCGGCGTCGCCGACCGGATGTCGTCGCGGCCGGCCGCGATCGGCCGGCTCAGCGGTCACGGGCGGCTGCTGCCCGGCGAGCCGGCCAACCTGACGCTCTACGATCCCTCGCCTCGGGAGGCGGTCGACCCGGCGGCCCACGCCTCCAAGAGCCGCAACACGCCGTTCGCCGGGATGGTCCTGCCCGGGCGGGTGATGGCCACGTTCCTGCGCGGCAAGCCGACCGTGATCGACGGGAAGCTGGCCTGGTGACCGGGCCAGCGATCGGCGCGATGCTGGTGCTCGAGGACGGCACCACCTTTCGCGGGACCGGCTACGGGGCCGACGGCGAGACGTTCGGCGAGATGGTCTTCAACACCGGGATGACCGGGTACCAGGAGACGCTCACCGATCCGTCCTACTGCGGCCAGATCGTGGCCATGACCGCGCCGCACATCGGCAACACCGGCGTCAACGACACCGACCCCGAATCGCGCCGGATCTGGGTGAGCGGCTACGTCATCAGGGAGCCGGCCAGGATCTACTCGAGCTGGCGCGCCGAGCGTGGCCTCGACGAGGAGCTGCATAACCAGGGGATCACCGGGATCGCCATCACCGGGACCCGGGCTCTCACCAGGCACTTGCGGGAGCGTGGCGCGATGCGGGCCGCGATCAGCACCACGGAGACGGATCCGCAGCGGCTGCTCGAACGGGTGCTCGCCAGCCCGCGCATGGCCGGCGCCGACCTGGCCCGTGAGGTGTCCGTTGCCGATCCGTACCAGGTGAGCCCGCCGGCCGGGGTCGCGGTGCGCTACCGCGTTGCAGCCGTTGACCTCGGCATCAAAGCCGCGACGCCCCGGTCGATGGCGCGGCTGGGCTGCGAGGTCACTGTGCTGCCTGCGGCGAGCACGGCGGAGCAGATCCTGCAGGCCGGCCCGGACGGCGTGTTTTTCTCCAACGGGCCCGGCGACCCGGCCGCGGTCGGCTACGCGGTCCAGGCCATGCGCGGGGTGCTCGGCACCGGGGTTCCGGTGTTCGGCATCTGCCTGGGCAGCCAGGTGATGGGCCGGGCGCTCGGGCTGGACACCTACAAGCTGCGGTTCGGTCACCGCGGCGTGAACCAGCCGGTGCAGGACCTGCGCACCGGGCGGGTGCAGATCACCAGCCACAACCACGGGTTCGCGGTCGCGATGCCCGAGGCCGACCGCAGGTTCGGCACCGAGTTCGGCGAGGCCGAGGTCACCCACGTCAACCTCAACGACGGCGTGGTCGAGGGGCTGCGGCTGCTCGACGCGCCGGCGTTCAGCGTGCAGTACCACCCCGAGGCGGCGCCGGGCACGCACGACGCCGTGGGCCTGTTCGCCGACTTCTGCGACCTGATGGAGCAGGCCCATGCCTAGGCGGGCCGACCTGACGTCGGTGCTGGTGATCGGTTCCGGCCCGATCGTGATCGGACAGGCCTGCGAGTTCGACTACTCGGGCACCCAGGCCTGCCGCGTGCTCCGGCAGGAGGGCATCAGGGTCAGCCTGGTCAACTCCAACCCGGCGACGATCATGACCGACCCCGAGTTCGCCGACGCGACCTACGTGGAGCCGATCACGCTGGACGTGCTGGAGAAGGTGATCGCGAAGGAGCGGCCAGACGCGGTGCTGCCCACGCTGGGCGGCCAGACGGCGCTCAACGCGGCGGTCGCGCTGCACGAGGCGGGCACGCTGGCCCGCTACGGCGTCGAGCTGATCGGCGCCGACATCGAGGCGATCAGGGCCGGCGAGGACCGGAGCCGGTTCAAGGAGATCGTCACCGAGGTTGGCGCCGAGGTGCCGCGGAGCCTCATCTGCCACTCGATCGCCGATTGCGAGCAGGCAGCGGCCGAACTCGGCTACCCGCTGGTGGTGCGGCCCTCGTTCACCCTGGGCGGCCTGGGGTCGGGCATCGCCCACGACGCCGGTGAGCTGCGCCGGATCGCCGGGACCGGGCTGGATGCCAGCCCGGTCACCGAGGTGCTGCTCGAGGAGTCGATCCTCGGCTGGAAGGAGTTCGAGCTCGAGCTGATGCGCGACCGCAACGACAACGTGGTCATCGTCTGCTCGATCGAGAACATCGACCCGATGGGCGTGCACACCGGCGACTCGGTCACGGTGGCCCCGGCGATGACCCTGACCGACCGCGAGTACCAGCACATGCGCGACGTCGCGATCGCGACCGCCCGCGCCGTCGGGGTGGACACCGGCGGCTGCAACATCCAGTTCGCGGTCCACCCGAGCACCGGCCGCATGGTCGTGATCGAGATGAACCCCCGGGTGTCCCGGTCCAGCGCGCTGGCGTCGAAGGCAACCGGCTTCCCGATTGCCAAGATCGCGGCGCGGCTCGCGATCGGCTACACGCTGGACGAGATTCGCAACGACATCACCGGCGAGACCCCGGCGAGCTTCGAGCCAGCGCTCGACTACGTGGTCGTCAAGGTGCCGAGGTTCGCGTTCGAGAAGTTCCCCGGAGCCGACCCGGTGCTGACCACGCACATGAAGTCGGTCGGCGAGGCGATGGCGATCGGCCGGTCCTTCCCCGAGGCGCTGCAGAAGGCGCTCAGGTCGCTGGAGCGTGCGGGCGCGCCGCTGAGCTGGGCGCAGCCGCCCGGTGACGCCGCCGAGCTGGTCCGGCGCTGCGCTAGCCCGCACGACGGCCGGCTGGCCACGCTGCACCAGGCGGTCCGGGCCGGGGCGGGGGTGGCCGAGCTGGCCGAGGCGACCGGGATCGATCCCTGGTTCATCGACCAGATCAAAAACATCGAAGAACACGCAGAACGGGTCGCCGTGGCGGGCCCGGGGCCGCTGAGCCCGGACGAGCTGCGGGCGGCCAAGGCGGCCGGGTTCTCGGACGCGCAGCTCGCTCAGCTCCGCGGAACGACCGAAGAGCAGGTCCGCGCGGAGCGCTACGCGGCGGGCGTGCGGCCGGTGTACCTCACGGTGGACACGTGCGCCGCCGAGTTCGCGGCGCGCACACCGTACCTGTACTCGACCTACGACGAGCAGACCGAGGTGCCGGGCGGCGACCGCCCCAAGGTGATCATCCTCGGCAGCGGGCCGAACCGCATCGGCCAGGGCATCGAGTTCGACTACGCCTGCGTGCACGCGTCGTTCGCCCTGGCCGAGGCCGGCTACGAGACCGTGATGGTGAACTGCAACCCGGAGACCGTCTCCACCGACTACGACACCTCCGACCGGCTGTACTTCGAGCCGCTCACGCTGGAGGACGTGCTCGAGGTGGTGGCCGCCGAGCAGGCCAGCGGGCCGGTCGCCGGGGTGATCGTCCAGCTCGGCGGGCAGACGCCGCTCGGCCTGGCCCGGGCGCTGGCCGCGGCGGGCGTCCCGGTGGTCGGCACCTCGCCGGACGCCATCCACCTGGCCGAGGACCGGGCCGAGTTCGGCGCGGTGCTGGCGGCGGCCGGCCTGCCGGCGCCCCGGTACGGCACGGCCACGTCCCCCGCCGAGGCGCGGCAGGTCGCCGACGACATCGGCTACCCGGTGCTGGTCCGGCCGTCCTACGTGCTCGGCGGGCGCGGGATGGAGATCGTCTACGACGACGCCACGCTGGACGCCTACGTCCGGCGGGCCACCGAGGCCAGTCCCGGCCACCCGGTGCTGATCGACAGGTTCCTCGATGACGCGATCGAGATCGACGTCGACGCCCTCTACGACGGCGAGGAACTGTACCTGGGCGGCGTCATGGAGCACATCGAGGAGGCGGGCATCCACTCCGGCGACTCGGCATGCGCGCTGCCGCCGATCACGCTGGGACACAAGAACATCGACGAGATCCGGCGGTGCACCGAGGCGATCGCCAGGGGAGTGGGCGTGCGCGGCCTGCTGAACGTGCAGTACGCGCTCGCCGGCGGGGTGGTGTACGTGCTGGAGGCGAACCCGCGAGCCTCCCGCACCGTGCCGTTCGTGTCCAAGGCCACGGCGGTCCCGCTGGCCAAGGCGGCGGCCCGGATCATGCTCGGCGCCACGGTGGCCGGGCTGCGCGGCGAGGGCCTGCTGCCCGCGGTCGGCGATGGCGGGACGCTGCCGCTGGACGCGCCGATCGCGGTCAAGGAGGCGGTGCTGCCGTTCGGGCGGTTCCGTAACGCGGCTGGCGAGGGCGTCGACACCGTGCTGGGGCCGGAGATGCGCTCGACCGGCGAGGTCATGGGCGTGGACGAGATGTTCGGCACCGCGTTCGCCAAATCCCAGGCGGCCGCCTACGGCCCGCTGCCGGTCAAGGGGCGCGCTTTCGTGGCAGTGGCCGACAAGGACAAGCGCGCGATGGTGTTCCCGGTGAAGCGCCTGGCCGATCTCGGATTCGAGATCTGGGCGACGGTCGGCACCGCGGAGGTGCTGCGCCGCAACGGGGTCCGTGCCACGATCGTGCGTAAGCACAGCGACGGCCCGGGGCCGGACGGCGAGCCGACGATCGTGGAGCGGATCCTGGCAGGCCAGGTGGACCTCATCGTGAACACGCCGTTCGGCAGCCCCGGGCAGTCCGGGCCGCGGCTCGACGGATACGAGATCCGAACCGCGGCCGTGCGGCGGGGCATTCCCTGCATCACGACAACGGCCGGGCTGGCAGCGGCCGTGCAGGGCATCGAGGCGATCAACTCAGGCGAGGTGGGCGTGCGGTCACTGCAGGAGCACGCGGCCCGCCTGCGGGGGGGTTCGGCGGAAGCCGTGCCGGACGCGACGGCCGGCTTGCCGGCCCGAGCGGACGGCATGGGGGATACGGGGGGCTCGCCCCCCGGGAGAGCAGAGTCATGACGGCGGGAACGCCAGAGCCGGAGGCGGGCCCGGTCCAGGTGCGCGGTACCGTGCTGACCGTGCGGCGGGTGGACGCCTACTACGCGATGACGGTGGTTGCGCCGGGCATCGCCGCGCGCTTCAGGCCCGGGCAGTTTGTGACCTTGGCCGTCGGCGGGCCGGCCACATCGATGCTGCTTCGCCGCTCGTTCTCGATCCACGACGTCCGGCCGGATCACGGCGGCACGGTGGAGTTCGTGTTCGCCGCCGACGGCCCGGGGACTCGCTGGCTGGCCGAGCGCCGCTCGCGCGACGTCGTCGACATCACCGGGCCGCTCGGCCGGCCGTTCCCGGTGCCCCGGGATCCAGCCGCCTGCCTGCTGGTGGGCGGCGGCTACGGCAGCGCGCCGCTGTTCTCGCTGGCGGGCAGGCTGCGCGAGCGCCGGTGCACGGTCGACTTCCTGCTCGGCGCGTCGACCGGGGAGAAGGTCTTCGGCGCGCTGACCGCGCGGCGGACCGGACGCACGGCCACGATCACCACAGAGGATGGCTCCCTCGGCGCGCGCGGGATCGTCACCGACATGATGGGCCAGATCATCCACGAGGCGCGCACCGACGCCATCTACGCTTGCGGCCCGATGCCGATGCTGCGCCAGGTGACGCTGCTGGCCCGGCGGTACGACATCCCGGTCCAGGTGGCGGTGGAGGAGCTGATGGCGTGCGGTGTCGGGGTCTGCATGACGTGCGTGCTGCCCGTTGTCGGCACCGACGGGATCACGCGGATGGTCCGGTCTTGCGTGGACGGCCCGGTGTTCCGCGGCGAGCAGGTGCGCTGGGACGACGTGGGCACGATCCCGTTCGACGCGTTCGGCGCCCCGGGCTGGGAACCGAGGTCCCGCCGCGCCGCCGGGCTCTCCGGGGCCACGGTGCCGGCCACCGGTCCGCGGGGAGGGAACCGGGCCAATGGCCACTGACCTGCGGGCCCGTCTCGGCCAGGCCGAGCTGCCGAACCCGATCCTGACCGCGTCCGGGTGCGCCGGCGCGGGGCGCGAGCTCGCGCAGTTCTTCGACGTCTCCAAGATCGGCGCCGTGGTCACCAAGTCGGTGATGCTGGCCCCGCGGGCGGGCAGGCCAACCCCCCGGATGGCGGAGACGCCGAGCGGGATGCTGAACTCGATCGGCCTGCAGGGCCCGGGCATCGACGCGTTCCTGCAGCGGGACCTGCCATGGCTGCTGTCCAGGGGCGCCCGCGCGGTGGTCTCGATCGCGGGAGGGACCGTCGACGAATATGCCGAGCTGGCCGCGCGCCTGTCGGATTCGGCCGGGGTCACCGCCATCGAGGTCAACATCTCCTGCCCGAACGTCGAGGACCGCGGGCAGGTGTTCGCCTGCGACGCGGGCGCGGCCGGGGCGGTCATCGACGCGGTACGCGGCCGGGCCCGGTACGACATCCCGGTGTTCGCCAAGCTGTCGCCGGACGTCACCGACATCGTGGCGATCGCCCGTGCCTGCGTGACGGCCGGCGCCGACGGGCTCTCGCTGATCAACACCTTGCTCGGCATGGCGATCGACATGGCCACCATGCGCCCGGTGCTCGCGGGGACGACCGGCGGGCTTTCCGGCCCCGCGATCCGGCCGGTCGCCGTGCGGTGCATCTGGCAGGTTCGCGAGGCGCTGCCCGATGTTCCCATCATCGGCATGGGCGGCGTGCGGACTGGGCAGGACGCACTGGAGCTCATCCTGGCCGGAGCGACGCTGGTCAGCGTCGGAACGGCGATCTTCCACGACCCCTCGGCGTGCATGCGCATCGTCCGCGAGCTCGAGGAAGAGCTGGCGAGGCGCGGAGTGGAGCGCCTTTCCGACGTCGTCGGCCTGGCTCACGAGCCCAGTGCTGGCCCGCGGCGCAGGCTCACCGGAAATATGTCTTAGGAGGATGCCGTGACCCATCCCGCGCCGATCGCCGTCGCCCTTGACGCGCCGAGCCTGGACACCGCAGCCCGATGGGCGAACCTGGTCACGCCGCACGTCAGCACCGTGAAGATCGGGCTCGAGCTCTATCTCCGGTACGGCCCAGAGGCTGTGGCCTCGGTGCGCGGCGCGAGCAACGTCGCGGTCTTCCTCGACCTGAAGCTGAATGACATACCCGCGACCGTGGCCGGGGCGGCCCGGTCGGTGGGCAGGCTGCGGCCCGAACTGCTCACCGTGCACGCGGTCGGCGGCATGGCCGCCGTGCGCGCCGCCGTGGAAGCAGCCCCGGACACCAAGATCGTCGCGGTCACCGTGCTCACCTCGCTGGGCGACGCCGACCTGGAGCGGCTCGGCGTTGCCGGGCCGGTGGGGGACGCGGTGCGGCGGCTGGCCGCGCTGGCGGTGGAGGCCGGGGCACGGGGACTCGTCTGCTCGCCGCGTGAGGTGGCCGCGGTGCGCACCGAGGTCGGGCCGGACATCACGCTGATCACCCCGGGGGTGCGGCCGGCCGGGTCCGAAGCCAACGACCAGGCGCGGATCGCCACGCCGGAAGAGGCGCTGCGGGCCGGCGCCGATCTCCTGGTGATCGGCCGGCCGATCACCGGCGCCGCCGATCCGGGCGCGGCGGCCGCCGCCATTGGCGCGTCGCTGCGGAAAGTATCGGTGCCGTCTAACTGAGCCCGGCGCCCGCCGAGGCGTGTTTATCGGGGCCGGCCGCTCGCGACGCGTTCGGGCATGTGCCGGCCGGCATCGGGAGTATCAGCCCGCGACGCGTTCGGGTATCTGCCGGCGCGCGTTGGCGGTATGTGCTCGCGATGCGTTCGGGCTATGTTGCCGACGATGCGTTTGGGCTATGTCAGCCATGCGTTTGGGCTAAGTGTCAGCCATGCGTTTGGACTATGTACTAGCCCATGCCGTTCCCCGCCGTGCCCGCCTATGCCGTTCGCGCTACGCGCCGGCCGGGCGCGTTCCGGCTACGTTAAGTTCGGCCTTCTTACTTGATGCTCTCGCGCATGGTTTGCACTTGCAGATGCATTTTCGGTTCGGGCGGACGGCCTCCCGAAGGCCGCTGGCCGCGGTTTTGGCCGCAATCGGTCGCATGCTCCTGACGTCAGCGATCATGAAATCCCAGGCGCAGTTTCGCTACACTGAGTACCCAGATATGTTCGGTTAGTAGTAATGGTTAATTTGTGACGCCACAAACGGGGGTTCACGTTGCCCTGACGGGCTGAACTCGCTAGTTTTCCCACGCGGAGTGAGTTTTTCGATACGAAACCCGAGGTGACCACGAGTGGCTCTTCCTCCACTTACCCCCGAACAGCGGGCGGCGGCCCTAGAGAAGGCCGCCAAGGCGCGTAAAGAGCGCGCGGAGGTAAAAAATCGGCTGAAGAAGGGTTCAACGACCCTGCCCCAGGTCCTCAAGGAGGGCCAGACCGACGATGTCGTCGGAAAGATGAAAGTCTCGGCCCTGCTGGAGTCGATGCCGGGCGTTGGCAAGGTCCGCGCCAAGCAGATCATGGAGAAGCTCGGCATCGCCGAGTCGCGGCGGGTCCGCGGCCTCGGCGCCAACCAGCGGACCGCACTGGAGCACGAGTTCCGCGGCGGCGAGATCTGACCGACGCGGGCCGCTGCAGGGGCGGGGCGGGGTCCGCGGATCGGTGGCCGATCCGCCCACGCACGTGGGCGCGCCGTAGCCAAGCTTCGGCGACGCCCCGGCCCCTGTGCGTCACCTGGTAGCCTGGTGACTGGCTGCAAGTGGCCAGGCAGGGCAGCGGAAGTAGCTACTTGCTCTCTTAATACGGGAAAGGCACAAGGTGGCAGGGACTCCGGCCGGGGAAGGCATCATCAACCCGCCCATCGACGATCTCCTCGATGTGGTGGACAGCAAGTACGGCCTCGTCATCATGGCGTCCAAGCGGGCAAGGCAGATCAACGCCTACTACGCCCAGCTCAGCGAAGGTCTGCTGGAGTACGTTGGCCCGCTTGTTGAGACCCGCGTCCAGGAGAAGCCGCTGTCGATCGCGCTGCGCGAGATCAGCGAGGGGCTGGTCAGCGCGGAGGAAGCGCCGGCGGAGGCCTGACGGCTGAGCCGTCCGGCCAGGGCAGGTGCCTGTGCGCGTCATCCTTGGGGTAGGCGCGGGCATCGCCGCGTACAAGTCCTGCGAGCTGCTGCGGCTGCTCACTGAGGCGGGACATCAGGTCAGGGTTGTGCCAACGCCAGACGCGCTGCGTTTCGTCGGCGAGGCGACCTGGGCGGCGCTGTCCGGGGAGCCCGTCTCGTCCGGCGTCTGGGACGATGTGCACAATGTCCCGCATGTTCGGCTCGGCCAGACGGCCGACCTAGTCTTTGTCGCTCCGGCCACGGCCGACCTGCTGGCGCGGGCCGCGGCGGGCCGGTCCGATGACCTGCTGACCGCGGTCCTGTTGACCGCGCGCTGCCCGGTCGTGTTCGCCCCCGCCATGCACACCGAGATGTGGCAGCACCCGGCCACGCAGGCGAACGTTGCCACGTTGCGGGAACGGGGCGCGATCGTGCTCGATCCGGCTACCGGGCGGCTGACCGGCGCCGACACCGGCCCGGGGCGGCTGCCCGAACCCGCCGAGCTCTTCGGGGTCGCGGTGCGTGTGCTGGCCCGCGGAGCCGAGGGCCTAGCGGCCGACCTCACCGGCCGGCGGGTGCTGGTCTCGGCGGGCGGCACCAGGGAGGAGCTCGATCCGGTCCGATTCATCGGCAACTGGTCGTCCGGCCGGCAGGGCTACGCGATCGCGCGGGCGGCCGCGGCGCGCGGCGCTAAGGTCACGCTGGTGGCGGCGAACGTGGCCCTGGACGATCCGGCGGGCGCCCAGGTCGTGCGCGTCACCTCGGCCCGCGAGATGCGGGAGGTGGTGATCGCCGCGGCGGCCGAGGCGGACGCGGTGGTCATGGCCGCGGCCGTCGCCGACTACCGGCCGGAGACTCGCAGCGACTCGAAGATCAAGAAGTCCGACGCGGGCCCGCCGCCGCTTCGCCTGGTGCAGAACCCCGACATCCTGCGCGAGCTGTCCAGCAACCGGACGCGGCCGGGCCAGGTGATCGTCGGGTTCGGCGCCGAGACCGGGGACGTGCTCACCAATGGCCGGGCGAAGCTCGCGGCCAAGGGATGCGACCTGCTGGTTGTGAACCAGGTCGGCGGTGGCCTGGCGTTCGGGACCAGCGACAACGAGGCCGTGGTGCTCGCGGCCGGCGGCGGGGAGACGCGGGTCCCGCGCGGGCCCAAGGAAGTGCTGGCCGAGGTCATTTGGGATCTAGTGGCCAGCAGGCTCGACTAGCCCCGCGAGCCTCACTGCCCGGCTACACTGCGGCGATACCTCGTCGCTTAAAACTCTTGAACGAAAAGGATGTCAGGTGGCTCGTCGTCTGTTTACTTCCGAGTCGGTCACAGAAGGTCATCCGGACAAGATGGCCGACCAGATCAGCGATGCCATCCTGGACGGGATGCTCAAGGGTGACCCGGCGAGCCACGTCGCCGTCGAGACCATGATCACCACCGGCCAGGTGCACGTCGCGGGAGAGGTGACCACGGAGACCTACGTGGACATCCCGGACGTGATCAGGGAGAAGATCCTGGAGATCGGCTACGACTCCTCGGCCAAGGGTTATGACGGCAGGTCCTGCGGCGTGTCGGTGTCCATCGGCTCGCAGTCACCAGACATCGCACAGGGCGTGCTGGAGGCGTTCGAGCATCGCGAGGGCGAGGGCGCCGACGAGCTCGACCGGCAGGGCGCCGGTGACCAGGGCCTGATGTTCGGCTATGCCTGCCGGGAGACCCCAGAGCTGATGCCGCTGCCGATCATGCTCGCGCACCGGCTGGCCCGGCGGCTCACCGACGTCCGGCGCAGTGGTGACGTGCCCTACCTGAGGCCGGACGGCAAGACCCAGGTCACGATCGAGTACGTGGACGGCATGCCGGTGCGCCTGGATACCGTCGTGGTCTCCAGCCAGCACGCGGCAGCGATCGACCTGAAGGAACTGCTCACCCCGGACATCCGCGAGCACGTGGTCCAGCCGGTCCTGGCCGGCGTTGACATCGACACCGACGGCTACCGGCTGCTGGTGAACCCGACCGGCCGGTTCGAGATCGGCGGCCCGATGGGCGACGCCGGGCTGACCGGCCGCAAGATCATCATCGACACGTACGGCGGCATGGCGAGGCACGGCGGCGGCGCCTTCTCCGGCAAGGACCCGTCGAAGGTGGACCGCAGCGCCGCGTACGCGATGCGCTGGGTGGCCAAGAACGTCGTCGCCGCCGGCCTGGCTGACCGCTGCGAGACCCAGGTCGCCTACGCGATCGGCAAGGCGAAGCCCGTCGGCCTGTTCGTGGAGTGCTTCGGCACCGAGCAGGTCCCGGTTGAGCGGATCCAGGACGCGGTGCTCGAAGTGTTCGACCTGCGGCCGGCGGCGATCATCAGGGACCTTGACCTGCTCCGCCCGATCTACTCGCAGACCGCTGCCTACGGCCACTTCGGCCGCGAGGAGCCCAACTTCTCCTGGGAGCGCACGGACCGGACCGAGGCGCTGCGGACGGCGGCGGGCCTGTAGATGCTCGGCCGGGCCGCCCGGATCGTCCGCCTGGACTTCGCGCCGCAGCACGAGCAGCCGAGTGCGTGGCGGGTCCTGCTCGCCACGGCCGCTTCGATCGCGGGCTCTCTCGCCGCTGACGCGATTCTGGTCGCGGCCGGTACCGCCATCTTCCCCAGCACCAAGGGGTATGTGCACTTCCAGTTCTCCGACTACGGCAAGCTGACCGTGATCGGCGTGCTGATCGCGAGCGCCGCGTGGCCGGTCACCACCAGGATCACGTCGGCGCCGCGGTGGCTGTTCCTGCGCATGGCCGTCCTGGTCACGCTAGCGCTGTGGCTGCCCGACGTGTACATCCTGCACCTGGGCGCGCCGCCCAGGGCCGTGGCGGTGCTCATGGTGATGCACCTGGCCATCGCCGTGGTGACCTATACCCTGCTGACCCGGGTCGCCCCGGTGCGGCCGCCGGGCCGGAAGAGCGCCGTGGGCCGCCACGCCGCGATCGCGGGACAGGAGGACTAGCCGTGGAGGAACGCCGGATCCTGGTGACCGGCGGCGCCGGGTTCGTCGGCGCAACGCTGGTCCGCCAGCTTGTCGCGGCGGGGCAGCGGGTTCGCGTGTTCGACGACTACTCGACCGGCGACCCGGCTCACCTGGCCGGGGTAGACGCCGAGTTGGTCGAGGGAGACATCCGTGACGCGGACGCCCTCGACGCCGCGCTCGCGGGCATCGACGCCGTCGTGCACCTCGCCGCGGCCGGCTCGGTCATCATGTCGATCACCGACCCTGCGGCGAACTTCGACGTGAACGTGCTGGGCACGTTCCAGGTGCTTGACGCCGCCCGGCGGGCCGGCGTGGAGCGGACGGTGCAGGCCTCAACCGGTGGCGCGCTGATCGGGAACGCGACGCCCCCGGTCGATGAGTCCTCGCTGCCGAAGCCGATCTCGCCATACGGGGCGAGCAAGCTGGCCGGCGAGGGCTACGCTCACGCGTTCGCCACGTCCTACGGGCTGCGCACGATCGCCCTGAGGTTCGCGAACGTCTACGGCCCATGGAGCGAGAAGAAGTCGGGAGTCCTCAACAAGTTCTTCTGGGCGATCCGCGATGGCGAACCGATGGTGATCTACGGCGACGGCTCGGCGTCGCGTGACTACACGCATGTGGACGACATCGCCCACGCGATCGGGCTGGCGCTGGACAGCGACGTCCCCGGCGGCACCGTGCTGCACGTCGCGTCAGGTGTCGAGACCACCGCGACGCAGCTGGCCGACCTGTGCCGCGACGCCTCCGGGGCGCCGGATCATCCGGTCGAGTACCGGCCCGCGCGGACCGGCGAGGTGGAACGCAACTTCGCCTCCTATGACCTGGCCAGCAAGATGCTCGGCTATGCGCCGAGCATCGACCGCGAGGACGGCATCCGCCGCACCTGGCAGTGGTTCACCGACTCCGTGTTCACCGCCTAGCGCAACGCTGCGGCGGCTGAGGTCTCGGTTGGGACGCGGCGGCGGAGGTTGGGACGCCGCGACGGAGGTCTCTGGTAGGACAGAGCCGTGGCAGGTTCGGCGGCACGGGGCGGCAAGGTGGCCGCCGAGAGCCTGCCGGTCGCCCGGGTGGCCGTGGACGTGTCCCTCCCGCACCTGGACCGGCCCTTCGACTATCTGGTTCCCGAGAAGCTCTCGGCGGCCGCGGTGCCCGGCTGCCGGGTACGAGTCAGGTTCGCCGGCCGGCTGACCGGCGGCTATCTGCTGCAGCGCGTGGACAAGAGCGAGCACGAGGGCGGGCTCGCGTTCCTCGAGCGGGTGGTGTCGCCCGAGCCGGTGCTGACGGCCGAGATGTTCGGGCTGGCCCGGGCCGTGGCGGACCGGTACGGCGGCACCCTGGCCGACGTTCTGCGGCTCGCGATCCCGCCGCGGCACGCGGCGGCCGAGTCCGCTGCCGCAGGTGCGGGAGTGGCGGCTGGTGCGGCGGCTGAGACGGCTGCCGCAGGTGCGGGAGTGGCGGCTGGTGCGGCGGCTGAGACGGCTGCCGCAGGTGGGGCGGCTGGTGCTGCGGCCGAGTCCGCTGCGGGTGGGGGAGGGGCGGTCGGGCCGGGGCCCTGGGCGCGCTATCCCGCCGGGCGGTCCTTCCTGGCCGCCCTTGCGGGCGGGCGCGCGCCGCGCGCCGCCTGGTCCGCTCTTCCCGGGCCGCACTGGCCTGAGGAGATCGCGGTAGCCGCCGCTACCGCCAGCGCTGCGGGCAAGGGCGCGCTGATCGTGGTGCCCGATGCCAGGGATCTCGCCTTGGTCGATGCCGCCTTGGCCGACGTGCTCGGCGCCGGCCGGCACGTCTGTCTCTCGGCCGGCCTCGGCCCGGCGAAGCGGTACCGCCGCTGGCTCGCCGTCGCACGCGGCCAGGTCCGCGTGGTGGCCGGGACCAGGTCCGCGATGTTCGCCCCGGTCGCCGAGCTCGGCCTGGTCGTGATCTGGGACGACGGCGACGACCTGCACGCCGAGCCGCGGGCGCCGTACCCGCACGTCAGGGAGGTTCTGGCGCTCCGCGCCCACCGCAGCCAGGCCGCCGCGCTGCTCGGCGGCTTCGCGCGCACTACCGAGGTGACCCAGCTGGTGGAGAGCGGTTGGGCGGCCGCCCTGACCGCGGACCGGGCCACGGTCCGCCGGTGCGCGCCGCGGATCACGGCGGCCGGTGACGACGCGGAGCTTGCCAGGGACGAAGCCGCTCGCTCGGCGCGCATGCCGGGCCTGGCCCTGCGCACCGCGCGCGAGGCCCTGGCCAGCGGGCCGGTGCTGTTCCAGGTGCCCCGTCGCGGGTACGTCGTGGCCGTCGCGTGCGAGCGCTGCGGCGCGCGGGCCCGCTGCCCGGCGTGTGGCGGACCGCTGGCGCTGCCCGGCGCCGGGGCGGCCGCGCAATGCGGCTGGTGCGGCAAGACGGCGCCTCCGCGCTGTGCCCAGTGCGGGCAGCCCGGCCTGCGCGCGCTCGTCATCGGCGCCGGGCGCACCGCCGAGGAGCTAGGCCGGGCGTTCCCTGCCGCGTCCGTGCGCACCTCAGGCGGCGCCGAGGTGATCGCCGAGGTCGGCAGCGAGCCGGCGGTCATCGTGGCGACGCCCGGGGCAGAGCCGCGCGCCGCCGGGGGATACGCGGCCGCGGTGCTGCTCGATGGCTGGGCGCTGCTCGGCCGGGCCAGCCTGCGCGCGTCCGAGGAGGCGCTGCGCCGCTGGCTCAACGCCGCCGCGCTGGTGCGGCCGGCGGGACCCAGGGCCGACGGCGGCTCGGTCGTGGTGGTCGCCGAGTCCACGCTCGCTCCGGTCCAGGCACTGGTGCGCTGGGATCCGGTGACACAGGCGGAGCGCGAGCTGGCGGAGCGGCGTGAGCTCCGGTTTCCTCCTGCGGTCCGGGTGGCCGCGCTCACCGGACCGCGCCGCGCCGTGCAGGACGTAGTCGCCGGGGCCGAGCTGCCGGCGGGTGCGGAGGTGCTCGGGCCGGTTCCTGCGCCTGACGGCCGCTCCGACCAGGAACAGGGCGAAGCGGCGACGGTGCGGGTGCTGGTCAGGGTCGACCGGCGCAGCGGCACCGCGCTAGCGTGCGCACTGCGCGCGGCGCAGGCAATCCGCACCGCACGCAAGGACTCTGGCGTGGTGCGACTCCAGCTTGACCCGGCCGAGCTGCTCTGACTACGGCTCCGGAGGCCATAAGGTGCATGGGTGGCCACCACACGAAGGAAACCGAGTGCGAGGTCAAGCCCGCGCCGGCCCGAGGACGCCGACGCGGGGGACGAGTCCTGGGGCGGGCCCGAAAAAGGGCAGCGGGGAGCCGGGCCAGAGGCGGCGCGCGAGCTGACCGCGGCGCACCGCGCTGCCGGGGGCGATGGCGGCGGCACGCTGCCGCGGCTGCCGCCGGTCCGGCTGGCCCCACGGGAGGAACTCGCGGCGGCCGCGCGCGTGGCGCCGCTGCTTCGCGCCGCGCGCGACCTTGCCCGCTGGGCGGAGCGGCGGGGAGCCGGCGGGGCCGCGCACCCCGAAGGCCACGCGATCGCCCCGGACGAGCGCGCCGCTGCCGCGGTCGAGCTCGAACTGACATTGGCCGAGGTGGACGCGGCGCTGCGGGTCGCAATCGCCACCCAGATGCTGCGCACCGGGCGGCTGCGCGGTGGCGAGCCCCGGGGCGCCAACCTCTCCTCGGGCGACGTCCTCTCTTCAGGTGACATTCTCTCTTCAGGCGACACAGGGCAGCTGCTGGCCGCGTGGGCGGCCGCGCTCGAGGCGGTGCTCGCCGCCGAGGACCTGGACGGCCTTGCGACCGCCCTGTACACCGTCGGCGGCCCGGTCCGGATGGAAGGGCTGTTCGACGCGTACGCCGCGGCGGCCGCCCCCATGCGGGACCAGCCGGGGTCCGCGCCGCCCGACCAGGCGGCGGCGCTGTCCACGGTGCTGGAGATCCTGGCCGACCTGGGCGTCGTTGAGCTCGGCACGGAGGAGGCCGCCGGAGGCCTCACCGTCGCCCTGTCGCCGCTCGGCGTCTGGGGAGTACACCGCAGGCTGCGGGCGCAGGGCTGGCACGTTCCGGTTCTTGGCGCCGCCGGCCGGTCCGGGGCCGCGGGCCTGCTGGCGACCCTGGCCAGCTGCGACGCGGAGGACGGCGAGGCCGAGATCACCTCCTGGCTCGCCCAGCGGCAGCCGGCCCAGGCCGCCGCCGAGCTCATCCGGGCCGCTGGCAGCGGGTCGCCGGGGCTGCGCGGTGCCGCCTTCGCCGTGCTCGACCGGATCGGCGAGCCCGCCACCGACGAGGTTCGGGCCGCGATGGCCGACCCGGTGCTCCGCGCGCACGCCTCGGTTTGGCTGCACGAGCACGGCGAACAGGCCGACCTGCGGCCGGAGGACCGGGCCTGGCTGCTGGTCGACCTCGGCGCCGGCCTGCTCGAGGAGGCTGACCCCGCAGACGTCGTGGCCGAACTGCTGCCCGACGTGCCCGGCGCCGGCCAGGCCGAGATCGTGGCGGGCCTGTGGCGCGTCGACCACCCGGGGGTGACGGACCTGCTGACCGCGCTCAGCGAGCATCACCCCGACCCGGGGGTGGCACGGGCAGCTCGCAAGGCTGCATTCAAGGCCCGTTCATCCTCCATAGACTGAGCGTGCGCCACGGAGCCGCAGGACCGGGAGGAATCAGGTGAGCGTCAAGTCGATACGTCTGTTCGGCGATCCGGTGTTGCGTACGCCGGCCGAGCCAGTCCGTGATTTCGACGCCGAACTGCGCCGCCTGGTCAAGGACCTGACCGACACGATGCTGGAGGCTCCCGGGCTCGGCCTGGCCGCGCCGCAGATCGGTGTCGGCCTTCGGGTCTTCACCTACAACGTCGACGACGTGATCGGTCACCTGATCAACCCGATGCTGAAGCTGTCCGACGACGAGGAGACCGACGAGGAGGGATGCCTGTCCTTCCCCGGCCTGCAGTACCCGACGCCGCGCGCTCACGGCGTTGTGGCCACGGGTTTCGACATGTACGGCGAGCCGGTCATGGTGCAGGGAGCCGGGCAGCTCGCTCGCTGCGTGCAGCATGAGACCGATCATCTGGACGGCATCCTGTTCATCGACCGGCTCGACCCGGCGCAGCGCAAGCTGGCGATGAAGGAGATCCGCGCCGCGGAGTGGTTCGGCGAGCCGGTCCCGGTCGTGCGCGCCTCGCCGCACGCGACCCGCGGAGAGGCCTACTAGAAGGATGCGACTCGTCTTCGTGGGCACCCCGGCCACCGCGGTGCCTTCGCTGGATGCGCTGCTCAAGTCCGGGCATGAGGTCGCTGCCGTGGTCACAAGGCCGGACGCGCCGGCCGGCCGCGGGCTGCGGCTAGCCCCGAGCCCAGTGGCGCAGCGCGGCGAGGCGGCGGGTCTCGAGGTGCTCAAGCCCGCCAAGCCCGGCGACCCTGAGTTCCTCGACCGGCTGCGGCAGATCGCGCCCGACTGCTGCCCGGTCACCGCGTACGGCGCGCTGATCCCGCAGCGGGCGCTGGACGTCCCGCCTCACGGCTGGGTTAACCTGCACTTTTCTCTGCTGCCCGCGTGGCGTGGCGCGGCGCCGGTGCAGCACGCGATTCTGCACGGCGACGATGTCACCGGCGCCACCACGTTCCGCATCGTCGCCGCGCTCGACGCGGGCCCGGTGTTCGGCGTGGTGACCGAGCCGATCCGGCCGGACGAGACCGCCGGCGAGCTGCTGGACCGGCTGGCGGTGTCCGGGGCGGAGTTGCTGGTTGCCACGCTCGACGGCATCGAATCCGGCCAGCTGGTTGCGCGCGAGCAGCCCGCCGACGGGGTGAGCCTCGCGCCCAAGATCAACGCGGAGGACGCGCGGGTGCGCTGGGGCGACCCGGCCGTGGCGATCGGCCGCCTGGTCAGGGCGTGCACCCCGGCGCCGGGCGCGTGGACGGTGCTCGACGGCACCAGGGTCAAGCTGTGGCCGTTCGCCGGCATCGGCGGCGGCGATCAGGACCTGGCCCCCGGCGAGCTGCGGGTCAGCGGATCGGCGGCACTGGTCGGCACCGGGACCCGGCCGGTCCAGCTCGGTGACGTGCAGGCACACGGCAAGCGCCGGATGCCGGCCGCCGACTGGCTGCGCGGGCTGCGCCCCGGCCCGTCCGGTGCGGTGCTCGGCTGACATGCCACCCCGTGCCCTGACCCACCCGGCCAGGCCGGCGCGACGCCGGGCCGATCCGGCACGGACCGTCGCGTACAAGGCCCTATGCGCGGTTTCTGACCGGGACGCCTATGTCAACTTGCTGCTGCCGACGCTGCTGCGGGACAGTGGGCTGACCGGACGGGATGCGGCGCTCGCGACCGAGCTGGCCTACGGCACGCTGCGCGGTCAGGGCAGCTACGACGCCATCCTCGCCGTCTGCAGCGACCGGGACCTGGACCGTATCGACCCGCCGCTGCGCCAGGTGCTCCGGCTGGGTGCGCACCAGCTGCTGGCCACCAGGATCGGCGCCCACGCCGCGGTCGCCACGTCGGTGGACCTGGCCAAGGACGTCGCGGGCCCGCGGCCGGCCGGGTTCGTCAACGCGGTGCTGCGCAAGGTCGCCACCAGGGACTTCGAGGCGTGGCTGGAGATCGCCGCACCGGGCCGCGACGACGACCTCACCGGGCATCTGTCGGTCGCCTACAGCCATCCGCGCTGGATCGTCGACGCGCTGAGCGAGGCGCTGGGCGAGGACCCGGCCAGCGGGCTCGCCGAGACCGAGGCCGTCCTGGCCGCGGACGGCGAGCGCCCGCGGGTCACGTTGTGTGCCGTGCCCGGGCTGGCCGACCCTGCCGAGCTCGTCGCGGCCGGGGCCACGCCCGGCCAGTGGTCGCCGTTCGCCGCGGTGCTCGCCGAGGGAGATCCCGCGCAGATCGCGGCGGTGGCGCAGGGGCGGGCGGCGGTGCAGGACGAGGCCAGCCAGCTTGCTGCGCTCGCGCTGGCCCGGGCTGATGTCGCCGGTGACGGCGGGCCGGCCGGTGCGCGGTGGCTCGACATGTGCGCCGGACCGGGCGGCAAGGCGCGGCTGCTCGCCGGGCTTGCCTCCGCCGGCGAGGCCCGCCTGCTCGCCGCGGATCTGCGCCTGCACCGTGCCGGGCTGCTGCGGAGCTCCCTGGCCGGGGCCGGGGCGCCCCGCGGCGTCGCGGTGGTGGCGGCCGACGGGACCGCTCCCGCGTGGCGGCTCGGGGCGTTCGACCGGGTCCTCGCCGACGTCCCGTGTTCGGGACTCGGCGCGCTGCGCCGCAGGGCCGAGGCCCGCTGGCGCCGCTCGCCAGCGGACGTCACGGCGCTGGGCCCGGTGCAGCGCGCCCTGCTGGCCGCGGCGCTCGACTCGGCCCGGCCCGGCGGCGTCGTGGCCTATGTCACGTGCTCCCCGCACCTGGCGGAGACCCGCGACGTCGTGACGTCCGTGCTCGCCGGGCGCGACGACACCGAGGTGCTCGACGCGCCCGCCGTGCTTCCCGAGGTGCCCGGCTTGCGCTGCCCGGAGCCGCACCCCGAGTTCGCGCAGTTCTGGCCGCACCGGCACGGCACCGACGCGATCTTCATCGCGCTGCTGCGCCGCACCGCCTGACCCGCGCGGCGTCCCCTTGCGGCGAAATGGCCGGTAAGCCAATTATTGCTCGGCGGTGATATTTGGTGATTCGTCGTGAATGTAAATATTCATCAAGCCATTCCCGTCTATTAACGAAATGGTGGGCTTAGCGCGGCCCTGGTCCGGCTGGATCGTGCTGGTTGCAGTTACCGGCACTCCCGGACGGAGCAGGCCTATGCCCGAACTCACCAGACGCCGCCTCCTGACCAGCGCAGGGGCGGCGGCCACCGCGGCTTTCGCCGCCGAATTCCTGCCGCGGAATGTCCGCAAGGCACTCGCATCCGGGCCGCCGCGCGGCTCGGGCCGGCTCAGCGACATCAAGCACGTCGTGATCCTGATGCAGGAGAACAGGTCCTTCGACCACTACTTCGGCATGCTTCCCGGCGTCGCGGGCTTCTCCGACCCCAAGGCCACCACGCTGCCCGACGGCAAGCCGGTGTGGTACCAGCCCACCCCGACAACCCCGCCGACCACCAATCCGACCGAGTACACGAACCCGGACGGCTACCTGCTGCCGTTCCGGCTCAACACGCTGACCACCAGCGCACAGTCCATCCCGTCCACCAGCCACGCCTGGAACTACCAGCACCTGTCCTGGGACAACGGGGCGATGGACGGCTTCGTCACGGCCCACCTGGCGGCGAACGGCAACAACGGCCCCTACACCATGGGCTATTACACGGCCGAAGACATCCCGTTCCAGTGGGCGCTGGCCGAGAACTTCACCATCTGCGACCACTACCACTGCTCGGTGCTAGGCCCGACCTGGCCGAACCGGCTGTACCACTGGAGCGCCTCGATCGACCCGCAGGGCGTCGCCGGCGGCCCGATCACCAGCAACGTCGATCCCGTCCCGTACGAGTGGAAGACGTACCCGGAGGCGCTGACCGGCGCCGGTGTGAGCTGGCAGATCTACCAGGAGGTCGACAACTACGCGACCAACCTGCTGGAGATGTTCAAGAGCTTCCAGAGCGCGCCGGTGAACTCAACGCTGTTCCAGAGCGGGATGCGCACCTTCTCGCCTGGCCAGTTCGAGTGGGATGCCATGCACGACCGGCTGCCCACCGTGTCCTGGCTGATACCTACCAGCTACCAGTCCGAGCACCCGGACTACACACCGGCCGCCGGCGCTGACTTCGTCGCCAGCAAGATCGACGCGATCGCCGCCAACCCGGACGTATGGGCCAAGACGGTGTTCATCCTCAACTACGACGAGAACGACGGGCTGTTCGACCACGTCGTGCCGCCCACTCCGCCACCCGGCACGGCGAACGAGTTCATCACCGTTCCCGGAAACCCCAGCTGGCCGATCGGCGGCGGGTTCCGGGTGCCGTGCCTCATCGTCTCGCCGTGGACCCAGGGCGGCTGGATCGCCAGCGAGACCTTTGACCACACGTCGTCGCTGCAGTTCCTCGAGCTGCTCACCGGCGTGACGATCCCCAACATCACGCCGTGGCGCCGGGCCACGTTCGGGAACCTGGTCTCGGCATTCGGGTTCCCGCAGTTCCCCAGCGCCGTGCGGAGCCTGCCCGGCACCAAGCGCACGCTGGCGCAGGCCGTGCGCAACGTCAACAACTTGCCGGAGCCGACGTTCCCCGGCGCCAGCCAGACCCCGCCCGTGCAGCAGACGGGCCCGCGTCCCCGGCCCCGCAACACCACCCGTGAGAGCTGACGGTTCGGGCGAGAGGAGAACCTACATGTCTGCAGATTCAGCCAGCCCCGTCCCGGCCAGCACCGACCAGACGGACGCGGCGACGCCGACGGCCACCAGGAGCAGGTCGCGGCGGCGGCTCATCAGAGTGTTCTGGGCGGCCGGCATTGCCGTGGTTGTCCTCGGCGCGCCGACCGCCGCCTTCGGCATCGCGGGCAGCTTCGGCGTGACCCACGGGACGAAGGTTGCCAACGCGCCGCAGAGCAGCATCAAGTATCGGGCCAGCGGCTCCTCTGCCGTCCGCTTCCACCCGGCGGCCGGCCAGAGCATCCCGGCCACGACCGGCGATTACGACGCCTATGTGGCGGCCGCAGGCGGCTACGAGGTGCTTCAGGTTGACGTTTCCACTGGCACGATCCTCGGCAGCTACAGCGCCGACTCGCCCGAGGGCGTGGCGGTCACGCCGGACAACTCGCAGGTCTTTATCGCCGAGACGGGTCAGTACGACGTGATCCCGGTAAACGTCGCCACCGGAAAGGAAGGGACCCCGATCGAGGTCGGTGCATACCCGCAGGACGTGGCCACCTCACCCGACGGCGGCACCGTCTACGCGACCCTGACCGGCGGCGACACCGGACCGGGTGGCTCGGACCAGGTCGCGGTTATCAACGCCGCAACGGACGCCGTGACCGGCGATATCACGGTCGGCACGGCCCCCCGCCAGGTCGCGTTCAGCCCGGACGGCACCCGCGCGTACGTCACCACCGAGAATGGCGTCGACGTGATCGACACCGCCACCGCCCGTGTCATTGCCTCGGTCAATATCCCGAGGGGGGCGCAGGGCCTCGCGATCAGTCCGAATGGCAGGACGGTGTACGTGACCAGCCCATCAGCCAACCAACTCGTGGTGATCAGCGCCGCGAGTGATCGCGTCATCGCCGACATCCCGGCCGGTGCCGAGCCGTACGCGGTAGCCGTCACGCCCGACGGCAGCACCGCGTACGTGACCGACATGAACTCCGACTCGGTGATGGCGATCAACACGGCAACTGGCCGTACGGCCGCGAGCGTAACGGTCGGCGAGCTGCCTGGCTCCATCGCCATAACGCCGGACGGCTCGCAGGTCTGGGTCGGCAGCATCCTGGACGGCGACGTCACGGTCATCAACCCGGCGACCAACACCGTGGTCGGCACGATCAGCGGCGCGACAGGCGTTGCGCCGCCGCCGGCGAACACCGCCACGCTGGACGGCGCACCACTCGGAATAGCGTTCGCCAAGGCATAACGCTAGTCACGATGGCCTAACGCTCGCCACGACGCAAGCTGCCGGGGGGGACCTCGGTCCCCCGGCAGCTTGCGGGACCAGAGCAGTTGACGGGCGCAGATCGTGCGGCTTCGCGCACACCGCGTGCCGACCTACGCCCCGCGGCACTCTCGGCCCTCATGGCTGCGGAGTGAGGTGGAGGCCTGAGGAAACCTGAACCTCGCTCCAGTCGTCCGTGGGAGGAGGCCAGGGTGGAGCCTCGGACCGTCATGCTCGCGGAGTGCTTGAATCGACAAAACCGAATCTTTTTTCGACCAATTTTCTCGCAGGGCTCTGAACTCGGCCATTTTGTCGGTACCGGCCGATAGCGTTGTCATTGAAGGAACGCTGCCTGTGTACCCAGGGGAGGAGGTGAACCCCGATGCCCGACGCCACGCCAGAACCCGGTCCGGAACCGCAAGGCCCGGAAGCGCAAGGCCCGGAAGCACAGCCGGAGGTCGATCTGCCGCAGGCCGAGAACGGCCCCGGTGACTCGCGGTTCACCTGGGTGCCGGGCAGCCAGATGGACGGTCAGGAACTGTCGGGTCCGGTGCCGCCCGAGGCGCTGCCCGGCGGCCAGCCGGCGGCTGCGGTCCCGGGCCTGGATTGGCAGGCCCTGCTGGAGGCGCTGGCTGCCAGCGGCATGCTTGACGGCGATCCGGAGGACCAGGACGCCGAGCTTGCGGAGGAACTGGAAGCCGAGAGGGACGGGCGGATGGGTCCGTCTATGGATCCGGCCCGGCTGGCTGCTTTCGCCGTCGAGTACATGGAGCCAGGGCCGGCGCTGGCCGGTTGGCTGAACGTAGCCGCAGGCGGGGCAGCGTCTTTGGATGAGAACGGCCTGACCGGGCTAGCCATTGCTGCCCGCAAGCAGGCCGCGCACGTGCATGGGGTCGAGTTGACCGCCGTTGCCCAGATCACGTCCCGCGCTGCGGCCGCTGACCAGCGGGTTGGTGTGAGTGCTGAGGGCCGCCCGGCGCGAGTGTGCCGTGATGCGGTGGGCCAGGTTGAGATGGCGCTGCGGCTGTCGCATGACGGCGCGGAGGCGTGGGCGGACCTGGCGCTGACCTTGACCTGGCGGCTGCCGCGCACGGGCGCCGCCCTGGCAGTCGGGTGGATCGATCTGGATCGCGCCCAGATCATCGCGCGGGCCACCTCCGTTTTGAACGAAAAGGCAGCGCGGGTGGTTGAGGCGCAGGTGTTGCCGGAGGCGCGGCGTAAGACGTATGCAGAGTTGCGTGCCAGGTTGCATCATCTGGTGATCGCCGCTGATCCGGAGGGGGCTGAGGAGCGCCGTCAGAAGGCTGAGCGCGGAGCGAACGTGCGGCTGTATGCCGACGATGACCAGACCGCGACGCTGGTGGCGGACAAGCTGCCGCAGATTGAGAGCGCGTCGGGGCTCGCCAGGATCAATGCGCTGGCCCGAGCGCGCAAGGCGGCCGGGCTGCCGGGCACCCTGGGCCTGCACCGGGCCCAGGTGCTCCTCGGCCTGATCCTGGGCACCCCGCCGCCCACGGCCCCGGCGGGAGACGCGCCGCCCGGCGCACCCCACCCCCCGGCGGGCGGCCCCGGCCCTGACCGGCGACCTAGCCCCGACGACCGACCCAGCCCTGACCGCCGACCCAGCCCCGACGACCGGCGTCCCCGCCACCGCGGACCCAGCCCCGACGGCGAAACCGGTCCTGGCGAGTTGCCCGTGCCGCCGGACGAGCTGCCTCCGCCGCCCGACGAGCCTCTGCCCGCCGATGACCTGGACGCGGCCGCCGATGACCTGGACGCGGCCGCCGATGACCTGGACGCGGCCGCCGACGAGCTGGACGCGGCCGGTGACGATGCCGATCAGGGTGGTGCCTTCGACCAGTGGGAGGCCGACGATGACCCGTATGGCACCGGCCCGGTCCCCGCATGGCCAGCGCTCGGCTACCTGCCGCCGGGGCTGGCCCGGCCCGCCCCCGCTGAAGGGACGCAGCCGGCCGCAGGACTGCTGGATGTGACGCTGCCCTGGGTCACTCTGGCCGGGCTTGCCGCCCGGCCGGGAACGCTCGGCAGGATCGGGGCCATCACGCCCGCCCAGGCCCGCCAGCTCGCGATGGCCGCCGCGGACGACCCGACGGCTCAGTGGCGGGTGATCGTCGTCAACCCGGGTGGCCACGCCATCGCGGTCGCCCGGATCCGCCGCCTCCGCCGGGCGACCGCGAGGGGCTCGCCCTCCGGCGACGGACCGCTGGCCGGACCCGGCACAGCCGGACGGGTCACGCTCACGATCACCCAGGACACCATCACCGCGCTGCGAAAGGGAGGTGCTGGGCTAACTGCGACTACGGGGCCGCTTGCAGGTGCCGGGCCGCCGTCAGGCACGGGGCCGCCCGCAGGTGCCGGGCCACCCTCAGGCACGGGGCCGCCCGGAAACACCAGATCTGCGGACCGCATCATCGCCGCGGCGCTGCGCACCGCGGACCGGGTACTGCAACGGGCGCTGGTCCAGGCCGAGGCCGACGCGGCAGCCGGAGGATGCGCGCACATCGCCGCATCAGATGCCTACCGGCCACCACCCCGGCTGCGTGAGTACGTGATCGCCCGCGACCTCAACTGCCGCAACCCGGTCTGCGGCCAGCCCGCCTGGCGCGCCGACCTGGACCACACGATTCCATGGGAGGACAGCGGACTCACCTGCAGCTGCAACCTCGGCGGCGCATGCCGACGAGACCACCAGCTCAAACAGCATCCCCGCTGGAAACTAGCCCAGGTCAAACCAGGCTGGTTCGAATGGACCGCACCAAGCGGCCGAACCTACACCAGCGAGCCAGCCACATACATCGCGTGACGGTCGACGAGGTCGGCCGGGTGGCCGCGGCGGAGGGCATCGAGGCGATGAGCGCATGGCCACGGAGTGGCCTGACGCCAATGGGAGGAAGTTACTGGCCTGACCCCAATGGAGTGGCCGGGGACTATGTGATCAGGGTTTGGTCCGGGTGGTCGGCGACTTGGAGGACCACATGGGAGTACTCGGCAGGGCCGAGCCGGGGGTGGCGGAGCTTCTTTGAGCCACTGCCCCCGATGGCGGCGACGTCGTGGTGCGGTCACCAGTCCCTGATGTGCTCGCTGTCGCGCTGGAGCTCGGCGATCAGGGCACGGACATCGGGTCGTCCGGGTACCGGGCGGCGGACAGCCGGAAGCGGCCGAGCATGGCCCGGGCCTCCGGCTCCCACTCCAGGTAGACCTCCCGGGCCTGGTCCGTAGTGAACATCCAGCGCACCAGGTTGCGCTCGCCCGGGGGTCCCGCCGACCAGTCACCGAATAGCTCGCGTGCGGCGGGGTTGGCGGCCAGGACGTCCCAGCGACGGCCCTTGACCAGGGTCGGGAACGGCTCGAGCCGCTGGACCAGGTCAGCCACGGCGGGATCGAGCCGTTCGGGCGGGGCCGACGCGGACGAGGCCGGCTCGTTGCTGCTGCCGGGGCCGTAGGCCAGGACGTGCAAGTAGCGCCGCTCGGCGGCCGACATCCGCAGCGCGGAGGCCAGCGCGTCCAGGACCTGCGCCGAAGGTCGCACCGGGCGGCCTCGCTCGAGGAACGTGTAGTAGGTGGCGGACATGCTGGCCAGCAGGGCGACTTCCTCGCGGCGCAGGCCGGCTGTGCGCCGCCGGCGTAATCGTGGCGCACGAGCTGTTCGGGGTGAACCCGGACATCCGCGGGGTAGCCGACGACCTGGCCGGGGCCGGGTTTCTGACCATCGCGCCGGAGTTCTACCACCGGGACGCAGCGCCGGGTCACTGGCTGGAGCGCGATGACGCCGGGCGGCAGGAGGGCTTCGGCTACCTGCACCGGCTGCGGCGCAACCAGGCGCTGGCCGACGTCGCGGCGAGCCTGCAGTGGCTGAAGTCGGAGCCGGGGATTGAGCAGGTCGCGATGGTCGGGTTCAGCGCCGGAGGCCACCTGAGCTACCTGGCGGCGTGCAGGCTCCCGGTCAGCCTGACTGCCGTGCTGTACGGCGGCTGGCTGCCCAGCACCGACATCCCGATGAGCCAGCCCACGCCCACGCTGGACCTGACCCCGGGAGTCACTGGCCG
>Ga0209333_1000209_pt1 | contig 32821 bp, 31 predicted proteins | sample BlaSpr_A8_OM2_O3_FD_187982 | JGI IMG/M metagenome (GOLD analysis project Ga0209333, IMG submission 187982) | Forest soil microbial communities from Thunder Bay, Ontario, Canada - Black Spruce, Ontario site 2_A8_OM2_O3 (SPAdes) (version 2) | ecosystem: Environmental > Terrestrial > Soil > Boreal... | reverse complement strand
CCGGCGGTCTGTGCCGACGCGGCCAGCCAGTCCGGTGCCGCGCCGGCGGCCGTTGCCGACACCCCCGGGGACCGTTGCCGACGGCGACGCAGCAGCGCCAGGGACTCGGCCCCGGCGAGCACGCCACTGAAAAACAGGACCAGGCCCGCGACGACCTGAGCGGCCGGCGAGATTGGGCCCGCGGCAGCATGCTGAGTCCGGGCGGTCACGCGGGGAATCGCTGGCCGCGCGCTGGCCGGCGAAACCGGGGTGCCACCGAAAGACTGAGGCGGCTCGGCCGAGTGCACGCGCGCGATCACATCGGCCCTGGCCGCAGCGATGGCGGCGGCCTGGGCAGCCGCCAGCGCCTCCGCCCTTGCCGCTGCCAGCGCCTCGGCCCGCCTCTTGGCGGCCGCGGCAGCCGGGCTAATGCGATGCTGGCCAGGGTGTGCCGCCGCTGAAGATGCCGCGGCGGGCAGCGAACCGACGGTAACCGGCACGGCGGCCAGGCCGACGATCATGACTGCAGTCCGCCAGCAGCGCCAGAGCGCGCTCATGACCCGAGCCCGCGGGCACAGGTCCGCTGGCGCGACGCACGCCATTGATAAACCCCGGCGACTGGCCCCTGGTCCATTTCCATGCAGACCTCTCCCATTAGCCGTCAGCATTTGCGGCGCCCTCGATGGTGGGACGCTGGTGAGCCCCGCTGCTGGACTGCGCCAATCGTGCGCCACGAGCCGGGACGTTCTTGTTGCAGTCGCCTTGACGGCTGGCTTGCGCCTCAGGTCAGGACGTGGCTGGGGTGCCGAACTGGAGCGGCTGGCTCGAGCTGGGTTCGGCGCCTGGCCTCGTGAGCAAGCGCTTGGTACGGTTTGCCTCGTGCACCCAGCGTACGAAGAGATGCAGTGGACGCGGGCGAGGAGGACGAGGCACTGGACAGCGACTGCCGGCTGACGCACGGCGACGACGACGGCAGGCTGACGCACGGCGAACCGCCCGGCCAAGGCGAGTTCGCGGCCCGGACCGGCGTCGCGCTGGTCCTGGGCGCGAGCGGCGGGCTGGGCGCGGCGATCGCGGCGATGCTGCTGACCAGGGGCAGCCGGGTGGCGATGACGTACCGGCGCCCGTCCCCCGCCGTGGCCGAGCTCGCCGCGCGCAGCCCCGACAGCGCCCGCGCCTACCAGCTCGACCTGACCGACGCGGCTGCGTGCGCGCGCGTCGCCACGGCCGTCGCGGACGACTTCGGCGTCGTGCACACCGTCGTCTACGCGGCCGGCCCGCACGTGCCGATGACGCACCTGAGCAACGTCACGGCCGAGGTCTTCCGGGCCCAGCTCGAGCAGGACGCGATCGCATTTCTGACCGTGGTCGTGCCGCTGATCCCGCTGCTGCGGCAGAGCCATGGCAGCCTGGTGGCCGTGACCACGGCCGCGACCACGCGGTACGCGGTGCGAGACGGGCTGTCATCGATTCCGAAGGCGGCGATCGAGGCCGCCGTCCGCGGGATCGCCACGGAAGAGGGCCGGTTCGGGGTGCGCGCCAATTGCGTGGGCCCGGGCATGCTGACCGACGGGATGGCCGCGCGCCTCATCGGCTCCGGTGACCTGGACACCCGCGCCCTGGACGTGGCCAGGGGCAACATACCGCTGCGCCGGTTCGGCACCGCGACGGATGTCGCCGAGGCGGTCTGCTTCCTCGCCTCCGACCGGGCCCGCTTCATCAGCGGCCAGAAACTCAACGTGGACGGCGGCTATGGCACCTGACGAGGTGGCTGTGGCACCTGACGAGGTGGCTATGGCACCTGACGAGGTGGCTATGGGGCCTGACGAGGTCCGGCTCGGCTTCGCCCGCGGGGACGTGGTCATCGTCACCGGCGCGGCGAGCGGCATCGGCAAGGCGACCGCGATCAGCGCCGCCGCCGTCGGGCTGCGCGTCGCGGCGTGGGATCTCAACCGCGACGGTGCCGAGGCGACGGCGGCCGAGATCCGGTACCGCGGCGGCGACGCGCTTGCGGTCGGCGCCGACGTCACCGATGACGGCCAGGTGCAGGCAGCGCTCGACGCGAGCGAAGCCAGCCTGGGCGCGGCACGCTACCTGGTCAACAACGCCGGGCCGTCCAGCGCCGTTGACGTCCCGTTCGAGGCGGGCCTGCTGGCGGGCATCGGCAGCGTGCGCCGGGTGACCGAGGCCTGGCTGGCGCGCGCGCTGCCGGCCGGGCCGGCGCTGGTGAACGTGGCCTCGGTGGCCGGCAACCTGATCGGTACCGCACCGGACTGGTACCCGGCGACCAAGGCCGCGATCATGGGCTACACCCGGCACTTGGCCGCCTACTCCCACGACCGGGTGCGGGCGAACGCGGTCGCCCCCGGCATGACGGACACGCCGCGCCTGGCCGGCTTCACGGTCAGCGAGATCGGGCAGCGGGTCCTGCAGCGGATCCCGGCCGGGCGGATGGCCCGGCCGGACGAGATCGGGTGGGCCATCCTGTTCCTGCTCAGCCCGCTCGCGTCGTACATCTGCGGCGCGCTGCTGGTGGTCGACGGCGGCTGGACCGTGACTCAGTGACCCGGCATCTCAGTGACCTCGGTAACCAAGTAAGCCCCGGGTAACCACGCGGTGACAGGCTGGCCGCACAGAAACACGATCCAAGCAAGCGTTTGGTAGGTTGCCGGGTAAGATAACGAAAACACAGGACCGGCATTGTGCTGCGGTCGCGGCTTACTATATCGCCGGAGGTCTGCAGATGGCAGAGGTCCAGGACCGACGCGAGCTGATCCTCACCACCGCAGCGGAGATGTTCGCTCGCAAGGGACTGCGGGCGACAACGGTGCGCGGCATCGCGGACGCCGTCGGTGTGCTGTCGGGCAGCCTGTACCACCACTTCCCGTCCAAGGACGCCATCGTCGACGAGGTGCTGAGCCGGTACCTCGACGAGATCAGGGCGCGGTACGCGGTCGTGCTGGCGAGCGACAAAGGACCAGCCGAGCGGCTGCACGACCTCATCGTCGCCTCGCTCGAGATAGCCGAGGAGCAGCCGCACGCGACGGCCATCTACCAGAACGAGGCTCAGTACCTGCGCGAGATGGCCGGCTTCGGCAACATCCAGTCGGCCGCCGCGGAGATCCAGCAGACCTGGCTGCAGGTGATAGCGGCAGGCGTGGCCGACGGCGTGTTCCGCGATGACATCCCGTCGTGGGTGTTCTACCGGCTGATCCGCGACGCGGTCTGGCTGTCCATCCGGTGGCACCGGCCGGACGGCCCGTACTCCACCCACCAGCTCGCCGAGGACGTGACAACTCTGTTCCTGCACGGCTTCGCCGCCAAGGCACCCTAGCCTTTCCTGCAGGGCTTCGCGGCCAAGACGCCCTAGTCATCCAAACAAGCGCTTGGTAGGCTTGCGGCATGCCCGAGGCCTTTATCGTGGACGCCGTCCGCACCCCGGTTGGCAAGCGCGGCGGCGGGCTCGCCGCGGTCCATCCGGCCGACCTGGGCGGGTCCGTGCTGACCGCGCTGGTGGAGCGCACCGGGATCGACCCGGGAGCGGTCGAGGACGTGGTCTTTGGCTGCGTCGACACGGTAGGGCCGCAGGCGGGCGACATCGCCAGGACCGCCTGGCTCGTCGCCGGGCTGCCTGAGCACGTGCCCGGCACCACCGTCGACCGGCAGTGCGGCTCCTCGCAGCAGGCTGTGCACTTCGCCGCGCAGGCGGTCATGTCCGGGACCGCCGACGTCGTCGTGGCCGGCGGCGTGCAGAACATGAGCGCGGTCCCGATCTCCTACGCCATGATCGCCGGACAGGCCCTCGGCTTCCCGGACCCGTTCAGCGGCTCGCCGGGGTGGCAGCGCCGCTACGGCGACCAGGAGATCTCGCAGTTCCGGTCCGCGGAGATGATCGCCGAGAAGTGGGACATCAGCCGCGAGGACATGGAGCGGTTCGCCATCACGTCACACGAGCGGGCGCTGCGCGCCGCCGCCGAGGGCCGTTTCGACCGGGAGATCGCACCGGTGTTCGGCCTGGCCGCGGACGAGCCGCCGCGCCAGCCGGACTGGGCGAAGATCCGGTCGCTGCCGACACTCATCGAGGGCGGGCGGCTCACCGCCGCGGTGTCCAGCTCCATCGCCGACGCCGCGGCTGCGCTGCTCGTGGTCAGCGAGGCCGGGCTGCGGGCACACGGGCTGACGCCGCGGGCCCGGATCCACCACATGTCCGTGCGCGCCGCCGATCCGGTGTGGATGCTGACCGCGCCGATACCGGCCACGGAGAACGCGCTGGTTAAGGCCGGGATGACGCTCGCCGACATCGACCTGGTCGAGATCAACGAGGCGTTCGCGTCGGTCGTGCTCGCCTGGGCCGCCGAGACCGGTGCCGGCCTGGAGCGGGTGAATGTGAACGGCGGGGCGATCGCGCTCGGCCATCCGCTCGGCGCGACCGGGGCCCGGCTGATGACGACGCTCCTGCACGAACTCGAGCGCACCGGCGGCCGGTACGGCCTGCAGACCATGTGCGAGGGCGGCGGGCAGGCCAACGTCACAATCATCGAACGCCTCGGCTGACATGGACGACGCCGCCGGGCATACGGCGCAGCCAGCGAACACGGTGCTGGTCGACTTCACCGGCCGGGCGGTCATTGTCACCGGCGGCACCCGCGGCATCGGGCGCGGCATCGCCGAGGCCTTCCTCGCCACGGGCGCCGACGTCCTGGTCTGCGGGCGCAACGAGCCCGAGCAGCTGCCCGAAGCCGGCGGGCGCCGCGCGGTGTTCGCCGCTGCCGACGTCCGCGACGCGGCGCAGGCCGCGACCGTGACCCAAGCCGCCGTCGACGCGTTCGGGCGGCTGGACGTGCTGGTCAACAACGCGGGCGGGTCGCCGAACGCGGACGCGGCCACGGTCTCGCCGCGGTTCGTGGAACGGATCGTCGCGCTCAACCTGCTCGCGCCGTTCTACCTGTCCCAGCCGGCCAACGCGGTCATGCAGCAGCAGGACGGCGGCGGCTCGATCATCAACATCGGCAGCGTGTCGGCGCACCAGGCGGCGCCGCTCAGCGCCGCCTACTCCGCGGCCAAGGCCGGCCTGGTGCAGCTGACCCGGTCGCTGGCGCTGGAGTGGGCGCCGAAGGTCCGGGTCAACCACATCACCGCCGGGCTGGTCCTGACCGAGAACGCGGCCGAGCACTACGGCCAGGACGGCGGCGCGTCGGTCGCGCGGGCGATTCCCATGGGCCGGATGGCGGTGCCGGCCGACGTGGCCTCGGCCTGCCTGTTCCTCGCCTCTCCCCTGGCCTGCTACGTGACCGGAGCCGATCTCGTCGTGCACGGCGGCGGTGAGATCCCGGCGCGCTTCCTCGCCGCGCGTGACGCCGACCCAGCCCCGCCCTAGGATCAGCTCGCTGGAACGGTCAGGTCCCGCAGGGTCAGGCCACGGTGCCGGAACGCCCAGCCGCGCAGGCCATGTCCCGCTTGCAGGTCAAGCGCTGAGGGCGGGACCGCCAGGACCGGGCAGCTCGCCCGCGCCAGGCAGTAGCGGCTGACCGCGCCGCCCGCCAGCCGACCCGGCCACCCGCGACGGCCGGTGCCGATGACCAACAGGTCCCCGGGCCGACCCGCGGCGTGCACGAGCACCCAGCCCGGCTCGCCGCAAGCCGTCACCGGCTCTGTCCATACCTCGTCGAGCATGCCGCCGAACGCGGCGCGGATGGCATCGTCCAGGCGCTGCCGGGCAGCGCGCTCCCACTCGCCGTGCAGGTACTTCGACGGGCACCTGCGGTTGGCGAGCGCTCCTCCCGGCGGTTCCCAGGTCAGTAACGGGATCAGGACGGCATCGTGGTCGCGGGCCAGCGTCGCGGCATAGCGCAGCACGGGCAGGCTCCGCGGGGACCCGCTCACCCCGGCGAAGATGCGGCGAATCGCAGACATCGGCTTCTCCTTTCACGCAAGCCGATAGCCCACCGACGTGGTCGGTGCGCGTGGCTGGTGTGGAGACCAGATGGAGGCGGGCGGCTACCCGCCGGGTCTGTCGGGGAGCAGGCCGGCCACCGCGCCGATCTCCGCGCGCAGCGCGCTGACCCGCCCGAGCAGCAGCTGCGTGGACTTGGCGCGCTTGAGGTACAGGTGCGCCTCGTGCTCCCAGGTGAACCCGATCCCGCCGTGCAGCTGGATCATCTCGCCGGCCACCTCGACGAACGTGCGCGCGCAGTGCAGCGCCGCCAGCGGGGCCAGCGCGGCCAGCGCAGCCGGGTCGCTGGCCGCCGTCCACACCGCGGCCCGCGCCGTCGCATGTGCCGAGGCCACCGCGACCTTCAGGTCCGCGGCGCGATGCTTCAGTGCCTGGAACGAGCCGATTGGCCGGCCAAACTGCCTGCGGCTCATCAGGTAAGCCACGGTCACGTCCAGGCAGTGCTCCGCCGCGGCCGCGCACTCCGCGGCCAGCAGCACCCGCTGCAGTGCGACCGCAGGCCCGGCAGGCCCGGCCGGAACGGCCGGGGCGCCGTCGAACCGGACGGCCGCCTGGCGCCGGGTCTGGTCCAGCGTGCCCAGCGGCTCGACGACGGCGTCGGCCGCCGCCACGGCCAGCAGATCATTACCGGCCCGCACCAGCAGCAGGCTTGCGGCTGCGCCGTCCACGACGTTGCGCGCCGCACCGGTCACGGTTCGCCCGGCCGCCGTGACGTCAGCGTCCAGCGCCAGCGCCGCGATCACCGACCCGTCGGCGAGGCCCGGCAGGTACCGCTGCGCCGCGTCGGGGCACGCCGCAGCGGCGCCGGCCAGCGCCAGCGCCGCCACAGCATTGGACAGATACGGCGACGGCAGCAGCACCCGGCCGAACTCCTCGACCGCGACCGCGACCTCGCCGGGTCCGGCCCCGGCGCCGCCGAGGCTCTCCGGCACCGCGAGCGCGGTCAGGCCGAGCTCGGCCGACAGGCGCTGCCACACCTTCGGGTCGTAGCCGTCCGGGCTCGCCATGGCAGCCCGCACCTGCCCAGGCGTGGCGTGCCGTCCGGCGAACGCGCGCACAACCGAGCGCAGGTCGGCCTGGTCGGGGGTGTCGGCGAAGTCCATCAGCGCGGTTCCCGCGGCAGGCCGAGTCCGCGCTCGGCGATCACGTTGCGCTGGATCTCGTTCGAGCCGCCGTAGATGGTGTCGGCCCTGGTGTACAGGAACAGCCGTTGCGCGTTGTCGAGCCCGTAGCCAGGACCGGCGAGCGTGGCGGCGGCGCCGGAGACGTCGACGGCGAGTTCGCCGAGCCGCTGGTGCCACTGCGCCCAGATCAGCTTGTTGACGTTGGGCTCGGTGCCGGTGACGGCACCGGCAGGCCGCCCGAGCGTGGCCAGCGCCGTGTAGCGCATCACCTCGAGCCCGGCCCAGGCCTCGACGATGCGCGCGCCGATGTCCGGGTCGTCGATGGCACCGGTCGCCCGCGCGGTCGCGAGCACCGCCTCGAACTCGCGCTGGAAACCCAGCTGCTGGCCGAGCGTGGACACGCCGCGCTCGACCGCGAGCGTTCCCATCGCCACCCGCCACCCGTCGCCGGGCGCCCCGACAATGTCGGCGGCCGCCGCCCTGGCGTCGTCGAAGAACACCTCGTTGAACTCGGACGTGCCGGTGAGCTGCACGATCGGCCGTACCTCGATGCCGGGCTGGCGCATCGGGACCAGCAGGTAGGACAGGCCGCGATGCCGCTCGGCGGCCGGGTCGGAGCGCGCGAGCACGAAGCACCAGTCGGCGAACTGGGCCAGCGACGTCCAAACCTTCTGGCCGTCCAGGTGCCATTCCCCGCCCCCCACCCCCCGCCCACCTCCCCGTCCCTCTCCACTGCCCTCTTCGCTGTCCCCCTTCACCAGGCGAGCCCGCGTCGACACGGCAGCCAGGTCGGAACCGGCGCCGGGCTCCGAGTAGCCCTGGCACCACAGCTCGGTCCCGGCCAGGATGCCGGGCAGGAACCTGGCGCGTTGCTCGGCGGTGCCGAACATCAGCAGCGTCGGCCCGAGCAGCTGCTCGCCGATGTGGCCGACGCGGGCCGGCGCGCCCGCCCTGGCGTACTCCTCGTAGAAGATCACCTCGTGGCCCCACGGCAGGCCGCGGCCGCCGTCGGCCTCCGGCCAGCCGAGCCCGATCCAGCCGCTGTCGCCCAGCAGCCCTTCCCACGCCATCCGCTCCGGCACGAACTCGTGCTCCCGGCCCGGGCCGCCGCTGCCGACCAGCGCGGCGAAGTCACCGGCCAGGCTGGCCGCCAGCCAGCCGCGCACCTCCGCGCGGAAGGCCTCCTCGTCCGGCACCGGCACCGGTCAGCTCCCGCCGCCGGACGCGGGGGTGGGGGGTGTGGGGGCCGGGGACGGCCGCTCGTCCCGCTGGCGCGCGTCCCGCATCGACCGGGCGTCCTGGCCGGCCAGCGAGTCGGCGCCGACCTCCGCGTTGTGCGCGTGCGCGAGGTGGTGCAGGCCGAACACCGAGTCCATGCCGACCTGCAGGCCCATGGCGTCCTCCGCCTGGTTAACCGCCTTTTTCGTCAGCGCGAGGCCGAGGCGGGGCATCGCGCTGATCTTGCTGGCCACCGTCGTCACCTCCTCGGCGAGCCGCTCGCGCGGCACCACCCGGTTGATCATGCCGAGCTCGTAAGCCCGCGCCGCGCTGATCCGCTCGCCGAGGAACAGGAACTCCTTGGCCTGCCGCGGCCCCATCACCCACGGGTGGGCGAAGTACTCGACGCCGGGGATCCCCATCCGCACCACCGGGTCGGCGAAGAACGCGTCGTCGGCGGCGATGATCAGGTCACACACCCAGGCGAGCATGAGGCCGCCGGCGATGCACGCGCCGTGCACCTGCGCGATCACCGGCTTGGGCAGCTCCCGCCACCGCCGGCACATGCCGAGGTAGACCTCCTGCTCGCGGGCGTACCGGCTCTCCCCGCCGAGCTTGCCCACGTGGTCCCACCACAGCCCGGCGCGCCGGTCGAACGAGGTGTCGATGTCCCGGCCCGGCGTCCCGATGTCGTGGCCGGCCGAGAAGTGCTTGCCCGCCCCGGCGAGCACGACAACGGTGACGTCGTCGTCCGCCGCGGCCCGGTAGAAGGCGTCGTCGAGCGCGTACGTCATGGCCGAGTTCTGCGCGTTGCCGTACTCCGGCCGGTTCATCGTCACCCGCGCGATCGCGCCGTCGACCTCGTACCGGACCACCTCGTCAGCCATCGGGCTCACTCCCGTCTTTGGTCAGGCAAACGTCCTTCGTCAAGCACAGCGACCCGGCGAGGCGCCGGCGGTGCCAGTTCGCCGAGCCCCAGCTCGGCGCCAGCGCCCAGGCACGCTTGGCAAACAGGTGCAGGTCGTACTCGGTCGTGTAGCCGATCGCGCCGTGGCACTGGATCGCGGCCCTGGCGACCGTGGTCGCGGCGTCGGACGCGAGGACCTTGGCGACCGACGTCTGCTCGGCCGCGTCGGCGGCGGCGCTGGCCTGCGCCCACCCGGCGGCGAGCACGGCCGGGCGGGCGAACTCCACCGCGAGATACGCGTCGGCCAGCCGGTGCTTGACCGCCTGGAAGCTGCCGACCGGCACGCCGAACTGCCGCCGGACGGTGACGTAGTCCACGGTCATGGACAGCATCCGCTCGGCCAGGCCCACCAGGATCGCCGCGGCGGCGAGCACCCCACGTTCCCAGCCGGCCGCGGCGTCGGCGGGCGCGGCGACCGGCACTCCCCCGGCCGGCTTGGCCAGCAGCCTGGCCAGCCACCGGGATCCGTCGACCGCGGGCACCGGCGCGGCCTCCAGCTCGCCGCGCTCGTAAACGCGCAGCTCGCCGTCGTCCGCGCGCAGCAGCACGTAGTCCGCCGTCTGCCCGAACGGAATGAGCAACTCCGCCGCCGCTGGCGTCGCCAGCTGCGCGGTGACCAGCGCCGCGCCAGACAGCACGTCCGGCAGCGCCGGGTGGCCGGCCGCGGCCAGCAGCGGCACGGCGACCGCGATTGTCTCGCCGGCGGGAACCGGCAGGCCGCTGTGGCCGATCCGGCTCAGCACCGGCGGCAGCGCGTTCTCGTCGAGGCCGAGTCCCCCGTCCGCCTCGGCGACCAGGGTGCCGGTCACGCCGATCTCCGCGAGCCCGCGCCAGACGGCGGGTACTCCACCCAGCCCGTCCTTCCCACCCTCCCCGGGGTCGGCTTCACCCGGCCACGCGGACCGGATCAGCGCGGGCGTAGCCCGCGCGGCGAGCAGCGCCTCCGCGGCGTCGCGCAGCGCGGCGGCGTCCTCGGCGACGGCGAAGCGCATCGAGCCCGTTCCCTTCTGGTCAGGCGCGCGGCAGGCCGAGCAGCCGCTCGGCGACGATGTTGCGCTGGATCTCGTTGGTGCCCGCGTAGATCGGCCCGGCCAGCGAGAACTCGAAGCCGCGGCTCCATGGCCCGTCCGCCTCGGCGTCCGCGCCGAGCAGTTCCATCGCGGTCTCGTGCAGCCGGACGTCAAGCTCGGACCAGTACAGCTTGTTCAGGCTGGACCGGGCGCCGGGGCTGTCACCGGCCACGATGCCGGTGACCTGCTCGAGCGTGAAGAGATGGTAGGCGCGGGCCTCGATCCAGGACTGCACGACCCGGTCCCGCAGGCCAGAATCCAGGCCAGCAGCGTCCAGCCCAGCATGGTCCAGCCCAGCAGAGTCCAGCCCAGCAGAGTCCAGCCCAGCTGAGCCCAGGCCAACCGAGCCCAGGCCAGCAGAATCCGGGCCAGCGGGGTCCAGGGTGCCGGAGCGGGCGAGTTCGACCAGCCGGTTGGCCGCCGTCACGAACCGGCTGGGCGAACGCAAGGTCAGCCCGCGCTCCGAGCCTGTCGTGGCCATCGCGACCGACCATCCGCGGTTGACCTCGCCGAGCACGTCCCGTTCCGGCACAAACGCTCCATCGAAGTACACGTCGGCGAACCCCTCGTCACCGTCGAGGCGCTCGAATCCGCGCACCTCAACGCCGGGTGAGCGCAGGTCCGCGAGAAAGTAGGTCAGCCCCCGGTGCCGCTCCGCCGCCGGGTCGGTGCGGAACAGCCCGAACAGGTGGGTGCAGAACGCGCCGCGGGTGGTCCACGTCTTCTGCCCGTACAGGCGCCAGCCGCCGGCCGCCTCGTCCCGCTCCGCGCGGCTGGTGATCCCGGCGAGGTCGCTGCCGGCCGCGGGTTCGGACCAGCCCTGCGCCCATAGTTCCTCGCCAGCCGCCATCCTCGGCAGGATGCGGTCCTGCTGCTCGGGCGTGCCGAACTCGAAGAGGCTGGGGGCGAGCAGGAAGATCCCGTTCTGGGTCACCCGCTGCGGCGCCCCCGCCCGGTAGTACTCCTCCTCGAATATCAGCCACTCCCATAGCGACGCGTCCCGGCCGCCGTACCGTTCCGGCCAGGAGACCACCGACCACCGCGCCTCGAACAGCGCGCGCTCCCAGTCCAGGTGCGCGGCGAAGCCGTCCCTGGTGTCGCCGGAGGGCAGCGCCGGGCGGGGCACGTTCGCCTCCAGCCAGGCACGGGCTTCGGCCCGGAACGCCTGCTCCGCGGGCGACTCGGTCAGGTCCATGTCATTCGTCCCCGGCCGGCTGGCCGTCCTGCCCGAACGACGCGCGCAGCCGGTCGGACACGCCGGAGAGATTCAGCTCGAACGTGTAGCCCTGCTCGTACCGGTAGCTGCGCTTGACGTCCCACGGGTCGATGCCGTTGAACGCCTCCTTGGCCATCCGGATGACGGCGGGATCCTTGGCCGCGATCTCGCCGGCGACCTCGAGCGCGGCGTCGCGAAGCTGCTCGCGCGGCACCACCCGCAGCACCGAGCCGAACGCGTGCAGCTCGGCCGCTGTCGCGGTGGCCGACGTGTACATCATCGCCCTGGCCTTGTGCTGCGGCACCAGCCGGGACAGGTGGGTGGCCGCGCCCAGCGCGCCGCGGTCCACCTCGGGCAGCCCGAACGTCGCGTCTTCGCTCGCCACGATCACGTCGGAGTTGCCGGCCAGCCCGATGCCGCCGCCGAGGCAGAAGCCGTGCACGGCCGCGATCACCGGTACCGCGCACTCGTAGACGGCCGCGAACGCGGCGAAGCAGCCGCGGTTCGCGCCGATCAGCGCGGTGAACCCCGAGTCCGCCTGGATCTCCTTGATGTCGACGCCGGCGTTGAAGCCGCGGCCCTCGGCGCGCAGCACGACCACGCGGGTACCCCGATCGGCACCGGCCGCCCGGAGCGCGTCGGCCAGCTCGAACCAGCCGGCCACCGGCAGCGCGTTCACCGGCGGATGATCGACGACGATCTCTGCCACGGCGCCGGTCATCGTGCTCGTGATCATGGGCTTGGCCATTCGCACCTCCGTCACGGGTGCTGACTGGAGACCGAGACGACCTCCCCGGTCAGGTAAGACGAATAATCGCTCGCGAGGAAGACGATCACGTCGGCGACCTCCCACGGCTCCGCCGCGCGGCCGAATGCCTCGCGCGCGGACAGCTCGGAGAGCAGCTCCTCGCTGGACACCTTCGCCAGGTGCGGGTGCATGGCGATGCTCGGGGACACCGCGTTGACCCGGACACCGGCCGGGGCCGCCTCGATCGCCGCACACCGGGTCAGCGCCATCACCCCGGCCTTGGCCGCGGCGTAGTGGGCCTGCCCGGCCTGCGCCCGCCAGCCGATCACCGACGCGTTGTTGATCACCACGCCGCTGCCGCGCGGGATCATGTGCCGGAGCGCGGCCCTGGTGCACCGGAACGTCCCGTTCAGCGTCACGTCGAGGACCACGCTCCACTGCCCGTCGGTCATCTCGACCAGCGGCGTGTCGCCGCCGAGCCCGGCGTTGTTGACGACCACGTCGAGGTGGCCGTGCTCGGCGATCGCCGCCTCGAACAGGTGATCCACCTGCTCCTGCGAGGTCACGTCGCACGGCACGGCCAGCGGCGGCGTCCCGCCGATGTCTGTGAGTTGCTTCGCTGCCTCGCCGAGCCGGCGCTCGTGCCGGTCGCTGATCACGACCGTGGCGCCCTCCTCGGCGCAGCGCCGCGCCGCGGCGAACCCGATGCCGGTCCCGGCCGCGGCGGTCACCAGCACGGTGCGGCCGGCCAGCAGGCCGTGGCTCGGATGCGGCTTCGGCCCCGGCCCGGTCACTGTGCCGCCTCGCGCTGTGCCGCCTCGCGCTGTGCCGCCTCGCGCTGTGCTGCCCCGCCCCGTGTTGCGCTGCGCGGTGCTGCCCTGCGCTTGGCTGCCTCACGCTGCGCCGCCTCGCTGCCCGGCGCGCCGAGCCGCTCCAGGACGTCCGTCGCCTGCGCGATGATCCGCTGCACCAGCTCCGCACAGCTCGGCAGGTCGTCGATGACGCCAGCGACCTGGCCGCTGGCCAGCGTGCCCAGGTCGGTGCGGCCGTCGACCATGCTCGCGCGCAGCATCATCGGCGTGTTCGCCGCCATGATCACCTGCGTCCAGGTCAGCTCGTGGCTGCGCTTCATCGCCAGGCCTTCGGCGACGATGTCCCGCCAGGACGAACCCGACATCTTCTGGAACGCGATCGCGTGCCCGATCGACCGGCGGAGCCTGCCCAGCGAGCCGCCGCCGATGAGCTGGTCCGCCAGCGGCGTGCGCAGCACCCGCTGTGGCACGCCGTCCAGCACCGACGTGACCACGGTGTCCGTGACGGTCCGCTTCAGGTACTCGGCCTTCACCGAGTCCGGCACCGGGCTGTCGCTGGTCAGCAGGAACCGGGTGCCCATAGCGATGCCCGCGGCACCGTAAGCGAGCGCGGCCACGAGGCCGCGCCCGTCGCTGAACCCGCCGGCGCCGATCACCGGCAGGTCGACCGCGGCGGTCACCTGTGGCAGCAGAATCGACGTGGGGACGATGCCGGTGTGGCCGCCGCCCTCCCCGCCCTGCGCGACCACCGCGTCCACGCCCCACGCGGCGACCTTCTCCGCGTGCCGCCTGGCGCCGATCGACGGCACGACGATCAGCCCGTCGTCCTTGAGCGACTTGATCACCCGCTCGTTCGGCGCCAGCGCGAACGAGGCAATCCGGACCCCGTGCTTGACCAGCAGCGCAGCCCGCTCGGCCAGGTCCGGGGCGTCGCCGCGCATGTTCACGCCGAACGGCTTGCCGGTCAGCTCCGTGGTCCGTCCGATCGCCGCGTCGGTCTCGGTGACGCTCAGCGTGCCGCTGGCCAGGATGCCGAGCGCGCCCGCGTTCGCCGTGGCCGCGGTCAGCTCGGGCGTGGACACCCAGCCCATGCCGGTCTGCACGATCGGATACTCCACTCCGAACAGGTCACAGATCGCGGTACGCAGCGTTGGGTGGGTCACCGGTCGCATCTCGGGGTCGGTCACCGGATCACCCCCGCACCTCGCCGTTGCGCAGCCCCGCCGGGTCGATGACGTCGCGGATCAGCGTCAGCTCGGCCGCCGTCGGCAGGCGGGTCTGCGGCACGTCGCCGTCGGTCGCCAGCTCGAACCCGGTCGCGGCGACGACGTCGCCGACGGTGATCCCGGGATGCACCGACACCAGGCGCATGCTGCGGTCCGGGCCGCCAAAGTCGAGCACGGCCAGGTTCGTCACCACCCGCCGCAGGTCGAGGAACTCGCCCGCCGCGAGACCCGCGGCGATGGCCCTGTCGTAGCCGACGCCGGAGACCATGTCGACCCGCGGCACGAACACCCGCGGCAGGTGCCGTGGCACCCAGTAGCTGGTCGGATGGTTCACGGTGTTGCCCGGAGCGCCGCGCACGCCGAGAAGCTGGCGGGTGGGACGGGCGTAGTCGCCGATCTCGGAGATGTTGGCGTTCCCGTACCGGTCAATCTGGGCCGGGCTCATCATGACGTGCCGCGAACCGTGCCAGGCCAGGTCGAAGATTGCCCGGAACGGGATCCAGCCCTCGGCCGGGCCGGTCGGCGGCTGGCCGAGCGCCCAGGTGCCGGTCATGAAGCGCGCCTCGCCGTCGGACAGCAGCAGGTCGGGCTCGAACGTGGCCCTGGCCAGCCGGGCGCCGGCGGTGGGGATCTGGCCCATCGGGCTCGCAGCGATCTCGCCGTCCCCGCGCCACGCCTCCGCGCAGGCCACGATGCACACCTCGGCCGTGGTCACGGGCGCGGCGACCCGCTCCCCGGGCGCCTGCCGGTCCCCGGCCGCCTGCTGCACTCCCGCTGCATCCTGCACTCCCGCTGCCTCCTGCACCCCGGCCGCGTCCTGCACCCCGGTCACGCGCTCGCCTCCGCCCGCAGGGCCGCCACAGCGGACTGGTAGGCGGCCTCGTCGCCGCTGAGATACGTCGCCGCGAATCGCGCCCACTGCTCCGGATCCTTGGCGGCTGTGGCATAGCGGCGCTGGAACGCCTCGTCGCGGCCGTAGTCGGGTGCGCACGAAGTGAAGTGTGCCCCGTTTGGTGCCTCGACCACACCCGCGACCATCCAGCGGTGCACCCGCAGCCGCGTCAGCCCGGCGGCCTCCAGCTCGGCCGTTGGCACGATCCGCTCGCACGACACGTACGCCTGCTCGGCCGCGGTGCAGAACAGGTCGTCAAAGTACAGGTCGTCGCCGAGAAACTGGGCGTTGCCGGCCGCGTCGGCCCGGTTCAGGTGCACCAGCGCCGCGTCGAGCGGCAGCGCGGGCACCGCGACCAGCTCGGCGGCGTCATCGTAGGGCGAGCGGACCGTGCGCAGCTGCGGGTTCACCGCCAGCACGTCCGAGCCGAGACCGGCCCGGCTGGGCAGGAACGGCAGCCGGCACGCCGCCGCGTACAGCGCCCACTGCAGCATGCCCTCGTCGTACTCGGTCACCTCGATGGCCGCGGCCTGCCTGGCGGCCTGGAAGTGCGGTTCGAGCGGTATCGAGTCCAGCGACACGAACCCGAACACCAGCCGGCGGATCTTCCCAGCCGCGCAGAGCAGCCCGACGTCCGGGCCGCCGTACGACACCACGGTGAGGTCCCGCAGGTCGCTCCGGAGGATCGCGCGGACCAGCGACATCGGCTTGCGCCGCGAGCCCCAGCCGCCGATGCCGATCGTCATCCCGGACTGCAGCCGGGCGACCACGTCGTCCTCCGACATCCGCTTATCAGCCAAGACATCCCGCTTTCCTGATCCTCGCCATGCAAGCGAAATCATCGTAGCAAGCGCTTGTTAAACAATCGAGGGCGCCGCCGCTGGGGTGCGGGAAGGGCCACCGGCCGCTGCCGACCGCCACCACCACGCCCCGTCGGCGGCAGTTCATGATCGTGGCGAGTTTTGGCGCTGCTATTTCGTAAGAACTCGCCACGATCATGAACTAGCCGCGGCTTGGGCGCCAAGCCGACGGCGCTGCAGCGGCATGACCGCATCGGTTCATGATCCCGGAGGACTTTCCGTCCCATGTGCTGACAATCCTCCGGGCTCATGGATTGCCGGTCACCTGGTCGCGGAGGAGGCGGCGCTGGACCTGGCCGGTGGCCGGGGTGCGCGGGATCTCGGGCACCACGGCGACCCGCCGCGGGTGCTTGAACCTCGCCAGCCGCCCGTCCAGGTGAGTCCGCAGCCGCTCGACGTCGGGGACTGCGCCGTCAGCGGGAACGATCGCGGCGCAGACGATCTCGCCCCAGGCCGCGTCGGGGACGCCGACGACGGCCAGGTCGGCGACGCCGTCCAGGCCGCGCAGCGCGGCCTCCACCTCGACCGGCCAGACGGACTCGCCGCCGGTGCGGATGAGCTCGCTGGTCCGGCCGGTGAGGTACAGGTATCCGTCCTCGTCGAGCTCACCGGTGTCGCCGGAGCGGTAGACGCCGTCATGCAGCACGGCCGCCGTCTCCTGGCCGAGCCGGTAATAGCCGTCCATCATCGCCGGGGACGCGAAGCACACCTCACCGTCGTCCAGCCACAGCGCCCCGGGAAAAGCCGCCCGCCCGACGGAGCCGGGGCGCTCGGCGATCTCCCAGTCCTGCAGCGCCGCCATGCGGCCGGCTTCGGTGGAGCCGTAGAGCACCGTGGTCGTCGCGCCAGGCACCCGGTCCTTGATCCGGCCGAGCAGGTCGGTGGGTGCGTGCGACGTGCCGGTGTCGGCGTGCCGCAGCGAACACAGGTCGCCGTCCGCCGCGAGGACGCGCTCCCAGACCGCCGGGATCGCGTACAGCGCCGAGGCCCGCCACTGCTCGACGGCGCCGGCCAGTTCGCCCGCGGTGGCCTGGCGCACCAGATGGATCGGGCGCCGGTTCTGCCACGCCTCGAGCACGTAATGCCAGCCGCCGTAGTGGTAGAGCGGGAACGCGGTGACCACGCCGCCCTCGCCGCGCAGCCCGTAGGTGAAGGTGCCGCCGCCCGGCGCCGCGCGCAGCCAGCTGGCCTGGTGGCTCACCAGCACACCCTTGGGCCGGCCGGTGCTGCCGCTGGTGAGGTACACGATGTGCGGCGAACGGTCGTCAACGGACAGTTCTAGCCGGGCTCCCGGCGCGCCATCAAGATCACCGCCCGTAACGAGACGCGAACCCAGATACTCCAGCAGGCCAGCGGTCTCGGCCGCGGTCAGAGCGGGGTTGAGCGGCGCGAAGATCGCGCCGAGCCGGGCACACGCGAGGAAGCCGCTCAGCGTCGACAGCGAGGGGTCGGCCCGCCAGGCGACCACGTCGCCCCGCCCCACGCCCCGGGCGCGCAGCGCATACGCGCACGAGTTGGCCGCCGCGTCGAGGTCGGCGAACGTCCACTGTTTGCTGCCGAGCGTCGCGGCCGTCCCCGTGGGCCGCGCGCGCAGGCAGGCATCGACGATGGAGCCGATCGTGAGGTCGCTCACGCGTTCCGCCCTCTCTGCAGGCCAGACGTCAAGCCCCCGGTCACCTGCACATCGGCCTCTCCGCTGGCCAAGCAAGCGATTGGTTGGCAGAATAGTAGGCTGAGCGGCGAGGGAGCTTCTAGTGCGGGACGAGGTCATCATCACCGGCATCGGCGGTCAGGGAATTCAGCTCATGGCCAAGACGCTCGCGCTCGCCGCTACCCGCGGCGGGCTGCAAGCGATGCTGACGTCCGACGTCGGCGGCGAGATGCGCGGCGGGCCGTCGCAGGCCAGCGTCGTAGTAGACGACGAGGGACTGCGGGCACTGCCGATCCTGCCCAGCACCAAGTCGGTGGTTGTGATGCACCACAAGCACAGCGCCTTCGCGCTCGGCCGGCTCGTGCCCGGCGGGCTGGCGCTCGTGAACTCCTCGGTGGCCGACCCGGCGGCCATCCGCGACGCGGAGGTCATCGCGGTCCCCGCGCTGGAGATTGCGCGAGCCGCCGACGCGCCGAACGCGGCCGGGTTCGTCATGCTCGGCGCCTACGCGACGCTGCGGCTGATCGTCGACGTCGCGGCGCTCGGCGAGGCCATGCGCGAGCTGGTGCCGCCCTACCGGGCACAGCACGTGGCGGCGAACCTGCGCGCCCTCGAGGCCGGGGCCGGAACGGTGCTGGCGGCATGACGGCAGCCACGGCGCGCCAGCTGCACGACGGCTGCGCGGCGATCACCGAGTCGGCGATCGCCGCGGGCTGCCGGTTCTTCGCCGGGTATCCGATCTCGCCGTTCACCGGCCTGCTGGAGAACATGTCGCGGCGGCTCCCCGAGGCCGGCGGCCACTGCCTCAACGCGGAGAGCGAGATCGAGGCGGTGAACATGGCGCTCGGGGCGTCCGCCGCCGGGGCGCGGGCGGCCACCGGCTCGTGCGGCCAGGGGCTCGCGCTGATGCAGGAGGCGATCGCGGAGCTGGCGCTGAACGAGCTGCCGCTCGTCATCTTCAACATGGCCCGCAACCAGCAGGATTACTTCCAGGCCACGCGCGGCGGCGGCTGGGGCGACTACCGGACGCTCACGCTGGCGCCGAAGGACGTGCCCGAGGCGGTCGAGCACACCCAGCTGCTGTTCCACCTGGCCGACCGGTACCGCGCGCCGGTCATGCTGTACGGCGACCCGCTCATCGCGCAGACGCACGTGAGCGTGGACGTGGCAGCGCGTGACTTCGGCCCGCTGCCCGCCAAGGACTGGGCGCTGGACGGCTCGTCCGGCGGCACCGGGCACTCGCGCCAGATCTGGACCTGGGCCATGGGCAAAGCGACCGAGCCGGGGCCCGGGCCGGACGGCCACTGGCGGGCGGTCGCCGCGAAGTTCGACGAGATCGCCGGCACCGAGGCACGCAGCGAGACGTACCGGGCCGACGACGCCGAGACGCTCGTGGTCGCGTTCGGGTCGGCGGCGCTCTTCGTCGAGCACGTGGTCGACGAGCTGCGCGCCGACGGGCACCGGGTCGGGCTGTTCCGGCCGGTCACGCTCTGGCCGTTCCCCGGCGACGACCTGGCCGCCGCCACCAGGAACGCCAGCCGGGTCCTGGTGTTCGAGCTCAACGCCGGCCAGATGCTGGACGACGTCAGGCAGTTCACACACGACCGCGGCGCGGTGCGCTTCATCGGCGGCGTGAGCATCCACGCGTCGGGGCTGAGCTTCGGCCCGCTGCTCGACGTCGGCCCGATCCGCGAGCGCATCCTGGAGGCCGCCGCATGACCGAAGCCGCTCCGCGCCTGGTCGCTCGCGACCGCCCGGATCTGATTCTCGGCGACCACGGGCTGTGCCCCGGCTGCGGTGAGCCCTTGGCGCTGCGCATCCTGCTCGAGGTGCTGGAGGAGCTCGACATCGTGCGCCGCAGCGTCGGTGTCGTCGGCCACGGGTGCTACGGCAGCTTTGTCCAGATCATGGACGTCGAGGTGCTGCAGTGCCTGCACGGCCGGGCGCCGTCGTGCGCGACCGGCATCAAGCGCGTGCGGCCCGGCACGGTCGTTTTCACCATGCAGGGCGACGGCGACATGGTGAACGAGGGCCTGCAGGAGGTCCTGCACACGGCCGCCCGGGGCGAGAACGTCACGTGCGTCTTGCTGAACAACGGAGTGTTCGGGGACACCGGCGGCCATCAGACCGCGACCACGGTCGTGGGCCAGCGGACCAAGACCAGCCTGGACGGGCGCGATCCCGAGACGCACGGCTATCCCATCCCGCTGGCCGAGCTCGTGGCCTCGCTGGCCGGGGTCTGCTACGTGGCGCGCGGCGCGGTGTCCAGCGCGGGCGGCGTCGCGCGCACCAAGCGGATGCTGCGCAGCGCGTTCGAGCACCAGCTTGCCGGCGACGGGTTCGGGCTGGTCGAAATCCTCACGATGTGCCCGACCGGCTGGTTCGTGCCCGCGGGCTCGGGGCCGCAGTACCTGACCAGCTCGCTCGAGGCGGCGTACCCGCTCGGCGAGCTGCCCCTGCGGGGGCAGCCGTGAGCCGGGGCACCGTCAGCATCGACGTAGAGCGGTGCAAGGACTGCGACCTGTGCGTGCAGGCCTGCCCGCCCAAGGTGCTCGAGATGTCGGCCGAGGTAAACGAGATGGGGTACCGCTTCCCGGTCCTGCACGACGGCTGCACGGGCTGCACCGCGTGCCAGCTCGTCTGCCCGGACTACGTCTTCCAGGTCTACCGGTTCGACGTCGCACCCGACGAACCGCACCCGCCGGGCCAGGCAGCGGCGCCCGACGGCTGAGGGTTTGACCTGCTTGCGAAGCAAGCAAGCGCTTGACAGCGCGGCGGGTTCCTCGCTACGCTCTGGCGCACCCAAGCAAGCGCTTGGTAAGACCAGGCACTGCCGCTTCGATGCTGCGCCAGCGTCGCCGCGATGCTGGCGCGGTAAGGAGATCCTCGATGAGTCAGAGAAAGACATCATTATGAGTGCTCGGCTTGGCCGGGGGAGATTGCTCGGCACCATCCTCGTGTGCACCACCGCTCTCGCGCTCGCAGCGTGCAGCTCGAGTTCCAGCGGCTCGACGCCGAAGAACACCTCGTCCACCGGCGGCGCCACGTTCTCGGCCGCGACGGCTGCCAACGCGAAGTATGAGCAGCGCCCGACGAGCATCGGCATCACCACGCCCGTGGGCAAGACGATCCCGAAGGGCAAGGTCATCGACTTCATCCAGTGCGGCGTCCCGGCCTGCGTGGTCGAGGGCGACATCCTGGAGAGCGCGACCAACCTCCTCGGCTGGAAGCTGGTCCGGATCAACGCGGGCACTTCGCCGCAGCAGATCGCCGACGCCTACCAGCAGGCGATCACCAACAAGCCGAACGCGGTCATCGGCTCCGGGTACGCGCGCGCTCTCTTCGCCTCGGAAGTGACCAAGCTGTCCTCGATGCACATCCCGGTGCTCGAGGCGTTCGTGGGCGACAGCACCGGAGACGGCCTGACCGGAGTCGTCGGCGGCCCGGTGAACAACTCGATCCAGGGCAAGGAAGTCGCCGACTACATCCTCGCCAAGACGACGAGCAAGTCCGCGACCATTGGCGCGGTCGTGCCCAGCGGCTTCCCGAACATGATCCAGGAGAACTCGTCGTTCGACGCGGAGATCCAGAAGCAGTGCCCGAAGTGCACGGTGAAGCTGCTGACGGTCCCCGTCACCAGCATCGGCACCGACCTGACGACGCGGATCAGCAGCTTCCTGACCGCCAATCCCAACATCTCGTACCTGTGGGACGGCTACGACGACATGGTCACCGGCCTGCCGACCGCGCTGAAGGGCTCGGGGATCACCAGCGTCAAGGTCGCGACGATTAGCATGAACGGGACGGTCGCCGCGGACATCGGCCAGAATGACTACGTGACGACCGCGATCGGCACCAGCTTCCCCGAGGTCTACTGGCGCGAGATCGACCTGCTGGCTCGGTACTTCACCGGCGTGTCGTACTCCGTCGACCTCAACGACGCGACGCTGCCGTTCTGGACCATCACCAGCTCGGACCTCCCGTCCGACGCGTCGAGCGTGACGTTCGCCAACGTGGTCAGCTACAAGACGCAGTTCGAGAAGCTCTGGGGCATCGGATAGCTCCCCCTCCCCCCCGGGAACTGCCCGCCGGGCCCAGCACACTAGGGCCCGGCGGGCAGTTCTTTTTGGGGCAGGCCGTCAGTGAGGCCTTTCGCCAGGCCGTCAGCGGGCCAGTGCGCCCGGGGATTCCAGGAACCCGGCGAGAAGGCGGTGGCCAGCTTGCCGGGGCCGGCGTCCCGGCTCACACACGCTTCAGCGCCGTCCAGCTCCCTGAATCGGTAGGGAACGACAGCAACGGGCCGGCGACACCACTAGGACGACGGCAACGGGCCGGCGGCACTATTCGTCCCGGCGGTCAGCCCACGGCCGCTCACCCCGGATACGGCCTGGGCCGCCGGCGCGCAGTCCGAAGCGTGTCAGCCGGCTGACGGGCCGTCCGGGGCCGCCTGCTCCGGTACGCGAGGCGCCCGCAGCCGGCGGCCGAACAGCGGCCTGGCACGCAGGCGCTTGCGCTGGATGCCGGTGATGCCCACGGCGACGATCAGGACCGCGCCCTGGAAGACCTGCGGCATCCACTCCTGGGTCCCGGCCATGAGCAGCCCGACGCTGCCCGTTCCGATCATCAGCACGGCGACCACGGTCCCCCACGGATTGAACCGGCCATGCCGGAACTGGGTGGCGCCGACGAACACCGCCGAGAAGGCCGGTATCAGGTACTCGGAGCCGGTGGTCGGGTCCGCGGACCCGAGCTGGGCCGCCAGCGCGATGCCGGCGAACGCTCCGAGAAGCCCCGAGAACACCAGTGAGATCGTGCGCAGCCGGGCGACACGAACGCCGATCAGCCGCGCGACATCCGGGCCGTATCCGGCGGCGTAGGTTTGCCGGCCGAATACGGTCTGCTCGAGCACGTACCCGAGGGCCAGCATGGCCACGAGCATGTACAGCACCGGCAGCTGGACTCCGCCCAGGCTCGCGCTGGCGAAGTTCGAGAAGCTGCCGGACAGCTTGCCGGTGATGATCTGGTCTCCGGACACCCAAATGGTCAGCGCCGCGATGATCGACCCGGTGGCTAGCGTGCCGATGAACGAGTCGATTCGCATCCGCACGACCACCAGGCTGTTGAACAGCCCGATGGCCAGCCCCGCGACCAGCGTCAGCAGGATTGCGGCCGGGGCCGGCAGCTTGAGAGTGTTCAGCGACCAGCCGACGAAGACGCCGGCGAAGCCGATCGTGGAGCCGATGGAGAGATCGAAGATGCCCGCCGCCAGCGGCATCACCACGCTGAGCGCGGCCAGCCCGGTGATCGCGTACTGGTTCAGGATGCTCTTGGCGGTCTGTGCCGTCGGGAAGAGGCTCGGCTTCCAGATCGTGAAGATCAGGATCAGCACGATCCACACGTACACCGCGCCGATGTTGCGGAAGCTCAGCCGGGCGGCCAGCCGGACCGTCCGGCGCTTGGCAGGTGCCTCGGCGATCTCGGCACTCGTGATCATACCGACTTCCCTCTCCCAGCCGCTTACCAAGCAAACGCTTGGTAGCCGTAGATCTTAGCTGCGGACTCGAAGGCCAGGCAAGCGGCCAGGAGGCGCCAGGTCGCCGCCCAATCTACCAAGCGCTTGCTAGGATATCGGCGTGGATCGTGCGACACAGTTCCCGGCCGGCATCGACGCCGAGCGGGCCGCGGAGTACCGGCGTCGCGGCTGGTGGGGCCGGGAGACGCTGGCCGATCACGTGGCTCGCCACGCGGCGGGCCGGGGCCAGGAGCCCGCGTACATCACGGCCGACGGCCGGCTGGCCTGGGCCGGCTACGACACCTGCTCGGACCGGATCGGGTGCGCGCTGCTGGCGCTCGGCGTCGAGCGCCGGGCGCGGGTGGCGATCGTTCTGCCGGACGCGGCGAGCGTGCACGTCGCTCTCCTGGCCTGCGAGAAGGCCGGCGTCGTCGCGGTCGGCATCGGCGCAAGGGCCGGTGAGCGGGAGCTGCGGCACATCGTCGCCAAGACCAAGGCGATCGCGCTGATGTCCCATGATGAGCACCGCGGCCAGCCGATGCGCGAGGTGGCGGCGTCGCTGCCCGGGATCCGCCACCACGTGGTCGTGCCCCGGTTCGAGCGCGACCCGGCGGCTCCGCTGCTGGTCGACGGCGCCGTGGCCGGGTCCGCGGCCGCCGACGCCGAGGCCCTGGCCAGGGTGCGATTCGGGCCGGACGAGTTCTGGATGGTCAACTCGACGTCCGGCACGACCGGGATGCCGAAGTGCGTGATGCACACCCAGAACAGGTGGCGGTATTTCCACCAGATAGCGGCCGAGGTCGGCGAGCTGACCGCGGACGACGTCATCATGAGCGTCGTTCCCGCGCCGTTCGGCTTCGGCCAGTGGACCTCCCACTTCACGCCGACCTATCTCGGTGTGCCGACCGTCGTCACCGAGCGCTTCTCCCCCGCGCTAACGCTCGAGCTGCTGGAGCGTGAGCGGGTCACGGTCCTGTGCGCCGTGTCCACCCAGTTCCGGATGCTGCTCGCCGATCCCGCGATCGAGCGGCGTGATCTGTCTTCGCTGCGGGTGATGTTCACCGGCGGCGAGGCGATTCCGTACGAGCCAGCCCGGCGGTTCGAGGAGGTCACCGGCGCGGTGATCCTGAACTTCTACGGCTCCAACGAGAGCGGCTTCGCGACCGCAACGTCCGTCCGCGATCCGCAGCACAAGCGGCTCAGCACGTCCGGGCGCGCCCAGCCCGGCACCGAGCTGCGGCTCTACGAGAACGGGGCGGACGTCACCATCGGCGGCCGGGGCCAGCCCGGCTCGCGAGGCCCGGCGGTGTGCCTCGGATATCTCGACGACGCCGAGGCCAACGCGGAGCTGTTCACTGCAGACGGGTTCGTGCTGCACGCCGACGTCGTCGAGGTTGACCACGACGGCTACCTGTCGGTCGTGGGGCGCAAGTCGGACCTGATCATCCGCGGCGGCAAGAACATCAGCGCCCGCGAGGTCGAGGACGAGGTCGCCGCCCATCCTCGGGTGGCCCTGGCCGCGGCGGTGCCGGTCCCCGACCCGGTCTTCGGCGAGCGCGTCTGCGTCTACGTCGAGCTAGGCGACGGGAACGCGCTCACGCTCGGGGAGCTGACAGAGTTCCTGCTGGCCCGCGGCGTCTCCAAAGAAATACTGCCGGAACGGCTGATCGTCCTGGACGAGCTGCCGCGGTCATCGGGCGACAAGGTAGCCAAGGCCGAGCTGCGCCGCGCAGCCGCGAAGCTCGCGCCGACAACCTCCTGACCCCCGGGCAGCCCAGCCACCAACTTCGTGACCCGGGGCAGCCCAGCCACCAACCTCGTGACCCCGGGGTAGCGCTAGCGACGGTGCGGTCCCCTGCAGCGGCGCTGCCTTTACGTCGGCAGCGGCCCAGCGGGCTGCTTGACCAAGCAATCGCTTGCTCGATATCGTACCGGCCGTGACGTTCGAGACGGTCGCCGGAGGCCTGACGTTTCCCGAAGCGCCGCGCTGGCACGACGGCGCGCTGTGGCTCTCGGACATGCACGCCCATGCCGTGCTGCGCCTCGAGCCGACCGGAACGCCGACGACCGTGGCCGAGGTGCCCGGCTGCCCGTCCGGCCTGGGCTTTCTGCCTGACGGCCGGATGCTCGTCGTTTCCATGCATGATCGCCGCGTGATGCGGCTCGACCCGGACGGTCTGCGCGAGCACGCGGACCTCAGCGGGCTGGCGCCCTGGCACTGCAACGACATGGCCGTCGACGCGAACGGGCGCGCCTACGTCGGCAACTTTGGCGACGACTCCGCCCCGCCCGCTCCCCCGGCGCCCACCGTCCTGATTGCCGTCGAGCCAGACGGGCAGGCCCGGGTGGTCGCCGACGAGCTGATGTTCCCGAACGGCATCGCGGTCAGCGACGGCGGCAAGACGCTGGTCGTGGCCGAGACCCGGTCGGTGCCGGGCCGCCTGAGCGCCTTCCGGATACTGCCCGACGGCGGGCTTGCCGACCGCCGTGTGCTTGCCGAGTTCGGCGCGGGTGAACTGCCGGACGGAATCGTGCTCGACGCGGCGGGCGGGATCTGGGTGGCGATGCCGTTCTCCGGGGAGGTCGTGCGGGTCGGCCCGGCTGGCGCCGTCACCGAGCGCATCAAGGTCGAGAGCGCCTACGCCGTGGCCCTTGGCGGGCCGGACGGCCGGGACCTGTTCGTCTGCACGGCTCCGAGCTGGGTTCCGGAGGAGGCAGCCCGGCTGCGCGGCGGGGCGGTCCTGCAGACGCGGGTCGAGATACCCGCCGCCGGGACCCCGGCGTCCTAATCGGGTGCTGCCTCGGCAGGCGGTAGTACCAGGTCACCGACCCGGATCCGGCCGGGGCGCTCGACGTCGCACCAGATTCCGAAGGTAATGTCCCTCTTGCCGCGCAGCCGCGCCAGCGCGTGCAAGATACGCACGTCGGTTGCGCCCGACTCTGGGTTGTGGGTGGTAACCGAGCAGCGCGGCACGGGGGTTATGGCGCGCAACGTAATGTCTCCGATCGCCACCTGCCCGCTCCAGCTGTGCTCGGCCCAGGCATCGGCGCCCGTGACGCTGATTGTCATGCGGAATCGGCGTGGATCGGGAGTCGTGCCACTGAACTCAGCGGCCAGCGCCTGCAGCGACGCCTCGGACATCAGCGTCACAGGATGATCATCAGCACCGAGCTGGTCTGGGGCCCGCTTGAACAGGTGGACTTTCCGGCCCAGGTAGCCGGAGAGCGCTGCGCTCAGCGGCCCGGGGACGAGCCATCCGGGTATCTCCCGGCCCTCATAGTTCCGGGTGACCGCGGCGGCCCCGGCCTCGGGGACACCCTGGACGACGCAGCCGTCAGGGAACCGCAACGCCAGGACGTTTTGTGACCAGTCCCAGGACGGCTCGATCTGCAGCAGGCGCGGGTTGCGGTCGCTCAGCAGCAGCTTGCAATCATCGTTGACGACGAGGAATTCACGGTCACCCGTTACGCCACGCGGGCCGAGCTCGACCTCACTGCTGCGATGCAGCCGCATGCCCTTGACTGGCGCGATCGCCAGTTCGGAAACGGTGATCGGCATGCCCTCGCACCCCCTGCCAACGACCGTAACCGATGGGATGTCTAGGCACCTCCGGGTATAGCCTGCGCCGAGCCCGAGATGGCCCGCAGCACCTCGCCTTCGGAGATCGCGCTGCCGTGCAGTTCCTCGACGATACGCCCGTCGACGAGCGCCAGCACCCGGTCGCAGACGCTGACCAGATCCTCGGTGTCCGAGGAGCAGATCACGAACCCGGTGCCCGAGCCCGCGTACCTGCGGATCAGCTCGTAGATCGCGTTCCTCGCCCCGATGTCGACGCCGCTCGTCGGGTCCTCCATGAACACCACACGCGGATCGAGCCCGAACCACTTCGCCATCAGGACCTTCTGCTGATTGCCGCCGCTGAGCAGGCCATATAGCCGGTCAGGGTCCGGCGGCCTGATGTCCAGCCGCTCGATCCACTCCCGGGCGGCTGCCCGTTCCCGCGAGTGGTCGATCCGCCCTGCGCGGGCAAACTCTGACACCCAGCCGAGCGTGATGTTCTCGCTGATCGTGAAGTTAGCGATCGCTGCCTCGGGATGGCGGTTGGGCAGTATCAGCGCGAGCCCCAGCCGCCGCGCGAGCAGGGATGTCATGGGATCGGCGGCCACCCGCTCGCCGCCGACGTTCAGGCTGACAGTGGCGGGAACGGCGCCACACACGGCTCCGGCGAGTGTCTCGCGCCCGGAACCGGACAGCCCGGCGATGCCCAGCACCTCGCCGCGGCGGACGTCGAAGTCGATGCCCGTGATCGGCATGCAGCGCAGGCCGCGGACCTCGAGCACGGCCTGTCCGCGCTTGGCCTCCGGCGCGACGGGTGCAGAAGTGAGCTCGAGCTCCTCGCCAACGATCAGGCGCGCGAGCCGCCCGCGGTCGACGCTGGCCGTCGGGATCGTTCCCTGGCACCTGCCGTCCCGCAGCACCGTCACCTGCGAGGCCAGGCTCAGCACCTCGTCGAGACGGTGCGAGACGTACAGGATGCTGACCCCGTTCTCCCGCACCTTGTGCAGGACGCTGAACAGCGCCTCGCACTCCGTCGGCGGCAGGGCGCTGGTCGGCTCGTCGAGCACGAGCAGCGAGATCTCCCCCGAGCTGTCGTCTAGGGAGCGCGCGATCGCGAGCGTGCTGCGCTCGACCGCGCGAAGCTGCCGCACCGGCCGGTCGACGTCGAATTCGACGCCGATACGCGCCAGCAGGCGCTCCGCCTGACGCCGCTGGGCGCTTCGGTCGATGCGAGTCGCGTTTGTGCGGAAGCCGGCGACAAGGCCGACGTTCTCCGCCGCGGTCAGCTCGCCGATCAGGCCCAGGTCCTGGTGGACGAATCGAAGGCCCCGCCGGCGGGCGTCGGCCGCAGACCCGAAGTGCAGCGGCTCGCCGTCCACGAGTACCCGCCCGCCCGGGTCCGGCAGGTGAAACCCGGCCAGGATCTTGATCAGCGTCGATTTGCCGGAACCGTTCTCGCCGACGAGCGCGTGAATCGTACGGCGGTTGATGTCGAACGACACATCCGCAAGCGCCCGCTGCCCGGGGAAGGTCTTCGACAGGTGCTCGATCGACACCAGCGGCGTAGCTGGCTCGGTCATCGCGGCGTTTCCACGGGCACGGTCTCCACGAGCACGGTTTCCACGGACGCCGCTCCTGCCGCCTATGCTGACCTAGCGCTTGCTAGGTCAGGCTATCACCCGCTGTTTCTCGCAGCCCCTGCCGTGCTTGTTCGCGCAGTTCCCGCTTGAGCACCTTGCCACCCGCGTTGCGCGGCAGCTGCCCGACGAACACGACCTCGCGCGGCACCTTGAAGTTGGCCAGCCGCTCCCGGCAGTGCGCGATCACGTCCTGCGTGCTCAGGCCCGAGCCTGGGCGCGTCACGACGAAGGCCAGCCCGACTTCACCCAGCCGCTCGTCCGGCTTCCCCACGACCGCGCAGTCGATCACCGAGGCCAGCCGCATGATCGCGTTCTCGACCTCGGCCGGGTACACGTTGAAGCCGCCGACCGTGAACATGTCCTTCAGCCGGTCGGTGATCGTCAGGTACCCGCGCTCGTCGAGGTGGCCGATGTCGCCCGTGTGCAGCCACCCATCGGGCTCGATCGCGGCGCGCGTCGCCGCCGGGTCATCGAGATAGCCGACCATGACGTTCGGGCCGCGCAGCTGGACCTCGCCGTCGTCGCCGGGCCCCAGCTCCTGCCCGTCGGCGCCGGCGATCCGGATCTCGAAGTCCGCGGCCGCGCACCCGCACGTGCCCGAGATCGTCTGCGCGTCGTCGCCGGGGAGGCACATGGTCACCACAACCGCCTCGGTGAGCCCGTAGGCGGTCAGGATCGTCTCGATGGCCAGCTCCGTCCACATCCGCTCGATCAGCGCGACCGGGACCATCGCGGCACCGGTCACGACGAGCCGCAGCGATGAGAGGTCGTGCTGGTCACGCTGCGGGTGCGCGAGAAGCTCCTGGAAGATCGTGGGCGGGCCCGGCAGCATGGTTACCCGCTCCCGCTCGATCTGCTCGAGCACCCGGTCGATGCTGAACGTCAGCTGCGGCACGATCGCGGCGCCGCACAGCAGCGCCACCACCCAGCCGGCCTTGTAGCCGAAGGTGTGGAAGAACGGCGCGATGATCATGTACACGTCGCGGTCGGTGGCCTCAGCCCGCTCGGCCCACGCCGCGGCGACCGCGATCGTCTGCCGGTGCGTTGACACCGCGCCCTTCGGCGCGCCGGTCGTTCCCGAGGTGAAGATGATGTCGGCGACGTCGTCGGCCTGAACCTGCGCGGCGCGGGCACGGGCCGACTCCTCGCTGGTCTGGATGGCCCTCGCGAGCAGGTGCTCCCAGCTCACCACGCCGGGCGGCGCTGCCTCCCCGCCGTTGACCTGCCCCTGGTTCCCGGGCTCGACCGGCACCCGGACCGCAAGCGTGAGCTGGTCAAGACCGCCGACCGGGCCCGGCGCGGAGGCGCTCGGCGCGGAGGCACCCGACGCGGAGGCACCCGACGCGGCTTGCATGAGCGCCGCCAGGTAATCCTGCCCGAGGAACCGGTCCGGCAGGAACAGCACCCGGGCGCCCGTACGCCGCAGCACGTCGGCGGCCTCGTAGCCGGTGTACCGGGTGTTCATCGGGACCAGGCTCGCGCCGGCGCCGTGCGTGCCCAGCGCCGCGACCAGCCAGTGCACCGTGTTCGGCAGCCAGATGGCCACCCGGTCACCGGCCTGGACGCCGGACGCCATGAGTGCCCGCGTCATCGTGCGCGCCTGCGCCGCAAGGTCCGCGTACGACAGTCGCCGGGGTCCGTCGATGACCGCGAGGCGGTCGCCATACCGCTTCGAGGACTCTTCCATAAGGGCACACAGAGTCGGCGGTGGGTTGATCACGGTGGTCGCCTTGGCCTCGGGAATCAAGCAAGTGCTTGGTAGCCTACGCCAGCGGCGCGGGCGCTATGCTGAAGATCAAGCATACCAAGCAAGCGCTTGATTATCGGTACGTCGGGGCTGTGGTCGGCTCAGACCACGGGTACCCGGCCGTGACCGGCTTGACCCGGGTACGCGGGCCGTGGCTGGGCGAGATCCGGGCGCGCCGGGACCGAAAGGAGCCATGTGGAGCAGCTAGCCGGGCAGGTCGCCCTCGTGACTGGTGGGGCGCGGGGCCAGGGCCGCGCTCACGCGGTTGCCCTCGCGACCGCGGGCGTCACGGTAGTGGTCTGCGACATCGCGGCGCCGCTCGCCACCGTGCCGTATCCGCTGGGCACGCCGGGCGACCTCGACGAGACCGTGCGGATCATCTGCGACGCTGGCGGGCGGGCGAGCGCCGCCACCGCCGACGTGCGCGACAGCGCCGCGGTCACCGGGCTGACCGACCGGATCGTTGCCGACCACGGGCGGCTCGACATCCTCGTTGCCAACGCCGGCATCTGCGTGCTGGGCCCGGTGACCGACCTGCCGGACGACGTGTGGCACGACACCATAGAGACGAATCTCAGCGGCGCCTTCTACTGCATCCGGGCCGCCCTGCCGCACATGACCCGGCAGCGGTACGGCCGCATCGTGGCGATCTCATCGGGCGCGGGCCGGGGCGGCATGCGCAACCTGGGCAGCTACGGCGCGTCCAAATGGGGCCTGATAGGGCTCGTCAAGACGGTGGCACTGGAGACCGCGACCGACGGGATAACCGCCAACGTCATCTGCCCGGCCACGGTCGCCACCCCGATGGTGCTCAACGACTACTCCTTCGGGGTCTTCCGCCCGGACCTGCCGCACCCAACGGCCGACGATGCGAGGGAACGGCACCAGCGGCTCAACCCGATGCGGGAGGCCTGGCTCGAGCCGGAAGACGTCACACGCGCGGTCATGTACCTGGTCACCGACCGCGGCACGACCACCGGCAGCGTACTCGAGGTCAACCTGGGCACCTCCGCCAGCCGGGCATGAGACACCCGAGCCCAACGAGCCGGTGCCCCCGATTGGCATCCGTCGCGCTGAGAGTTTGGGTTGTATCCTCGTCATGTTGCTCTGGACCCCGGCATCTGCATCGCGGCTTGCGCGGTGTACTGCAGGTCCTGGAGCATTTTTTTCGCTCCGCGTAGCCCCCATACCGGCGCGAGGGTATGGGCGCGGCCAGGGCCGCATGCGCCTGGGAGTGAGATGGCTATTACCGCAGCTTCCCGCGGCCGGTTCCGTCATCTGGCGTTGTTCTACCACAGCGGCGGCGAGTATCTGTCGGCCCTGTGCGGTTTCATTCGGGCCAGCCGCACGCGCGGTGAGGCCGTCCTTGTCGCAGTCCCTGAGCGGAAGGCCGAGCGGGTGCGCCAGGGGCTAGGGGACGAATCAGCGCAGGTGGCCATCGTTGACATGGGGGAGCTGGGCCGTAACCCGGCACGTATCATCCCCGAGATCCTCACCTTTGCCAGTAAGCATCGGGGGCAGCCCGTTTGCTGCATCGGCGAGCCGATCTGGCCCGGCCGCACGGCCGCCGAGATACAAGAAGCAACCAGGCACGAGGCGCTGATCAACCTGGCTTTCCGGGACAGCCCCGTTACTTTTCTGTGCCCCTATGACCGCACCGCGCTTGCGAAGTCGGTCATTGCCGATGCGGCAAGCACCCACCCGGCCGTCATCCGGGACTGGCAGGAGACAGCAAGCGCCACATACCTGGGCCCGGCGGAGGTTCCGCCGCGATGTGATCGGCCGCTGCCGCTCCCGCCAGCGCACGCCGAGACGCTGGGTTACCGCGACGACCTGCGCCAGGTTCGCCGCTTTGTCGCCACCAAGGCCAAGGGGGCCGGGCTCGCGCTGCCACGCATTCCCGACTTGGTGATCGCCATCGGCGAGCTCGCCGGCAATACCTTGCGCCACACCGGTGGCGGCGGAACGGTGCAGGTTTGGCGAACCAGCGAGGAGCTCATCTGCCAGGTAGCTGACACCGGGCACATCGCTGATCCGCTCGCCAGGTACCGCGCCCCCTCTGAGGAGATGGCGGGCGGTAACGGCCTCTGGCTCGTCAACCAAGTCTGTGACCTTGTCCAGGCGCGAACCGGCCAGGCAGGCACCACCACCCGCCTGCACATGTGCCTGAACCGGCCTTAAGACGGTGCGCGTGGTGTACCTCGACGGCGGAGAATCCCAAAAGGCCGGGCAGCTCGCCGAAGCTATCCACATCCTTTAGACCCGCGAGGTCGCTGGGTTGAAAAAGGCTCAGAGCGTGACCGGGCCGCCCGATCAGTGCTTTGCGGCGTTCTTGGTTTTCTTGCCTTTGTGCTTGGCCTTGCCTGCGCCTTTTTTGGTCTTGCCCTTAATCGACTTTGCTCCGTGCTTGGCTTTCTTGGCCACACGCATGGCTGACTCCTGTGTCTTGGGCAAGGGTCCTGCCAACCCTGGCATAGGCGGCGCGCGTTCTCGGATCAGCGCCCTGAACGCGACCAACGGGCGGCTGCCATCTTCCACGCTGGATGCTGTGCAAACCTTGCGGATATTGCTGCCAAGGTGCCAATCACCGCATTGGGTGGGCCGGGCCTGTCAGACCTGGGACGCGGCCAATTCGGGGCCGCCAGGG
>Ga0209333_1000208_pt1 | contig 32958 bp, 26 predicted proteins | sample BlaSpr_A8_OM2_O3_FD_187982 | JGI IMG/M metagenome (GOLD analysis project Ga0209333, IMG submission 187982) | Forest soil microbial communities from Thunder Bay, Ontario, Canada - Black Spruce, Ontario site 2_A8_OM2_O3 (SPAdes) (version 2) | ecosystem: Environmental > Terrestrial > Soil > Boreal... | reverse complement strand
CGCGACGGCGAAGGTGAAAATCGCGCGATCTACTTCGGCGCGCGCCGTGCGGATGGGTTTTCCCGCTTCCCGCGCGATCCGTTGCGCGAATTCTTCGCGGCGCTTGCTGATTCCATCGCCGATGGCCCGCAGAATAGCTTGGCGTTCGTAACCGGGCATTTTGCGCGTGATTTGAAACGCGCGCTGGGCGGCGCGCACGGCTGCTTCGGCGTGGGCGGCGGTGGCTCGATAGGACGCGCCCACTACGGCGCCGTCGTACGGAGCTAGAACTTCAAAACGCTCACCTTCGCTAATCCACTTTCCATCGAGAAAAAATCCCCAGGTTTTCACTGGCGTTTTTGTTGTCGTGGCCATGAATGGTCCTCGAATTATGCGTGACGCGGAGCGGTTTCCATTTGCGACTCTGCCACGATCGCCAGGGCGGATTCCAGAACGTTCAGGCCTTCGTCGAACTGCTCCGTGGTGACGACGAGCGGCACGAGCAGGCGCAGCACATTGCCGTAGGTTCCGGAGGAGAGCAAGATCAGCCCGCGTTCGCGGCAATGACGCAGCACCTGCTCTGTTTCCTCCTTGGCGGGTTCGCGTCGCTCGGCGGAACGCACGAGCTCAAGCGCGCGCATCGCGCCCAGGCCGCGCACGTCGCCGATCAGCGGCCATCGCTTCTTCCATGCCTTGGCACGCGTTTCGAATCGCGCGCCCAGTTCCTCTGCACGCGCGGAGAGATTATCGCGTTCCAGCGTTTCGATGGCCGCCAAGGCGGCCGCGCAGGCCAGCGGATTTCCGCCGTACGTGCCGCCCAGACCTCCGACGCCTGGCGCGTCCATAATTTCGGCGCGTCCGGTGACAGCCGCCAGCGGCATGCCGGAGGCAAGGGATTTTGCGCTCACCAGGATGTCTGGAGTGATGCCATAGCGCTGCGACGCAAACATCGCGCCGGTACGGCCAAATCCGGTTTGCACTTCGTCGGCGATGAGAAGAATTTCGTGGCGCTTACAGATTTCCTGCAGTACGGGAAAAAATTCCGGAGGCGGGGCGACGAAGCCGCCCTCGCCGAGGACCGGTTCAACCACCACAGCCGCAACCGTTTCCGAGGCTACCATCCGTTTAAAAGTGTCTTCGAGATGGTGGGCGCAGAAAACATCGCAGCTGGGATACTGCAGCGAATACGAGCAGCGGTAGCAGTAAGCATAGGGAATGCGATAGATGTCGGTGGCAAAGGGTTCAAAACCCGCTTTATAGGGATGCGTCTTGCTGGTGAGCGACATGGTCAGCATGGTGCGGCCGTGAAACGCGTCCTCAAAACAAAGGATGGCCGGACGGTGCGTGTAAGCGCGCGCAATTTTCACGGCGTTTTCGATGGCTTCGGCGCCGCTATTGAGCAGAATTGTTTTCTTTGCAAAATTACCGGGCACGAGCGCATTCAGCTTTTCCGCCAGCGCGATGTATTTTTCGTACGGCGCGACGCTGAAGCAGGTGTGGATGAAAGCGTCGAGCTGCTCGCGGATGGAGGCGACCACGCGCGGCGGGCGATGTCCGGCATTCTGCACGCCGATACCGCCGGCGAAATCGAGGAAGCGATTGCCGTCCACGTCTTCCAGGATGGCGCCTTCGGCGCGCGCCGCGAAAATCGGCGTGGCGTGAGCTACGCCGCGCGGCACCGCGGCCTGTCGGCGGCGCATTAGCTCGAGAGATTTGGGACCCGGTATCGCGGTGCGCAATTGGATCGTGGGCATGTTAGTACCATCCGATAGGCTGTTCGTTCAGGTTGATGTGTACTTGCTTGGTCTCCAGATATTCTTCGACACCCCAGGGGCCTAGCTCGCGGCCGAAGCCGGATTGTTTGTAGCCGCCCCAGGGAGCTTCGACGTATGTGGGCTGCATGTGATTCACCCAGACGATTCCGGCGCGCAAAGCTTTTACCACGCGGAAGGCTTTGAAAATGTCGCGCGACCAGACGGCAGCGGCCAGGCCGTAGGGAGTGTCGTTGGCGATTTTGATGGCGTCGGCTTCGTTGGCAAATGGAATCACGGTGGCCACCGGGCCGAAGATTTCTTCTCGCGCGATGCGGGCGGAATTATCCACGTCGTAGAAAATTGTCGGCTCGACGTAGTAGCCATGCTTCATGGCGGATGGCCGGCCGCCTCCGGCTGCGAGCTTCGCTTCCTTCTTGCCAATTTCCTGGTAGGCGCTTACGCGGTCGAACTGCTCTTTGCTGACGAGCGGGCCCATTTTTGTTTCGCGCTCGAGCGGAGGACCGAGGCGAATCTTTTTGGCTTTGCCGGCCATGGCTTCGACGAATTTCGAGTAGATCGGTTTTTCTACCAGGATACGGCTGCCTGCCGAGCAGACTTCGCCTTGATTGATGAAGACGCCGAAGAGCGCGCCGTCGATGGCGGCTTCAAAATCGGCGTCCGCGAAAAATATGTTGGGCGATTTTCCGCCCAGTTCCAGAGTGACGCGCTTCAGGGTGTCGGCTGCGAGTTTTACGATTGCTTTGCCGACCGCGCCGCTGCCGGTGAAGGCGACTTTGTTTACGTCGGGATGCTTCACCAGCGGCGCGCCTGCGCCTTCGCCGAACCCGGTGATAATGTTGACGACTCCCGGGGGCAATCCGGCGTCGCTGAGATATCCTGCGAATTCCAGGGCGGTGAGAGGAGTTTGTTCGGCGGGCTTCAGAATGCAAGTGCAGCCTGCAGCGATCGCCGGAGCGAGCTTCCATGCGGCCATCAGCAGCGGATAATTCCACGGAATAATCTGCGCGGCGATGCCGATCGGCTCGCGCAAGGAAAGGCTTAGCGCGTTGTCCGGCACCGGGTTCACATGGCCCAAGACCTTGGTGGCCATGCCGCCGTAATATTCAAAACAAGTGGCGGCGTCAGCGATATCGTACTCGGCTTCGACGATGGGCTTGCCGGAATTGCGGCATTCAAGATCGGCGAGGTGCGCGGCTTCCTTGCGAATGCGTTCGGCGAGGCGGAACAGAATGCGGCCGCGGTCCTGCGCGGTGGTTTGCGGCCACGCGCCGGCATCGAAGGCTGCTTTGGCGGCAGCTACGGCGCGGTCCACGTCTTTTTCATCGGCTTCGGGAACTTCGGCGATGATTTCTTCGGTGGAAGGGTTGTAAACGGGGAAGACGCCTCGGCTGTGCGCTTCGACAAATTCGCCGTTGATGTACATTTTGTATTTACGCGCCGCTGCCTTTGACTTCGCGCCTTTCGCTGCGATTGCTTTCGCCTTGCTTGCCACGGAGCCTCCCTACGAGTGCCAATCTGATTTAGATGCCCGACGCAGCGGACGGTGCCTCCTTGCGGCGGCCGTACACGTAGAAGAAAAACACGGCAAGGCCGATAAAAAATGCCGTGCCGCCGAACATCCATTTCTCGTACGACCACAGCGAGCTGATCTGCTGCGCCGGGAAAAACGCCAGGACGATGCCGAGCGTCGTCGTCACCAGGCCACTACCACCGGCTAGGAACAGGGTCGTCGTGCTATAGAGCCCCTTGCCCGAATCCGGCTTCGCGGCGATTCTCAGCAGCGCGCCGAACATATACAGAAACGGGATCAGCTGCAGCACCACCGCCAGAGACAACAAACGCTGAAAGGTTTCCTGCACTCCTGAGCCGAACGAATTCACCAGCACCAGAATCATGGACACGATGCCCTGCACGATCAGCGCCACGTAGGGCGTGGCGAACCGCGGGTGCGTCTTTCCCAGCCAGCTGGGCAGGTAGGAATCCAGGCCCGCCACAAACGGGATGCGCGCAGAACCCGCCAGCCACGCCGAGCCGATCCCCGCGATGGAAATGCTGAGCATCAGCGCGAACGGTGCCACGATCCAATCGGCGCCGACGCGGCTGGCCATATGACTCACGGCTTGTACGATTCCCTGCAGCACGTTGATGTCGCTTTTGCTGACGGCGATCAGCAGCGTGAGCGTGGTGGCGATGTACATCACGCCGGAAAGTATGCCGCCCCAGGCCACCGCGCCCGGCAAAGTTTTCTGCGGGTCTTTGATTTCGTCGCCCATTACAGATGCCAGCTCCAGGCCGACCAATCCAAAACAAATCACGCCGAAAGAATTCAGCACAAATCGCGGATTGGCCGGAATGCGAAAATCCGCGACCGTTACCGTGGTGCCAAACCGCGCAAACATGATGATCCCCAGGCTGATCAGCACCGCGGCGGCGACTCCTGTGCCGATCCCGCCTAGATTGTTGATCCATTTTCCGACGCCGAGGCCCACGATATTCAGAACCACCAGCAGCGTCATCAGGACCAGCGACGCCACCACCGTGAACGCGGTGTTTTCGGCCAACCCCTGGTGGCCAGGGCCCAGTACGAACACGGAAACGCCTACGAAATAGAGCATCACCGTCGGCACGTACATCATGTTATTGGTCCAGTAGCACCAACCGGAAAGGAAGCCGTGAAAGTCGCCGAAGACCTCCTTAGCCCACAAATACACGCCGCCTTCACCAGGATAACGATGCGCCAGCTCGATCACGGCAATACCCTGCGGCCAGAAAAACAGCACGAGCGAAATCAGCCAAAGCCAAACTGTGACTCCGCCGTTTGCTGCGATGCTCGGAACCACGTTCAGGTTGAACACCGCGACGACGAAGAGCGCGACGAGGTCCCAACGGCCGAGCGAACGCTTCAGATGGACCGTTTCGGTGGTCGCTGCGACTGGAAGCGGCTCGGCCAAAAGGACTCCTCGCCAAACGGAAACATCGCACCAAAAAGTTTTGCTCCTTGCCCGTGTGGCGGCGCAAGGCCTAAAACCTTCGGCGCTTAGAAAACTCAGTGACCTGCCGTGGCCGCCACGTGCGGCTCTTTCTGCGCTTTCGCTAGAGCTGGTGCAATTTCGGCAAACGTCGCGATGTGCCGGTCAATATCGGCTTCGGTGTGCGCCACGGAAATGGTCCACTGCTCGTCCCACCAATACGGCTGGGCCATCACGCCGCGATTGACCATGGCGAACCAGTAGTGCCGCCACAACTCGCTGTCTGCGTTCAGCCAATCGCGATAATTGCGAATGGGCTTGTCGAAGAACATCAGGGCGCCGTTCGAGCCCGCGCCGATGACGTAGGCATTTAGGCCGGTCTTGCTGATTTCTTTGTTGTAGCCATCGAGCAACTTCTTGTTGAGCTTGGTGACGTGGGCGTACGCGTCTTTCGTCAACACTTCGCGGAACGTGGCCAGGCCCGCGGCCATCGCGACGGGATTGGTGTTGTAGGTGCCGCCGTGAAAAACTTTATGATCGGAAATCTGGCCCATCACCTGGCGCATGGAGGCGAACGCCGCGAGCGAAAAGCCGCCGCCTATGGATTTCGCGAGGCAAACGATGTCCGGCTTGACGCTGAAATATTCGCAGGCGCCGCCGTAGGCGAGCTTGGCGCCGGTTTTCACTTCGTCGAAAATCAGCAGCGCGCCGTTTTTCTTGGTGACCTCGCGTAGCGCCTGGAGATAGCCGTCTTGCGGCATCAGGATTCCCACGTTCATCATGATCGGCTCGACGATTACGGCCGCGATTTCGCCCGTATGTTTGGCGAAAAGGCGCTCGACGCCGGCAATATCGTTGAATTGCGCGATCAAAGTATTTTGCACGGTGGCTTTCGGAATGCCGGACCCGCCCGGAACAGACGTGGGGAAATTCGGGTCGCCAATTTCGCTGGCCTTGGGTTTCAGCGATACCAGAACCGAATCGTGCAAGCCGTGGTAGCCGCCTTCCATTTTGATGATGCGATCGCGTCCGGTGGCGGCGCGCGCAAGACGCACGGCGTGCATGGTGCATTCCGTGCCGCTATTGCTGAAGCGCACCATTTCTACCGGAAACCGCTGGCAGATTTCTTCGGCCAGTTCCCACTCAAGGTCGTGCGGCATGCCGAACATGGTGCCGGTGCCGAGCTTCGCTTGTACGGCCTTGACCACCGCGGGATGGCAATGCCCGGCCATCAACGCGCCGAAGCAAAGATTGAAATCGAGATATTCGTTGCCATCAATATCGTGGATGTGTCCGCCTTTTCCATCGCGAACAAAAAGGGGATACGGATCATAGGCGCGATAATTGCTGGCGACGCCCAGTGGCAAGCGGCCTTCCGCTCGGGTGTGCGCCGCTTTTGAACGCGGCGTGCGCTTTTCGTAAGTGTTAATTTCCTGTTGCAGTCCTTCGTGCATAACTGCCTCCAAATGCTGGTACTGTGGCCGACGCACGGCCCTGAGATTTGCCGCTATGGACCTAAACTTTTACGTTCCACCGGCGGAAAGTGAATCCGCGTTTTTTGAGTTCGTTGAAAAATGGATGGGGCGGGACTACGTTTTCAGGCGCCTGCACGCCCATACCGGGAATTTCGCCGCGGCCTTGCATTACCGCTGCGATGGCAGCGGGAAATCCGGTGTCGCGCGCCACGGCAGAAAATTGCGGCCGTGCGGTGTGATCCGCCCACATTTCCATGGCAGCGCCGACGCGATGCTTGCCGGCGCGGCCGGTGACGACGACGCGCAATGCTTCCACGTCGAGCGGCGTCTTCGCAGGAGCTTTTTTCTGCAGCAGCGCCAGCAGCACGGCGCGCGGCGCCACCTGCGTGCCATTCACGGCTAGCGGTTCGCGTTCTGTGAAGCCTACATCTACCAGTGACCGCACCAAACCCACCAATTTCGGATCATAATTAATCTTAAAGAATACCTCGCGCACGCCTTTCTTGCGAAAGCTCTCGGCCAGCGTGCCCAGCTCGGAATGAATCGAATGGCGCAGCACGATTTTTCCGATGGGCGCGGGAAAAGTTTCGGTCTCGGGGTCGGAGAGCATTTTTTTTTCGACGTAGCGCCCGCCGACGAAGTGGATCGGCGGTACGGTCAGCTCGTCCAGAATCGTCGCGATCGAAAATGAATACGCGACGGGACTGTCATAACGCTGCTCGTCCGCGCCTGCGTTGTAAACTTTGATCGCATCCACACGATCCAGCGGCTCGGCGAGAGCGCGCGCCATAACATTGGTAATGCCCGGAGCGCCGCCCATGCCGGGAATGGCGAGTTTTCCGATGCGGCGGAAATCGCGGTCCAGGGCAAATTGCTTGCGCGTCATGTGGTAGAGGCCGCCGAGGTCCGTGTAATTCACGCGAGCCGCAAGGGCCGCGCGCATCACGTCCAGATTCCAATTGTATTGCGTGCAATTTACGACCACATCGCAACGGTGCAGCAGCTTCGCCAGATGCGATGTGGCGCGCACGTCCGCGAACGCTGCGCGCGTGATGCCGCGCCCGAACTTGCGTGCGACTTCCTGCGCGCGGCGGCGATCGAAATCGGCGACGACGATGCTCTTCACTTCGCGCGCGCCGCTCAGGTCGTAAACCACCGCGCGACCCATCAATCCCGCGCCTAGGACGACAATCTTCATCTCGGTTCGAGTCCCCTTGTGCAATTGTCCGTCTCAGCGCCGTGCATCGGCGCCCTGGCATCGCTACGCCTGTGGCAGACCGCGTCCAGGCCCGCCGGCTCACCTTAATTACTATACCCCGCGCGCTGTTCCGACGCCGCGCCGCTCGAATTTTGCCCCTACGCAACAAAGCGAGGGGCCCGCCAGGACGGACTCCCTCGCTCACGTTGCCCACCCGAACGTCTAGAACAGGAACTTCAGCCCGAACTGCATTACGCGCGGGCTTTCGCGAACTTTCAGGACCTGGCCGAACGTCGAGTCCGTGAAGTTTCCATCCGGATTGTTGAATTGGGTGTGATTCCACGCGTTGTAAAATTCGGCGCGGAACTCCGTGTTCCACCGTTCGTTGATGGGCGTCTTCTTCGAGATGACCAGGTCGGTGTTGTTGATAGGCGCGCCGCAGCACAACGCGTGCGGCACGTTGCCGAATGTTCCGGGATTAGAATCCGAGAAGTTGCCCACCACGTACTGATGATTGGGGTTGTTGTTGGAGGGGCCGTTCTTCGGACTCGTGAACGTAATCGGTCCGGAAACTTCGGGAGTATTTGCGCCCTCGAAGAAAAGGCTGCTCATGAGTTCCGAATCGTTGTCGTCCTGAACGCGTATGGGGAATCCGCTCTGATAGGTGATGATCGCAGATGCGCCCCAGCCATTCGCAACTTTCCCTTTAACGCCCTCATATTTCGGAATCGGCAAATCCCAAACAGGGCTGAAGACGAATCGGTTTTTCGCGTCCAGCAGGGAAAGGCCGCGAGTGCCGTTGAAATTGAGCGGATTCAGCTCGTTTTCAAACGATGCGCCCTGGTCAATCGCCTTGCTGAAAGTGTAGGAAGCCTGGAACAGCAGGCCGTGTGAGTAGTTCTTCTCGACGGAAATTTGCAGACCGTTGTAATTGGAATTTGCGATGGTGTCTTCAGCGAAAATATTACTGAAAACGGCCACGCCGTCTGACGGACAACCGGTAAAGTTTGAACCGCTCAAAGGCTGACAATTTGGCGAGGAATATTTCCGCAGACCATCGAGTATGACGCCATTAGGACCGATCGTCGTTCCCGACGGGATGCAAGTGCTTCCGCCTGGCGCCGCGTTGTAGGGCAACGTTAGGCCACTGCACGTAGTGGGCGGAGTTCCCGGTGCCGCCGTGTATGCGGGGATGACGGTGCCAGGCTGAATGAAATATTCGGAATCGGATCCGAACGGCCCGCACGATGTGGGTGTTCCGCCGAACGCAGGCGGCGCGGTCAAAACGCTTCCCGCGGGAAGATTGTTCAGCCCGAGGCAAGTTTCCGCGTGGCCGTAGTTGATATCGTATGACGCCAGCAGGTGGTGCGCCTGGGTGCCAACGTAGGATACGCGCAGCAGCATGTCTTTCGTCAACTGGCGCTCGATCGTCAAATTGTACTGCTCGGCATACTGCGACTTCAGATTGGGCTGAAATTCCCCGAAGTAAATGGAGCTGCGGAAATTCGACCAGTCCACGCATCCCGGAGGGCCACCGGCATCGACCGCGCACGGAGTTGTCGGCGTTTGGTTGATCACGCCGCTGAAAGGATTCGGTGTTTGCGTGCCGCCCTGTGAAAGGTACGGCAGATTGAATTGCGGATCAGAGACAAAGGAGCTGCCACCGAACGGTGGCTCGGCGCTGAACTGTTCGAGAACGAGCTGTTCGATTGGATTGTAGAAAAGTCCGAAACCCGCGCGCACGCTCATCTTGCCGGGACCGCCGGTGAGCTTGGCAATCCAGCCGTCGGTCGCATCAGGACTCCACGCTAATCCGATGCGCGGAGCAAAACCCTTGTAATAGGTAGAAGTGAGGCCGCGCGGCACGCCCTTATCACCAGGGAATACCAAGCCCAGAGGAAACACGGCGTTGTTGCCGTTCGTAGTGTTTTCGCCGCAGTCACCGGCAGTGAGCCCCAACGCAGCAGCGTTAGTCGCAGACAGCTCGCAGGGATATTGCGTCGTGGCCTGCCCCGGACGAAAAGTTTGTAGCCGGTTTCCTGTGTCGTAATAGGGAGTGTTCAGTTCCCAGCGAAGGCCGTAGTTCAACGTCAAGTTCGGCTTCAGCTTGTAGCTATCCTGCGCAAAGAGATAAAGGGCGGTGTTGCGCAAATCCTCGCGCTGGGCTGCGCCTTGGGTGAACGAAGTTGGCGCACCAAGAAAATAATTAGGATACGAAGGAAAGTTACTGTCCGACCCGATCTCGTCCGCCGTGTTTTGGCTGGTGACTGTGTATTCGCCACTCACATCGAAATACAGGAATTGGTCGAAGCGCTGGCGGCGGACGTCCACACCGAACTTGGTGGTGTGCTTACCGAATATCTTGGTGTAATTGTCCGTCCATTGGAAAGTGTTGCCAGTTTGCGGCAGCTCGCCTTCGAAGTTGTTGCCCAGCGCGAATCCACCGGAAACGTTTACGTACGGAACGCCCACGCGGCCAGGAAGATCCGTAGTGATGCCCGCGCTGGGATTCGCTGGGTCGCTAAAGCAATTCGCTGGCGCGACGGCGGTGCCGCAAGAATCCTGCACGCTCGCCAGGGTATGGACAGGGTGGTTGTTGGTTTGTTGCCCTTCGCGAAAGTAATTGAAACGGAATTCGTTCACCGCTGAGGAACTGATCGTCCAGGTGTGGCTGAGATTCCATTGCTGTACGCGCGTGCCGAACAGCGCTCCGAAGCCCGGAATGTTTCCGCCGGCGCCCTGGAAGCTGGAGATTGGCTCGGTGCTGGCATCGTTCTCAAAGTAGTAGTAGGCGCTGAATTGCTGGCTGCCTGTAATTTTGCGATCGAAGCGAACTGTGAACTGATTATTGTCTTGGTTGGACTTTGGGACAGCCGAGAACGACCCCGTTCCCAGCGGCGCGATGTTGTTATTGTAGAGCGCGAGGGCTGTGGGATCGAAGCACTGCGTGGGAATGTGATTGTTGGGAAAGAGACTGGAATACGTCGCGCCCACCACAATCGGAGCCCCCGCCGCCGCAGAGCAACCCGTACGTGAGTTCAGCAGATCAGCGAATGTCTGGTCCGCGATAGCACCCTGAAACGTCTGAGCTACTCCGCCTTCCGAGAAGTCGCCGGTCACCTCGGCGGTTGTGGGCAGCAACACCGTGCCGGTCGAGATGCCTTGAATTTGCCGATTGCCCTCGTACGAGCCAAAAATGAACGTGCTGTCCTTCTTGATCGGGCCGCCCAGAGTGGCACCAAACTGATTTTGTTTGTAGGGCGCGATGGAATTGTCGAAATAGCCGCGCGTGTTCAGCGCATCGTTGCGTAGGAAATCGTAAAAGTCGCCGTGGATGCTGTTCGTTCCTGATTTGGTGACGACATTGACAACTGATCCGGAATTGCGGCCATATTCGGCATCAAACGTGTTCGTCAGCACGCGAAATTCTTCGATGGCGTCGGGCGAAGGCTGAATCGCAGGGCCGTTCACGAAAATGTCGTTGCCGTCTCCACCGTTGACCATGTAGTTGTTGGAACGCCCGCGGCCTCCGTTCACCGACACGACGCCGGGGTTGTCGCTACCCGCAAAAAGGTCCGCGCCGAGCTGCGACTGCACGCCGGGCTGCAGTTGGAGCAAGGCGTAGGCGTTTCTGGAGTTCAGGGGAAGCTCGCGGATGGATTGATCCGTCATCACCGCGCCGAGTTGCGTGCTGGTCGTTTCGACTTGCAAGGCGTTGGCTTCTACTGTGACTGTGTCGTTCGTCGCGCCGACTTGAAATGTGATGGTGATGAAGTTTACGTGGCCGATGGAAACGACAACGTCTTTGGCGACGAACTTCTTGAATCCTTGGGCTTCCGCGGTGAGATCGTAGGTTCCGACGGTCAATTCCGGGATATCGAACGCGCCGTCCTTGTCAGCGGTGACTGACCGTTTGGAATCTGTGCCGGTGAGCGTTGCGGTGACGGTCGCGCCTGGAACCACGGCGCCGGATGGGTCATTCACAATCCCGCGAATCGAGCCGTTGGTTTGCCCCCACGCTGCACCGCCGCCGAAGAGCCCCACCAATGCCAATAGGTACACCCCTAACCGGCCCGTCGTTTTCATCGCTGCTCCTTTGCAAAAGGTGACGCCATCCCGGCCCCCGGCGCCTAACTTTGAGTTTTTCGGTTGCAGCTAGAGAAAAAACCTTACTATAATCCGCGAACGTTAGAAGAAGGCCAGCGGGTTGTCAAGGGGAAACTGGTTTGGCGAGCACGCGGACTCAGAAACGCCCGATGAAGACTGCGCGCACGCAGGAATACTTACGCATCAGCGACGTGGCGCGCAGCGTGGGAGTTTCTCCGTCCATTTTGCGAACCTGGGAAAATCTGGGATTGGTGACGCCGCAGCGAACGCGCAGTCATTACCGCCTGTACACGCAGGCTGACGTACGCATTCTGAAACGCGCGCAATACTTACGGCGCGTGCGTGGTCTTAACGCTCCGGCGATCGTGCATCTGCTGAAGCGGGAGGGCGTGTTGCCTCCGGCTGGAGCGCGGCCGAAAGCGGATCCGATCGGCCCGCGCTTGCGGCGCATGCGTTTGCGGAATGGATATTCGCTTTCCAAGGTGGCGCGGGCCACGGGCGTGTCGGTGGGATTTCTGAGCGCACTAGAGCGCGCGCAGATGACCGCGTCAGTGGCAACTTTGCGGCGTATTTCGCGGTTTTATCGCATGAATATTCTGGCGCTGTTTGATCCTTCCAATTCCAATCCTGGACGAGTGCGGCCTGCGGACCGCAAAGTGCTCGATGCCGGTCCGGGGGTGCGCATGGAATTGCTGGCCTGGGGGAACACGCTGATGGAGCCGCATCTATTTCGGATAGCCCCTTCATCGGGCAGCGGAGAATCGTATGCGCACGACGGCGAGGAGTTTCTGTACATTATAAAAGGCGCGCTGGAGATTTCTTTGGCAGATGGCGAACGGCAGCTCTTGCAGGAAGGCGATAGCTTTTATTTTGAGAGCAACAACGCGCATCGCTGGAAGAATCCGGGGAAGAAGGACACTTTGGTGCTGTGGATCAATACGCCGCCGACGTTTTGATGTTGAGGCGAGCGCAGGGCGGATACAAAAAACGGTGGCAACTGATTTGAAGATTGAATCGTGGCGGCGTCGTGGCTTCGAGCCATTCGAGCTCACCGGCGGGAGCGCACAGTGACCTACAGCACACGCACGCGCGGAATGTTGTTACTCGGTGCTTTTGCAGCGGCGGCCGTCCTGGCAGCTGGAGGTTGCGCAAAGAAGACGCCATCGCTGAGTCTGCTGGTCTGGGAAGGATATGCCGATCCCTCTTACCTGCGCGCGTTCGAAGAATCCCATCAGTGCACAATCAGCGCTGCGTACATGGGTTCCAGCGACGAACTGGTGGCGAAACTTCGCGGAGGCAGCGCGAGCAATTACGACGTGATTTCGCCGTCGAGCGACGTCGCGACGATGATTGCTGCCGCGGGACTCGCCGCGCCGCTCGATCTTGCGAAGCTTCCGGCTTACCCGCAGCTCTCGGAGCGCCTCCGCTCGATGCCGCTGGTGCGCGTGAATGGCAATGTGTACGGCGTGCCGTTCACCTGGGGGCCGAATCCCCTGCTCTACGACACGACATATTTCGCGAAGCCGCCCGATAGCTGGGCAGCGCTTTGGGATCCGAAGCTGAAAGGCAAAATTTCCGCGTGGGACGAGCTTTCGACGATGTACATGGCGGCGCAGGTGCTTGGATACGACAAGCCGGATCCGAATCACATTTACAATCTGAGCGACACGGAACTGGAGAACGTGCGAAAAAAGCTGATCGAGCTGAAACCGAATATTCGGAAGTTCTGGTCCACAGGCGGCGAGCTGACGAATCTGTTTCAGAACCACGAAATCGTGGCGGCGATGGGCTGGCCGCTCACCACCAACCAGCTGCGCGCGGCTGGATTCCCAATTGGCGAAACCATTCCAAAGGAAAACACTACGGGATGGATTGACCACCTGATGATCACTACCGCGAGCGAACACAAAGACCTCGCCACGGAATTTCTGGCATACATGATTGAGGCGAAAACGCAAAAAATGGTGACGGACGTAACTGGATACGATCCTGCCAACCCACACGCGGCGGATTTCATGACTGACGCCCAGAAGAAATCACTGCACCTGGACAATGTGGACGAATATATGACGCGCATCTATTTTTGGCAGAACGTTCCGCGCCGGGACAAGTACAACGAAATCTGGAATGAAATAAAGGCAGCGCAGTGACGAAAGCTACTCCTATTGCGGCTGCTGCGGGTACAGCCTTGTCAGCTGCGGTGCCGATCCTTTCCATTCGTCAGGTGATCAAACGATTCGGGCGGCGTCCGGTGCTGCGTGGAATCAGCCTGGACGTGGCCAGTGGAGAATTTCTGACGATCCTTGGCGAAAGCGGATCGGGAAAAACTACGCTGCTGCGGCTGATCGCGGGACTCGAAGATCTGGACAGCGGCGAAATCTGGATGGGCGCGGAGCGGCTGGATCGCATTTCCGCGCATCGCCGCCAGGTGAACACCGTTTTTCAGAGTTACGCGATCTTCCCGCATCTTTCGGTATTCGAAAACGTGGCGTACGGCTTGCGCGCGAAAAACACGGCGAAATCTGAAATACCTGAGCGGGTGACGCAGGCGCTGGCGATGGTGAAGATGGGCGAATTCGCGCAAGCCGCGCCCGCAAAACTCAGCGGCGGCCAGCAACAGCGCGTGGCGTTGGCGCGCGCGCTGGTGAATCGTCCGCGCGTGCTGCTGCTGGATGAACCGCTCTCCGCGCTCGACGCCAATCTGCGCCGCCAGATGCAGGTGGAATTGAAATCGCTGCAGCGCGAAGTAGGGATTACTTTTATTTTTGTCACGCACGATCAGGAAGAAGCCATGGCTTTGTCGGACCGCGTGGCTTTGTTGCGCGCCGGGCTTCTGGAGCAGGTGGCTCCGCCGCGCGAAATCTATGGAGAACCAGACACCGCCTACGCCGCGCAATTTATCGGGCAGACGAACTTGCTGCGCGCGGAAATTAGGGACGGAACCGCGAGCGCCGGAAGCATCGTGTGGCGGACCTCCGGCGCGCCCGGTAAGGCAACCTACTCGCTGCGACCGGAATGCATTCGTCTCGTAACCGAATCCGCCGGACTTCCCTTCGCAGACGCGGCCAGCGCGCGATTTCGTGGACGCGTCCGCGACCAAGCATTCGGCGGCGCGATGGATTTAATCGAAATTGATTGCGGCGGCGCGCAGAGCGTCCGCGCGCGCATCGCCAACCCCGGAATCCTTACGGGAGAGCGCGAATTCGAGTTCGCTGCGAACGACGCCGTGCGCGTGCGCGAAGGAGAGCCGGAGTAGCCATGTACTCGCGCGCGTACAAAGCCAGCGTGACGATTCCTCCGCTGCTGTGGGTCACGGTGTTTCTTCTGATCCCCTACGCAATTCTTTTCTGCTACAGCTTCTGGTCCGTCTCGCCCGCGCAAGTGATCGTGCACAATTGGAATTTGCAGGACTACTTGCAGCTGGCGCGCAATCCGATTTACGTGCATGTGCTCTTGCGTTCCATGCGCATCGCGGCTTCGGTCACCGTGTTCGCGCTGCTGCTGGGCTATCCGCTGGCGTACTACCTTTCGTTCCACGCAGCGAAGCGAAAGGATCTGCTGTATCAGCTGGTAATCATTCCGCTGTGGGCGAGCTACCTGGTGCGCGGGTATGCGTGGAAGACGATTCTGGGCAGCGACGGCGTGTTGAACGGATTCCTGCAATATCTGCACATTACGCACAAGCCGGTGGCGTTTTTTCTGTACAGCCCGTTCGCGGTGGTCATTACTTTGACGCACATCTATACCCCGTTCACTCTGTTGCCGATTTACGCATCGCTGGAACATATTCCGCGCAATCTGGTGGAGGCTTCACACGACCTGGGCTCTTCGCCGTGGTCCACATTTCGCCGCGTGATTTTGCCGCTTTCGCTGCCGGGAGTTCTTGCCGGCGCGACGTTTGCTTTCGTGCTGACGCTGGGGGATTTCCTGGCGCCGCTGCTGGTCGGTGGGCCGAGCGGAATCATGATTTCAAACGTGGTGGTAAGCCTTTTCGGCGCGGCCTACAACTGGCCGCTGGGCGCCGCGATCTCTTTCTGCATGATGCTGCTGGTGGTCACGCTGCTGTTCATCACTGAGCGCCTTGAAAAAAGGCTGGCGGTCTCATGAATGGCGGATTCCAGTCCCCTCGCGCGCCGTTGTTGCTGAGTATCTACGCGTCTCTCGTTTATGCGTTCCTGTATTTTCCGATTGTTGTTCTGGTGGTTTATTCGTTCAACGGCTCAGGGGTTGGCGGTTTTCCTCCTGCGCACTGGACGCTCGATTGGTATCGTCAGCTTTTCGGCGACGGCGCGCTGTGGGAAGCAGTATGGAATAGCGTGATCGTTGCCGTGGTGGCCGTGACGATCGCGCTGGGACTGGGTTTGCCCGCAGCTCTGGCGCTGGAGCGCACAAATTTCCCGGGCAAGGCGCTCTTCCGCCGATTGGTGCTGCTGCCGCTGATTCTTCCCGGCATCATTACCGGGCTTTCGCTGCTGATGTTGTTCGTCGCGGTGGGCATGAAGCTCAGCCTGGTGACGATCACGCTGGGCCACGGCACCGCGTTGATCTCGGTAGCCACCACCGAAATCTTCGCGGGACTGCAGAAGCTGGAGCGCGCGCAGGAAGAGGCTTCGCTCGATCTGGGCGCAAATCATTGGAAGACGTTCTGGCGCGTGACGTTTCCGAACTTGCGCGTAGCGTTGATCGCGGCAGGCCTGCTGATTTTCACGCTTTCGCTGGATGAAATCGCCGTGAGCTTCTTTTTAATCGGGCGTGCCAACACGCTGCCGCTGGAGATCTGGTCGCGCTTGCGCCGGGGAATCACTCCCGAAATCAACGCCATTTCCACGCTGATTCTGGTTTTTTCCATCGCCATGATTTTGTTGTGGTATCGCCTGAGAACTCGATTGCAACACGCCGAGGAAGCCCGTGCGCCGCTGGTTCCCGCGTCGATCGAAGGAGAGACCGCATGATGGAAACGCGCAGGGATTTTTTGAAATTTGTGGTGGCCGGGTCGGTTGCCGCGGGATGCCCTGTAAATCATTCGCTGCTCGCGGCGGAAAGCGGGCCGAAGCCGCAACTGGACGGCGACCATTTTGCGATTTGTCACGAAGTGCGCGACGGCCAGCCATTCGATAAGCCCGCGGTATCGAGCCATCACGATGTGGTGATCGTCGGCGGCGGCGTGAGCGGTATGAGCGCGGCGTATTTTCTACGCGGCCGCGATTTCTTGCTGCTCGAAAAGGAACCACACTGGGGCGGCAACGCCTACTTAGAGGAATATCAGGGCCAGGGATTCGCCACGGGCTCCGCTTTCGACGAAAAGGACAGCGCCAGCGAGAAACTCGCCCGCGAAATCGGCTTGATCGAGTTGCCGATTAATTCCGGGGATCCCACCATCGTCGCGGGAAAGTGGGTGGCGGACACCTGGCGCGACGGCTTGGACCAGCTTCCCTACTCGGACGCCGTGCGCGATAGCTTCAAGAAATTCCGCGCGGAAATGAAGGCGCTGGACCCGGATAAGAACGCACAACAACTGGACAGCGTGCCGCTCGCGAATTATCTGAAGGGCCATGCGCCCGAACTCAAACAATGGTGGGACGCCTACGGTCTATCCAATTGGGGCGCGAAATCCGAGGACGCCTCCGCGCTGGTCGCCGCCGGTGATTTGCAGGAGATGACGGCCGACGAAGACGTTCGCAGAACGTTGCCGGGTGGCAACGGCGCTTTGTCGCGCCAATTGGCGAACACGCTGCAAGCGAAGTACGCCGAACAGATGATCGGCGACGCGACGATTGTTTCAGTTGATCCGCAAAAGACCGGCGTCAACATCACTTACATGCAGGCGGGCCAGCTGCGCACCGTCGCAGCGAAATACGTGATCATGGCCACGCCGAAATTTATCACCGCGCGGCTGATCGCAGGGCTGCCAGACGCGCAGCACGAAGCCATGATGTCGTTCCGCTACTGCCCCTATCCAGTGATCAACATGATTTTTGACAAGCCCATTTACAATCGCGCGTACGACACGTGGTGCCCCGGCAATGCCTTCACCGATTTCATCGTGGCGGATTGGGTGCTGCAGAAACAGCCGGGCTACGTGCAGAAAAATAATATTCTGACTTTTTACACGCCGATTTCGGAATTGCATCGCGACCGGCTGCTCACCGTGGACGGCTGCCAAAGAATTGCGGAAAACGTGCTGCGGGATTTTCAGAAGCTTCTGCCTGAATTCAGCGCCGCACCGATTGAGGTGCACATGTACCGCCGGGGGCATCCCATGTTCTTGCCCGCGCCGGGAATTTTCACGAAAGTGATTCCGGTGGCGAACCAGCCTTTCGGCTGCGTCGCTTTCGCGAATACGGATTCAATCGGGCCGGTATCCGATATTTCTGGCGCTGTGGAGGCGGCGCGCCGCGCGGTGGAGTGGACGGTACAGCAAATGGGCGCGACGGCTCCGCGAGCGCGCACGCAGGGAGCGGCAAAATCGTCGGCAGCCGCACCGAAATAATTCGGCAAATCGGCTGCGCAAAAACAAAAAAGGCATCCAGGGAGGTCGCCGGATGCCTTTTCGAAATCTTCCCCGCCAGAGAAAGAATTTAGTGTTCGTGATCACGCCTAACGACAGCCCTTGAAACTACACTTTGCCTGCGATACTCAAATTGTGAAAGCCGGATAAAATCGAAAGGCCCGCGCTTGCTGTCTGCGGCACCCACCAAAAACGACGAAATAGCGGAGATTCGCTGCGTTGCATGTGCCGCGCCATCAGATCGAAGAGCAGCGGCGCCACCTGCGTGGCCGCATATATGGCCGGCGAGCCCGCGAACGGCCGCAACATCGGATTATCTTCCACAGCGCCGTGACCGACGGCCTGACGCGTCGAGTAAGCGTCGAAAGCGGCCGCGCCATGTTGCAGCAGCGCCAGAGCGAGCCATTGGCGCCGCGAAGGCTGCGAGAGCGCATCCCGGAATCTGCTTTCTTTGGTGAAAGGGGCTGGCATGCGCACGGTGGAAAATGACTGCGCATCGCCGGGCGTTTCAAACGCCACCGTCTTCAGACTGCCGGAGAATTGGTTTCTGGAATCTCCGTTGACCAGCTGCACTTGGTCGAGGTTCATGCGGGTCGAGGACGATTCGCTGGCCGTCGAGATGGTATCTTCCTCAACGGCAACGGACGGATGTGTGCTCACAGGGGCGCTCTCCTTGAAAGAGTTGACAGAGACTGTCTGCGCGCCAACAGGCGGAGCCGGCAGAGCGAAAAATTGAAACGGAAGCAAGAGCGCTGCTACGGCCAAAACCATGGAGGAGGTCTCCTGTAACCGCCTGACGCGATAGAGTAGTGCACGGGCGGGACCAACCTGGCAGAGCAGGCTATCCTGTGTATTTACAGCAGATTGCGTGAGAAGTGAAAAAACTCGGCCCTGGTTTTATGGCCGTCGAAAGGAAATCCGTTTCCATCTACCAGTACTGCCGTTACCCGGCTAAATGGCTGAATCACCGGAACCTACAGCTGCTGGCTTCGCGAGGCTTTCGCTTTTGCTTGCGCGGGCATCGCTGCGCCGGTGCAGATTCCGATGGGAGCGAGCTTGGCGCGGAGCTAGAACGATGCCAGGCTTTCGCGAGCTGCTGTGATTGTGCGGTCGATATCTGCTTCGCTGTGTGCGGCGGAAACAAACAGAGCTTCGTATTGCGACGGTGGTAGAAAAATTCCGCGCTCGAGCATTGCCTGAAAAAACCTTGCGAACTTTGCAGTGTCGGATTTCTTGGCGTGCGCGTAATTTTTTATTGGCTGATCACAAAAGAATAATGTCAGCAGCGAGCCTGCTACGTTTACTTGCCCTGGAACTTTCGCTTCTTTCAGCGCGTTGCGCAAACCTTCGGCGAGTCGCTGCGTTCTGCGATTCACATCTGCATAAAATTTCGGCGCTTCGAGCTTTGGCAGAGTGGCGAGCCCGGCGCGCATCGCGAGCGGATTGCCAGAAAGCGTGCCGGCCTGATAGACCGGTCCCAGCGGTGCCACTCGTTCCATGATGTGCCGCTTGCCGCCGTAGGCCGCAACCGGAAGGCCGCCGCCGATAATTTTACCCAGCACCGTAAGATCGGGATCGATTTTGTAAACGCTTTGCGCGCCGCCGTACGCCATGCGGAATCCGGTAATTACTTCGTCGAAAATCAAGAGGGCGCCTTCCCTCTTCGTGATTTCGCGCAGCCCTTGCAGGAATCCCGGCGCGGGCTCGACGACTCCCATATTCGCGGCTACTGGTTCCACGATGATCGCGGCGAGTTTTCCGGCGTGCTGGCGAAAAAGATTCTCGACGCCGATGAGATCGTTATAGGGCGTGTTCAGCGTTAAGCGCGCGAAAGCTTCGGGCACTCCTGGACAGGCGGCGATGCCCAGCGTCGCTAGGCCCGAACCTGCTTCGGACAGAAAGCCGTCCGAGTGGCCGTGGTAGCAGCCCTCGAACTTGATTACCAGGTCGCGTTCGGTGAACGCGCGCGCCAGACGCACCGCCGACATGGCCGCTTCCGTTCCGGAGCTCACAAAGCGCACCATCTCGACGGACGGAACCGCGTGCGTGATTTTCTCGCCCAGCTCAATTTCCAGCGGCGAGGTCATGCCGTAGCTTGTGCCGCGCCCGGCTTGCTCGGAAACCGCGGCCACGACGTCGGGATGCGCGTGCCCCAAAATCAGCGCGCCCCAGGAGCAGACGTAATCCAGATATTCGCGGCCATCCACGTCGTAGAGCCGCGCACCGAACGCGTGATCAATTACCAGCGGCGTGCCGCCGACGGCGCGAAATGCACGCACTGGACTGTCCACGCCGCCCACCAGAGTTTTCTTGCCGCGCTCGAAAATTTCCGTCGAACGCGGGCGCGCGTTTGCAGTTGCGTTTGTCTTGGCTGCCGACGGATCGGCGCCGGCCGCCTTTTCTGTCGCGCTTTTTACCGTCTCGCTCCCCATTTTCTCCCGTGGCTTTCTTGCTACGCGGTCAGCTCAGGAATTCTTCAGCCACCGCGCCGCGTCTTTTGCGTGATAGGTCAGAATAATGTCGGCGCCGGCCCGTTGAATCCCCGTGAGAATTTCCAGCACCACGCGCTTTTCGTCAATCCAGCCATTGCGCGCCGCTGCTTTCACCATCGAGTATTCGCCGCTCACGTTGTAGGCTCCGAGCGGAACATCGAAGCGCTCGCGCACGCGTTGCACCACGTCCAGATAAGGCAGCGCCGGCTTCACCATGATGATGTCCGCGCCTTCTTCCAGGTCCAGCGCCACCTCACGCAATGCCTCGCGCGCGTTGGCGGGATCCATCTGATAGCTGCGGCGATCTCCCGATTGCGGCGAAGATTGTGCTGCTTCGCGAAACGGCCCGTAAAAACTGGAGCAATATTTGGCGGCATAGGAAAGTATCGCCACATTCTCGAAATTGTTTTCGTCGAGACGCTGCCGGATTGCTGCCACACGGCCATCCATCATGTCCGAAGGCGCCACCAGGTCCGCTCCGGCGCGCGCGTGCGAGAGCGCCGCATCCGCGAGCAGCACCAGGCTAGGATCGTTCAGCACCTCCCCGTCTTTCATCACCCCGCAATGGCCGTGGCTGGTGTATTCGCAGAGGCAGACATCGGCGATCAGCAACAAATTCAGTTTTGCTTTGCGAACCGCTTCGATCGCGCGTTGCACAGCCCCGTGCGCGTCCGCGGCTTCCGAGCCCAGTTCGTCCTTATGTTCGGGCAGGCCAAACAGAATCACCGCGGGAATTCCGAGGCCGGCGACTTCGCGGCATTCTTCCACAATCTGATCCACCGATTGCTGGTAGATGCCCGGCATGGAGCTGACTTCCCTGCGCACGTTCGTTCCGGGGCACGCGAACATCGGGTAGACCATGCCACTGGCGCTCAGCCGCGTTTCGCGCACGAATCCGCGCAAAGATTCGTTGCGCCGCAAGCGTCGCGGGCGGTGAACCGGGAATGTCATGCGTTCCTCATAATTTATTTTTGCCGCTGGTAATATTTGGCGATTGCATCGGCCAGGCCGGCCGAGGACGAATCGTTCGCTTCGATCGCGACGCGCGCGCCTGCTTCGCGCAACGTGCGAGTGGTTGTGGATCCGATCGCGGCAAATGGCACGCGTTCGGATAGCGCGTTCAATTCCGCGGCAGGCACGAACGCCGCCAAATTGTGATACGCCGACGGGCTGGCAAAAACAATCGCCGCAACCTCCGCCTTGCGCAAAGCGCCCAGAATTTCCGGATCGAGAGACGCAGGCCGCAGCGTGCGGTACGCCACTACTTCCTTCACCTGCGCGCCGGCTTCACGTAAAGCATCCGGCAACCGATCATCCACGCGATCGCTGCGCGGCAGCAGCACGCGCTTTCCAACCAACTGCTCGCGCAGCTCCGCGGCCAGCGATTCTCCGGTATGCGTTTGCGCCACATAATCCACGCGCAAATCCAGGTTCTTGGCAGCCTGGGCCGTAGCCCAACCCACAGCCGCAACCTTAGGCCGAAGCGCCTGCACGGGCTGCACGTGCGACAACTCACAGGCGCGCAGAAACACGAATCGCACCGCGTTCTGGCTGGTGAAAAGAATCCAGTCGAAGTCCTTCTTGTTTTTCATCGCTGCGTCGAGCTCGCTGGAATCTTCCGGCGGCGCGAAACTGACCGTCGGCATCAGGAGCACTTCGGCGCCCAGATTTTCCAGCGCGTCCACGAGCTCTTGGGCTTGTTCCGGCGCGCGCGTCACCACGATGCGCTTGCCCGCAAGAGGCTCGCCGAGGTGCTTTTCACCGCCAAAAGATTTTTCAGGCTCGGCCAACGGACCTCCCTACGATGCGCAGCAGCCGATCGGCGCCGGCTGCCAGCAATTCTGCCGCTACTGCGCGGCCTAGATTCTCCGCATCCGCCGCGGAGTTGCAAACCTTTTCAGCGCGCCCGCGAATGCATTCCGCGCCATCTTCAGAGAGCACGCGGGCGTCCAGCACCATCGCACCATTTTCGACGCGCGCCCACGCGCCCAGCGGCAAACGGCAGCCACCCTGCACTTCGGCGAGCAGCGCGCGCTCGGCCTTCACCGCTCGCATCGTATCCTGATCCATCAACAGATCCAAAACCTTGAATTCCTCGCGGCGCGGCTCGCAGAATTCCACGCCCAGCGCGCCTTGGCCTACCGCCGGCAGCATGATTTCGGGCGAAAGCACTTCCGTGATGCGCGACGACAATCCCAGACGATCGATGCCGGCCTTAGCCAGCACGATTGCGTCATATTCGCCCGCGGCGACTTTTCGCAGGCGGGTATCTACGTTGCCGCGCAGCTCCGCAATCTGAATATCCGGGCGGAACAAGCGCAGCTGCGAGGCGCGGCGCAAACTGCTGGTGCCGATCTTCGCGCCCGGTGGTAATTGCGCCAGCATTTCGCCGCCGTGCGAAACCAGCGCATCGCACGGTTCTATGCGCCTAAAAACCGTGGCGATCCGGCAATGGGGCGAAAATTCCGTCGGCACATCCTTCATGCTGTGCACCGCCAAGTCCGCGCGGCCATCCAGCAGCGAATCTTCCAGCTCCTTAGTAAAAATACCGATCACGCCGATTTGTTGCGCCGGATCGGCCACATTTTGATCGCCGGACGTCCTAATTACCACAAGCTCGGAGGCCAAGCCGCACGTCTTCTGCAGCGCATCGCGAAAATAATTGGCCTGCCACAATGCCAGCGCGCTGCCGCGTGTGCCGATGCGCAGCGGCTTCACTGTTTGCGGTCCTCGAGCCCAAACAAGTGGCGAATGGCTTCCAGCCCCGCCAGCCGACCGCGCATTCCTCGGCCGTGTTGCAATTTCTGCTGCGGCTCTTCCAGCAGGCGCTCGATCAATTCCTCCGTGATGCGCGCGATGCGATCGCGCTCCTGCGGCGTAACCGCGTCCATTTCTTTCAGCTTCTCGCGTATCACCATCTCGCGATGCTGGTGAAATTGCTCGCGCAGATCGTTTACGATCGAGCCGGCTTCGAGCGCACCGCGCCACGCTTCGAATTTGTCAATGTGTTCAGCGATGATCGCTTCGGCGCGCGGAATTTCGGATTCGCGCGCTTTCTTGTTCTGCTCGACGATTTCGCCCAGGTCGTCGATATTGTAAAGATACAGATTGTAAAGTCCCGCGGCGGATTCCGCCACATTGCGCGGCACGCCCAGGTCCACCACGAAAACGGGCTTCCCGGAGCGCGCGGCGATCGCTCGGTCCAGAAGCTCGCGCGTTAAAACTGGCCCCGTCGCGCTTACAGACGTGACGATAATATCCGGCACGCCCAGCACCGCTTCTAGCGATTCCCACGCGACTGCCTGACCGCCCACGCGCTGCGCGAGTTCCGCCGCGCGATCGAACGAACGATTGATCACGCGCAAATTTCCGATGCCGCGATTGCGCATGTGCTCGACGACCTGCTCCGCCACTGCGCCCGCGCCCAGAATCAATGCCGCGTGCCCCTTCAAATTGCCGAAAACTCTTTCGGCTAGTTTAACTCCCGCCAGCGCCACGGACATCGGCCGCGCGCCGACTTCCGTCTCGCTGCGCACGCGCTTGCCGACTTCGAGCGCGCCCTGAAAAATCCGATTCAGCACCGGTCCGGTGGCGCCGTGATCGAGCGCCAGGTTGTAAGCTGTGCGCAGCTGGCCCAGAATCTCCGCTTCGCCCAATAGCATGGAATCCAGGCCTGCAGCCACGCGAAACAGATGGCGTACCGCGTCCGGCCCTGCCCAGCGATAAAAACGGCCTTTCAACTGGTCGTAGGGAATCTTGTGGAACGAAGTGAAGTATTCTTCCATCGCTTCGGCGGTGGACGGCGCGAAATCGCCTGGGACGCCATACAGTTCGCTGCGATTGCACGTGGAAACCACTACGGCTTCTTCCAGGATTCCGCGTTCCTTCAATTCGTCGGCCGCTTGCAGAGCTTGCTGCGAAGTGAACGCAATCCGCTCGCGCAGCTCGACAGGCGCGGTGCGATGATTGCAGCCGATCAGCGCCACTTGAATGCGGATGGCACCGGTGCGGTTCGGGTTGGTGGCTGTGGGCATCAGAGGAAACGGTGAAACTTGGTCAGATACAGATTTACAAACGTGTAGCTGAACAACACGATGAGAAAATTCATCGCGCAGAGCAACGCCGCGCGAGCCCCGCGCCAATTCGCGCTGCGCGAAAGCAGCAGGTACGCCGCATACACTGCCAGAATCGCAAGCGTCACAATTACCTTGGGATCGCCGAACGAATAGCTGCCGCGCAGGCGGTGCTCCCAAATCAATCCCATGACGACGCCGAATATCAGCGCGACCAATCCTACATACACGCTGCTGCGCGCCATACGCTCCAGCACATCCAGGGCGGGAAACCGCCAGAAGGCCACGCTGAGCCGACGCGAACGCAACACGCGGTCCTGCACCAGGTAAATCACACTGAGCACGAAAGAAAGCGCGAAGGCCGCGTACGCCCAGGTATTCAAGGTCACGTGAAATGCGAAGATAGCTCCACGCGGGACAGAAGGCACGGGAAGTGAGCGCGGCGTGAGCAGCCCAAGTAAAGTAATCCAGCAGACCAGAAGCAAAGTGACGAACGCTCCCACGGAGCGCTGGCGATGGAACAATTCCAGCCCAAGATAGGTGATGCCGAGCAGCCACGCAAACAACGACATGGAGCCGTACAAATCATCGTAGGGCACCGTGTGAAGCGCAAGAGACCGCTGGTACAGCGATACATACTGCACAAAAATTCCGCCGGCGAGCAGCGCAGAAGCCACCCGTCCCACCCCAATATTGGGCACGGACAAATTCCGTGCGTAGCAGATAAAGCTCGCCACGTAGAGTGTCAGGCTCAAATAGCCCAGATGGTTTGGCATTAAGTGCGAAAACTCCCAAACTTGCATATCAATTATAACGCCGAAAGCGCCCCGGCAAGGCAGGTTAGCGCGCGGGAGCGGCGTGCGGCCCCTAATCCCTTCTGATATCATTACACGGAAGCTATGACCGCTGCAGAAAACCGCAAAGAACTGTTTTTGCGCGCGTGCCGTTTTGAGCCGGTGGAACGAGTTCCGGTTTGGATCATGCGGCAGGCCGGGCGCTATTTGCCGGAGTATCAGGCGCTGCGCAAAAACTACACGTTTCTGCAGATTTGCAAGACGCCGGAAATTGCAGCGGAAGTGTCGTTGCAGCCCTTTCGCATTATCGGGGTGGACGCGGTCATCGTGTTTTCGGATATTTTGATCGTTGCTGAAGCGATGGGCCTGCCGCTCGATGTTCCCGATTCAGGGCCGGTGCTTTCGCATCCTATCCGCGATTTGGCGGCGGTTCGACGCTTGCGCGATTTTGATCCGTCGCGGGAGACGGGCTTCGTCGGGGACGCCATTCGCGCGATTTGCAAGGAAGCTGGACCGGAGGTGCCGGTAATTGGTTTTGCCGCGGCACCCTGGACGCTGGCTTGTTACATGATCGAAGGCCAAACGCGCGGCGACATCTCGCGCGCGAAGGAACTGCTGCGCAGCGAACCGCAGATGGCGCGCGAACTTTTAGAACGTATCGCGCGCGCGACTGCACTGTATTTGAAGTCGCAAATTGCTGCTGGTGCTGCGGTGATTCAACTTTTCGACACCTGGGCTGGAGAGCTGTCGCGCGCAGAGTACGATGCGTTCGAGCTGCCCGCGACGAAAATGGTGTACGATTTGCTCGGGCATGCGGAAGTGCCGAAAATCTTGTTCGCTAAAGGCTCGGCGCATTTGCTGGAGAGCCTGCCGGGAACTGGCGCGGATGTGATTAGCGTGGACTGGCGCACGGATTTGGCGGAAGCACGCGCCAGGTTCGAGCACAGGTCCGGCCGCAGGGTGGCGTTGCAGGGAAACGTGGATCCTAACATTCTGCTCGGCCCTGAACAAGCCGTGCGCGAGGCCGCGCAAGCCGCAGTAGAAAAAACCGGCGGCGTGGGCCACATTTTGAATCTCGGCCACGGAATCCTGCCCGCGACTCCGGTGCAAAACGCCAAGGCGTTCGTTGCGGCTGGAAAATCGGCGCGCGTGCCGTCCCGCGCCGGGATAGCGTAGGCGACGGGCGCACGGCAGCAGAAGTCAAAATGAAGCCGACCGACCAATTCGAGATCGCCCAAATCACCGACGCCACGCTTGAGAAATATAATCGGCCCGGCCCGCGTTACACCAGCTATCCCACTGCGCCTGTGTGGAAAGAAGATTTCGGTCCCGACGATCTGGAGAGTTTTTACGAGCGCGCGGAAAAAGAAGCTACGCCGCTTTCGCTCTACATGCATATCCCCTTTTGCGAGAGTCTCTGTTTGTTCTGCGCCTGCAATGTTTCCATTCAGAAAAATAAAAAAGTCGCGATTCCCTACCTCGACGCCCTGAAACGAGAGATCGAACATGTGAGCCAGCGCGTTTCGAAAAATCGCACCGTGATTCAATTTCACTGGGGTGGCGGAACACCCACCTATCTAACTCCCGCGCAGATGGAAGATCTTTTCGGCCATGCGCGCCAGCGGTTTTCATTCGCGCCGGATGCGGAGATTGGCATCGAGATTGATCCGAGGGTCACCAGTCGCGCGCATCTGGAAAGTTTACGCCGCCTGGGATTCAATCGTCTGAGTATGGGCATTCAGGATTTTCAGCCCAAAGTGCAGGAAACGATTCATCGCGTGCAGCCCTACGAATTGACGCGCGATTTAATCGTGGCTGCGCGCGAACTCGGTTTCGAAAGCCTGAACGTCGATTTGATCTACGGCCTGCCGTACCAGACTGCGGAAAGTTTCAGGGACACGATCGACAAAACTCTGACCCTCGCTCCGGACCGCGTCGCCATGTTCAGCTACGCGCACGTGCCGTGGTTGAAAAAACAGCAAGGTTCGTTTGCCCAATACCTGCCGGAAGGAATGGAGAAATTCCGCATTTTTCGCGCCGGACTCGAACGTTTTCTCGGCGCGGGCTACCTTTATATTGGGATGGACCACTTCGCGCGCCCTGGCGATGAGCTGGCCGTTGCACAAAAGAATCGCACGCTGCATCGCAATTTCCAGGGTTACACCACGAAAGCGGGCGCGGATCTTTACGGCATGGGCGTGAGCGCAATCAGTTCGATTGGCGGCGCTTACGCGCAAAATCGCCGCGAAGTTCCCGCCTATCAGCAGTCGATCGGCACGCGCGGCATCGCCACCATGCGCGGCTATCGTCTGTCGGCTGACGATCTGCTGCGCCGCGCGGTGATCGGCCGCCTGCTCTGCCACACGGTGATCCCGAAACACGAGATCGAGCGCGACTTTTCGATTCATTTCGATGAGTATTTCGCGCCGGAGCTGCAGCGTCTCGAAGAAGCGCGCGACGCGGGACTCGTGGTGCTCGATTCGGCGGAAATTCGCGTCACCCCGCTCGGCCGCATTTTTATCCGCAACGTCGCCATGGCCTTCGACCGCTATTTGCACGAACAGCAAATGGATCAGCGGCCGCTTTTCTCGAAGACCCTCTGAAATGCTGCGCCGATGAAAAATCCCATACAAGCAGCGGTGATCGGCGCTGGAATTTCGGGCTTGGCATGCGCTTATCGCTTGCAGCAGCTCGGACTGGACGTCGGCGTTTTCGAATCGACTTCAGCTCCCGGCGGCATGATCGATTCGGTCGAGAAAGATGGGCTGCTTTTTGAGGCCGGGCCGCAGAGCTTCCAAGGCACGCCCGAGCTTCTTGAGCTGATTCGCGAACTGGGCCTGGAAGCGCAGCTGCAAAAAGCCGATCCCCGCGCGCCGCGTTACGTCCTGCTTCATCACCGCTTGCGAAAAGTTCCCATGTCGCCGCAGGCGCTGCTGGCTTCGACTCTTCTGAATCCGGTCTCGCGCTGGAAAATCGCCTCCGAGCCATTCAAGAAATCGCATCCGCCCAGCGAAGAAGAATCCGTCGCTGCTTTCGTGCGCCGCAAATTCGGGAACGAAATTCTGGAATACCTCGTCGCGCCATTCGTTTCCGGCGTCTATGCGGGCGATCCGGAAAAATTAAGCCTCAAGGCCGCGTTCCCCACTCTTGACGAATGGGAGCGCCAATACGGCAGCGTCCTGCGCGGCGCCGTGAAATCGCGGCCCGCGAAGGAAACGCGCCTGGGGGTACCGCCGCTCTGTTCTTTTACGCACGGAGTGGCGGCTCTTCCACGCGCCATGGCCGCGAAACTCGGTGACGCGCTGCAGTACGAAGCTCGCGCGGTGTCGGTTGATTTCGCGACGCAGCCCTCCGTTGCCGCTGGCAGCGCCGCCGGCGAAATTCGCATCGTGCACAACGGTCAGGAGCAGCCGTGCAGCGCGAGTGCCGTGGTAATCGCAACACCCGCATATGCAGCGGCACATTTGCTTGAAACTTTCTCGCCGCAGCTGGCGCGAGCTCTTTCGGGCATCGCCTACGCTCCCGTTGCCGTTGTCGCTGGCACGTATTATCGCCAGCAGGTTGGAGATCCGCTCGAAGGCTTCGGCTTTCTGGTGCCGCGCGGCGAAAAAGTTCGCACGCTGGGCACGGTGTGGAATTCGTCGCTCTTTCCCGGACGCGCGCATGAAGGCAGCGTCACCATCACCAGTTTCATTGGCGGTGCGACGGATCCCGACATCATGCAGCTGCACGAAGAAAATATCGCAGCCATCGTCGCTGAAGAAAATGCACGCATCCTGGGCATCACCGGGCCGCCGCTGGAAATCGCCGTGTGGAAATATCCACGCGCGTTGCCGCAATACAATCTGGGCCATGGACACGTCGTCGAAGCGATTCGCGACGCCGAGCGCGCTTCGCCGGGATTATTCTTCGCCGGAAATTACCTGGAAGGCCCGGCCCTTGGAAAATGCGTCGCGAACGGCTTTCAAGCGGCGGAAGCGGTGCAAAAGTATTTGCAAAGCGCAGGATGATGCGCGGAACTTCATCCAGCGCTAGTCATCCGATAGCGGCATCTTATGCCGCATTGCCAGCCGTATGCGCCGCCGTTCGCCGGCTTCGCGATAACGCCGCCGTTCGTCCTCTGTTTTCACAAGCAGCGGTGGCACCGCGCGGGGCTGCTGATCGGTATCGAGCGCAACGAATGTGACATACGCCGTGCTGGTGTGCCGCCGTTCGCCGGTGAGAATATTTTCCGCGAACACTTTAACACCCACCTCCATGGAAGTGTGGAACACGCGATTGACGCTGGACTTCAGCACGATCCATTCGCCCACGTGAATGGGAAATCGAAAGTCCAGATAGTCCACCGAGGCCGTCACCACGTGGCTGTTCGAATGGCGGTTCGCCGCGAGCGCTCCGGCGATGTCAATCAGATGCATCACGCGTCCGCCAAGCATATTGCCCAGCAAATTGGCGTCGTTCGGCAGCACGATTTCGACGATTTCCGAAGTGGATGCGCTGACGGGTTTTCCCGGTGAGGGCGCGCCAGCCAGCTTGGTTGTCGCAACCGCAGGCTTCGCCGAGGCTTGCTTATGATTCTTATTGGTCTTGGTCATTTGCTTCGATCGTTCCGTCCCATTCGAAAAAGTTTCGCTCGAAATGTGCGTACTTGGCGCGCCGCCTCAAGCCCGCTATAATACGCGTTTTCAACCTATGACCCAAACACAGAAGCCGCGCCGCGAAGTGCTTGAACAATTTGTCGCCGAGAAACCCACTGACGCTTTCGCGCGTTACGGGCTGGCGCTGGAATGCATGAAGCTGGGTGATGACGACGCCGCCACCGCGCACTTCCAGAAGCTGCTGGAGGCCAACCCGAAATATGTGGCCGGGTACTTCCAATTCGGCCAGCATCTTTCGCGCATCGGCCAGATCGAACAGGCGCGCAAACTTTTATCCGACGGCATTCTCGTCGCGCAAAATGCCGGCGACATGCACGCGCGCGACGAAATGCAAGCGGCGCTGGCGCTGCTGCGTTAGTTCCGGTTCCGATTGCAGATTCGCCATGTCGCGAGCTCGAGGAAAATGACAGACTCGCGCATACCGCTGTTCCCGCTCAATGTCGTCCTTTATCCGGGCGCTACGCTGCCGCTGCACATTTTTGAGCCGCGCTACAAGCGGATGATTCACGATTGTCTAACCCACGATCGCGAATTCGGCGTAATCCTGGCAGGTGAAAAAGGCGTCGCCACGATCGGCTGCACCGCCGCCATCACGCAAAAGCTGAAAGATTACGACGACGGACGCTTGGACATTCTTACGCAGGGCCGCAGCGTGTTTCGCGCGCTGAAGCTGCTGCATGAAAAGGATTATCACGAAGCGCTGGTGGAATTTCTCTCCGAAGCGCCCGAAGCACTTCCTAAGGCCGGCCAACACCAGGAAGAAGGCGCGCTCCTTGGCCTTTTTCAGGAGTGCCACGCGCTGATTTATGGCCAGCTGTGGACGACTTCGGGCATGGCATCGCCCTGGCCGCTTTCCTTTCAGATGGCCGCGCGCCTGCCGCTCGAACTTGAAGAAAAACAAGCTCTTCTGGAAATCCGCGCCGAGCCCGACCGCCGTGATTTCCTGATCGAGCGGCTGCAGAATATGTTTGCACGCCTCGGCCAACTCCATCATGCGCACCGCAGCGCCGCCGGCAACAGCCGTCACCTGAATTAGCACATCGAAAGGAAAGTATCCCCGCGGCCCCGCTTCCTCTATAATGGTGTTGAGACGCTCATGCTGCCGGGCGCCGCGGCAATTCATCCATAAGTGGGGCCTCATGAATTCACTGCCGAAATCTCTCGGTGAGCTTCGCCGCAGTCAGTGGTCGGAAGAGAGAGTTGCCCAGCGCAGTGTGCGCCAGGAATTGCGCGAAAACCTGCTGTGCAAACTAGAAAGAGGCGACGAGCTTTTTCCCGGCGTGCACGGCTATGACGATACCGTGCTGCCGCAGATCGTCAACGCCATTCTCTCGCGCCATCATTTTATTTTGCTCGGACTGCGCGGCCAGGCGAAATCGCGCATTCTGCGTGGCCTGGTGGGATTCATGGATGCGCACGTACCGGTGATAGAGGGCTGCGAAATTCACGACAATCCGTACGCTCCCATTTGCCGCGCTTGCCGCGAACGGCTGGCCGCCGAAGGAGACGCCACGCCGATCGCCTGGCTGGCGCGCGAACATCGTTACGTTGAAAAGCTCGCCACGCCGGACGTCACCATCGCCGACATGATCGGCGACGTCGACCCCATCAAAGCCGCGCGCAGCGGACGGAATCTTTCCGATGAGCTGACGATTCATTACGGCTTGCTGCCGCGCGCGAATCGCGGCATTTTCGGCATCAACGAGCTTCCGGATCTGTCTGGAAAAATTCAGGTGGGTCTGTTCAACATCATGCAGGAAGGCGACATTCAGATTAAGGGCTATCCGGTGCGCATGATGCTGGATGTGCTGCTGGTCTTCACCGCCAATCCGGAAGATTACACGGCGCGCGGAAAGATCATCACGCCGCTGAAGGATCGCATCGGCTCGGAAATTCGCACGCACTATCCCGCGACGGTGGCCGAAGGCATGTCCATCACTTCGCAGGAATCGTGGACGAAGCGCGCGCAGACAAAGCGCGTCGAGATGCCGCAATACATTCGCGAAATCGTGGAAGAAGTGGCGTTTCAAGCGCGCGAGGACAAGCGCGTGGACCGGCGTTCCGGGGTCAGCCAGCGCCTGCCGATTAGCACGCTGGAAAATGTGCTGAGTAGCGCAGAGCAGCGCGCCGTGCGCAGCCGCGATTCGGCTATCGTCGCGCGTGTTGCCGATGTGTACGCCGCAATACCATCCATGACCGGAAAATTCGAATTGGAATATGAAGGCGAGCTGCGCGGAGCGGAAAATATCGCCCGCGAATTGATTCGCACCGCCGTCGGCAAGACTTACACGCAGTATTTCACCGGGGCGAATATGCAGCCCGTGATTCAGTGGTTCGAATTGGGGGGCGAGCTGAAACTGCCCGCGAACGCTTCCAGTTCCGAGGTTTTGGCACAGCTGAAAAAGATTCAGGGACTGTTCGACAATTTGAGCGTGCTGGAAGTCAGCCAGAAGGATGACGCGGCGATCGTCAGCAGCGCGGCGGAATTCATCCTCGAAGGACTGTGGGCGCACAAGCGCATCAATCGCAGCGAGGAGCGCGGTTATTTTGCCGACACGCGCAAGACCCCCGAGCCGCGCGACCCGCGCGAACCTTCTGGCCGCATGCCGCGCCGTCAATTCAATTAGTTGCGCTCGGTTGCATGCGTTGCAGGCTGGCTGGGTTTTGGCGGCTAAATGAAATACACGAAATATTCGAAATACGCGCCCGACGCTGCTGAAGATATCGATCTTCAGGAGCTAATGAGCCGTCTGTCTGATTTCTTCCTGCAAAGCGGCTACGAATCGCAATTCGGCATCTACGAAATGGATCCCGAGCGTTCGCGCGAGAAAATGATGGACGAGCTGCGCGAAGCCATCCTGCGCGCGCTGCAGGAAGGCGAACTGCTTCCGCCCGAACTGATGGAGCAGATGCTGAATAATCCCAACCTC
>Ga0209333_1000207_pt1 | contig 32983 bp, 37 predicted proteins | sample BlaSpr_A8_OM2_O3_FD_187982 | JGI IMG/M metagenome (GOLD analysis project Ga0209333, IMG submission 187982) | Forest soil microbial communities from Thunder Bay, Ontario, Canada - Black Spruce, Ontario site 2_A8_OM2_O3 (SPAdes) (version 2) | ecosystem: Environmental > Terrestrial > Soil > Boreal... | reverse complement strand
TTGGCGGAAGCCGGAGCTGCTGGCAAGCCACCCTGACCCTGCTTCGCCTGCAGTTCCTTCATGCCTTGATCGATGGTCTCGCGCATATGGTTTTGCATGTCCTGCAAGTCCGTCAGCGCCACGGAAACCGTATCGCCCTTGGGGCATTCCTTGCCGCCCTTGCTGGCCAAAACGGCGAGGGTCGCGGCCTGCGCATCCGGCGCGGTCTGGCCGGTGAGTTGGATCGCATCGCCTTCGCTGAGGGCGCACTCCGTGCCTCCGGCGTCCACCACGTCGAGATCGTGGCCGGCCACGAACACGTGCAGCTTGCCGTCGGTGAGAAGGCGCGCGATGCTGCTGGAGGCAGCGTCCGGCTCGCCGCCCGCGGCGGCGGCAGTTTGGGCCTCGTTATTCTCGAGCGCAACCTCCTGGCGCACCTCGTCGGCAATCAGTTGCTTTACCTCGGGCGTTAGCGGCGCGGGATTGCTGAGAGCCGCGGCCTGGGCAACATAAGCCGCTTGCAGCGAGTTGGCGATGATGTAATCCGTCAGCCAGAGCGACGGGCTGGCGTACACCGGGTAGGGTGTGAAGAATGCGCCATAGTATCCGTACCAAGGATTACCGCCCCAGCCCCAGCCGTATGCGATCGGCGCGGCCCACGGATTGTAGGCCCAACCGTAGAAAGCCGCCCCGTAATAGTAAGACGGAAAATACGGATTCAGGTACATGCCATGATACCCGTAGCGCCCGTAATAGTTATTGTAGTAATGGCCGTGGTAATAGTACGATCGCCGGGCGTACTCGTGGCCGTGATACATATAAGGCCTTTGCACATAGCCGCGACCGCCGCGCTCGGCAACGATGCGGGTATGATCGCTGCGCTCCACAACCACGCGCCGGTTTCCGCTGAGGTTGTGATGGACATCCATACCGCGCTTGGTGTCGTGCACTGTGGCGATATGACCATCCGGGCGCTTCTCAACGGAACCGTGACTGGTCTGAACGGTGGTATGACCTTTGGCGGAGGCTGTTGTTCCTCCGCCGTTACCGAACGTCTTTCCGCCGCCGGTACTCCCGGTTTTTCCGGCGGCGGGAGAAGCGGTCTTGGCGCTGCCCCCAGTGTGCGTGCCAGTTGCGCCACCCGTGGCGTGCGTACTGGTCCCGCCAGTGGTGGTTGGGTGACTCGCAGTAGTGGTCGCGTGAGGCGTCGAGCTAGTTGTGGGACCGTGCGACGCAGTCGTCGGGCTGGAGCTCTTCGATGCGCTGGCGCCTCCGCCGGCCGATTTTGCCGGCGTAGAACTCTTGGCAGGAGCCGCAGGTTTGGAAGGCGCCGTCTTCGGCTTATCCGCGCAAAGCGCCGGGTAGGCCAAAAACAGCAAAGCCAGAAATGCGGTAACGTATTTACCGGATGAAATGTTGCGAATTCCACGTGTGTTCATTAGAAGATCTCCTTGCGTTCGTCTCGAACCGGCCCTGAAGGGTTACTGCACGTCCTTCACTTTGCCATTGACGAAAGTCACCTTTAAGTCCTTGTAGAAGAATATATCCTTGGTCCCGACCTTGGCTTTTCTTACGGGTTGCCCCAAAGCCGCGACGACTTCATCCATGGTTTGCCCTTCCTTCACTTCCGCCGGGTCGGGCGGAGGAGGGGGCGGAGGCGCAATTGGCGCGGGCGCGGCCTCCGCGGGCGCAACGGCAGGCGCGGGCGTCGCGGCCTGGCTCGGCGCCGCGTCCGCCGGTTGTCCGCCTTTGGGGGCCGGTTGTGCCTTGTCGCCGTCTTTAGCGTCCTTGGCGTCTTCGGAAGGGGCCACCGTGATCACCTCGGCGACGGCCTTCAAGGCTTCTTCCGGTGTGGGCGTCAGCGCTCCGAACGGAATCGTCAAGGCGCCCTTGTAGCGAATCCCCTGGTCGCCGGCCGGGGTAGAGTCGGTGAAAAAATCGAAAACAACGCCATTGGCCCGCACGTCGATCTTGGTTACCCAGAATTTCTCGCCCGACACGAAGTTTCGGGTGGAAGGCGCCTTGTCCGCACTGATGCGGCTCCCGAGTCCTGGGATGCGTCTGATCTTGTCGCCGACTCCGCAGGCCTTGGTGGGGCTGATCTTTCCGTCCTTATAGGTATTCATGCACGGGTTGGCGGCGCTGGTCGCGGCCACCATCAGCATCTTGTCTTTGTGCAAGACCAAGATGGAGCCGGCCCTTACAATATCGGACTTGTCATCGGTGGTTTTGGTTACCTGGTATTCGGATTCCAGCTTCTTCTGGATGGCGGCTGTTCCCGACTCCTGGGCTGGGGCCGTCCATGGCAGCGCCATCAAAACGGCCAGAACGGCGTTGGGGAGAATAATCGTTTTCATGCAAGTATCTCCATCGCATTGCGTTGGGAAAACTCGCCCGATTATACCCCGCTACAGGATCGGGCCGCAATGCTACTAGAAGGCGCGAAGGGCCGGACGGATGCGGGAAAGCCGAATCGGCCCGGCGGTCCGGCGCAACGATTGGCGGGCGATTACCGGCTCGAAACGAAACCCCGTCCGCCCCAACGCCGAAACCAATGCTAAAATACGGTTACCCTCGTTGGGAGGTCGTCTAACGGTAAGACTGCAGACTCTGGATCTGCGTATCGGGGTTCGAATCCCTGCCTCCCAGCCAATGATTCGCCAGCGCGTCATCGCCCAAAGAATCGCCCCGCTTCCGGACCAAGCCGGCCATCCGGGAACCGCCGCCGCGGTAAGGGCGGAATCGGCTCCAGCCCCAATCGTTTGTGCCATCTGGTCCAGGCATCCTGCGTAAATATCCCCGCGGGCGCATTCATCAACGTCCTGCGGAACTCTTCCGCCGGCAGGTACCGTTCCGTTATCGCCACGTCCGCCGGCGAGCCATACACCATCAGGTGCGCCAGAAACGTGGGGATGTCGTCGAGCGTCCGTTGCGGCGCATCGTACCACACCACCTTGCGCGCCACCCGCAGCAACTCCTCCCGATACGGAGTAGCAAGCTTCATCGCTCCAGCCCTCCCGGACTCAATCGCCCTCGGGGATGCAGACCAGGCAGGCGTGCCAAATCCACCGCTTGCGCCCAGCGCGTTAAATCCCGCTGCATGGCAGCCGGAACCCGGCCCAATGTCCCATCCCCGTAAAACTGCAAGGCGCGGATACTCGTAATCGGGTCGAAGTTCCTGTCGATCGCTTTCGCCGCCGCCAAACCCGCCGGCAAGTCGATCCCATGGGACACCAGCGCATGGATGTCCGCGTAGTCCTTCCAGCTTCCTCGTGCCTGGATCACTCGCATTTTCATGCCGGCCAGATCCACCAGTGAGGCCACCAGCACCCGGGAGTCGGCCGCGAGGCGAGGATCCTCAACCCGCTGGAGCGTGTCCAGACCACCAAAGAAAGCGACCTTGATCGGGCCGCCTCGGTCGACGAAGGCTTCCAGGTTGTCGCGCTTGCGGTGCACCCAGCCTTCGGGATCCGCGGGGTCCAGATCCCGGAAGAAAGGCAACCGGGCTTGCAACCGATCTGGGTCGAACCCTACGGAAGAAAAAAAATCAAAGTCTTCGGACACACGATGGCCAAGCTGAAGCGACAGGCCGGTTCCGCCATAAAGCACGAAGTCGGATGGAACCGCATCCAGCTCCGCCCAGAACAGCCGCTGGGATTCGGGCAGGGCATCCAAGCGAGGCGCAAAGCTTTCCGGCATCTCAGCATTTCTCCCGCGGGATCTCTGGAGCAAAGGCCATCCGACGGTCACGATGTTGGTGGGCCAACCCTTTGAATTACGGCGCGCAAGAGGCGTTCGGTCTGTTCCTTATCGAGGTACGGGACCTTCAGTGTTTTTGCCCAAAAGAAGTTGAACCCCAGCGTCTCGCGAATCTCGGACACGCTTAGCGCTGTGTAACCGCGTGGCGTGAAGGCAGTGGGGATTGCGGTAACGAACTGGACATCCCAATATCGTTCCTCGTCCAATTCAAATTCGCGCGGAGCAGATCCAGGGATGCGGGCCGCCGCGATTATGCCAAATGTCTTTTGGTAGTAGAAGACGGTATCGCCTCTGCGCAAATAGTCAATAACGCCCTTGATGCATCCGAAGGCGGAGACACGTTTGTTTGTGATCATCCGCTGCACCCACGGTTCGTTGCCGGCAACGTCATACGAAGCGTTTTGTATCGAACAGGACGCCCTTCGCCAAGCCCGGATTCAGATGGGAGTCGAACGGCTTCGAGAAGAACTCAAAGTAACGATTTCCGTTTATTTCATAAACACGATACGGAAGGAAATCGATGTGCAGACCTTGATCGCGCCAGTACGAAACAGCGCGGACGAGGCCATCTTCAGCGGAGTTGGCAACAACGCACATGCGCTGCTTCCTGTTGAAATCGTCTTCTTCGAGCGGGTCAATCAAGCCGAATGCTTGCTGATGTACCTCGCGAAGATCAACAGCTTCACCGCCCCGGTACTGGCTGAACTTCCGGTTCAAGGCGGCATAATCCCAAGAGCTTGCCCCCTCGACGTACCGGAGCAGTTGCTCGAGAGCCCCGCGACCGGCCCCGGCCCTCTTTAGTTCAAAGATGACCAGATTGGCGTCCCGATCCAGAGCGCAGATGTCTGGCTCTTCTTGCCAACTTCTCTGCTGGAAGAAAGGCAGAAGCGGGTCGTCCTCGTAGAGCGCCTCTAACAGATGCCCCGCCAACAGGTTTTCTAGGTCTTTCTCTAGCGCGCCCGCCTGCGCGAAGTCAATGAACGGAAGGGGCTCAAGCCTATCGATCGCGGACGAGAGCTTATAGAGCATAGGTTGTATAGTCCTGCACATCCATAATAGCGGACCCGTTGACGGGATTCCAACCGCCGATTCGCCGATTCTTTGCAACAATCTACCAAGAAAATACACGGCAAGATCACAAGGCCCACTCGGCGAGTACCATAGTATATATATGGTCATCGGTGTTCCCCGCGAGACCTTCCCCGGCGAGCGGCGCGTGGCGCTGGTGCCGGCCGTAGTTCCAAGCCTGACGAAAGCCGGCCTTCGGGTCTTGATCGAAGCTGGCGCCGGATTGGCCGCGGGGTACCTGGATGCGGACTATGCAGCCAAAGGCGCTCAACTCGCCGTTGCGCGAGCCGACGTCTTCCGCCAGGCTGACGTGGTCGTGCAGGTGCTCTGCCATGGCTCCAACGACCGCACCGGCCAAGCCGACTTGCCGCTGTTGCGCGCCGGGCAGATTCTGGCGGGATTCGTCCGGCCGCTGGGGCACCTCGAAACTATCCAGGAGCTCGCGGCCACGGGCGTGACGGCGTTCGCGATCGAACTGATGCCGCGCATCACGCGCGCGCAAAGCATGGATGCGTTATCGTCTATGGCCACCATCTGCGGCTACAAAGCGGTGCTGCTGGCCGCGGACAGGCTTCCCAAAATGTTTCCCATGCTAACCACCGCCGCAGGCACCATTACGCCGGCGCGCGTGTTCGTGATCGGCGCGGGCGTGGCCGGACTGCAAGCCATCGCCACCGCCCGCCGGCTGGGGGCCGTCGTTTCCGCGTACGATCTGCGGCCCGCCTCCAAAGAACAGGTCCTCAGCGTGGGCGGACGATTCGTCGAGCTCCCCATCCAGGTGGCCGACGCGCAAGACGCGCGCGGTTATGCCAAACAGCAGGACGATACCTTTTACAAGCGACAGGCGGAATTGCTTGGCGATCAAGTCGCCCAGAGCGACGTAGTGATCGCGGCCGCCGTGGTACCCGGCAAGAAATCGCCCGTACTGGTCACCCGCGAAATGCTGCGCCGCATGGCGCCCGGCTCGGTGGTTGTGGATCTGGCTGCCGAACGCGGCGGAAATTGTGAAATCACCCGCGCCGGCGAAGTGGTCGAGGAACAAGGCGTCGCCGTGCTGGGCTCCATCAACCTGGCCAGCACGGTTCCATATCACGCCAGCCAACTGTACGCGCGCAATGTGACCGCGTTTCTGTTGCATCTGTTCCGGGATGGCAAACTGCATACCGATGCCGACGACGAAATCGCGCGCGAGACCCTGGTGACACAGGGCGGCGAAATCGTCAACCGGCGATTGCGGGAGTTTTTTGGGTTGACGCACTGAGGGGGGAATTTGACGGATACCATCGCGAACCTCTACATATTCATTCTGGCGGCATTCGTCGGATTCGAGATCATCCGCCGCGTGTCGCCGCTGCTGCACACGCCGCTGATGTCGCTGACCAACGCCCTGGACGCCATCGCCGTGGTGGGCGCCATCATTCTCGCCGGTGAGCATAAGAGCGGCCTCGCCACGGTGCTCGGCACCATCGCCATCGTGGCTTCCACCAGCAACCTGGTTGGCGGGTTCATCATCACCGACCGCATGCTGAAAATGTTCAAAACCAGCAAGCCCAAGAAGCCATGACCCCAGCGCTCATTCCGCCCGATCGGGTCATCGAGTTCGCCTACCTGATCTCGGCGGTGCTCTTCATTCTCTCGCTCAAATGGATGAGCTCGCCAAGTTCCGCCCGGCACGGCGTCTGGGCCGGAGAGTTGGGCATGCTGCTGGCGATTTGCGCCACCTTGCTGCACCACGGCATCGTCGATTACCGGTCGATCGCCATCGCTCTGGTGCTGGGTGTGATCGTCGGCGTGCCGCTGGGTCGCGTGCAAATGACCGCAGTGCCGCAGCGGACGGCGCTCAGCCACGCTTTCGGCGCTCTCTGTGTGGCCCTGGTGGGTACGGCGGAATACTATCTGCGGGCGCCGCATGTACCCGCCTTCATGATGGCGGTGCTGGCGATGGAGGTGATCCTGGGCAGCCTGACTTTCACCGGGAGCTTGATGGCCGCCGGGAAGCTGCAGGAACTGTTGCCGCAGCGGCCCATCACTTATAAAGGACAGAACATCGTCAATCTCTCGCTGTTGGCGATTTCCGTAGCGCTGGCGGCGTTGCTGGTCGTGGATCCCAGCCACACGCGCCTGTTTCCGCTGATCATTGCCATTCCGCTAATCTTCGGCGTACTCATGATCGTGCCTATCGGCGGGGCCGACATGCCCACGGTAATCTCGCTGCTGAACGCGTATGCCGGACTTTCGGCGGCAGCCATGGGTTTTGTGCTCGACAGCAAGCTGCTGATCGTTGCCGGAGCGCTGGACGGATCATCGGGCTTCATCCTTTCGGTGATCATGTCGAAGGCCATGAACCGGTCGTTCACCAACGTTTTGTTCGGCGCGTTCGGACAGGTGCAGGCTGCCGCCGCGGGCGCGCACGAAGCGCGCACCGTGCGCAGCGCCACCGCCGAAGAAGCCGCCGCGATTCTGGGCGCGGCCAACACGGTTGTGATTGTGCCGGGCTATGGCATGGCGGTGGCGCAAGCGCAGCACAAGGTGCGCGAGTTTTACGATGCCCTCACCAAGCGCGGCGTGGACGTGAAGTTCGCCATTCATCCCGTGGCCGGCCGTATGCCCGGGCACATGAACGTGCTGCTGGCCGAAGCGGACATCCCCTACGACAAGCTGCTGGACATGGACGCCATCAATCCGGATTTTCCGCAAACGGATGTGGCGCTGATCATCGGCGCCAACGACGTAACCAATCCGGCCGCGCGCAACGATCCGTCGAGTCCGATTTACGGCATGCCGATTCTGGATGTGGATAAGGCCAAGACGGTGATGGTGATCAAGCGCGGAATGAGTCCCGGCTTCGCGGGCATCGACAACGAGCTTTATTATCTGAATAAGACGCTGATGCTTTTCGGGGATGCGAAAGCGTTTGTGGGCGAACTGGTCCACGAACTGGCCGGCGCGTGATGTGGCGCATGCGCCACGGCATCGTTACTGTGTAGCCCGAGTGGATTCCCAGGCGGCCAGTTGCCAACGGCCGTCTTGCTTCACGTATGCCTCCGGATAAACCTGACCTTCGCGGAAGCGCGGTCTGTAACCAGAGTGGCATCTCCGTAGGCTCTCGCCGTGAAGTCCCGGGACGCAAAGGAACGGTACACCAGTTCGCCGGAGCGAAGTGAAGCCAGAAACTCGGCCTTGGTCTGGCGCCAGCCGCTGGCGTGCGTATCAACGAGATCGGCGGCGAGCAGCCGCTCCAGTGTGGGTACATTCCCCCTCGGTCATGGCTCGGAAGCGGCGCGATTCGAGATCGCGGACTTCCGATTCGGTATTCCCAGGGGTCTGCGCCTTCGTTTGCGCTGGCCCAAGTATGGCCGCCGCATGACCGGGACAATAAAGAGAATCGCCTGCTTCATCGGGTGCGCTTATTTGTCCAGTATCGGGGAACAGCACGGCTTCTCGACTGGCTTCGGCTCCATCAGTTCCGCGCGCGTGCCGTTGGGATCGTAGAGATTAAGCTGCCATTTCCCGTCACGGCCGATCTTGGGTTTTTCAGGATTGATACCGCGCGCGACCACCGTCTTGTAGCCCGCCTCCACGCTTGGCACGCCCAGTGCCAGGTGGTGCATCACGCCCAGCGAGCGCGGCGACGGGTTGTGTACATTCAGCATGTACTCCAGCCAGTCGGTGCCATCCGGCACGCGCATGTCGACCCAGTCGGTACGGTCGTCGGTCATGCCCCCGTGCCATATTGAATGAAATCCAAGAATGTCTTTGTAGAATTTGTCTGCGGCGGCCTGGTCCGCCACCGTGATGCCCACATGGATAATGCGCTGGGAGACGCGCGTATCCGGCAGGAACTTGCCGAAGTTCTTGGTGTGCAGTGAACCGGGGCGGTATTCGACGAATTCCACATTGTGGCCGTCCGGATCTTTCAGCATCATGCTGAGATTGCCATCCTGACCGTTGTGCAGCGTCTCCGGCACCTTCACTCCCTTGGATGCCAGATAGTCGCGCAGTTGCTGAATGTTCGTCGTCTCGAAAGCGATGTGCGAGAGCCGGTCCTCTGTGGGACTCTTCAATTCAGGGAAAACCTCGATGTACTGGTGATCGTTGACTTTGAAATAGGTCAGCATCAACTCGCCGGAAGGCTTGTTGACGGTGAAAGGCTCCTCGAAACCAAGCACATGGCCGTAGAACTGGCGGGCAGCGGCCAGATCGTCGGTTTTCAACCCGATGTGCGCGACTCCCACAATGGGCGGGCGCTCCTGCGCGTGGGCGGGCAGAGCCGCAATGGCGATGAACGGAACGATGAACGAAACGAGGCAACGCATGCAGCCAGCAGTATCACCTTTCGCGGGATCGCGCCACTCCGGTTCCTGCTTTGCTTCCCATCCAAAGAAACAGCGGCATGACGAGCATCGACACCAGCAGAGGGAGAGCGGCTATGCCGATGCCCTTCTCGTTCCCGGCGATCGAGCTTAGGAATCCGGCCAGTCCGGCAGGAATCGCGGCCACGCCCAGTATGCGCGCAAGGAGGCGCTGGAAGGTCGAGAGAGAAGAGATGGTCAGATAGAACGGACTTTCGAGCAGGATCACGAGAAAGGCGCACGCCCACTTGACCAGTGAATGCGGTCGGATGGACGCCCACGCGGCTGGGTTGTGTTGTTGGGTGACGCCCAGGATCGCGAGGTTCTCGGCAACGTCGTAACCCGCCGCGATGAGTATGAGAACGATGCATAGCGGGCCGAGCGCGGCGACCCAGCGGCGATCCGAATGCCATTGCAGGATCGCGATGCAGATGAATAGCGCGACGTAGCTCGGGATGTATCCGAAGTCGATGTATTGCTGGCGGGTCATTTCGGCCATGTTTTGTCCGGGCGTGAGAATTTCGACGGGCCAGGGCGGCTTAGCCATCTGCATGGCCAGCACCGGATTGTTGACGCCGTATGGGAGCCGGGCCGGGCGGGTCCAGTGCCGCACCAGCGATACCTGGAACCAGACTCCAAAACAGAGCACGGCCAGCGATGCCATGAAGCCGCGCAGCCAAACGGTTCGTAAGGGAGGGCGCATTCCTGCGATTGTACGCCGATTCGAAGGCAATTCGTGAGAGAATACGCCGAAAGGAGAAGTCATGCTACGACTGCCATTCGCTGTCTTCCTGGCCGCTGCGGCCCTACCGCTATTGGCCCGGACACCGCCGGCTGCCCCGCCCGCGGATGACAAGCTGCCACCCATGCCGTCGGAGACCACATCCGTCACCGACCACGAACTGCAGCTCGACGGCAAGACCATCCACTGCAAGGCCACGGCCGGCACGCTGCTGATCGATGGCGACGACGAAAAGCCGTACGTGGATCGTTTTCTATGTGGGGTACGCGGAGAGCGGCGTCAGCGACCCGCGCACCAGACCGGTCACGTTCCTTTATAACGGCGGACCGGGCTCAGCGAGCCTGTGGCTGCACATGGGATCCATCGGCCCAGTGCGGGTAGCCACCGCCAGGCCGGAAGCTACTGGCGCCGCTCCGTACCAGGTTTCTCCGAACCAGTACTCGCTGTTGGATAAGACCGACCTGAATGTTCGTGGATCCCGTGGGGGACCGGGTATTCGCGGCCGGTCGGGAAGGCCACCATTAAGAATTTCGCCGGGACCGACCAGGACGTACAGAGGGGGAGTATCTGGTCGAGGCTGGGCTGCTGCCGGATGCCATTGCCGTTTTCGAGCGGATGATCGAGCTCAATCCTCATGACAATCTGGGCACGCGCTACCCGCTGGTGGGATTGTACCTGGCCACCAATCAACCGCGGCGGGCCAATAGCCTTTTCGCGCTACGCGGACGAAGAGCGGATCACGGGATACTTCGCCTGGGCGCGAGTCTTGGAGCGCTGGCTCTCAGGGAGCCGGGACGGCGCGGAGACGCTGGCGGCTCTAGAGAGAGCCCGTAAGGTCAACCCAATCGCCGAGCCCTGTGTCTCGGCGCGCGACCGTTGCCGGAGGAAGTACCGCCGCATTACCGGCCCGTCGACGAAGGCGAGGCGCAGATGTCGCGCTCGAACTAGCGCCGGCGTGGGAGCGGAGCCCGGAATTCCGCAAGTGGCTGCGCAGCCGGGCAAGAACTGCGTAGCGCAAGGTAGAATGTCTACTAGCGCTATGCCACAAGAATCTTCCGGCCGTATCGAGTTGCTGCAGGGCACACTGGACATGCTGATCCTGCGCACGCTGCTGTTCGGCCCAGCCCACGGGCATCGAATCGCGAAGCACATCCAACGCACCACGGACGACCTGCTCCAGGTGGAGCACGGATCGCTCTATCCCGCACTGCACCGGCTGGAACGCAAAGCCTGGATCGCCGCCAAGTGGGAGCCTGCCGCGAAAGATTTGAAGCGCGAGTTCAAATACTACCGGCTTACGCCGGCTGGCAAGAAGCAACTGGTGGCGGAGGAGTCGAAGTGGAAACAACTGACCGGTGCGATTGCCCGGATCATGTGGCCTGCCAAGGATGAAAACTAAGGCGCGACCAGGGGCAGTTCCACGTAACTCTCCCGGCCGGGGGCGTGGTACACGCGCTGCATGGACTTCCGGTAATCTCCCGGCTTGGCCCAAAAGATATTCGGCACGAACGTCTGCGGATTGCGGTCGTATAGCGGAAACCAGCTCGATTGCACCTGCACCATCAGGCGGTGCCCCGGCAGGAAAACATGGTTCGCCGTAGGCAGGTTGAAACGATACCGCAGCGGCTCGCCCGCCGCGATCGGCTTGGCCGTCTCCAGGCTCTCGCGATACCGCCCGCGAAAAATATCCGCCGACACCATCAATTGATAGCCGCCTAATGCCGGCTCCGCGGCCACCTCGTCGGGATACACGTCGATCAGCTTCACCACCCAATCCGAGTCGGTGCCGCTAGTGGACGCCATCAGATTGGCGACTGGCTCTCCGCTGATCTTTACCGGCGCGCTCAATACATCGGAGACGAACGCCAGAACGTCCGGCCGACCGGACGGCTCCCGCTGATCGTCCACCAGCCACTCGGACCAGGTTTTGCGCTTGTCTTCGCCGATCGGCCGCGTGCGGAACGGCACCGGCTTGGCGGGATCGGAAACGTATTCCTCGAATTCCGTGCCTCCCTCGCTCGGCGCTGTGAAGCTCAGCTTCAGCCCTGCCGTGAGATACAGCGGCGCGGGCCGGATGGCGCAGCCGCTCGCGCAACCCGCCGGCCAAGCGGGCAACCGCCGCCACGCGTTCGTTCCGGTTTCAAACGCAGAGACGGGCGGCAGATCGGCCTTGGGTGCGCCATCCTTCAAGTATTGGTCCAGAAATGGGCGCAGGATCTCGCGGCGGAAATACAGCCCGGTATCGCCGCCGAAATGCAGCGGGCCGAGCGAGCTGCCGTCCCCGATCTCCTGGCCGTGATGCCACGGCCCCAACACCAGAAACACCTTGTCATTGCCGGTATCCTTCGGCTTGATCGCCTTGTAGACGGCCATCGCGCCGTAGATATCTTCCTGGTCCCAAAGGCTATCGACCAGCATCACCGGCACCTTCAGCGGTTCGGCCGCCAGCACCCGGTCCACGGCCTGATCCCGCCAGAAAGCGTCGTAGCTGGGGTGCTCCAGAATCTTCCGCCAGAAGCCCACCTGCTCCAGGCCATGGCGACGTCCCACCTCGCCCGCCGACACGCCTTGCATGTACGTGTCGTAGTCGTCGTAGTAACTCGTCCACCACTTAGTGTCCGACCCGCGCGTGGCCTCCTGATCGAGAATGTAATCCATGTTCGACAGTTGGCGGAACGCGCCGTTGTGGAACCAGTCGTCGCCCCTCCAGCCATCCACCATCGGGTTCATGGGCACGGAAACCTTAAGCGCCGGGTGCGGATTCACCAGCGCCATCAAAGGCAGGAAACCATCGTAGGAGATGCCCAGAATTCCAACTTTGCCATTACTCTCCGGAACATTCTTCACCAGCCAGTCGATCGTGTCATAGGTGTCCGTGGCGTGATCCACCGGAGTGGGATTCTGCGGCCCATGCAGCGGCCGGTTCATCACGTAGTCGCCCTCGGACCCGTACTTGCCGCGCACGTCCTGCACTACGCGGATGTAGCCCCCTTCGACGATCGTGTCGACGGCATTGTCGTATCCCTGCAGAGTCGGACCCAGGTGGGAACTGTGTGCGTGGCTGGTCATCCCGTTGGCATCGTAGGGCGTGCGTGTGAGCAGGATAGGCGCGCCGTGGGCCCCCTTGGGAATCAGGATCACCGTGTGAAGCTTCACGCCATCGCGCATGGCGATCATTACGTCGCGCTTCGCGTAGTCGAAGCTGCCGGTGGCCTCGGTGAATTTCGCCGGAGTCTCGCTCGGAAAGGCCGGGTATTGGGGCGTCTGCCCCTCCAGCACACCCGCAAACAGGCACAAGCCGAGCCATCCATAGGTCGATCGGCGATTATTCAATCGCGGGCGCGATCCTACGCATGACATCTTTCACCTTGCGGGCATAGCCGGCGCTGCCGTTGTAGGTCTTCAGAATCCCGTCGACATCCTTGTTCCTGTATAGCGCCGAATGGGCCAGGGAGGATGCAACCGCGCGGATGCCGGCGGCAGCGGATGAAAACGCTGCGCGGCCCGAATCCCAGCCGAATAGATTGTTGTTTCTGGCTGCTTTGCCGCCAGAGGTTTCCACAAAGGAGAGGCTGGGCAGCAACCGCCAGTCCAGCGCGTACATATCGGCGGCTTCCAGGAATATGGGAGCGAGTTTTGCGGCGGGGCAATTGCCGTGCTCGAAGAAGGCGCGCAGGAAGGCGAGCCGGGAATCTTTGGCGGGTTCGTTGCGATGTTCGGCGGCGCTTGGCTTGGCGGACTCCGCATGGGTTCCAGGCGCCGGCATGGAAACCACACCGGCAAAAACCGCCAGACCGTTCGAAAGCAGTTTTCGCATTTCGAAGTTTACCTCGTTTCGAGAATTTGGATTTCTGATGAACCGGCCCCACGAGCGGCCGAGGAATACAGCGTTGAGGGCGCCAAAAGCCCGAATCAGCGGTGTGCGTTTGCTTTAAGCATAAGTTCCGATTATACCATCCTTGGCGCGGAGCCTGTTGAGGGGCTGGATGAATACATACAAGTCGCTTAGAATCTTTATCTTGGCAGGGCTATCCATCACCTGTTCGGAGCTTCCGAAGCAGCCTGCAACTGTGGCAATATCAACTATTGGAGGACATATGTCGAAGATGCGCGCGATGCAGGTTGGCCGCCCCGGTGGACCCTTTGAGATGGTGGAACGGGAGATCCCCGATCCTGGCTTCGGAGCGGTGCGAATCAAGGTGCAGGCTTGCGGAGTCTGCCATAGCGATTCGTTGACGAAGGAAGGACACTATCCGGGTATATCCTACCCTAGGGTTCCCGGGCATGAGGTCGTTGGCGTCGTCGACGCCGTCGGCGCCGGAGTTGCCGGGTGGACGCCCGGCCAACGCGCCGGGCTGGGCTGGAACGGAGGATATTGCGGGTACTGCGATAACTGCCGCCGGGGCAACTTCTTCGCCTGCCAAACGGCGACCTACATCACCGGTATCACCAGCGACGGCGGCTATGCGGATTACACCGTCGCCCGCGCCGAAGCGCTGGCGCGTGTGCCTGACGAGTTGTCCGCGGTGGAGGCGGCGCCGTTGATGTGCGCCGGCATCACGACGTTCAACTGTCTCCGTAACAGCGGCGCCCGTCCGGGCGATCTGGTGGCCGTGCTGGGCTTGGGCGGACTCGGCCATCTGGGCGTCCAGTTTGCTTCCAAGATGGGCTTCAAGACCATGGCCATCGCGCGCGGTCGGGATAAAGAGGCGCTGGCCAAGTCCCTGGGCGCCTGGCGATATATCGACAGCCGCGCGCAGGATCCTTCCGCCGAACTCCAAAAATTGGGCGGCGCCAAGGTGGTGCTGGCCACGGTGACGGCGGGGGATGCCATGGCCGCGGTGCTCGGCGGACTTGGCGTGCATGGAACCCTGATGGTGATTGGCGCGGCGATGTCGATGGAACTGGCTCCGGCCCAACTCATCGGAGGAAGCCACGCCATCAAAGGATGGTATTCGGGCACGTCAATCGATTCGCAAGACACGCTTGCCTTCAGCGTGCTGGCGGGCGTGCGGTCGATGAACGAAGTCTTTCCTCTCGAGCAGGCCGCAGAGGGTTATGAGCGTATGCTCAGCGGCAAGACGCGGTTTCGGGCGGTCCTCACCACGGGGAATTGATAGCTGAACTCACCCCGGCGCGACGCAACCTGTTAGCCTTTTGGGAGTGAATTCCGCCGCCGGATTCTTTCGCTCTCCGCCGGCCTGTCAGCGAGCCAATCCGGGGGTCTTCCGCGGATTGGGGAACTCGCGAGGCGGTGTTGCTGCCGATCACTGCAATCGTGCATTTCGCGCTGCTGACGCTACAGGCGATGCCGGCCTGCGCCTGGGCGGCGGTCCGGAAACTTTCGAGATTCCGTCCAAGCTCACCCAGCCCAGCAGGCCAGTTCCCAATCGTTTCGCGTATGATGTAAGCTGTCATTTGGAGGTTGTACTATGAAGATACTTATCGGGTTGTGCGCAGTTTCGTTGACGTTGGCTCTCCCAGTTCTCGCGCAGGAAAAACACGGAAGCGGCAAGCCGGAGGTGGGTGGCGGATACATTCCCAAGCGTGGACCGGCTCCCGTAAAGCCGGGGCACGCCGCGCCTCGGGCCGATCATCCCGTTGCCGACAAGGCCGGGCATCCGGAGGCGCCCCACGTCCATACCAACGGCCAGTGGGTGGGACACGACACCGGCAAAGACGATCCGCATTACCATCTTGATCATCCTTGGGAACATGGACACTTCACCGGCGGCATTGGCAAGGGGCATATTTGGCGGTTGGCAGGCGGCGGTCCGGGACGCTTCTGGTTCGGCGGATTCTATTTCAACGTGGCTCCCTTCGATGTCGGCCTCTGTGCTGGCTGGCTTTGGGATACCGACCAGATCGTGATTTACGACGATCCGGATCACGTGGGCTGGTACCTCGCCTATAACGTGCGGCTCGGGACATACGCCCACGTTGAGTATCTGGGAACCAGCTAGCTGGGGTGGGCAGGCGGCCCCGCCTGCCGGTCCTCGATAATGAGCTACTGAGCCGCGACCGTTATGGAAGCGGTTCCTCAAAGACATTTATGCCGACCCTGTCGTCACTAGCTCCCGAGCTGTCCGAATTAGACCGCCAATTCGCCGCAACGAAAGCCGAAGCATCCGAACTGGTAAAGGGGTTGAAGGAGCCCCAATTCAACTGGCGCCCGGCCCCGCACGATTGGTCGATTGCCGAGTGCCTGCTGCACCTCAATATTGTGGGAGACCGTGCCGTGCACAGGCTCGAAAAGACCCTCGCGGAGGCCCACGCGCAAGGGCTGGCCGGACAGGGCCCATTTGGGTACGGCTGGTTGGGGAAGTGGATCCTCGCCAATACCGAGCCGCCGGTCAAACGTAAATACAAGGCTCCCCGTAGGTTCACGCCATCGTACGGCCAGCCCATCACGGCGGTGCTGCCGACGTTCTTGCACTTGCAGGACCAACTGGCGTTGCGGCTGGAACAGGCCAACGGGTTGGATTTGGCGCGGGTGAAGGTGCCCGCGCCCGAGGCGGGACTGCTCAGGTTCAACCTGCAGCTTACTTTCGCCTGGCTCGCCGCCCATGAACGGCGGCATTTATGGCAAGCGCGGCAGGTGCGCAACCACGCGTCGTTCCCGGCTTGAATTCCAAGCCGGCTGCTACTCCGCCACGCTCAGGTAACTTACAATCCTCGCTTCTAAGCCGCGTCGAGCATCTCCCGGGTGCTCACCACCGCGCAGTACTCTCCGTCGAGATTCGCCAGGCTCATCGCGTGTACTTCTTCCGCCGTGCGCCATACTCCGCGCCAGTCCTTGCGTCCGAAGGTGAACGCCGCATCTTCCACCAGATACGTGTCGAAGCCCAGATTTCCCGCCATCCTCACCGTGGCCTCCACTGAGTTGTTGGTGATTACCCCGGTGACCACCAGCATGGTCTGTTTGGCCGCGCGCAATCTTGCCTCCAGATCGGTTCCGATGAAAGCGCTATTCGTTTTCTTGGCGATCACCGCCTCGCCGGCTGCTGGCTGGGTTTCCGGCTTGAACTCGTGTCCAGGCTGGCCGGGACGATAGTGGGAATCGGGTTCGCGGGAATCGTGCCGGATGTGGTACACCGGCCGCCCTGTCCGCCGCCATGCCTGCAGCAACGCGGCAACGTTCTTCTCCGCCTCGGGATGATTGCGCTCGCCCCAGTTCGGATGGTCGATGGCTCTCTGCAGGTCGATCACGATCAGCGCGGCATCGGCGGGCAGCGGTTTCGGGACAGGACCGTGCATCGCCCTACTCTGCCGGCCGGCGTGCGCCGGCTTCGATGTAAGTCGAGAACTCTTCGGGCTTCCCCGGCGGCGCGATTTCGAACTTGATCCTCAAATGCCCCTGGTCAACCCGCGTGTATGTCAGTCGATAGCGTGGTGCGGACGCCTCCGGTGCGCTCACGAAGACGACCTTGCCGCCATCGGCCGCCGCCTGCACATCATACCGAATGGTATGCCCTTCGCTATCGAAATAGATCGCGCGCAGAGCCGCCTCGGGTGAGTCGCGATAGACGACCATCAGATCGTCATGCACGAAGGCGGCGCGTTCCTTGGCAGCCGGATATTCGGCGCGGTTCTTGCGCAGCAGGATCTTGCCCTGCAAGCCGGGCTTGAAGGAAAAGGATCCGGCGCCTTGTCCCGGCCCGCCGCCGCCTTCCCCGATCCAATCGCCCACAAGCGATTGCAGCGGTCCCCAGCCTGTGGTCTTGTCAGCGGGGCTGGCATCGAGGGACGCCATGGTAACCAAGCTAGCCAAAACGCCGGCTAAAGTAACGAGGTATCGCATGAGGTTTACTTTATCGCAAAGCTAACATTCGCCCCTCGGCAACGTCTACATCTCTCTCACAGGAGGATTTATGAGATTCAGCCATGTCACCGCCGCGATGGCCTTTGCCGGCCTGGTCCTGCAATCGGCCGCGGCCCAGCGGGAAGGCTCCTTCGACCGGACTCTCACAGTCAGCGGCGCGGTCGACTTAAACGTCGAGACCGCTTCCGGCCGTATCGCAGTGCGTTCCGGAGATACGGGCAGCGTGCGCATCCACGGCGTCATTCGCGCGCACGATGACTTCTTCCGCGGCGACGAAGCCCGCATTCATGACATCGAGACGAATCCTCCTATTGTGCAAAGCGGCAATAGCATCCGGATCAGTGTGCCCCAGGAAGATTGGCTGCGCCGGCACGTCTCGATCGAGTACGAGCTGGTGGTGCCGCAACAGACCCGCCTGCGCGCCCACACGGGGTCGGGCAGCGAGAATGTGGAGGGCATCCACGGTCCTGTGGAATTGGAGACCGGTTCGGGCTCCGTCACCGTTGCCCACGTGGACGATGAAGTCCGCGTCAGGACCGGCTCCGGGCGCATCGAGATCGATTCTGTAAAAGGCAAAGTCGACGCTCACACGGGCAGCGGTTCGATCGAAGGATCCGCCATCGGCGGGCCGATTAGCGCGCACACGGGGAGCGGCAGCATGCGCCTGGAGCAGACCGCGGCGGGGCCGCTCGAAGCCCAGACCGGTTCCGGCGGCGTGAACGTGCGGCTACCCGCGGAAGCCGCGTTCGATTTGTATGCGCATACCGGCTCCGGCCACGTGTATGTGGATCACCCCATCACCGTTCACGGCAATCTGGGCGGCCATGAGATTCAGGGCAAGGTCAAAGGCGGCGGCGCGCTGGTGGATGTACGCACGGGATCGGGTTCTGTCCGCATCGAGTAATAGTGGTTCAGGCTTCCGCGAACAGGTGGGAGTGCCGAGTTTCCAGGTCGAGCAGGAAGCGTTTGAGCGGCAATCCGCCTCCGTATCCCACCAGCGACCCGCCGGCGCCGATGACGCGATGGCACGGCACCACAATCGGAACAGGATTTCTCCCGTTGGCAGAGCCCACCGCGCGCACTGCTTTGGGCGCCCCGATGGTGGTCGCGACAAAGCTGTAGCTGCGGGTTTCGCCGTAGGGAATGTTCCGCAGCTCGCGCCAAACCCGCTTTTGGAATTCCGTGCCTTGCATATCTAGCGTCAGGTCGAAGTCTCGCAATTCGCCTGCAAAGTAAGCGCGCAGTTGCTCGATGGCTTGCCGCAGCAAGGGGTTGGATTGGCCCTCGCGTCCGGGAAGCTCAGTCGTGGCATTCAGCTCGATCGCGCGTATGCCCGCCTCCGACGCTACCACGCCGAAGACGAGCTGGCCGGCGGCTTCAAAACGGGTCCATTCCATCAGCCCAGTTTAGCCGGTTCCTGCCCGGTTACAATCGGGGAATGCACAATGCGCTTACGGCGCTTAAGATCCTGGCGGGTCTCGTGGCCGCCTATCTGCTGTTTTGCGCCGTCGTACTGGCGATCATGTGGCAGCCGCCGGTGCGCTTCGCCAAGGCCATAGCCAAAGTGCCGGGACCCATGTTCCTGGTGCTGCCCTTCGAGACGCTATGGGGTGTGGCTCGCGGCGGCCACATTCGCCCGGGGGATACGGCGCCGGATTTCGACCTGGAGAGGCTTGACAAAAGCGCGCGCGTTCGCCTGTCTTCGTTCCACGGCCGCGAACCAGTGGTCCTGATCTTCGGCAGCTACACTTGACCACCCTTTCGCCGGGAGGTTCCCGCGCTCAACAAGCTCTACGAACAATACAAGGATCGGGCCGCCTTCTACATCGTGTACATTCAGGAGGCGCACGCCAGCGACGTCTGGCAAATGCAATCGAACCTCAAGCAACACATTGTGATCGCCAGCCCGCGCAGCGCCGATGAGCGCGCCGCCGTAGCGGACTCCTGCGTGCGCAACCTGCATATCGCGATCCCGGCGCTATTGGACGATTTCCGGAACACGACCGAGCAGGCGTACACCGGCTGGCCCGACCGGCTGTATGCCATCGACCGCGACGGAAGCGTGGCGTACAAGAGCGGCCCAGGCCCGTTCGGGTTTCATCCGCGCGAATTGGAGACGGCTTTGGCGAGATTGGTGGGCGCGGAGACGCGCTGAATCAGTTGCTCAACGCGAGAGACAATGTCTGCGTTCCGGCTACCCCGCCGACCATGAACGTCAACGGTACGGCGCCACTTCCGGCGTTAGCCGGCACTACGATATTGAACTGATATAAGCCGGTGTAACTCGGCGCTAGTCCGAAATAGGGCACGTTGGTGACGGCCACGCCGCCTATGGACACACTGAAGGACGACGCCAGCGTATTGGCCTGCTCCACAAGCTGGCCCGCCGGTAAGTTTGGCGTCACCGGCCCGAAGCCTATGCCATATAGAACGATCTCGTCGCCCGGTTTGGCGGGCCGCGACGCGACGCCCGCAACCGCATCCGTGGGGAGGACGTATGTGCCGTCGGCGAACAGAGCCACCGCATACTGGACTCCGGCGATGTTGAAAGATGTCGGCGCATCCAGGCCTGCCTCGGTTGGATTAACCGTCGGCGTAAAGGGCGCGCTGGTTCCGCCCGGCGTGGTAATCACCACCGGCTGCGGGCCGATCGCGGTATTGGACGGCGACAGGGCATTTACTTGTAGAGGGCTGACGAAATCGATAAATGCCGCCTGGCCGCCGATCGTTACCGTGCTGCTGGCCAGTGCAGTGGGCGCCGCGTTACCGTTGAAATCGGCGCCGTCCCACGTCTGAGAGACTACGTTTGCAAGATTCGTGCCGTAGATCTCCATCCATGTCCCTGGCGCCACCGCGGAGAACGCGCCGAAACTGCTGGCGCTGATAACGGCCAGGATTACAGGCGTGGCGTCAAATGTGCCGTAAACCGTTCCCGTCATCGTAGCGTTCGGTGTAAGCCCCACTTGTCCGACGGAGCACGACCCGGCGGCGATGCCGGTGCATACGGCGGAGTTGGAATAATAAAATACGAAATTGTCGGACAGAAACGTAACATTGGCGCCAGTGCTCTCTTGCAGACTTACCACAATACTGCCGGAATTTCCGGCCATCAGACCGAACGTAATAAGGTTACTGCCCGGGCTGATCGAGTTGGCCGTCCAGGGTGATATCCCATTGCCCCGATAACTCAACACCATCGAGATTGTCCCGCCGCCGCCGACGCCCGTATAGGGGGCCGAGACTGTGCAGTTGGTATTCGTGCCATCGTAGGCGCAAGTACCCCAATCGACGCGGCTCTGCCCGATACCGCCGCTGCCGCCCAGACCCGTCAAAGTGACATTTTGGGTGCTGTTGGTGTAGGTGGCCGTAACGCCCCAGGCCTGCGGCGCGAGGAAGGCTACACAAAAAAGAAACAAGGGAATGATAGATTTCATAATTTGTCTGTTCTTTAGCTTAGCTATGCCGGTCCAAGTATAGCAGGAATTAGTCAGCAGGGCTCCCTCCCAAGACCGTCCTCAACCGTAAGAAAACTCACTGACGATAGCCCAAGTCGATGAACTCGAGTTTCCACGGCTTTCGCCCCAAGTCCAGCCGCACCACCGTCACAGGAAGCTTGAATCGCCGCCGTCCGGCGCTGCCTGGATTGATGTACAGCACGCCCGCGCGTTCCAAGCTGCCGGGCTTGTGCGTGTGACCCGACACCACCGCCCCAAACCCCGCGGCAGCCGGGTCAAGGTCCAGCTCGTTCAAATCGTGCAAGACATAGATGAGCGTGCCGCCGGCTTCGGCGACGGCGGTCGTGGGCAGCGCCGACGCCCAGGCACCCGTGTCCACATTCCCCCGCACAGCCACCAGCGGCGCCACCGCGCGCAACGCGTCGAGAATCTCCGGCGTGCCGACATCGCCTGCGTGGACGATCAGGTCTACGCCAGCCAGCGCGCGCACTGCTTCCGGCCGCAATAAGCCGTGCGTGTCCGAGATCAGGCCAACTATCGGCCCCCCTACCGGCACCCCGCTGCCCGCGACGCTTCCGCGATCTCCTCCGCCACCCGCGACGCCTCCGCCGCCGGGTCGGCCGCGCGCGTGATCTGCCGCCCCATCACCACGTAATCCGCCCCGTCGCGGATGGCCTCGGCCGGTGTTGCCACCCGTTTCTGATCGCCCTTCGACGCGCCGCCCGATCGCACTCCGGGCGTGACCAAAATCGCGTCCGGGCCGGCCTGCTCGCGCACGGCGGCGGCATCCAGCGGGGAGCAGACCAGCCCGTTCATCCCGGCCCCCATGGCTTTGCGCACGCGCAGCGAAACCAGGTCGGATATTGCACACTCGTAGCCCATGTCGGCAAGATCCTGCTGGTCGAAGCTGGTCAGCACGGTCACCGCCAACAGTTTCGTTCCGGCGTCGCCGCGGCCGTCCATCGCCGCACGCATCACCTGGCTGCTGCCATGCACCGTCAGGAACCGCACTCCGCTGCGCGCCGCCACGCGTACGGCGCGCTTCACGGTTTCGCCGATGTCGTAATATTTCTGGTCCAGGAACACGTCCTTGCCCTGGTCCAGCAGTTCGCGCACGAAGTCCATGCCGGCTGCCGCATAAAGCTCCATGCCGACTTTATAGAAGCCGATTTGCGCTCCCAAACGCGCAACCAGAGCGCGTGCTTCGGCCGCTGAATCCACGTCCAGCGCTACGATGATGTGGTTTTCAGTCATATCAGTCCGATAGGTTTCGCTTGCCGCGGCAGCACCCGCCCGATCGCGTAGGCTTGGGGATACACGCCCGCCAGCGCCGCCGCATCCGCTTTCGGCAGCGTGATCAGCAAACCGCCGGAAGTTTGCGGATCGTAGAGCAAGTCTTCCACTTCAACAGGCAGATCGCGCGCCGTCTCCACCACGCACGAAGCGAATTCGCGATTGTTCTTCAGCCCGCCCGAAATCGCTCCCAGCCGGGCGTACTCCAGCGCACCGGGGAGAAACTGCAGGCGGTCCACCTCGATCTCCAGCGTGATGCCGCTGGCCAGCGCCATCTCGCGCGCGTGGCCGATCAGCCCGAAGCCGGTGACGTCCGTACAGCCATGCACATCGTACTGCAACATCGCCTCGCACGCCTTGCGATTGAGCGTCAGCATGGAGGCGACGGATGCCTCGACATCCGCATCGCGCGCCATGCCGCGCTTCAGCGCGGTGGAAATCACGCCCGTTCCCAGCCGCTTGGTGAACATCAGCGTATCGCCGGCGCGCGCTCCCGCATTGGCCTTCACCCGCGCGGGATGCACGGTTCCGGTCACCGCATAACCGAACTTGATTTCTTCGTCCGCAACGCTGTGGCCGCCCAGTACGGCGCAATCCGCCTCGATCATTTTCTCCGCGCCGCCCTTCAGGATCTCCTGCAAATCGTCGAGATCGCCGTTCGCCGGATAGGCCAGAATCGAAAGCGCGGAGATCGGCCGCCCGCCCATGGCGTAAACATCGCTCAGCGCATTGGTGGCGGCGATGGCTCCGTAAGTAAACGGATCGTCCACAACGGGCGTGAAGAAATCGACTGTCTGCACCAGGGCGAGGTCCGCCGTCAACCGGTAGACGCCGGCATCGTCGGCGGTGTCGAAGCCCACCAGGACGTTCTCGTTCGCCACGCGCGGGATGCTTGGCAAGACCCTGTCCAGAATCTTGGGACTCAGCTTCGACGCGCATCCCCCGGCCTTCACCTGGGCGGTCAGCTTGCGTAATGGTGTGGTCATAGCCATCGTGTATGTGTCTTCATTATAATAACGAGATGCGTCGAACCGCCGTTGTCATTGCCGTGATTCTTATGGGGCTGGCTCTTGCGCTGGCCTCCCGCGAACCGCAAGCCGATTCCCGCCTGAAACACGCCACGCGCCACGCCGAACAAAACGGCTGGATCTGGGTGCACCTGGAGGGCAGCCCGTCGGATATCGGATATCAGCACGGGTATTTGCTGGCGCCCGAGATCCGCGATACCCTGCAAACCGTCTCCCTGGAGATGACGCACGAGGAAAAGCATGACTGGCAGTTCTTCCGCGACAAGGCGCAGAACATGCTGTGGCCGCACGTGGAGGCGGAATACCGCGCCGAACTGCAGGGCATCGCAGATGGCGCTACGGCGCACGGCGTGAAGCTGGACCTATGGGACGTAGTGGCGCTCAACGCCTGGCTGGAGATGCCGTATTTCGATAAATGGGATGGGCAAAGGCACGGCCTTCCATCGGCGTCGCCTACGGCAGCCGCCACGCCCGAGCATTGCAGCGCATTTGTGGCCACCGGCAGTTACACCAAGGATGGACGCGTGGTCATCGCGCACAACAACTGGACCAGTTACGAAACCGGGGAGCGCTGGAACGTTGTTTTCGATATCGCGCCGGCGCAAGGCAACCGTATGCTGATGGACGGCATGGCCGGACTAATCCACAGCGGCGACGATTTCGGCCTGAATTCCGCCGGTGTCATGATTACCGAAACTACCATCAGCCGCTTCGCCGGTTTCGATCCGGATGGCATCCCGGAGTTCGTGCGGGCCCGTAAAGCCATGCAGTACTCCGCGTCCATCGACGACTTCGCGCGCATCATGAAAGAAGGCAATAACGGCGGCTACGCCAACAACTGGCTGGTGGCGGATCGCAAGACCAATGAGGTCGCCAGCCTGGAACTGGGCCTGAAAAACGTTACACTGGAACGCACCCGCGACGGGTTTTTTGTGGGATCCAACTTCCCGGTCAACGAGAAGCTGGTGCGCGAAGAAACCGATTTCGACGTGAAGAATGCGAGCGACAGCGCCAATGCCCGCCACGCGCGCTGGCTGCAACTGATGCGGCAGAACAAAGGCAAGATCGACGCGGCCGCGGCCGAGCGCTTTTTGGCCGACCACTTCGACACTTACGAGAACAAAGTGGATCCCGACGAACGCACCCTGTGCGGGCACATCGACAAGTCGCCGCGCGGCGACCTGCCATGGGTCGGACCGTACTCGCCGACCGGCGCGGTGCAGTCTAAAGTTTCGGATGCCGCGATGGCCGAAGCTATGACGCTGCAGGCGTCGCTGGGCCACTCCTGCGGCATCGGATTCAAGGCCGCCGCGCACCTGCGCAAGCACACCGAGTTCGCCTGGGAGCGCCCCATTCTGCGGGACATGCCGTCGCGGCCGTGGACCGCGTTCAGCGCGCAATAAGGCATGTGGCGCACCCTCCCAGCGTGCCGCGCCGGCCCTCCTGCCGACGCCCGGCCGCCAGTCGCCCGGCGCGAGTTCATAGCTTTCGCCGGCGCAGGGGGCGTCTTCCTTGCCGCCAAGGAACCTGAACTGTCGCGGCCCCTGGTAATCACCGTGCAAGCGATGTTCGATCAGGGCGCGCACTCCAGAAAAGGCTTAGGCGAAGCCGAGCGTTCCAAGTTCAGTAACCTTCAGCAGAAGGCGCGACGCGAATACGCAACCAGTGGAATCCGTTTCGACGTGCGCGTCCTGGAAGGCGCTTACCTGCGGCAGCAAGGCTACTCGGAAATTCCCGAGAGATTCCTGGCGCGGGGAAGTATCAATCTCTTCGTCACGGACACGCTGGGTTACGACATCGACCGGGACCGCACGGGTGGCTGTTCGATGGGGCCGCGTCCACCCAACCGTCGATCGGGAGGCGATCCGTTCTACAAGACCTTCCTGGGCCTGCGGGAAGCGCGCGACACCACGTTGCCGCATGAGTACGCGCACCACTTCACGCTGGACACGCAGCGAAATCCAACCGCCGCAGGCAACCTCTGGGCCGATCTCCGAAACGACTACTGGCTTTGGCTGCAGCGCCACGGCGTGCCGATTGCGGAGTTCCGCGCTTGCGCTCATTCGGAGTGGGCGAGGCAGTGGGACGGGACACCAGGCCTCCACGCCTCCAGGACCCGCTCCTTCAAACTTCGTTGTAACTTATAACTACCTTGTAGTCGACTCCCGGAGCGGAGAAATGCGCCTTTCCGCACTCAATCCTCCGGCCGGCACAGCAAAACCAGCATCGTCCGGGGCAGCCATGAAATCAAGCATCGCCTTGAATGTAGAACCCGTCTGCTTCCGCGGCGTGGACGGCGGTGCCTGCAAGCGCTCGTGCTACATAACCCTGTTGTGCAAGTCCTGCCGTCCATCAGGCAAGAAGTGCCCGAGGCATGATGCATCAGTCCGCTATTTGGCGGGAGAACCGCCGAGGAACTCGTAGGGATTGATGGGGGCGCCTTCCCACCAGCGCTGTTCGGGCCCCAGCTTGAAAATGCCGAAGTGCAGGTGCGGGGCATCCGGCGATGCGTTGCCTGTACTGCCTACGTAGCCCAGAACCCCGCCTTTCCGCAAGAACGCACCCTCTTGCAACCCTGGCGCGTATCTGTCCAGGTGCGCGTAGTAGTAGCAGTAGGTGCGGCTGTCGTCGAATTGATAGACGGTCAAGCCACCCGGCTTGCTGATGAAAAGCTTCACGACGGTCCCTTCATCGGCCGCCAGGACGGGTGTGCCCCGCGGGGCCATGATATCCAGCGCCTCGTGCCGGTGGCCGCCACGCATCTGGTTGAAGTTGTCTTGCAGGTCCGCCGCGTGGACGCCCTCGACGGGAACCATAAGCCCGCGTTGCATCAATGGCAGGTCCGGCAGCGCCGTCTGCGCGGGGCGTGTGCGGCGCGCATCCGGGGTCCGCGCCGGCGTTTGGATCTCCTGGGGCCTGCCTGGCGCGGCCGAAGCGTTCGTGGTCCGTAATATCCCGGTCTGCCAGAGGAGCAGCGTGAGGAACACCAGGCCACAGGCAAAACCCGCGAAAAAGACGGTTAACGGCCTTTCGCGCATGCCTTACTCCTGCAGGATGGCGGGCGTCCCGGGTTTCACCATATGGGACAGCTCGGATGCGTCCCAGTTGGTCAACCGTATGCAGCCGTGCGACTCCGCATGCCCGACTTTTCCCGGCGCCGGAGTCCCGTGAATGCCGTAATGCTCTTTCGAAAGATCGATCCAAACGACGCCGACCGGGTTCCGCGGCCCAGGCTTGATCTCCGCCTTTTGATCCGCGGGGTTCGCGTTCCAAAAAAGCTGCGGATCGTAGTAAAAGACCGGATTCGGCCATACGCGCTTGATCTTCCAGTCCCCAATCGGAAGCGGATCGTGCTCGCTGCCGATCGTGGCCACATAATAGGACAGCATCTTTCCCTCCGCGTCAAGAGCCGTCACAGAGCTATCGGACTTGGAAACCACCACGGTGGCCGCGTGGCCCGGCGGTGTCGCGGCCAGGCTCGGAGCCAGGATCGGTTCGCCCTCCTTATCGAAACCGCTGTGCGGATTGAGCGCCTTCAGCAGATCCGGGCTGCAGTGGAACTTTTCGCCGAGTCCCTCCAGAGGCGACGCGTACCCCAGAGACGGCAATTTGGCCTGCTCCATCAGGTCCGCGGGCACGCTCACGAAAGGCCCAGCCAGATCTTCCGGTACGATCGTGTAGCTGAACAGCGCCGGCGCCTGGTCCGCATTCAGCACGGCCCATGTCTCGGGCCCGACCGCGCCATCCGCGGGAAGATTGTGGGCGCGTTGAAATGCGCTCACCGTCTTTTCCAGGTTGCTGCCATAATTGCCGTCGATTTCGCCGCAGGAAAAATGGGCGCGGCCCAGCAGGATCTGGGCCCGTACCACGGCCGGGCCTTTGGCGTTCGGGCCGATGGCCGCCGTTCGAGTTGAATCGTCGATGGCTTGTTCAAGGGTGACCGCGGCCTTCGCCCGGCCTGCCTTCCGCATCTGCCCGCCAGCCGGTGCGCAGAGCACTGCCGCCAGGAGAAACATTAGAGATTTCATCGGTGCGTGCGCTTTCAGCATTTCAAAAGGACTCTGGCGTCCCTGGTTGGCGGCTACCAGTCCCCAGAGCATTTAGTCTGCCAATTGAAGGGAGGCCATCTTGTTCGCGGACCTGCTCGAAGTGCCGCCACGTGAGGCGGGCTGGCTGCGTCATGCCGCATATTTTTGCTGACATCGGCAATTTAACTAGCTGCAAGCTAGGACTCGGTTTCAATGGGGGAGCGGCTGGAAGACGGCGAAGACCGCGCCCTGCGGATCGGCGACGACGGCCCAGCGGCCTACACCCTCCAGAGTGGTTGGCCCATAGAATATATTGGCCCCCAGGGATTTGGCCTTGGCGGCGGCGCCATCGCAATCGGATGCCAGAAAATAGAGCAGCCAGTGCGAAGGGACGCCGGGTTGCGGACCTACCGGCGGTATGCCGCCGATGAACGTTCCGCCGTTCTTGATGTGCAGGTATCCTGACGGATCGTTCTGGCCGGGCGCGATGTTCCAGCCGAACAGAACCGCATAGAATTCGCGGGCGCTCGCAACATTGGTGGTCATCAGGTCCGCCCAGCACAGGGTACCGTCCACGCCGGCGATACCAATGCCTGGATTGCCCTTCGGTTGCCACAGCGAGAACGTCGCGCCGGTGGGGTCCTGGACGACTGCCATGCGTCCCGCATCGAAGACATCCAGAGGCGGTGCAAGCACTTTCCCGCCGATTTGTGCCGCGCGCGCCGCCGCGTCGTCGACGCTGTCCACTGAAATGTACGGCATCCAATTCGGCGGCGCGCCGCCGGAACGGTCGGGATGGAGGGTGTAGGCGGCGGCAGTATCGCGCCCGTCCAGGCGGAAGATGGTGTAGTATTCGCCGGGCCCCATGGGCATATCGTCGGCGGTCCATCCAAAAAGCGACGCATAGAAATTCTTGGCGGCGGCTTGATCGTAGGTTCCGAGCTCGACCCATACGAAGGCGCCCGCCGGATGTTTCTCGATGTTGGGCATGGGGAGAGTATACAACGGCCGGGGGGAACCCCGCTCAAGCCGGGCTCAAGCGGGCGTTAGCATTTCGATCAGCGTGATGCGGAAATTGCCGGTGGCGCTCGAAAAGATCATGCGCTCAACCGCGCTGGCCCCGCACACGTGCACGCTGTAATCGCTGCCCACGACTACCGACGGCATCGACAGATCGACGCCGTGGGGCAGCAGCGACTTCAGATTGCCCGCTACCATATTGGCCAGCTCACCCATCACGTCGCGGACATCGTCGTCGATCGCCACTGGCATCTCGATTCCCATGAAGCGGGCCGCGAATTGGAAGGCCTGCGGCGCGCCGCACTCGACCAGTGTGGCGCCCCGCCAAACTCCAACGAAGTGAACGGCGGAGGTGATGGTGTCGGGCGAGTGCGTCCAGGGCGCCGTAGAGACCGCCACATCGAGATCCATCATGGTCGAGAAGACCGACTGGACGATGCATGCCAGGTCGTCCCGATAAACGTCAAGAGTAAAGGGTGCTAGCATTTTATCCTTTTAGGAAGCTTGGTCAGGAAGCTTGGTAGAGCACGGCTTGGCCGATTATTCTGCGTTCGAAGCGGTTGGTTAGATTCAAGGTGGTTTCACTGCCGCCGAGCAACAGGTAACCTCCGCGGAACAGGGTTCCGTGTATCTCGTCCAAGACCTTGCGTTTCGCTTCCACGTCGAAATAGATCAGGACATTGCGACAAAAAACAACGTCAAAGGGACCGCGCGCAGACATCCGCTGGCGCAGATCGAAAGTCGTGAAATCCACCATACGCCGTACTTCGTCTTTCAATTGCCACTCCAGGCCGGCCCGGGTGAAGTATTTCACGAGATAGCCGACCGGCAAGCCGCGGTTCACTTCGATTTGGAGGTATTTGCCCGCGCCGGCGCGCTCGGCCATCTGGGTCGATAAATCAGTGCCTTGGATCTTGATTTTCCAACCTCCCAGCCCCATCTCGAGCAACATCATAGCCAGGCTGTAGGCTTCCTGGCCGGAAGACGACGCGGCCGACCAGAAACTGATCTTCCGGGTATCCTGGCGCAGAAGGATGAGGCTTGGGACGACCACCGTCCGCAGCGCATCGTATTGGGCCGGGTCGCGAAAGAAAAACGTTTCATTGGTGGTCATCGCTTCAATCACTTGCCGCCTGAGGACTGCATTGGTGGCAGGGCCGCCGAGCATGGCACAGAGATCGTTCAAGTTGCTCAGACCAACCTGCTTTACGATGGGCATCAGGCGCGCTTCCAGCAGATAGCGCTTGTCTCCCTCGAGGACGATGCCCGATTGGCTGTACACATAATCCTGCAAGAAGCGGTAGCTCTCGGGATGTAAGTCGCTTGCTGGCATCAAGTCATCCTTTACCGGTACCGGTTTGTCTAAGGATCTCCGGCACCACTGCATCCAGCGGGAGCACGCAGTTCGCGACGCCCGCTCCCGCCACGGCGCCAGGCATCCCCCATACCACGCTGGTGGCCTGATCCTGGGCGATGACGTACGCTCCGTTGGCTTTGAGCACCTCCGCGCCGCGCAAGCCATCCTGGCCCATGCCGGTAAGGACGGCACAGACGACCGCGCCGCCGTACACCTCTCCGACCGAGCGAAACAGCACGTCCACCGAAGGGCGGCAGGAATTTTCAGGGGGCGATTGGTCCAACAGAACGACGGTTTGCCCGCCCTGGTTTCGTACGCGCATGTGGTAATCTCCGGGAGCGATCAAGACCGCGCCGGCGATTACCGGGGCGCCATCGGCCGCCTCTACGACTCTTAATCCCGTGCCGCATTGGAGACGCTCTGCCAAAAACCGTGTAAACAATGGCGGCATATGCTGCACGATCAGGATCGGAAGCGGAAAATCCGACGGAAACTGGGGAATAATCACCCCCAGAGCCGTGGGGCCGCCGGTGGAAACACCGATTGCCAATACCCTGGGTTGACGGCCATTGCGGATCGGAGCGGGCACCATGGCTAACCGCTTCGGCGCCAGAGCGGGCGGGCCCGCAGGCGCAAGCGCGCCAGCCAACAGAAAGAACTGCTTGATCTTGGGGACGAGTTCACTGAGTAAGCTGGCCATCGAACGGTCCAGCGATCCGACATTGGCGGCCTTGGTCACATAATCGTCGGCGCCCAACGCCAAAGACTCCAGGGTCAAGGCGGCGCCGCGGTCGGTAAGGGTGCTGAACATGACCACCCGCGGCCGGACCTGCTGGTTCCGCATGCGGCGCAGGACAGCCAGTCCATCCATCTCGGGCATTTCGATATCGAGGGTAATCACATCCGGATTCAACTGGGCGATGCGCTCCATCGCGATGGCCCCGTTCGAAGCCGTTCCGACCACTTCCAGGGCGGGATCCTCCGACAGCGCATGCGTGACCAGCCGGCGGATGACGACCGAATCGTCTACTACCAGCACGCGAATGCGGGCGCCCATCGGGATCGTTTTCCTGGAAATGCTCGTATGCATCCGGATCTCTATCGAATCAAACCCAGCATCTACTGAATCAAGCCCATCACGCGCAACTTGTCCGTCAAGATCTCCTTAGTGAACGGCTTCATCACATATTCATCGGCTCCCGCAGCGAGCGCCTTCACCATCTGGTCCACCTCTGTTTCAGTGGTGACCATGATGACCTTCACGGAAGCGTAGCGCGGATCGGCGCGCAGGCTCTTGAGAAACTCAAGCCCGTTCATGTGCGGCATGTTCCAATCCACTAGAATGAGCGACATATCCGCGCGTAGAAGCGGGAGCGCTTCCGCGCCATCGGCGGCGGCGCAGACATCGTAACCCATCTGCGCAAGGTCTCTGGACAGAATCATGCGCACCGCACGCGAGTCGTCAACGACCATGGCTTGTGGCATAGGGGGGCCTCTTCTTGGTATATCGGAAGAGTATGGGTGCGGCTTTAGTTAGCGCAGGCCTGCGAGACCGCGGCTGGCCGAGGGCCCGCGTTTGAGGCAGAGCTTTTCAAAGACTGGCCTTTACGGCAGGACGACGATTCCGGCGTAGGTCACGTCGTTCTCGAGATTCCAGGTCTTCTCCAACTTGAGGGTTGCAGTATCGTAGACCTCTATTTCAAACCCGGCGCCATAAATGTAGAGCTTCCGGCCGTCGCTCGACATGCCGAAACTGAAGCGCGTCCTGCAGGGAACTTCCTCTTTGCGGGTCAAACGATCGGTGGTCAAATCAAACGCCCAGAACTCGCACCGCTTATTTCCAAACGACCCATTGGCGACAATTGTGTAAGCCGTCTTCTTGTCCGGCGTGACCTGCAGTCCCGCCATGCCGGGCGGTGCAGGTCCGATCGGATTGTAGTTCACCTGGCGCGACCCCAGGTCCAAGCGCGCGAGGCCGAAGACGCGGTTGTGGACGATGGGATCGGCCGAAGTGAATATCGATGTGTGCACGCCGGGCTGGCTGATTAAATCCAAATCGCCCCCCAGGTGGACATTCCCCATGCCTTGGAAATCCGGTTGCGCCAGATCCACCTGATCGACTACCTTGAAGTCCAAGGTCCGGAGAATGGCGATCTTGGGACCGAACTGATACATGTATTTGCCATCCGGCGAAACCTCGAAGGAGAGACGGCTCTGTTCGTCCTCGGGAGGCATGTCCGCCGTCCTTACTATCTTCTGTTGCGCGAGATCGATCACGGTGTACTTGGACTTGGCCACTTCGAAGTGTTCCGGGAATTTATCGATCTCCTTGGTGACGGTGTAGAAGAGCTTGCCGTGGGGGTCGACTGCGCCGCCGCGAAACCGGTACTGCTTGGTCGCCGTATTCAGAACGAAATGGTTGACCACTTTGCGCGTCGAGACGTCAATCACCTCGATACCGTTGTGATCGACCGTCGAGACATAGATCTTCTTATGATCCGGCGCCAGGCGCATGAACATGGGGGTACCGGTTTCCAGTGGGATACGGTCGACGACCTGGCCCTTAGACTCATCGAACACCAGGATCGCGGCGGGGTAGGCCGGAATGTACAGGGTGCCCGCGCCGGCGGCGGCGGCGAACAGTGTCAGGAGCAAAAGCACTCGTTTCATAATCGTTGAGAATCGAACGGCCGGCCTGAAAGCGGTTCCCGGAGGGTGCCCAGGCCATGATTGGCTTGCCCTTCGAGGGTTAGTGGCAGCATGTCTTGGCCGGCGGCGGAGGCACGTCCATCGCGGGGCTACGCGCGAAGAATCCGTCGGGACGGAATTGAAACCCGAGCATCGCCACGGGCATTACGGGCCAGTCCTCGGGACGCGGCACGTGATTGTGCGCGAAGACGTACCACAGCGTAATTTCGGTGTCGTCGACCTTTCGATTCGCCCTGGTCCAGTGCGGCAGACCGTCTCCGGTGGGATGCTGATTCGGATACTCGCCGGCCGCGTAGCGCTCTTGCGGATTATACGGCGTCACCCAAAGATGATTCGATGTGAACGCGGCGCGCCGCATTACGGCCGCGTCC
>Ga0209333_1000206_pt1 | contig 33081 bp, 33 predicted proteins | sample BlaSpr_A8_OM2_O3_FD_187982 | JGI IMG/M metagenome (GOLD analysis project Ga0209333, IMG submission 187982) | Forest soil microbial communities from Thunder Bay, Ontario, Canada - Black Spruce, Ontario site 2_A8_OM2_O3 (SPAdes) (version 2) | ecosystem: Environmental > Terrestrial > Soil > Boreal... | reverse complement strand
AGGCCCGAGCCGTCATCGGTGTCGCCGATATACATGCCCGGGCGCTTGCGCACGGCGTCGAGGCCGCGCAGCACCTTGATCGAATGCGCGCTGTATTCCTCTTTCTCTTCCGCGGCTTGCGAAGCCAGGGCGGGATCGGGCTTGGGCGGGCTTGCCGGTTTGCTCATGGGCTTGCGGTCCGTTTCTTCTGGTTTTCAGCCGGGCGCGATCGCGGCCTGGGAAATGGCGAAGAACTGCGCCGCGCCGCGGAGTTCCTCGAACAGCGCGGCGTCGGTGCCGGCGAGCCAAGCCTGGGCCTTCAAATCGAGCAGAGCCGCGAACAAGGCTGAACGTCGCTCCGCATCGAGGTGCGCGGTGATCTCGTCCAGCAGCAGCAAGGGCGCGGCGCCGCGCCGCGCCGCGGCGAGCCGGGCATAGGCCAGGGTGATGGCGATCAGCAGCGCCTTCTGCTCGCCGGTCGAGCAGGACGCCGCCTCGATGCCGGTTTCGAGATGCCGCACCAGCAGGTCGGAACGGTGCGGGCCGCATTGGGTGACGCCGCTTTCGGCGTCGAGGCCGCGCCCGTCGCGAAGCGCACGGCGAAATTCCTCTTCGGCGGCCAGCGCCGGCCGGGTTTCGAGCCAGCTTTCGACCGCGCCTTCCACTGCCAGCCCGGCGCGCGGGAAGGGGCCCTTGGCGCCGCGGCAGGCGGCGTCGAGCCGGGCCACCGCCTCGATGCGCGCCGCCGCCAGGGCGACACCGTTCTCGGCCATGGCGTCCTCGAGCGCCGAAAGCCAGGCCGGATCCGCCCCGTTCCCCCGATAAGCGCCGTCGCGCAGCAGCCGCGCGCGTTCGCGCAGCGCCTTCTCATAGGCGTTGAGCCGCGCCCAATGGCCGGGATCGAATCCGGTCACCAGCCGGTCGAGGAAACGGCGGCGCGAGGAGGCACCTTCGATGAAAATGCGGTCCATCTGCGGCGTGAGCCACGCCATGCCGAAACGCTCGGCCAGATCCTGCTGGCTCTTGGCCGGCGCGCCGTCGATGCGGAGACTGCGGCGCTCGCCGCTGTCGCTGGCATCGTCGCGGCCGGTGCCGATTTCGATCTCGCCCGAAGGCGTCGCCACCGCGGCGGCCATGGCCCAAGGCCCGGTCTGGTCGCGGCGATCGATCTCCGAAAGCTTGGCGCGGCGCAGGCCGCGGCCGGGAGCGAGGAAGGACAGCGCCTCCAGAAGATTGGTCTTGCCCGCGCCGTTGGCGCCGTACAGCACCACCGGGCCGGCATCGGCCGAGAGCCGCGCCCGGGCATAGCCGCGGAAATCGGTCAGCATCAGGCGCGAAACCGCCACCGGAAGGGGCGATGGGTCGTTCGCCGGAATGGCGAGGGGGGCGAGGGCGTCCTGCCGCACGGGGAAACCGGACGCGCCTTAAACGCGCATCGGCATGAGCACGTAGAGCGCGCTGCTGTCGGCGGCGTCGCGCACCACGGTGGGCGAGGCGGCGTCCGCCAGCATGAAGCGCGCATTCTCGCCCTCGATCTGCTCGGCGATATCGAGGAGATAGCGGGAATTGAACCCGATCTCCAGGGACGCGGCGGCGTAGCCGACCTCTATCTCTTCCGAGGCGGTGCCGTTCTCGGGGCTGGTGGCGGAGAGCGTCAGGTTGTTGCGCTCGAGCGTCAGCTTCACGGCGCGACTCTTCTCGGTCGAAATGGTGGAGACGCGGTCGACCGCCTCGGCGAATTCCTTGCGGCGCACGTCGAGCGTCTTGTCATTGCCGGTCGGAATGACCCGGTCATAATCGGGGAAGGTGCCGTCGATCAGCTTCGAGGTCAGCACCGTGTCGCCGAAGGCGAAGCGGATCTTGGTGTCGGAGAGCGAAACCGACACCTCTTTGTCCATTTCCTCCAGCAGCTTGCGCAACTCGTTCACGGCCTTGCGCGGCACGATCACGCCCGGCATGCCGGAAGCGCCGTCGGGCAGCGGCAGCTCCATGCGCGCCAGGCGGTGGCCGTCGGTGGCAACCGCGCGCAGCATGGCGACGCCGTCGCTTTTGGCGGCGTGGAGATAGATCCCGTTCAGGTAATAGCGTGTTTCCTCGGTCGAGATAGCGAAGCGCGTGCGGTCGATCAGGCGCTTCAGGTCGGCGGCCGAAAGCGTGAAGCTGTGGCCCAGCTCGCCGCCCGCCATCTGCGGATAATCCGCGACCGGCAGGCAGGCGAGGGTGAAGGTCGAACGGCCGGAGCGCAGGCCGACCTGGCCCTTGTCGCCGTCCTCGAGCGAAACCTGCGCGCCTTCGGGCAGCTTGCGCACGATGTCGTAGAGCGTGTGCGCCGGCACGGTGGTGCCGCCGGATTTGACGCCCTGGGCCGGCACCGACGAGACCATTTCGAGGTCCATGTCGGTGGCGGAAAGCGACAACTGGCCGTCCGCGGCCTTGAGCAGCACGTTGGACAGGATGGGGATGGTGTTGCGCCGTTCGACCACGCTCTGCACGTGGCCCAGGGCCCGGAGCAGGGCGGCGCGTTCGATGGTCAGTTTCATGGTTTTCGGGTTTCGCTCAGGTTTGTGACGGCGTTGCGTTATGGCCCCCTCGCGGGCCGGCACCCCGCCGCACGCGAACCGCCCGGAAACCGCCGGAAGAATCGAATGCAACGGGAAAAAACTATATCACAGCGCCGCCGCACCGGTACACCAATTCGGGCGCTGTGAATCGCCGCTTTTGTCTTTTAAATCAACCGATTAGGCGGTGGCTAAGGCCTTGCGGCGGCTCAGGTTTCAAGCATCCGCTTCAGGAGCTCGATGTCCTCGGCCAGGGTGCGGTCGGCGGCCTTCAATTCCTCGATCTTGCGGACCGCGTGCATCACCGTGGTGTGGTCGCGGCCACCGAACTTACGGCCGATCTCGGGCAGCGAGCGGGGGGTGAGCTGCTTGCACAGATACATCGCCACCTGGCGGGGCCGCGCCACGGCGCGGGCGCGCCGCGCGGAATGCATGTCGGCGAGGCGGATGTTGTAGTGCTCGGCGACGCGCTTTTGAATTTCGTCGATGGTGACGCGGCGGTCATTCGCGCGCAGCAGATCGTGCAGCACTTCCTGTGCGCTTTCGAGCGTGACCGTGCGGCCGACCAACTGGGTATGGGCGGAGATGCGGTGCAGCGCGCCTTCGAGCTCGCGCACATTGGAGGTGATCTTGTGCGCCAGGAATTCCAGCACCTTGCCCGGCACCTGGGACTTGGTCGCGTCCGCCTTGGCCTGGAGAATGCCGAGCCGCAATTCGTAGGTCGTCGGGTGGAGATCGGCCACCAGCCCCCAGCCGAGGCGGGATTTGACCCGTTCCTCGATGCCTTCAAGGTCGGAGGGCGATTTGTCGGCGGAGATGATGATCTGCCGGTTCTGGTCCACCAACGCATTGAAAGTATGGAAGAATTCCTCCTGGGTCGCGTCGCGGCCGCCGATGAACTGGACGTCGTCAATCATCAGCACGTCGACCGAGCGGAACTGCTCCTTGAACGCCATGGTGTCCTTGAAGCGGATGGCGCGCACGAACTGGTACATGAACTTCTCGGCCGAGAGATAGATCACTTTGCGCGTCGGATCCTGGGTGCGCATATGCCATGCGATGGCATGCATCAGATGGGTCTTGCCCAGCCCCACGCCACCATAGAGGAAAAGCGGGTTGAAGGGCACGTGGCGGTTGGGACCGACCTGGGATTCGGCCACCCGGCGGGCGGCGGCGTGAGCCAGCTCGTTGGGCTTGCCGACGACGAAATTCTCGAAGGTGAAGCGCGGGTCGAGCGGCGCGCTGACGTCCTTCTCTTCGGCGGCCGCCTCCGCCGCTTCCTTTTCCTTGGGTTGAGGGGTCGCGAGCTCGACATCCGCCGGCTGGGCCATCGTCTTGCCGGTGACCAGGATCTCGACCGAAGCGATGGCGTCGTTCTCGCCGTTCCATAACGCGCGGATGCGTTCGGCGTAATGTTGCGTCACCCAATCGCGCAGGAAGCGGGTCGGCACGCCGATGCGCACCCTGCCCTCGTCCACGCCGTAGAGGGTCATCGACTTGAGCCAGGAGCGATAGGCGGCGTCGCCGAATTCCTCGCGCAGGCGGCCGCGCACCCGCGCCCATTGGGATTGCAAATCGCCCTTTCGTCCCGTGGTTTCGTTCATGCGCGCGCCATGGCCTTCGGGACAAGCGCGCTCCGCGCGCCGGGCGCCAGACGGGATGGTCCGGGGATGGATGCCTTTTCGTCGTTTCGCGTCGCCTGATCAAAAGCCAGCGCCGCTTGCCTATTATTATTACCTATCGCCACTCCGCCCCCCAGGAACCCCGAACAGCGCACGGGCGCCCCTTTGCCGAAAGAAGTTCTAATTTCTTTTCGGCGCTAGCCTTTAGACGACGACCTGTAGTTGATACGCGAAACCAGTCTGGCACCCACTGCCCTGCCGCCGAAACTTTGCCGGTACCGCACACACACGACGCCCGACATCGCGATCCCCCGAGTGGATGAAACAGGGTCTTGCACCTTGATCGACGGCGCAGATGTAAACTTTACCGAAGCCCAACACCGAAAGGCAACATAACTGCAATGCGAACGCAAAATTTTTTATTCTTGCGGCAGAACGGCAACGGATGGGTCTAACCCTTGAGCGCCTTGATCCGCGCGGAGAGACGCGACAGCTTGCGTGCAATCATGTTCTTATTCACTACGCCTCGCGCGGCACCGCGTTGAAGCTCCGGCTGCGCCGCGACAAACGCGGCGCGCGCCTTCTTCTTGTCGCCGGCCGCGATCGCGACTTCGACGGCCTTGACCGAACTGCGGATGCGGTTCATGCGCGCCCGGTTGACGACAACGCGGCGCGTGGTCTGCCTTATTCTTTTTTCCGCCGATTTATGCGTCGCCATCTCGAATCCGTGATAGCCGAGGGATGTCGGTGCCGCGTGGATTGGAGCGCGCTTATAGCCACAGGCGAGGATGCGCGTCAAGCGTGCGACGGTTGCCGTCATCAACGGTTTTTGAAACTGGGCTTGCGTTTTTCGACGAAGGCGGCCATGCCCTCTTTCTGGTCCGAGGTCGCGAACAGCGAATGGAACAGCCGGCGCTCGAAACGCACACCCTCGGCGAGCGTGGTCTCGTAGGCGCGGTTGATCGATTCCTTGGCCATCAGCACCGCGGGGCGCGAGAGCGCCGCGATCTGCGCCGCGATTTTCACCGTCTCCTCGACCAGTTGGGCCGCCGGAATCACGCGCGAAACCAGGCCCGAACGTTCGGCCTCGGCCGCGTCCATCATGCGCCCGGTGAGAATCATGTCCATCGCCTTGGCCTTGCCGACGAAACGGGTGAGCCGCTGCGAGCCGCCGGCGCCGGGCATGATGCCGAGATTGATTTCGGGCTGGCCGAATTTCGCGCTGTCGGCGGCGATGATGGTGTCGCACATCATGGCGAGCTCGCAGCCGCCGCCGAGCGCGAAGCCCGCCACCGCGGCGATCACCGGCTTGCGGCACAAGGTCACCCGCTCCCAGCCTTTGACGAAATCGCCGAGATAGACGTCCATGTAATCGCGGTTCTGCATTTCCTTGATGTCGGCGCCGGCGGCGAAAGCCTTGTCGCTCCCGGTCAGCACGATCGCGCCGATCCGGTCGTCGCCTTCGAAGGCGTCGAGCGCCTGTCCGAGTTCGCGGATCAGCGCGTCGCACAACGCATTGAGCGCCTTGGGCCGGTTCAGGGTTATGAGACCGACCGCGCCGCGGCTTTCGATCAGGATGTTCTCGTAGCTCATTGGCTTTGCTCCGGATTTGGCGCTATTGCGGCAGCGGCGACAGGGTGAAGCCCACGGTCAGATTGCCGTCGGGGCCGCGGTATTCGAGCTTCAAGCGCTCGCCCTCGCGCCGCCAGAGATTGGTCCCGGCCGCGCTCCAGCCGAGCTGCGGCAGGGTCTGGACGTAAAAGCGCGCGACCGCGTCGTGGGTCAGATTGCCCTTGGCCTGGGCCTCGACGATGCGGCCTTCGGGCTTGTCGAACACCAGCGACGAGCCGGCGACGGGCGTAAGGCCGGGCATCAGGGGCAGGTCTTCGGTGCCGGGGACGAATTCATCGGCCCGCGCCGGGATCCCAGGCGAAAGCACCGGCACGAGCAGCAGGCACAGCAGAAGAACGAGGCGTCGCATCGGCGAAACTTAGACCTAGCGCTGCCGCTTGGCACAGTAAAAAGTCGAACGGCCGCCTTGGACGATGCGTTTGATGCCGATGGAGCAATCGCAGCGCGGGCAACGCTCGCCTTCCTTGCCGTAGACACTCCAGTGATGCTGGAAATATCCCAGCTCACCCGAGGCCTGCACGTAATCGCGCAGGCTCGAGCCGCCCGCCGCGATCGCGCGCGCGAGCACGTCACGGATGGCCTGCGCCAATTGGATTGCGCGTTCGCCTTGCACGGTGCGCGCCAGGCGCCGCGGCGACAGTGCCGCGCCGTAGAGACTCTCCGAGACATAGATGTTGCCGAGTCCGGCGACCACGCGCTGGTCCAGCAGCGCCGCCTTGATCGAGGTCTTTTTGCCCTTGAGCAGCTTCGCCAGAAGCACGCCGTCGAATTCGGGCGCGAGCGGTTCCGGCCCCAGATGCCGGAACAGTTTATGCGCGGCCAGATCGTTTTCGGTCGCATAGTCGAGCAGCCCGAAGCGCCGCGCGTCGTTGAAGCGCAACTCCACGCCGCCTTCGAAGCCCAGCACGGCGTGGTCGTGCGGCGCGGGTGCGTTCCCCGCATCGGCCAGCACCAGCCGCCCCGACATGCCGAGATGCGCGATTAGCACGCCCCCGCCTTCGAAATGGAAGAGGATGTATTTGGCGCGGCGCGTAATGGCTGTGACGCGCCGGCCCTCGAGCTTCGCCTTCAGGCCGGGCGGAACCGGATTGCGCAGATCGCGGCGGTTGAGCTTGAAGGACAAGAGTCTTTTGCCCAGGAGACGCGCCGTCAATCCGCGCGCGATGGTTTCGACCTCGGGCAATTCGGGCATGGTTCTCGGCGGCTTGCGTCTCTTGGAAGCGAGGCGGGGGGCGCGTATGGTGCGCCGATGGCGAGACCGGACACAAGCGAGACGGATTTCGGCTTCCGCCGCGTCGGAACGGAGGAGCATACGCGCCTGGTCCGGGGCGTGTTCGACCGCGTCGCCCGGCGCTACGATCTGATGAACGATCTGATGTCGGGCGGCGTCCACCGCCTTTGGAAATCCTCGTTGATCGCGGCGCTCAATCCGCGCCCGGGGCAGATTCTGCTCGACGTCGCCGGCGGCACCGGTGACGTCGCAAGGCGGTTCCTGACGCGCGCGGGATCGGGCGGGCGCGTCATCCTGTGCGACATCAACCAAAGCATGCTGCGCCAGGGCCGCGACCGCGCGCTCGACCGCGGGACGCTGGGGAGCATTCAATGGCTGTGCGGCGCCGCCGAGGCGCTGCCCATCGCCGATTGCAGCGTCGACGCCTACACCGTCGCCTTCGGCCTCAGGAACGTCACCGGCATCGCCGCGGCCTTGGCGGAGGCGCGGCGGGTTCTGAAGCCCGGGGGGCGCTTTCTCTGCCTCGAATTCAGCCAGGTCGAGCGGCCGCTGCTGAAGCGCGCCTATGATCTATATTCCTTCACTGTATTGCCGCGTTTGGGTGCGGCGGTGGCCGGCGACCGCGAAGCCTATCAATACCTGGTGGAAAGCATTCGCCGCTTCCCCAGGCGGCGCAAGCTCCTGTCCTTGATGGAACGGGCCGGGCTGGAGCAGACCAGCGTCCGTCCGCTTTCCGGCGGCATCGCCGCCATCCATTCCGGCTGGCGGCTCTGAACTGACCGAACTGGACTTTGACGACGAATTACACCTCCTATAGAGTGGATTTTCTCGAACACCATGAAGGATTTTGGCTCCGTGCTGCATGGCCGCCGCATTCTCCTGATCGTCGCCGGCGGCATCGCCGCCTATAAGAGCCTCGACCTCATCCGCCGCCTCAAGGAGCGCGGCGGGGTGGTGCGTTGCGTGCTGACCGCGGGCGCCCGGGAGTTCGTCACGCCGCTGGCGGCGCAGACTCTGAGCGGCGAGACCGTCTACGGCGACTTGTTTTCGCTGACCCAGGAAAACGAGATGGGGCATCTCCGGCTGTCGCAGGAATCCGATCTGGTGATCGTGGCGCCGGCCACCGCCGATCTCATCGCCAAGATGGCGGCCGGCCTGGCCGACGATCTCGCCTCCACGATTCTCGTGGCCACGGATAAGCCCGTGCTGTTCGCGCCCGCAATGAACACGCGCATGTGGGAGAACGCGGCCACCCGCGCCAATGTCGATCTCCTGGAAAAGCGTGGCCTGAAGCGGGTGGGTCCCGCCTCCGGGAAGCTGGCCGAAAATGAATCCGGCATGGGCCGTTTGGCCGAGCCGGCGGAGATCGCCGACGCGGCCGAGGCGCTGTTCCTCGCCAACGCCGCGCTCAAGGGCAGGCGGGCGCTGGTGACCAGCGGCCCCACCGAAGAGGCGATCGACCCGGTGCGCTACATTGCCAACCGCTCCTCGGGCAAACAGGGCCATGCCATCGCCGCGGCCTTGGCGCGGCTGGGCGCCGACACGGTGCTGGTCTCGGGCCCGACGCGCGAGCCCGACCCGCCGGGGGTGAAGGTGGTGCATGTGCGCTCGGCGCGCGACATGCTGTCGGCCTGCGAAGCCCAGCTGCCAGCCGACGTGGCCGTGTGCGCCGCGGCGGTGGCCGATTGGCGCGCCGAGGAATCGGCGCAGAAGCTCAAGAAAAAGCCGGGCGAAGCGCCCAAACTGGCGCTGGTCGAGAACCCGGACATCCTCGCGACGTTGGCCAAGCCGGGCAACCGCCGGCCCAAGCTGGTGGTGGGTTTCGCCGCCGAGACCGAGAATCTCATCGCCAACGCCAAGGACAAGCGCCGCAAGAAAGGCTGCGACTGGATGCTGGCCAACGACGTCTCGGAAGCCGCCGCCACCTTCGGCGCCGAGGACAACGAAATCCATCTGATCGACGAAACCGGCGTCGAAGACTGGGGGAAAATCTCCAAGCGCGAAGTCGGCGACCGGCTGGCGCGGCGCATCGCCCTGGCGCTCAATCGCCAGGCGGCGGAATAAGCCCGGGCGGCCTGGATCATGGTGCGGCTGACCAAGAAACTCCTGTTCGCCATCGAGGCGGTGCTCGACATCGCCTACAACGCCGGCGATCGGCCGGTGCAATCGGGCGAGATCACGCAGCGCCAGGGGATTCCCCGGCGTTATCTCGAACAGGTGCTGCAACAGCTGGTGCGCGCCGGCGTGCTGGCCGGGGTCAGGGGCCCGCGCGGCGGCTATCGCCTGGCGCGCGAACGCCGCCGCATCACGCTCGGCGAGATCGTGCGCGTGGTGCGCGAGCTCGACGGCGCCGGCAACCCGCTCGAGGAGACCGGCGGCGCCGCGCTCGGCCAGCGCGTGGTGCGGCCGGTGTGGAAGGAATTGAACGACGAGGTGATGCGGCGGCTCGACGCCATCACCATCGAGGATCTCTGCCTGCGCGCGCACAAAGACGGCGTGCCGGGCGAATACGGCGCCAAGATCGATTTCACCATCTGAAACCGATCCGGGTGCGATTGTCCGAGGAGGGAAAGCCATGGCCGAAGCCAAGTTCAAGACCGCCCCGGCTCATCTGAGCGCGCCCGGCGAGTTCCGCGGCCGGGTTTACGACAGCATCGTCGAGACCATCGGCGCCACGCCCCTGGTGCGCCTGACGCGCTTCGGCCGCGTGCACGGCGCCAAGGCCGAAATCCTGGGCAAATGCGAGTTCTTCAATCCACTCTCCTCGGTCAAGGACCGCATCGGCGTGGCCATGATCGAGGCGGCGGAGCAGCAGGGCCGCATCAAGCCGGGCAAGACCGTGCTGGTGGAGCCCACCTCGGGCAATACCGGCATCGCGCTGGCCTTCGTCGCAGCGTCCAAGGGCTATCGCCTGATCCTGACCATGCCGGAAAGCATGTCGGAAGAGCGCCGGCGAATGCTGAAAATTCTCGGCGCCGAGCTCGAGCTGACCCCGGCGGCGCAGGGCATGCGCGGCGCGATCGCGCGCGCCGAGGCGCTGTCGAAATCGCTGCCCGACGCCTACATGCTGCAGCAATTCCAGAACCCGGCCAATCCCGAGATCCACCGCCTCACCACCGCCGAGGAAATCTGGAAGGACACCGGCGGCAACGTCGACGCGGTGGTGAGCGGCGTCGGCACCGGCGGCACGCTCACCGGCGTCGGGGCGGTGCTCAAGGCGCGCAAGCCCGGCTTGAAGATGATCGCGGTCGAGCCCGAGGATTCGGCGGTACTGTCGGGCGGACCGCCCGGCCCGCACAAGATCCAGGGCATCGGCGCCGGTTTCATTCCCGCTATCCTCGACGTCAAACTGATCGACGAGACCATCCGCATCGGCAACGAGACTGCGTTTCGGACGTCGCGCGAGGTGGCGCGGCTCGAGGGCGTAGCGGTCGGGATTTCCTCCGGCGCGGCGCTGGCCGCGGCGGCGGAGATCGCGCAACGCCCGGACATGGCGGGCAAGGTGATCGTCGTCGTGCTGCCCGACACCGCCGAACGGTATCTCTCGACCGCCTTGTTCGAGGGCCTCTAGATGGCCGAAGCCGACGCCTTTGCGCTGACCGAGGAGCAGTTCCGGCGCTACGCCCGGCACCTGATCCTCGACCAGGTCGGCGAGGAAGGCCAGGCCAGGCTGCTCCAGTCGCGCGTGCTGGTGGTGGGCGCGGGCGGGCTGGGCTCGCCGGTGCTGATGTATCTCGCCGCCGCCGGGGTCGGAACCCTCGGCGTCGCCGATGACGACGCGGTCGATTTGCCCAATCTGCAGCGCCAGATCGTGCACGACATGGCGCGCATCGGCGACAACAAGGCGTTGAGCGCCAAGGCGGCGCTGGCCCGGATCAATCCGGAAATCAAGGTCGAAACCCACGCGCTGCATCTGGACGAGAAGAACGCGGCTTCGATCATCCGCCGCTACGATCTGGTGGCCGACGGCAGCGACAATTTCGCCACGCGCTATCTTTTGAACGATCTGTGCTACGCCCTGCGCAAGACCCTGGTCGGCGCGGCGTTGTCGCCGTTTGACGGCCAGTTGTCCAGTTTCAAGGCCTATCTCGGGCCGCCCCACCCTTGTTACCGCTGCCTGTTCCGCGAGCCGCCTCCCGCCGATCTGGTGCCGCGCTGCGAGACCGCCGGCATATTGGGCGCGGTGGCCGGCGTCATGGGCACGCTCCAGGCGGTCGAGGTGCTGAAGGAGCTGCTCGGCATCGGCCGGTCGCTGAGCGGCCGGTTGCTGATGTACGATTCGCTCGGCGCCCGTTTCCACGAAATCGAAATCCCGCGCGATCCTGACTGCCCGACCTGCGGGCGGGGCTGAGCGGCCTTGAATAGCGGCGGACAAGCGCCTCAGGCGGCGCCAAGCCAGGGCGCGGTTTTCGCTGCCGCCATGGTGGCGGTGGTGTTCTTCGCGCTGACCGCGCCGCTGACCCGCGCGATCACGCCGGAAATGGACCCGATGCTGCTCGGCATGCGGCCGGCGCCGGCGGCGCTGGTGGCGGTGCCGCTGATCGTCATCTTTCGGCTCAAGGGCCCGGGCGACGCCCGGGACTGGCTGTTGCTGGCGATCTCGGCCGCGGGCAGCTTCCTTGCTTTTCCGCTGCTGTTCACGCTGGGCCAGGCGCGTACCTCGGCCACCCATGGCGCGCTGATCCAGGCGGCGATGCCGATTTTCACCGGGCTTGCCGCCGCCATCGTCGACCGCCGCCGCCCGGGCGGTTTCTGGTGGCTGGGCGCGGCGCTGGCCTTCGCCGGCGAAGGCGTGCTGGTGTTTTTCCGCGACCAGGGCCCGGCGCACGAGGCGTCGCTCGAGGGCGATCTGCTGATCCTGCTCGCCTCGGCGCTTTCGGCCAGCGCCTATATCGCGGGCGCGCGCCTGGCGTTGCGAATCTCGGCCTTGAACGCGACCTTGTGGTGCGTGGGCGCGGCGGGGATCGCGGTATTGCCGTTCGCCGCGGTGCGGGCGGTCGCCGTGCCGTGGGCGAGTTTCAGCTGGGGCATGTGGGCGAGCATCGTCACGCTGGCTTATGGCCCGATGCTGCTCGCCTTCATCGCCTGGTTCTGGGCGCTGGCCAAGGGCGGCGTCAGGCGCGTCGCCGTGTTCCAGTTCCTGGTGCCGCCGCTGTCGGTGCTGATCTCGGTGGTGTTCCTGGGCGAGCGTCTGACCCTGCCCCTGATCGTCGCCATGGCCGCGATCTTCGGCGGCATCGCTCTCGCGCGCCGCGTCAAACCTTAACAGCGGCGCGCAAAAGCAAAAGGACGCGCCGCGTCAAGCCTTGATCGCGGCGCGTAAAACCCGAATTTCGCCCGATCCGGACTTGACCCGAATTACGGTCGGAGCTAGAGGAGAGCCCGTGTTCCGCGCCGCGTCCCTGTCATCCCGATCACAATTCGCGTTTGTCGCGCTGGCCGTTCTGCTTTTCGCGGCGGTTCCGGCCCGCGCCGACGACAAGCCCGGCGTGCCGCGCTTCGCGTCCTTGCGCGTCGGCGAGGTCAATCTGCGCTCTGGGCCGGGTACGAAATACCCCATTCAATTCGTCTATCATCACAAGGGATTGCCGGTCGAAATCCTCAGCGAATACGACATATGGCTGAAGGTGCGCGACTGGCAGGGCAGCGAGGGCTGGGTGCATGAGCGCATGATTACGCCCGCCCGCACCGTCATCATCAAGACCGATACGCGCACCATCTATCGCGATCCGGCGCGGGATTCGCCGGCTCTGGCCAAGCTCGAGCCCGGCGTGGTGGCGCGGCTGCTGGAATGCCGCAACGCCTGGTGCCGGATCGAAACAGAAAAGCAGAACATCAAGGGCTGGCTCTTGCGCAGCGAAGTCTGGGGGGTCTATCCCGACGAAGTGGTGCAGTAGGCCGCCATATTGACGCCGATATCGTCCTGCGGTCATCCTCGGTCAGGCATCAGCGAGGAGAGCGGCGATGTATTATTATTTCCATTACGGCATCACCTTCGGCAACGCGCTGGCGATCGCCATGTCCTGGACCGCGAATAAAAGCGTGCTCTGGGCGGTGATTGACGGTTTCCTGAGCTGGATCTACGTCATCTATTACGTGCTGCTGCACACGCCCGCGGGCTAGGCCGCGCGGCGGGGCGGGCTAGGCCAGATCCTCGGCCAGCGCCTGGCGCGTCGTTTCGGGCAGCACCGCCATATGGCCGTAATTCGCATGCTCGATGCCCGCCACCACCTGGGTTCCGGGAGCCTTGAACTTGACCTTCTGCTCCTTGCTGAGGGGAAAGCGCAGGAATTGCACCGAGGAGGCCTTGCCTTCGGGCGAGGTGTTTTCGCGCGTCGGATCGGCCTCGCCCATGACCTTCTCGCCGGCGAAGGACAGGTAGATTTTGTGCTCGACGCCGCCCAGCCGGTGCAGCAGCTTGTCGCGCTGCACCGGATCCTCGATCTCGAACATCACCGTGGCGACCAGTTCGTTGCCCTTGGGGATGAGCGGGTTGTAGGCGGCGAGTTCGTCCACGATCTGCGGCTCGCCGCCGCGTTCGACCGCCAGCATCTCGTGCACCTGGTGCCACATGGTGTCGAAATTCTCGAAATAGAAGGTGGCATAGGGACCGACCTCGACGCGGCGGTTCTGCTTGAGCGCGCTGATGCGCTTGCGGTGATCGCGCCGTTCGCGCTCGTAGCGATCCATCGGCAGGATATCGGCGCGGGTCAGGTCGCGGAATTTCGTCATGGGCGGTTCTCCGGAAGCAGGCCATAGGACAGCGCCATCAGCTCGATGGGGTGGTAGGTTTCCGCCGGCGCGTGGCCTTCTTCGCCCAGCATCTCCATGCCCTGCTTGATGTGAAGAGCGGCCAGCGGGCATTCCGAGGCGAGATGGCGCTTGTCCGCCTTGGCCGCCTGGCGCGCAACGGGTTTTCCCAGTTTGATGGCGATGTCGAAATTCTCCTTTTTCACGCCCCAGGAGCCGCCATGGCCGGAGCAGCGCTCGATCACCGCGATCTCGGTCTGGGGCAGAAGCCGCAGCATCTCCGCCGCCTTCGGGCCCATGTTCTGCGCTCGCGCGTGGCAGGCGAGATGCACCGAAACGCCGCCTTCGAGCGGCTTCAGGCCGGGAGCCAGCCCTTCCTTCTTGGCGATATCGACCAGATATTCGCTGGCATCGAAAGTGGCGCGCGCGAGCCGCTTCACGTCCTCGTCTCCGGGCAGGAGCAGAGGCCATTCGAATTTGAGCATCAACGCGCAGGACGGCACCAGCGCGACGATGTCATGGCCTTGTTCGATGAGCGGCTTCAACGCCAAGGCCACGCGCCGTGCATTGCCGGCGACGCGCGCCAGGTCGCCCTGCTCGAATTGCGGCATGCCGCAGCAGCCGGGATAAGCGACCGCGGTATCGACCCCGTTGAAGGCCAGCACCGCGCGCAGGGCTTCGCCGATGCGCGGGTTGCTGTAATTGACGAAGCAGGTGGCATAGAGCGCGGCCTTACGGCCGAAGGCGGGGGCGTTGCGGTTGATTTCGGGCGCCTTGTCGCGGGCGCGCATGACGAAGGTCTTGCCGTGGAATTTGGGCAATTCGGCGCGGCGGTCGATGCCGGCGAGTTTTTCCATCGCCGGACGGGTCAGGTGATTGCCGGTGGCTGTCGCCCAATTGGCGAGCGGAGACAGCGCGGCGCCGAGCTTGCCGTTGCGGTCGGTTTCGACCATCTGGCGGGCGAGCGCGCCGTCTTGCTCGGCTCCCAAGCCGGCCGCCCGGGCGCGCAGCATCAGATGCGGAAAATCGACGTTGAAGGCGTGCGGCGGCACGTAAGGGCATTTGGTCATGAAGCACAGATCGCAGAGCGTGCAGGCTTCGACCACCTTGCCGTAATCCCCGGGCGCGACGCCGTCGACCTCGCCGCTGGCGCCCGAATCGATCAGGTCGAACAGCCGCGGAAAGCTGTCGCACAGATTGAAGCAACGCCGGCAGCCGTGGCAGATTTCGAAGACGCGCTTCAGCTCAGCCTCGATCTTGGCCGGATCGGCGAAATCCGGATCCTGCCAGGCAATCGGATGGCGCGTCGGCGCCTCGAGACTACCTTCCCGCATGAAGCCTCACGTTTCGAAAACGAAAAACGGGCGGGAGCATGAAAGCCCCCGCCGCGGATTCAGCCGACGCTGTCGAGCGCCTTCTGGAAACGCCCCGCATGGGATTTCTCGGCCTTGGCCAGAGTCTCGAACCAGTCGGCGATTTCGGTGAAGCCTTCCTGGCGCGCGGTCTTGGCCATGCCCGGATACATGTCGGTGTATTCGTGGGTCTCGCCGGCGATCGCGGCTTTGAGATTGTTCGAGGTCGAACCGATCGGCTTGCCGGTCGCCGGATCACCGACTTCCTCGAGGAATTCGAGATGGCCGTGCGCGTGGCCAGTCTCGCCTTCGGCGGTGGAGCGGAAGACCGCAGAGACGTCGTTGAAGCCTTCGACGTCGGCCTTCTGCGCGAAATAGAGATAGCGGCGATTCGCCTGGCTTTCGCCGGAGAACGCGTCCTTCAGATTCTGTTCGGTCTTGGAGCCTTTCAGGGCCATCGGATCCTCCTCTGGGAAATGAAATCGAACGGCGCGCCAGCAACGGCGCGTCACCTGTCCTATATGAACCCTGGGACCGGTACTGTCAATAGATTAGAATAGTTTTAATATGTTACCTAAATTGCCACAGAATATGACAATTCAGATGATTTAGCGGCGGGTCGTGGGCTGTTTCTGCGGGCGCTCGACGCGGATGATGACGTCGACGCGGCGGATGGCTGCGCCATCCGGAGGCGAGGGCAAATTGGTCACGTTGATGCGCTCGCCCGGAATGTCGAGGAGATGGCCCGAATCCTCGTAGAAAAAATGGTGGTGGTCGCTGACATTGGTGTCGAAATAGGAACGCCCCGGGCTGACCACGACCTCGCGCAGCAGCGACGCGCCGACGAACTGATGCAGCGTGTTGTAGACCGTGGCGAGCGAAACCGGCACATCGGCCGCCAGCGCCTCGCCGTGCAGCTCCTCGGCGCCGACATGGCGATCGCCTTGCTCGAACAGCAGCCGCGCCAGGGCCAGACGCTGGCGCGTCGGCCGCAATCCTGCGGCGCGAAGCAACTCGAGGGCGTTGGCGAAGGGGCGCGGCGCGTTCATGAGCGGTATATGGGCCTGACGGAAGCGGATGTGAAGTGCCTTTCAATCTAGCCCAAACCGGGGTTTCCGGCTAGGCCGGAATTGGCGGGAAAGGCGGATCAGCTCGCCACGGCGGCGGCGCGGCCGACGCGGGCGGGCGGAAAATAGACCGAAACATTCGTGCCTTTGCCCGGCTCGCTCGCGATCTCGAGCGTGCCGTCATGCAGTTCGGCCAGATGTTTCGACAAGGGCAGGCCCAGGCCGACGCCGCCGTGGCGGCGCGACAGGGCGCGCTCGATTTGGCCGAAAGGCTTGAGCGCCTGCGGTATGTCCTGGGCGGCGATGCCCAGGCCGGTATCGGAGACGCTCAGCGCCAGGCCCCGGCTCGGCAGCAGCCGCGCGGCGACCGTCACCTTGCCGCCCGAAGGCGTGAATTTCACCGCATTGCCCAAAAGATTGAGCAGGATCTGCTTGACCGAACGGAGATCGGCATAGAGCGGCGGCAGATTCGGCTCTATCTCGCGGACGACCGTCAGTCCGCCCTCGCGGGCGCGGGCGCCGATCAGGCGCAGCGTCTCGCCGATCAGATCGGCGACATCGATCCATTGCGCGTCGAGGTCGAAGTGACCGGCCTCGATCTTGGACATGTCGAGAATGTCATCGATGATGTCGAGCAGGTGGCTGCCGGCGTCGTGGATGTCCTTGGCATATTCGTGGTAACGCCGGTCGCCGAGCGGCCCCATGATCTCGGACATCATGACCTCGGAAAAGCCCAACACGGCGTTCAAGGGCGTGCGCAATTCGTGGCTCATATTGGCGAGGAATTGCGACTTGCTCTGGTTGGCGCTTTCGGCCGCTTCCTTGGCCTGGCGCAACTCGTCCTCGGCGCGCTTGCGGTCGGTGATGTCGAGATACAGGCTGACGATGCCGCCTTCGCCGGTCTTCTCCTCCCACACCTGGACGAAGCGGCCATTGGTGAAGGCGATTTCGAACGGCCCGGCGGGATTGCGGTGCCGCGACATGCGCGCGGCCGCCCATTCGTCGGGATCCTTGCCGTCGCCGATGGTCAGGACGAAGGGCGTCTCGCGCCGCACCAGGTCGGTAAAGCACACGCCTTGCTGGATGTCGCCGGTGATATGGGACAGGATCTCGCGCATGCGTTGATTCCGCAACACCAGCCGGTCATCGCTGTCCCAGATGGAGAAGCCGGCGCCCATCTGCGAGATGCCGTCGCGCAGCCGCGACAGCCGCGCATTCAGCTGGCCGTGCTCCTCGCGCATGACGTTGTGGGTGTGGCCGAGCACGCGGTGCTGGCGTTCGAACTCGCCATAGGCGCCGTCGACCAGCGTCAGCAACGTATCGAGATCGATCGCGCCGCCTTCCTTGCCGCCGCGCGCCTTTTTCAACTGTCGTAGCAGCAACCTGTGCAAGGGATCACGCCTCGGCGATGGTGGTTATGGTCATGGTCTGGTTGTGGAGATCGCAGAAAGGCGAATTCTCCATGGGCGCGATCTCGCCGTAGGAATAGAAGCCGGTGAGCCGGCAGGCCTGCCCAAGCACGTCGTGCACCGCCTCGACCTCGTCGGCGGTCTGCTGGCCCATCAGCAGCTTGCGGCCGATGCAACTCACCAGAATGGCGAGTTGCGCTTCGGGAAAGGCGGCTTTTCGCGCGGCCTGGCCGGCGCCGGCGATCAGGTGGTCGAAATGGCCGAGCATGATCTGGGCGACGTGGCCCTGGGGGATGGTGCCGGCGAAGGTCATCGCCTTGCGCTCCTCGTCGATGCCGATGACGGTGCGCACCAGACTGGCCTCGGGCTTGCCCGCCGGGTGGATGCGCAAGGGGCAAAGCAGCGCGCTCGCCGGCAGGTTCGCGGCCTCGAGGCCGAGATATTTCTTGTAGAGATCGAGCGCCGGCAGGTCGTCGAGATCGAACAGCGTATTGCCCGCGGAGCGGGTGACGATCCGTTCCGGTCCGACCGCGTCCCAGCCGCCGACGCTGCCGTAGCCCAGGCGGATTTCCGGGCCGTAGAACCCCACGGCGACCAGCTTGCCCGGCTCGGGATTGGCGTTGAAGCCGACGCGGGTCGAAACGAAAGAAGAGCCGTCGCCGGCCAGCCCGCCGGTGATCGTGATATCGGGCCCGAGCACGTGCTGGATGCCGGCGACCAGCTCGGTGCCGTTGACCTGCGTTCCGTCGGACAAAAGGAACACCCCGCGCAGGCCTTGGCGCGGCAGTCCGCGGCCCAGCCGCACGCCGGCGTCGAACGAGTTGCGCTCCTCGCCGCCGATCGAGGTCTCCGCGAAGACGAGCCCGGCGCGCTCGAACGCGATCGCGGTGGCGATGATCGAGCCGTCATGGACGTCGGTTTCGCTGATCTCGCCGCCGGTGGTGCAGCCGATGATGGAAGCGGCGGGATAGAACGACTTGAGCTCGTTGAAGCGCGCGCCGTCGTCGGTCGTTCCGGGCGCCGCGAAAAAAATCACCAGTGCGGGCGCGATGGGGCCGTCGCTGTTCAAAATCCGCCAGCCGTCGCGCGGCAGCCAGATGCGCTGTTCCAGCTGCATGAGAAGCACTCCACGTATCGTGTTTGACTGACCGGAATAACCGACAAACAAAGCACGGCCGGGCTTAACAAAGAGGTAACGAGTGCGGCGGCGGCGGAAATCCGAGGAAAATGCAGGGAAAATCGGCATTCCGTGCCGCCGCTGTCCGCTGACCGGAAGGAGACGCCGCCCGATGGAGGGCGGGAAATTCAGTCGCCGGTTTTCAGGCGCTCGACCAGCTCGCGCACCGAGGGCACGAAGCCGTTGGCGTAGAACGGGTCGGAGGCGAAACGGAAAGCGTTGTGGCCCGAGAACATGAGCTGGAACTCGACATCGTCGCTATGGGCGATGTTCTGCAGCGTCTTCTGGATGCAGAAGCTCCGGGGATCGGCCTTCTTGCCGGTGGTGCCTTCCTCGTTCTGCGCCCAGTTCGAGAACTGGCACGCCGAGAGACAGCCCATGCAGTTGATCTGGTCGTTGCGGATCTCCTGAGCCTTGTCGTGCGTGACGAAGACCAGCGTCGAATCCGGCGTGCGCAGCGCCTCGGTGAAGCCCTGATTGATCCAGGTGAGGGCGCGCTCGCGGTCATGCGGCGTGAGATAGACGATGCGTTTCCGGGCGCCCACTTCGAGCGGCGCCAGATGGTCGCCCACCTGCTCGATCGAATAGGCCACCTGGTGGTCCGAGCGTTCCTGCAACTCTTCGATGAACCGGTTGCGCACCGCCGAGGAGTAGAATCCGGTCGGGCTGAAGCGGTTGAGGAACACGTCGCCTTCCTTAAGCGTCAGCAGCTTGCGCTTCCACGCATCCGAGATCGGGCTTTCCTTGGTGAGGAGCGGCCTTGTGCCGAATTGGAAGGCGATCGGGCCCAATTCGGGATTGTCGAGCCAATCCTCCCATTCGCGCAGGCACCACACGCCGCCCGCCATGATGATCGGCGTCTCGCCCAATCCGAAATCGCGCATCATCCGCCTAAGCTCGAAGACGCGGGGATAGGGCGATTCGGGACGTTCCGGATCCTCGCTGTTGGTGATGCCGTTATGGCCGCCGGCGAGCCAGGGGTCTTCGTAGACCACGGCGCCGAGCCAGTCGCGGAACTTGTGATAGGCCCGCTTCCACAGCGCGCGAAAGGCGCGCGCCGAGGAGATGATCGGATAGTAATCGACGCCGTAGCGCGAGCAGATCTCGGCGATGCGATAGGGCATGCCGGCGCCGCAGGTGACGCCGCCGATGAGTCCGCGCGCGCCTTCCAGCACGCCGTTGAGAATCTCCTCCGCCGCCGCCATCTCCCAGAGGATGTTCATGTGCAGCCGGCCGTGGCCGGAGGCGCGCTCATAGGCGACCTTGGCCTGGTGGATGCCGCCCATGATGGAATAGCGGATCAGCTCTTCGTGGCGCTCGCGCCGCGTCCGGCCGTGATAGATCTGCGGGATGGTGCGGCCCTGTGCGTCCTTCGAATCGGCGTTGACGCCGGAGAAGGTGCCGACCGCGCCGCTGAAGGCCCAGGCGCCCGAGCTTTCGCCGTTGGAGATAGAGATGCCCTTGCCGCCCTCGACCAGGGGCAGCACTTCGCGTCCCGACATCACCAAGGCGTTGAGCGCCCTCAAATCCCTATTCCCTTTCGGGGCCGCAATCGCGGCCCTCCGAAATCCATGTGGGACCGGGCGGCGCGGTTATCAACCGCCCGCCTTGACCTCTTCGCGCGGCCGGCGGCTTTCCGCCAGTTTGGCGCCGATGTCCTCGCCGGTCGCCTGGTCGACCTGCTTCATCGACAGCTTCACCTTGCCGCGGTCGTCGAAGCCCAGCACCTTGACCTTGACCTGGTCGCCGACATTGACCACGTCGGTGGTCTTGCCGACGCGCTGCGGCGCCAGCTCGCTGATATGGACGAGGCCGTCCTTCGCGCCCAGGAAATTGACGAAGGCGCCGAAATCCATGGTCTTCACCACCTTGCCGTTATAAATGACGCCGACTTCCGGCTCGGCGACGATGCCCTTGATCCACTTGATCGCCGCCTCGGAAGCGCTGGCGTCGACCGCCGCCACCTTGATCGTGCCGTCATCCTCGATGTCGACCTTGGCGCCGGTGACCTCGCAAATCTCGCGGATCACCTTGCCGCCCGAGCCGATCACTTCGCGGATCTTGTCCTTCGGGATGGTGATGACGGTGATGCGCGGCGCGTTGGTGGAAACCGCCTCGCGCGCATGCTGCAACGCCTTCGACATTTCGCCGAGGATATGCAGACGGCCGTCGCGCGCCTGGTTGAGCGCGATCTTCATGATCTCCTCGGTGATCGAGGTGATCTTGATGTCCATCTGCAGGGCGGTGACGCCCTGTTCGGTGCCGGCCACCTTGAAATCCATGTCGCCCAGGTGATCCTCATCGCCGAGGATGTCGCTGAGCACGGCGAAGCCGGTTTTCTCCTTGATGAGGCCCATGGCGATGCCGGCCACCGGCCGGGTGAGCGGCACGCCGGCGTCCATCAGCGACAAGGACGCGCCGCACACCGTCGCCATCGAGGACGAGCCGTTCGATTCCGTGATCTCGGAAACGACGCGGATGGTGTAGGGGAAGCTTTCGCCCACCGGAAGAAGCGGGTGGACCGCGCGCCAGGCGAGCTTGCCGTGGCCGATCTCGCGCCGGCCGGGCGAACCCATGCGCTTGGCCTCGCCGGTCGAATAGGGCGGGAAGTTGTAATGCAAAAGGAAATTCGAACGGTATTCTCCTTCGAGCGCGTCAATGATCTGCTCGTCCTCGCCGGTGCCGAGCGTGGTCACCGACAAGGCCTGGGTCTCGCCGCGGGTGAACAGCGCCGAGCCGTGGGCACGCGGCAACACGCCGACCTCGACCGAGATCGGCCGAATGGTCTTTGTGTCGCGGCCGTCGATGCGCGGCTGACCCTTCAATATCGCGCCGCGCACGATCTCGGCCTCGAGCGACTTGAAGAGCTTACCGGCCAACGTGCGATCGCCCTCGTCCTCGAACAACTGGGATATCTTGGCCTTGGCCTCGTCCAGCATGTTGGAGCGCGCCTGTTTCTGCCGTTCGGCATAGGCCGCGGCCAGATCGGCCGCGACCGCGCCGCGCAGTTTCTGCTCGATGACCTTCTTTTCCGCGTCGGTATCGGGCATGTCCCAGGGATCCTTGGCGGCGGATTCGGCCAGTTCGACGATGGCGTCCAGCACCGGCTGGAAGCCCTTATGGCCGAACATGACGGCGCCGAGCATGATGTCCTCGGACAGCTCCTTGGCCTCGGATTCGACCATCAGCACGCCTTCCTTGGTGCCGGCGACGATGAGGTCGAGCGCCGAATTCTTGAGATCGTCGATCTTGGGATTGAGCACGTATTGGCCGTCGATATAGCCCACGCGCGCGCCCGCGATCGGCCCCATGAAGGGGATGCCCGACAAGGTCAGCGCCGCCGAGGCGCCCACCAGCGCGACGATGTCGGGATCGTTCTCGAGATCGTGCGACAACACGGTGCAGATCACCTGGGTCTCGTTGAGGAAACCGGGCGCGAACAGCGGCCGGATGGGGCGGTCGATGAGCCGCGAGGTCAGCACCTCCTTCTCGGAGGGCCGGCCTTCGCGCTTGAAGAATCCGCCCGGGATCTTGCCGGCGGCGAAGGTCTTTTCCTGGTAGTTGACGGTCAGCGGGAAGAAATCCTGTCCCGGCTTCGCCTGTTTGCTGGCGACCGCGGTGCACAGCACCGTGGTCTCGCCGTAGGTCGCCATCACGGCGCCGTCGGCCTGGCGCGCCACGCGGCCGGTTTCGAGCACGAGGCGGCGGCCGCCCCAGTTAACTTCCTTACGGAATAGATTGAACATGTCTCGTCTCTCTCTTCTCTCTCTCGGTGAAACTCGTGGGGAATGCCGGCGCGGCGGTCGCGGCGAAGGATTCCCGGATTCGGGGTTGCGGGGTCAAGGCCGGTGCCTGCCGCCGGCCTATGGCGGGCAGGATCAGCGGCGCAGCCCCAGGCGGTCGATCAGCGCCTCGTAGCGCTTGGCGTCGACGCGCTTCAGGTAATCGAGCGTCGAACGCCGCTGGCCGACCATGACCAGCAGGCCGCGGCGGGAATGGAAGTCCTTGGTATGGGTCGCCAGATGCTCGGAGAGCTTCTGGATGCGTTCGCTCAGAATCGCGACCTGGACTTCGGGCGATCCGGTGTCGCCCTCTTTGCGCGCGTATTCGGCGATCAGTTCCGCCTTGCGCGTCACCGCTATCGACATCGTTTTCTCCTTGCGATCTAGACGTTCATCACGCGCAGGGGACGGATTTCCCCGGACGCGACTTCAGCGAGCGCCACCAGCTTGCCGCCGCTTGTTGCACAGATCCTGGCGCCTTCGCCGATTTGATCGATGCGCGCCCGGTCCTGTGGGCGCAACGGCGTCACGGCCTGGCCGCAACGCAGGGCTTTCGCCTGGGATTCCGTCAGGGCGAGCGCCGGGATGTCGTCCAGCGCCGTCTCGAGCGGAAGCAGGTGCCCGGAAGCGGCCGCACTATGCCCCAAGGCCTCGAACTGTGCCAGGGAAATCGCCCGTTCGAGGGTGAAACAACCGACCGAAGTACGTTGCAATTCAGTGACATAGGCGAGAGTGCCGAGGGCCGCGCCGAGGTCGCGGGCGAGCGCCCGGATATAGGTTCCCGAACCGACCTTGGCTTCAAAGCGCGCGTGATCGGGATCGGGCATGGACAAAAGCGCCAGGCCGTCGATCGAAACCGCGCGCGGCGCGAGCGCAAAAGCCGCGCCGCCGCGCGCCAGATCATAGGCGCGCGCGCCTTTCACCTTGAGCGCCGAGAAAACCGGCGGCATCTGCATCTGATCGCCGGTGAAACGCGGCAGCATGGCTTCGATGGCGGCGCGACCGGGGCGCACGGCGCTGGTGGCGGTCACGGCGCCTTCGGCATCGTCGGTCGCGCGCGATTCGCCCCAGGCGAGCGTGAAGCGATAGGTCTTCGGGCCGCCCAAGGCGAAGGACATGGTCTTGGTGGCCTCGCCCAGCGCGATCGGCAGAACTCCGGTGGCGAGCGGATCGAGCGTTCCGGCATGGCCGGCCTTTTGCGCGCCGAGGATGCGTTTCACGGCCGCCACCGCGCGCGCCGAGGTCAGGCCCAGGGGCTTGTCGAGCACGATCCAGCCATGGACCGGCGCGCCCTTGGTCTTGCGGCTCATTCCTTCTTCTTTCCGATCTGCTGTTTTTCCTCGGGACGCGGCGCGAGATCGCGCGCGACCTCCGGGCGGTGCAACAGCGCATCGATGCGGCTGGCGTGCTCGAAGGAAGTGTCGAGCGCGAAGCCGATAGTCGGAACGATGCGCAGCTTGACCGCCTGCGCTAGTTCGCGGCGCAGGAATCCGCTGGCGCGTTTCAGCGCCTCCATCGCCTCGCCAGCATGGGCGCCGGCCAAGGGCATGACATAGGCGGTGGCGTTCTTCAGATCGGGCGAAACCCGCACCTCGGTCACGGTCAGGGCCAGCCCGGCGAGCGCCGGATCGTGCAGCCTGCCCTGCTCGAAGATATGCGCCAGCGCGTGGCGCAATTCCTCGCCCACCCTCAAAGGGCGCGGTCCCGGCGCGCTTGGTCCTCGTCTCGGCATCGGTTTCGGCATCCGCGAAAATAGGCGCGCCCTTTAGAGGACGCGGGCGACCTCTTCGACCTCGAAGCACTCGATGACGTCGCCCTTTTCGATATTGTCGTAATTCTCGAAGGCCATGCCGCATTCGGTGCCTTCGCGCACCTCGCGCACCTCGTCCTTGAAGCGCTTCAGGGTCTTGAGGCTGCCCTCGTGGATAACGACATTGTCGCGCAACAGGCGCACCTTGGCGCCGCGCCGCACCAGGCCTTCCTTCACCATGCAGCCCGCCACCTTGCCGACCTTGGTGATGTTGAACACCTCGCGGATCTCGGCGTTGCCGAGGAAGCGCTCGCGCTTGGTCGGCGTCAGCAGGCCCGTCAGCACGCCCTTAATGTCGTCCACCACCTCGTAGATGATCGAGTAGTAGCGGATCTCGACGCCGTCGCGCTTGGCGAGATCGCGCGCCTGCGGGTTGGCGCGCACGTTGAAGCCGATGATGGCCGCGCTCGAGGCCTTGGCCAGGATGATGTCGCTTTCGTTGATGCCGCCCACCGCGGCGTGCAGTACCCGCACCTTGACCTCGTCGGTGGCGAGCCCTTCGAGCGAGGCGACGATGGCCTCGAGCGAGCCCTGCACGTCCGACTTCACCACCACCGCCAGCTCCTTGGCGGAACCCGCGGCGATCTGGGTGAACATCTGCTCGAGCGTGCCGCGCGCGCCGGCGGTCGCCGTCTTCTCGCGCCTGAGCCGCTGCCGGTAGTCGGCGATGTCGCGCGCCTTGCCTTCGTTCTCGGCGACGATGAAATCGTCGCCCGCCAGCGGCGTGCCGTTCAAACCCAGAACCTCGACCGGCATCGCCGGGCCAGCGGACGGGACGTTCTGGCCGCGATCGTCGATCAGCGCCCGCACCCGGCCCCATTCGCTGCCCGAAACGAAGATGTCGCCCACTTTCAAGGTGCCGCGCTTGATCAGCACGGTGGCGACCGGGCCGCGGCCGCGCTCGAGCCTGGCCTCGATCACCGTGCCCTCGGCGGGACGATCCGGATTGGCCTTCAAATCGAGGATTTCGGCCTGGAGCAGGATCAACTCTTCGAGTTTCTCCAGATTGGTCTTCTTGGTCGCCGAGACCTCGACGTCGAGCACCTCGCCGCCCAGTTCCTCGAGCACGATCTCGTGCTGCAACAGCTCCTGGCGCACGCGCTCGGGCTTGGCGCCGGGCAGGTCGATCTTGTTGATGGCGACGATGATCGGGACCTTGGCTTCCCTTGCGTGGCGGATAGCCTCGACCGTCTGCTCCTTGATGCCGTCATCGGCGGCCACCACCAGGATGACGATGTCGGTGACCTGGGCGCCGCGTGCGCGCATGGCGGTGAAGGCCTGGTGGCCCGGCGTGTCGATGAAAGTGATCTGCTGGCCGTTCTTGAGCGTGACCTTATAGGCGCCGATATGCTGGGTGATGCCGCCAGCCTCGCCGGCCGCCACGTCGGTCGAGCGCAGCGCGTCCAAGAGCGAGGTCTTGCCGTGATCGACATGGCCCATCACGGTCACCACCGGCGGGCGCGGCTTCAGGCTTTCCGGCGGGTCGGCGTCGCCCTTCAGCCCTTCCTCGACATCGGCCTCGGCGACGCGCTTGATCTTGTGGCCGAACTCGGTGACCAGCAGCTCGGCGGTGTCGGTATCGATGGTCTGGTTGATGGTCGCCATCACGCCCATCTTCATCAAGGCCTTGATGACGTCGGCGCTGCGTTCGGCCATGCGGTTGGCGAGTTCCTGCACCGTGATCGCCTCGGGCACCACGACCTCGCGCACCTGTTTGAGCTGCGGCTGCGCCTCCTGCAGGACCTGTTGGCGCAGCTTCTCGCGCTGACGCTTGACGCGCGCCTCGCTGCGGATGCGTTCCTCGTTCTCCTCGTTGAGCGCGCGGGTGACGGTCAGCTTGGCGCGGCGCTGACGCGGCTCGTCGCGCCGCGGCGCCAGCGCCGGGCGCTTGGGCGCGCCGGGGCCGCGGCGCGGGCCGTCATCGTCTTCCTCTTCGGGCTTGACCTTGCCGGCGGCGGTCAGCGCCGCGACCTTGGCCGCGGCCGCCTTGCCGGCGCGCTCGGCCACCTCGCGGCGCGAATCCTCGGCCGCCTTGTCGGCGGCGCGTTGCGCGGCGTCGGCGGCGCGTTTCAGGCTTTCGGCGTCGCCGCCGGCCGCCGGACCTTCGGCCGAGGGTTTGCGGACCACGGCGGTTTCGGCCGCCTGCTGGCGCAGACGGTCGGCTTCGACCGCCGCCTGGCGGCGTTCCTCCTCGTCGGCCTTGATCGCGCCCTTCAAGGCGCGGGCGCGGCGCGCCGCCTCCTCGGGCGTCAGCCCATGCGGCAAGACCACGCCGCGGCGCGGCGCGGGAACGGGCGCAGCCGGCGACGCCGCCGGCTTGGGCGCCGCCGCGGGCGCGGGCGCTTCGGGCTTGTCGCCGAAGCCCAGGCCTACACCGGGCGTGGCGCGCTTCTTGCGCACCTCGACCTGCACGGTCTTGGAGCGGCCATGCGGAAAGCTTTGCCGCACCGAGCCGGTCTCGATCGGCTTGCGGATCTCGATCTTGCCGCCCGGGCGGCCGCCTAGACTTAAGGGGCGTTTTTCGTCGCCTTTATCCGCCATGCTGGTCTCGAATCCTCACGCCCTGGTTCCCGTCCTTGGCATCGCGGAAACCGGCGAGACGCGCCGCTTCCGCGAGAAATTTCTTCGCCAGCCCGCCGCGCGAGAGGCACGCATGCACCGCCTGCTCGCGGCCAAAGGCCCGGCCGAGTTCGGCGGCGGTCAGCGCGTCGATCACCGGCAGGCCGGGCGCCAGCCGCTTGAGCTTGCCGCGACCCCCGGCCGATCCTTCCGTCGCCTCGACCAGCACCGCCGCTTCGCCCTTGTCGAGCGCCGCCTCGACCTTGGCGAAGCCCGTAACCGCCTGGCCGGCGCGGCGCGCCAGGCCGATGAGGTCGACGCAACGCCGCGCCAGCAAATCCTCGATGCGGTCGGCAAGCCCGTCCGATACCGAAACATTCTTGCGCGCCGCGCGCGCGAACAGGCGCTTGGCCACCGCCGTGGCCACTATATCGCGGCGGGGAAGCAACCACAAACCCCGCCCCGGCAGACGGCCTTCGATGTCGGGCACGATCTCGCCGCCCGGGCCGACGACAAAGCGCAGCAGCAGGGATTTGTCGCGGCTTTCGCCGGTCACGAGACAGCTGCGCAAGGCGCCGTACGGCAGCGCGTCGATCTCATCCGTTTGGGCGAGAGTTTCGGCCAAGGATCTACTCCGCTTGCGGCGCCGCCGGCGTTTCTTCCGCCTTCGGCTCCTCGGGGAACCAATGGGCGCGCGCCTTCATGATGATGCCGTTGGCCTCCTCGGCGTCGAGCTTGATGCCCGCGCCCTGGGCGAGCTCGACCAACTCGTCGCCGGCGAGATCGGCGAGATCGTCGAGCGTCTTCACGCCTTTTTCACCCAAGGCGACCAGCAGCGCCGGGCTCATGTTCTCGACTTGCGCGACTTCGTCGCTCACGCCCAGCTCTTTGCGCCGGGTTTCGTGCTTCTCGTCGCGCTCCTTGATGAAGACCTGGGCGCGCTGCTGCAGCTCCTTGGCCACGTCTTCCTCGAAGCCCTCAATGCCCGAAAGCTCGTTCAGGGGCACGAAGGCGACGTCCTCGACCGAGGTGAACCCCTCGGTGACGAGCAGATGGGCGATGACGTCGTCGACGTCCAAGGCCTGGATGAAGAGCGCGGAGCGGGTACGGAACTCTTCCTGCCGGCGCTCGCTTTCCTCGGCCTCGGTGAGAATGTCGATGTCCCAGCCGGTCAGCTGCGAGGCGAGCCGCACGTTTTGCCCGCGCCGGCCGATGGCCAGCGAGAGCTGATCGTCGGGAACCACGACCTCGATGCGCCGCTGCTCCTCGTCCATCACCACCTTGGCGACCTCGGCCGGGGCGAGCGCGTTGACCACGAAGGTCGCCGGATCCTGCGACCAGGGAATGATGTCGATCTTCTCGCCCTGCAGCTCGGCCACCACGGCCTGGACGCGCGAGCCGCGCATGCCGACGCAAGCGCCGACCGGATCGATGCCGCTGTCGTTGGAGATGACGGCGATCTTGGCGCGCGAGCCCGGATCGCGCGCCACGGCGCGAATCTCGATGATGCCGTCGTAGATTTCCGGCACTTCCTGGGCGAACAGCTTGGCCATGAATTGCGGATGGGTGCGGGAGAGGAAGATCTGCGGCCCGCGCACTTCCTGGCGCACGTCGTAGATATACGCGCGCACGCGCTCGCCCTGGCGGAAGCTCTCGCGCGGCAAAAGCTCGTCGCGACGCAGAATCGCCTCGGCGCGGCCCAAATCGACCACGACGTTGCCGAACTCGACACGTTTGACCAAGCCGTTGACGATCTCGCCGACGCGGTCCTTGAACTCCTTGAATTGGCGCTGGCGTTCGGCGTCGCGCACCTTCTGCACGATCACCTGCTTCGCCGTTTGCGCGGCGATGCGGCCGAAATCGATCGGCGGCAAGGGGTCGGTCAGGAAATCGCCGATCTCGGCCTCGGGATTGATCTTCTTGGCCGCCTCGAGCGGAATCTGGGTCGCCTCGTTGACCACCGGCTCGGCCACTTCGCGAAAGCGCATCAGCTTGATCTCGCCGCTCTTGCGGTCGATCTCGGCGCGGATGTCGTATTCCTGGCCGTATTTGGAGCGGCCGGCCTTCTGAATCGCTTGCTCCATCGCCTGCAACACTTCGTCGCGGTCGATGCCCTTGTCGCGGGCGACGGTGTCGGCGACCTGGAGCAGTTCCAGGCGGGGATAATTGGCGGCGGTTTGCGTGGCCATGATTCTATTCCTCGGTTGCGTCTTAGCTGCGCGGTCCGGTCGCAGCGATCAATTCATCGGTCAGGACGAGCTTGGCGCGGGTGATTTCGGCCAAGGGCAGAAGCACGATCGATTCCTCGGTGCGCAGCTTGGCGGCGTCGCCCTCGACGCCCAACAGCTTGCCGCGGAATCGGCGGCGGCCTTCTTGCGGGCGGGCCAGCTCGATCTTGGCCTCGAAGCCGGCGAAGCGCTCGTAATCCTCGCGGCGCAGCAGGGGCCGGTCGATGCCGGGCGAGGTGACCTCGAGCACATAGGATCCCGGAACCGGATCCTCGACATCGAGAATCGCCGAGACCGAGTTGCTGATGAGTTCGCAATCCTCCACCGCCATGGCGGCGCCGTCGCGGCGCTCGGCCATCACCTGCAGCGTCGGGCGCTCGCGGCCGCCGGTGAAAACCGCGCGCAGCAGGCGATAGCCCATCGCCTCGAGCGAGGGTGCGATCAAGGCCTCGATGCCTTTGGCGTCGATCAACGTTCGAATTCCTGTTCCTGCGGGCCGAAGCCCCAAATAAAAAGTGGGCCGCCGGCCCACCGTTGAAACCTCCCCGATCTCACAGATCCGGGGCTATGGGACTCTTCTTATTATTGGCGGTGAATATAGTGCAATTTCGCCCTTCTGCAAGGGCGGCGAGGAATCCAACCCCGTGACCTAACCCTTTCGCCGGTAAAGGAAAAATCGCGCGGGTTCGCCCGAAACCGCCTTTTGCTCATAGCGCGTCGGCGGCCAGTCGGCGGGCCGCGCCCGCCATGCGCCTGCGCCCAGCGCCACCGCCGCGAAGGCGTCCTGCGATCCCAACAGCTCTTCCATCCACGCCGCGTAATCGGGATCGTCGGTGGCAAGCCGCAGTTCGGCCCCCGGCCGCATCGCGCGCGCCAGCAGGTCGAGCGTTTCGCGCGAAACCATGCGCCGCTTCTTGTGGCGTTCCTTGGGCCAGGGATCGGGAAAGAGGATGAACACGCGGCCGAGCGAGCGCGCGGCCAGCCGGTCGAGCAGCAGCAGCGCGTCATCGGCGAAGATCCGGATGTTGCCGAGTCCTTGGCTTGCCACGGATGCGAGCAGCTTGGCGATGCCGTTTTCGAACACCTCGGCGCCGATGAACCCGATCCCGGGATGCGTCGCCGCCTGCGCCGCCAGATGCTCGCCGGCGCCGAAACCGATCTCGAGCCAAGCTTCCTCCGCGGGCGGCGAAAACAGCCGGCGTGGATCAAGCTCGCCCGCCGCCGGAAGTTCGACGCGCAGCAGCGGCAGCTGCGTGTCCATCAGGGCGCGGTGGCCCTTCCGCAGCTTGCGGCCGCGGCGGCGGCCATAGAGACGGCGTTTCGCATCATGCGGCGATGCCGCGCCGGTGGTAATGGGCGTCATGGGGCGGATGGGACAGGCCGGGAGCCGCGCCGTCAAGCGGCTTGGCGGAAGATGGCGGGAAGGCGGAGGATCAGTCGTCGGAAAAAGTGCCGGCGATCGCCTTGGCCAGATCGAAGACGCGGCGGCGCAGCTGCACGTCGGTGATCTTGAGATAGGCGCGAACCAGCTCCAGCGTCTCCCGCTTCATCATCGGCTCGGCCTGGTAGGAGGATTCGGGCTCGTGCGTGCCCTTGGGCTTGGGCTCGCCCTTGACCGGCGAACCGACCAGGCCCGGAGCCATCTCCTCGAAGAAAAACGATACTGGCACGTCGAGCACGCGCGACAGGTCGTAGAGCCGGCTGGCGCCGATGCGGTTGGCGCCGCGCTCGTATTTCTGCACCTGCTGGAAGGTGAGGCCGATGGCCTGACCGAGCTTCTCCTGGCTCATGCCCAACAGCGTGCGGCGCAACCGCAGCCGCGCGCCCACATGCACATCGACAGGGTTGGGGCCGCCGCCTTTGCCGCGGCGATCCCGGCCGCCGGTGGTTGGAGTCATGATGACCTAAGGTTCAAGTTTCTGGTTACTTGGGGGTAAGGTTATTCATGCTCTTGTATGCGGTCAACCGGTGAAGCAAACGGGAATTATTCTAATAAGCCCGGTTTCTCCTTTGAACGGCGGGAATTTCGCTCAATAGGTGTAACCAGTGCCGCAGTTGCTAGCCCCAAGAGCAGCAAGGCCAGATAGGCCTGGTCGCCGAAACGGGCATAGGGCGTCGGCGGCAGAGGCTGCGGCAGAGGCACGTCGAGCACGCCCACGTCGTCGAGACCGAGTCGCGCCACCACCCGGCCGAGCGGATCGATCATCGCCGAGACGCCGTTATTGCCGTCGCGCGCCAGCGGCAATCCCTGCTCGACGGCGCGCAGCCGCGCGATCGCCAGATGCTGGAACGGCCCCGAGGTGAATCCGTACCAGGCATCGTTGGTGATGTTGAGCAGCCAGGCGGGACGGCGGGCGGGGTCCACCGCCGCTTCGGGAAAGATCGCCTCGTAGCAGATGAGCGGGCTGAAGGGCGGCAGGCCGGGGACATTCAGCGTCGCCGGGCCGCCGCCGGCGGAGAAATCGACCGTGCCGGGGGTGATCTTGTTGATCGGAAGAACGCCGCGCAACGGAACATATTCTCCGAACGGCACGAGGTGATGCTTGTCGTAGGTGGCGAGGATGTCGCCCTTGGGATCGAGCACGGCCACGCTGTTCCAGAACTGCGCGAGCGGGGCCGGCGGCGGATTGCCGCGCACCGTGCCGGAGATCACCACGCCGCCCGCCGGCGCCGCCCGGGCCAACGCCAGGCGCGCGTCGTCGTCGCGATCGAGGAAGGGCGGCCCGGCGTTCTCCGGCCAGATCACCGCCGCGATCGCGTCGAATCCGGGCGACAAGGTCAGGCCCAGGTTGCGGCGGAAATCGGCGACCCGCGCCTGCGGATCGTTGACCAGGCTTTGCGGGATCGAGGGCTGAACCAGGCGCAAGGTGACGTTGGGCACGTCCTGGCGCGGATTCGCGTGGAGCCGCCAGGCGCCGAATCCTGCCAGCGCCGCGATGATCGCCAGCGCCGCGAGCGCGGGTGTTGCGCGCGCGCCCGAAGCCGCGCCCAGCCGCGCCGGCAACGCGGCCGCCAGCACTGTCAGGAAGCTCAGCCCGTAAATCCCGAAGACCGATCCCGCCTGCAACACCGCGAGGCCGCCGGGAAATCCGCCCGACCAGGCATAGCCCACCAGGTTCCACGGGAAGCCGGTCAGGACATTGCCGCGCACATATTCCAGAACCGACCAGCAGAACGCGAGCATGATGATCCGCGACGTCCCGCTCAGCCGCAGGCTGCGCGCGGCGTAATCGCTTGCCGTCAGCGCCACGCCGGTGAAGATGCCGAGCGCGGCCGGCAAGACCAGTTCGGCAAACGGCATCAGCCACCAGAATTGCCGCCAATCGACCGTAAGCGCGACGCCGATCCAATAGAGCCCGGCCACGAAAAATCCCGCGCCGAAGCTCCAACCCAGCGCGAAGGCCTGGCGTCCGTCGCGGCTGCCGTCGGCCAGCCAGACCAGGCCGCCGAAGGAAATCAGCAAGACCGGGGTCATGTCGACGGGCGGCAGCGCCGCCGCGGCCAGCGCCCCCAGGAGAAACGCCCAGAGATAGCGGCGCCAGCCGGACAACGCCAAGACGTACAGCGCCAGGCGCTGCAACGGCATCAAGGCATCGCCGCCGCGCAGCAGAACGGGCGCCGCGTCAGCCACGCTTATTCGTCCGTATCCGGTAGGGATTGGGAATGCCGAGCCGGGCGAGGATCTGGGTTTCGAGCGCCTCGGTGCGCGCGGCCTCGGCCTCGCCGCGTTCGTGATCAAAGCCCAGGAGATGCAGCACGCCGTGGACCACCAGGTGCGCGGCGTGCTCGGCCAAGCTCTTGCCTTGGGCGTGCGCCTCGCGCGCCACCGTCTCGTAGGCCAGCACCACGTCGCCCAGCAGCACCATCGGCGCGCCGGGCGCGGTTTTCTCGGATGCCGGGAACGACAGCACGTTGGTCGGCTTGT
>Ga0209333_1000204_pt1 | contig 33454 bp, 31 predicted proteins | sample BlaSpr_A8_OM2_O3_FD_187982 | JGI IMG/M metagenome (GOLD analysis project Ga0209333, IMG submission 187982) | Forest soil microbial communities from Thunder Bay, Ontario, Canada - Black Spruce, Ontario site 2_A8_OM2_O3 (SPAdes) (version 2) | ecosystem: Environmental > Terrestrial > Soil > Boreal... | reverse complement strand
CTGCAGATCAAACCGGATTATGCGGAGGCGCACGTTAACTTGGGAGACTCTCTGTCGCAGATACCTGGCCGGCTTCCGGACGCCATTGCAGAGTACCAGGCGGCGCTGCAGATCAATCCGGATTACGCTGAGGCGCACAATGACCTGGGAATTGCGTTATCGTTCACTCCCGGTCGGCTTGCGGACGCCATCGCAGAGTACCAAGCGGCGCTGCGGATCAAACCGGATTATGCGGAGGCGCACGTTGACCTGGGAAACACCCTGTCGCAGATGCCTGGCCGACAACCGCAGGCCATCGCAGAGTACCAGGCGGCGCTACGGATTCGTCCGGATAATGCGGAGGCGCACTACAACCTTGGGAATCTGCTAGCGCGCACTCCCGGCCGACTGCAGGATGCGATCGCGGAGTACCAGGCGGCGCTGCGGATAAATCCGGATTACGCGAAAGCGCACTATAATCTCGGAATCGTGCTTGCTGTGATGCCCGGACGGATTCCGGACGCGATCGCCGAGTACCAGGCGGCGCTACGGATTAATCCGGATTATGCGGAGGCGTACATTAACCTCGGAAACTGCTTGTCGCAGATACCTGGCCGACAACCGGAGGCCATCGCGGCGTACCAAGCGGCTCTTCGAATTAGACCGGACTATGCGAATCTCCTGAGTGAGCGGATCAAGGTGCTGCGTCGATCTCGACCGCCCTCAGAAAAATGAAGTTGCAGACCCAGCATGCAGGGCGAGGAGGGCTCAACTTGCGGGCCAGGTACAATCCACTGGGCAGTTCGAGATCTCCGCGCAGCGACTAGCGCTCTCGCGGACCCAAGACCGTGCTGCCCGTAAGTACGCTGCAGCAGTTTCTTCGCCTTCAGCCAAAATGTTCCACCGAGACTGTAAGATTTTGCGAGAGAGGAGCAAGTCAAAATGGACATGACACGCCGACAATTCACCCTGGCTCTTGCAGCTAGCACCTGCCTGCGGCCCTCCCTATTCGAGCCGCTTTCCCCATTAGGAGTTCCCCGCGGCGTCGTCCCCGGCCGCGTCACGTGGGCGCACGATCCGGCGGCTGTGACCTGGGATGGAACTGGTTCGTGGTGGACCGATGCCCACAATGACCAGCGAGTAATCGACCGCATGGTTTCGCGGTCCATTTGCGGTCTTACCAATCAGAAAAGCGACGCCCAGGCATGGAACTCGATCTTTCAATACTTCAATCGCACTCACGGGCGCGGCAAAGCCGGATACAGTGCCGGCGAGAAGATTGCGATCAAGGCGAACCTGAACAACACAACCGACCATGGCACGATCGAACGCCTGAACTCCTCGCCCCATTTGATCCTATCGCTGGTGCGACAGTTGACAGGCCCGGGCCGAGTGCCGCCATCATCTATCACCATCTTCGATTCCAGCCGCTTCATTCCGGGCGATCTCTACGACAAGATTCACCATGAATTTCCCGGCGTTACATTTGTGGACCATATCGGAGGGGACGGACGAGTCAAGGCCGAGTTCAAACCGAACGCGATTCCTTTCTCAGTAGAAAGCCATAACGCCACGGGACTCGACACCACCGTGGTTGAGGCCGCGTACTTAATTGATGCTGCCGTGTTGAGAGCGCATGTGAGTTCGGGGGTGACACTTTGCGCGAAGAATCTGTTCGGCGCGACCAGTATCAACACCGACTGGCGTAAGAACGCGCACGACGGTTTCCATCACAACAGCGATGGTTCGGCAAGTTACTCCGCGTTCACAGATTATTTGGGTCATAAAGACCTCGGGGAAAAAACCATCCTCTTTATTGTCGATGGGCTCTATGGAAACGACAACGTAGATGGTCCGCCTCATCGCAAGTGGAAAATGGCGCCATTTAACGATGCTTGGCCGAATAGCATTTTTATGTCGTCTGACGGCGTAGCGATCGATTCCGTCGGCTTCGATTTTCTCACTTCGGAATGGCCCGATCTTCCGGATATCGCGAATGCCGATAACTACCTGCGCGAATCCGCCTTGGCGAATGATCCACCTTCGAAGACTTTCTACGACCCTGAACGCGACGGCATCCGATGCCGCAGCCTTGGCGTACACGAACATTGGAACAATGGGACAGACAAGAAGTACTCGCGCAATCTGGGAAAAGCCCAAGGGATTGAACTTTGCCAAGTCTGACCGGCCGAACAGGCTTGAGTCTTCGCTGCCGCTGATCGGCGGAGTTGCGCAACTGCAGACAGGTTATCGGTTGTAATCGGTACTCAGGGAGGCAGGATGAACCGTATAGCGGTTTGCTTATGCTTCGCGGCGGCATCGCTGCCACCGGCAATTGCGTTATCGCAATCATTCTTGGTCCAGTATAAAGGCTTGCCCTATCACGACACGCGCTATCGTGGCGGCCCGCAAAAAATACCGGGACGAATATTGTGTGCTTACTATGACCTGGGCGGCGAAGGGGTCGCGTATCACGACAGCGATCCAGGGAATCACGGCAGCGGAGAGTTGAACCCGGCCGATGGAAGCTACCTCAACGAATTTCGTATCCACGAGGGAGTGGATATTTCGTTCACGAAATTCGACCGGAAGCCGGAGCCGATTGACGACAACCCTTTCGACAAGGTTACTCCTCCTGCAGACCTGCTCTATGTGGGCTGGACCGAACCCGGAGAGTGGTTCAACATCACAGTAGATGTGGTACACGCGGGAACATACGCGGCCAATTTGCTGTACACATCGAATCGCGGCGGCACAATCTCAGTCGATGTGGACGGGAAGGACCTAACCGGACCTCTGCCGATCACCACAACAAATGATCTGGCAGACCCGGTGGCCTGGCGTCAGTGGCACCACTGGAATCTGGCGTCACAACTTTTCAAGGTTCATCTCAATAAAGGCAAAAACGTTCTCACCGTACACATATTGACCGGCGGCAACATGAACCTCGCTTACTTCGACTTCCAGCAGGCCCACAGATAAACGGAATGTGCCAGCGTCTCAAGTCAGCGTCAGGCACAAACCTGTTGCGTGGGGAACCGTGACGGAGCACTTGCCCTGTTTGAGCGAGGCGGTTTTCGTTGAGGTTGTGATGTGCGCTTCGCGGCTGTCGAGTGCCGGCGCGTGCAATACTTGGGTCTCGACCGCTCCGCTGACACCGCGACCGAAATCGAGTTCCACTTCAAGGTCCGCCGCTGCGTCCTTGTTCAGGATGATCACGGAGGTTTGGCCACCAGGCAGTTTCGCGCCGTAGGCGGTGGCATTGACTCCGACGGCCCGCAGTTTCGTCAAGAACTCGGTCTGCAACAGTATTCCGCCGCTGAACAAGCCTGCGAACTTGAGGCCATACCCAACCGGCTCCAGCAGATAGTCCGAGCCAAACGTCGCAATCGGTGTATAGAAAGGATGCGGATGCGCGGCAATCTGTTCGGAAGTTTCGCCATTCGCTTCGAGAAGCGCGTCGCCGGGAAGAGATCCACCGACGGAATTGGCCACCGATTTGCCCGTGCCCCCGTGAAGATTGACGCCGGAATAGTTATTACTCGCGAGCAGCAGCGAGTAGTCGGCTGACCACAGCGCAGCAGCAAACGCGTCGGAAACGCCCGGCTTGCCTCCGCGATAGCACGTGTTGCCTTCGGTCATGCGCACGCGCGCACCGATTTTGCTGGCCGCGGCCGTTGCGGTATTCGCCGTGTTCTGCACCTTTTCCATGGTCGCAGGTTTCAGCAGGTTCGGAATGTTGACCTCGGGGTTGGTCGCCGGCCCTCCGAAGTAATAGTGATGAGTCAGGGTCGTAACCCGAGGCGGGGCCTCGACCGAGAGCCACTGATCAGCAATCTCAGTCAACCATGACACCTTGCCCGCGACATCGGGCATGCCGAACTTTGCTGCGGGCACTCGAGCTGCGATCGCGCGCGCCAGCGTGAGCCATTCTTCCAGATACGTCTTGGCCGACCACGCCTTCGGATCGCGCAAGTGCCGGTCGAACAGATCGGGCTCATTTCCGATCTGCAAATACTGCAGGCGGTCGCCGAGCGTGGCTGCCACAAAAGCTGCTTCTTCGGCGGCGCGTGCCGGTGTATTCGTGCCCATCCCAATGCCGTAGACGCAGGTCCAACCGGTGGCTCGGAGCAAATCTGCAAGGTTCCTGACTGCCTCGACCGTCACTGCGTAGTAGTGGGCCTTCGGCTCACCCTCAACCTCGCGGACTTGAGGATGCTCTGGCTCGGGAGAATCAGACGCCGGTTTCCAGTAAGCGAACTCGCTGGTGTTGCCTCCAAGGCGCAGAACACCTGTTGACGAGAGCGCTTTGAACTCGCGAACCAGGCCGCTGTTCTGCGTCGAGAAGAAACTCGGGTCCGTAAGTTGCTGCACCTCATACGAAAGGCCGACAAAATCGATAGGCATATGAGGGCCCGTCGATTCGCCCGGAATGGCCAGGGCAACGCGGACCTTGCTTTGGCCCTGCGCGTTTAGACGCGCCGCAGCCAGAGTGCAAGCTGCGGTGGCGAGAAATCTCCGTCGTGTGAGCATCGACCCTCCCGATTCATTGCTGCTGGGCCTGCAGCGCCCGCTGTTTTCGGTCAGCAAGGATACGATAAGTTGCGCGAATTCCGCCGGGGTCTTTTTGTCGCGACTGCTCGCGGCAGAGCTATCGTTCGCAAGAGGCCAACTGGATCTACGTCGGCAGGAAGGGCTTCCAGCGATCCAACATAAGCTTTAATTCGCTAACTTCTTCTGGGCGAAGGTTTGGAAGTGGTGGGCGTACTGGACCGGCGGCCATTCCGAGCAAGCTCATCGCCTCCTTCATTACGGAAACCTCGTACCCTTTGCGACGCGCCCGTAGCTCGTAAAGAGGGATCACATAGGTGTTCATGAGCTGCATCAGCGCCGAGGAATCTCCCGCCGAAGCGACCTCGTCAAGCTTCAGAGAAAGTTTTGGCGCCACCGTCGCGATGCTGGATGTATACGTCCGGATGCCAATGCTGTAGTAGCCGGGGACACAGTCATCGCCGGCTCCGCCAATCCAATGGAGCCGGTCTCCAACGCGGTTCATGATCCGCTCGTAGCGGCGCAAGTCGCCTTGGCCATCCTTCCAGCAGACGAGCGTGGGGATTTCCTCCGCCAGACGTTCCACCCACGCCGGTTCAGGGTTTACCCAATCGCGGCTGTACACCAGCATTCCTAGCGGGGTCGCCCTACCGATCGCTTTGTAATATTCCGCAAGTCCCTGCTCATCGGCGTTGGGATAATAGGGTGGCAACGCCAGGATGGCATCCGCACCCGCCCGCTCCGCCTGCCGGGCAAACTCGATCGCGAGCGGCCAGTTGAATCCGGCGCTTGCGATCACCGGGATTCGGCCGTGCACTTCCTCTACGGTGACTTTTACAACCTCTAGATGTTCCGCAGCAGTCAGGGAATACATTTCGCCCGTCCCGCCCGCGGCGACGATCGCAGCAGGTGAATTCTCCATGAGGCGTTGAAGATTCTTGCGCAGTCCGGGGATATCCAAGAACAAATCCGGCTGCAACGGTGTGATCGGAAATGCAATTACTCCACGAAGTCTGGCACGGAGTTCTTCAGGCTTCATTTGTTCACCCACGCGAACGGAAGCGGAACGCAAAGTTGACGGCACAAGAATCGCTGAAGTCGCCAGGATGCCCGCTCCATCCAGGAACTCCCGGCGCGAAAAATGTAAGGACATCTTTCCCTCGTTAACTTATTCGGTCACCGTAGTGCCTAAATCCTTCTCGTACTTCCCCGAATCCCTAAACGATACCTCATTAACCCAGTTCCTTGTCCACCACGTTCAACGGCACCTTCCCGGCGTTAGAACTTTCGAGCTTATCGTCGGTCGTGATAATTTGGACTCGCTGATGCCACCTGTTCGCTGCCGTGGCGGCTGGGAATCACGCAAGTAGGAAGGACAGAGGACGTTGTTCATCCCTGACTCGGACTCAACGCCGCCGTATCATCTCTTGACGGTTGGGGTCATCTCATTTTCCCGGCTGCGGTTTGGACGTATACGAGCAAAGTGCGGATCTGTTTTCAAGGTCGGGTCTACCGCGCAGAAGAACCGATTCGGTTTACCCGGCACGCTCGCCTACGGCCCGCCGCGGGCGGGCGAGATAACGGCTTAGGCAAATTCTTAATGCGGCCGTGAGAATGTTGAACGGGGCTCGTCGACCCCTCGGCGCCCGCAAATTCTCGATGCGGTCGTTTGGGTGGCGACGCGCGGTTAACCACCCGCCAGGTGACCTTCTCCCGCCAAGGTTCGAGACGATTTTGATCTCGGTCTTGTCGGGTGATGGGAGAATGCTGTGCAATTGTGAACAGCAGGTTGCAGGTTGAATCTGCTGGAATGAGGCGCCTGGCGGCAGCGGCGAACAGCGAAGCGTTGGGAACGGTTTGCAAGACCGGCGTGTAGCGTCCGATCCATCGTGCTCATAGCGGTTTGTTGAGGTACTGACGTGCGCATGAAATCCAGACGAACTGAAAGTAGACCAGACCGTGGCCGCCGTTTTCGATGGGCTCTATGGGCGGCACCAACGCTTGCGGCGATTGCTTGCGGCGTGGTGATTGTGGTGGCGATCAGGTCACCATTCACGCAGTCGAAAGTGGAGCAAGGCTTGGAAAGCACTGCTCGCTCGAAAGTGACGATCGGAAAGTTTCATATGATTTATTTCCCGCACATCGGGTGCGTAGCTGAAAATGTTACCTTCGCGGGATCGGCGAGCACGCCAGGCACGCCGCCGCTCGCGACAATCCAGAAGATGGCTATCGAGGCGCGCTACACGGATCTGATCGCGCGGCCGGGTTATATCGCACGGATCGTGCTGAACGGACTGCACGTTCAGGTGCCGGCGTTGGGCAAGGGAGGCAGCAGCACATCCACGCAAACCAGCACGGTGCGCGTTGGAGAGATCGTGGCGGATGGCGCGGTGCTGGAACTAACTCGCTCGGACGACAAGCCGCCGCTGAAGTTCGAGATCCGTTCGTTGACGGTTCGCTCGTTTGGCCCCAACAGCGCCTGGTCCTACCGCCTGAACATGCAGAATGCAGAACCGCCGGGAGATATTATTTCGGACGGGCAATTCGGCCCTTTGAACCTGAACGATTCGGGTACAATTCCGTTATCGGGTTCGTACAAATTTCAGAACGCAAACCTGAGTGTATTTCGCGGCATCGCCGGGACGCTGTCGTCCACGGGCGAGTTCGCGGGGCGGCTGGGGGAAATCGGCATCCGCGGCACGATTGATATTCCAGACTTCGAGGTCGCCAAAAGCGATCACCCGGTGCATCTGACCTCGCGATTTCGCGCGAAAGTGAACGGCACCAACGGCGATGTCTTCTTGACACAAGTAGAAACGTCATTTCTGCAAACATCGGTTGCAAGTTCAGGCAGCGTAGCAGGCAAACCGGGGCACGAGGGCAAGACGACGTCGCTCGACGTGCAGGTTGATAACGGGCGCCTGCAAGATTTGTTGCAGTTGTTTGTGACGACGAAACATCCCCCCATGAACGGCGCGATGAGTTTCAAGGCGCACATTTCAGTACCACCGCAAGGACGGCCGTTTCTGACGGAGCTTATCCTTCTCGGGGATTTCGGAATCGGCGAAGGAACGTTTACGAAGCCCAGTATGCAGACGCGCGTTGATACGATGAGCCAGAGCGCGCGAGGTGAAAAGAAAGATCAGAGTAAGGCGAAGCCGGATGCCGCCGCGGATGATCCGGAAAATGTGGTCTTGAATTTGCGAGGCCACGTGGAAGTGCGGGATGGAGTCGCGAAGTTTACAACGCTATCTTTCAACGTCCCGGGAGCATCGGCCCACATGGACGGCAGTTATAATTTGCTGAACCAACAGATTGATTTCCATGGAATGCTGAAGACCGACGCGCAGTTATCGCAAGAAACCACCGGGATCAAGTCGGCCCTATTGAAACCGTTCGATCCACTATTCAAGCGGAAAAAGGCCGGGGCGGATGTCCCGGTAAAGATGACCGGCACATACCAGGATCCTCACTTCGGCTTCGATGCCGTTGGAGAAATTAAACCAAAATAGAGCGAATACGAGTACCAGCTTCGTCCCGGTTCGCCGTACATCGCATCCGCCAGACTGGATAGAACTACCGGTCGAGCGCGCCAGCGAAATCCCGCCTAGCGGGGGGCTGAGCCGGGGGCGCACCTTTCGCACCACTCAAATGAACGTATCAACCTTCTGCGGGTGTCGAACGCTCGCTGCAGGCGAGGGTGCGGATTTGAAGTCGTGTTATGAAAGGTGCCCTATCGTGGTAGCCGCATGGTGGGTACCGTGTGGACGATGGCGATGTGTTAAGCGGTGACGACTTGGTCGTCCGCGGATACTGCGAAATTCCAAGGCAAGAGTTCACCGATGCGGTTGATCGGATGGTCGGAAGGCAATCATGCGGACTTTGTGCGGTACTGCCGCCATCCGGATTTATCGAGGGCGCGTGCCGCGTGCTTAATGACCCGTAACTCTTCAGTAGCCGCGTTCAAGGCGCTCAATTCTTCGCGGTGCCGGTCGCAGTTAAACAATTGTTGCTGACGATGAAAGATCGCACTGTCCGCCTGTTGCACGAGCTGCGCCCGTTTGTCGCGGTCCGTTTCCTCGATAGCCTTTTCGAATATTTCCTTCCAGGATACGAATTTGAGTTCAGACACAGGAGCCTCGGACGAAACAATCGTGGTGGATATGATTATAACCGCTAAACTTGCTTTTCGAGATTTCTTTTCCACATTCCGCGGAACGGTAGGAAACAAAGTTGTGTTCGGCCCAGATTTGGACATCGCGCCGCACAGCTTCTCCAACTTTCGCTACTGCCCCTCTGCTGGCATTCTCTAAATGGAACGATGAGTTCGCTTATCCGCCGATCCCCATTCAGGCATGAGGGCCGACACTCAGAAGGAAGCTACCGGGCGGTGTGCTATGAGCCGGGTCAGCAATGGTCGCGATTTCAACACCAAACACTCGTAATGCATCCCGCAAGGCTTCAGCACTGGGAGGAAGACTGTCTCGTTCGCTTACGACGAACGCCAGTCCCGAATATTTCCTGTTCGAGGACTCGGACGGCGCTCCATCACTCACTTTCCACCCAATCACCTTGAACACGGTGAGGAAATCTTGCGCGTAATCCCGTGCGTCGCTTGCAGCGGGGTGGTAGCTTACGTCGACCTGCTGGTTAGGGAACGCAACGAGCACCTGAATCAGAACCGCCTTCTGTTCTGTGGTTAGTTTTCGTGGAATTGGCTGCATCGTTCCGCCATCCAATGTTGCAATTAGCGCATCGCCCTCAGCGCAACAGATTCATTCTCTCGGGCCACGCTACTGGGCCATCTTTCCAAGCGTTGCGGAACATGTCGGGCAGACCAGCCGGTCCGACGTCCCGTCTTCCTCTGCAAAGACATCGACTCGCATGCGCAATATTTTTCTCCGAATCTCAAGGACAGGAGTCGCAGCGCTCGAACTAAGCTAAACGGAGACTGGCAAGCGATGCCCGAACTGCGCCACCACTCTTGTCAGGCACGATAATCAATTCAAGTACCATCACTCCGGAGAGTTCGACAGCGTAGTCTTCTATTTCCCGCGCCGAGTCGGGTGGGCTGAAGTTCCACTGTTGGCGTACGATTTCTTGAAAAGAATGTGCAGCGTCACGAGACCATCGCAGGACGAACTCTTGCGTGCGCGTATTCTCGCTATCCTCGAAAGCCAGCCAGATACGTCTGAGTTTTTGTGGCTCATCGAAAACCAGCCGGATTGTCTGAGGCCCTGGGTTCGCCGCACGCCAGCCCGGGCTTTCCGCCTCCAGCAGCGCTGATTCGATCGGATAACCGTTTTCTTCCGATGTAACCTCGACCAAAGCCGTACGATTCAGGTCTAGCCAGGCCCGATCGGAAGGTGGGTCACTCGGACGAGTTGGCGAAATCGGGCGCTTGCGCATCTGGATCCTTATCTTACTCCTAGCTCCGCCTCAGTCGCTGAGCGATTTGAAACAAGAATTTCGCCTACGACCTTCTGCGCGAGCCGCCCCGACCAGAAAGCCGCCAACGAACTCAATTCCAATCAGTGCAAGGTCTGCGCAAGGAGGATGTCATGACAGAACAGATTCGCCTGAACGAGCGAGTCATGGCAGAAGAGATTCGCGTGATCGAACACTACTCAGCGTTGATTCTCAACAAGGTCAGAGAAGGAGCCCGCGTTCTGGGGGGTACTGCGCAACGCAGGCGTAAATGTCTTCTCGCAGATGACACAGCGGGAGAATAGTGAGTAGCGAGGAAGGCCGCGGCGATCAAAAACAGCTCAGCGGCTCCGCGGGATGATCGAACCCCAGTACCGCCCCCCCCAGAGGCCAGCACGGCTTGCGGTTGACTCGACCGGACAGGAGGGTTAGGCTTTCGGGAAAAGGGAGAGTTCAAAACGGAGATTCCGAGAAAATGAGAACGAGCACATTGGTTCGCACCGGGCCGACCCTCATTATTTGCCTCGCCGCCTTATGTTTCTTCTCAATTCCGGTAGCAGCCCGAAAGCGATTTCAGTTGTTGCATAAGCATGTTCGCCCGGCCGTTGCCAACGGCCAAGCAGCACGTGTCGGCCCGATGGCCCCCAGTCAACGCATGAGGCTTGCGATCATTTTGCCGCTCCGCAATCAAGGCGAACTTACGAACTTATTGAGACGGCTTTATGACCCATCTAGCCCTGATTACCGGCATTTTCTTTCTGTGGCTCAGTTCACAGAACAATTTGGCCCCACCAAGCGGGATTACCAGGCTGTCGTGAAGTTTGCCAGATCTAACGGCTTCAGCGTGAGCAATGCACCTGCGAATCGCCTGCTGGTACGTATTAATGGCACAGTGGCACAGATCAACAAGACATTCCATGTGGCGATGACGACCTATCGCCACCCAACAGAGAACCGTAATTTCTATTCCTCGGACCGTGAGCCGTCGCTCGACCTGAGCGTCCCGGTGACGCATATTGCGGGGCTGAACAATTTCTCCTTACCACGTCCGAAGTTCAAAAGGGCCCCAGCGAACTTCCGCCGCAACAGCACTGGCTCGGGGCCGAGTGGCGCGTATCTTGGTGGCGACATGCGTGCAGCCTACTACGGCGGCACCGCTCTCACAGGCAACGGCCAAACGGTCGGGCTGTTGGAGTTCGACGGCTACGACATGAGCGATGTCACCGCGAGCTTTGCCGGGCAGAGCAATAGCGTTCCCATTCAGAACGAGCTGCTCGACGGGGCCAGTGCCGGCTCAGACGGCGATGATGGAGAACAAGTTCTGGATATCGTGCAGGCGGCGTCCATGGCTCCGGGGTTAAGCCAAATTCGCGTATATATCGCTCCCGGCACTTCGCAAATCGGTGTCGGCGACGTCGACATATTCAATGATATGGCCACCGAAAATATCGCCAAGCAACTGAGCTGCTCCTGGGGATGGAATCCGGATGACACTGCGCAGCTTGATCCCATATTCCAGGAATTTGCGGCGCAAGGCCAAACTCTTTTCGTGGCATCTGGCGACGCGGGGGCGTACACGGGGTCGAACTCTACTGACAATAGCTATCCGGCGGAATCCGTTTACGTAGTGGCAGTCGGTGGAACGGATTTGGCCACCAATGCCGCGGGCGGTCATTGGCAATCAGAAACGGCTTGGCTCGATAGTGGCGGCGGCCCCGCCGACGATGGCTTCGCGATTCCGAGTTGGCAGGTCGGCGTCGCCAATTCCTCCAACCAAGCTTCCGCGACCATACGCAATGTTCCGGACGTGGCTGCGGAAGCAAATACAGACAATTATCTCTGCGACCAAGGATCCTGTACAGGAGACTTTGGCGGAACCAGCTTTGCCGCGCCGCGCTGGGCCGGTTTCCTCGCGCTCGTCAATCAACAAGCGGCGGCCGGCGGGAAGTCAACTGTGGGGTTCATTAATCCGGCCGTGTACTCGATCGGTAAAGGCGCCAGCTACGGCAATGCCTTCCACGACATCATCAGCGGCAGCAATAACAAGTATCCGGCAGGGCCGGGCTACGACTTGGTCACTGGCTGGGGTAGTCCGAATGGCACCGGCTTGATCAACGCTCTCGCGCCATAGCGGTCGGCGGCATGAAACACAATCACACCATTAAGGTAGAAGCACGAATCCAGATTGAAAAGAAATATGGGACCGGGCCCGCGAATGCTTTCCTGCTGTCTGTTCCGTTGGTTCTGGTGTTCGCAGGATTCTTTCCTGGCACCACTGCAGCCGGTCAGCAGGCAAGCACACCAGAGAACCGCCAGGTCACGGCGACGGCGGGTCAGGAAACGGGCGCTAAAGGTATTCTGGCTACCATAACCCAATCGCGCTCTACGAACACGCTTGGCTATAGAATTGTTATATACAATGATGGCAGCGCCACAGCAGAAATCGCTGGCGCCGGCTCTGGCCTTCGTACCGAGTCCTCGCGATCGCAAGAGTTTCCTCCTGGAGCGATCGATACAAAGACCCTGCGGCGCCTGCTCACCGAAATTGGAGATGTCAGCAAAATCCCGACTGGCGGCTGCGCGAAATCAGTCTCCTTCGGAACGCACACTCAGATCACGTATGCGAGCAAGACCAGTGGAGATCTGCAATGCGTCCGACCACAAGCAACAGACGGTGCTCAGGTGGCGCAGCAAGCCTCTGAAGAGTTAGGCAGATTCATGAAGACAACATTGGGCCAATTAAAGATTAACGACAGGCGCATCGGCTCGAACCAGTAGAACCGACGAACCCAATCAGACTCCCACCGCCAAGCTTGATAGGCCCTCTGCTACGGGTAGCCCAGCTATAAGCCCAGTAAAGCGGCAAGTGCAGACTTTGGCCCTGCGCGTGTTCAACTTTTCCGCGATAGGTTCATCCAAAATGGACTCGAAATTCCTCCTGTCACGCTTTTCGCCGTGATCGTGCGAACATTATTGCACTGAAAACCATTTGTCCGGGAACGCTTCCCAGAAACTTGGCTTATCACTCCTGTCGAATCAATAAACGAATCTTGCCAGTTTCTGGCACTAGCGACGCGTTTATGACGCAGTCAGGGCGTATATCGGGAGTTGATGGGCTTCGGGCAACCAGTCTTGACTTCAGCGTCAGGTTCTAGCCGAATATCCAGAGTTTTTTTCTCTCCCGGTCCAAGTCGTACAGGCGTTGCCGCTGCGTGGTCGATTCTTCCCGGATAATACCAAGTCTTGTAGCCATCGAGCGAAATGTTCACCAGAATATCTGTGTCAGGGGGAATAAGGAGTTTGTATTGCGGCTTCACCGACCCGCTGACGCGCAAGAAATTGTTCGGTTCGGAAGCTCGTCTGAATTCAACACACGGACTCAAAGGAGTGTTCGACACTACTTCAGCCACTGTACCGACCAAGACTCCCGCTTTCGGCCCCAGGCGAATTATGATGGTCTCGGCAGGATGGCCAGAGGTCAGGGTTATAGTCTTGAACTTGCCCTCGCTGTAGAACTGCTGACTCATGTCGGGATAATCCTCGTCTTCCTTCTTCGCAACGACAGCAAATTTCCCAAACCACGAAATCGGGATGTCGATTCTGAAATACCCGGTCTCGTCAGTTTCGGCTTGAGGAATAATCGCAGCTATCGGTCGCCCTAGTGGGGAGGCGTAGACGATGGCACTTTTGGTGGGTCTTCCGTCTTCGTACACAACGGTTCCGTCAATCAAACCCATCTCGACATTTGTCTGAACTACTGGTTTCTCACTTTGCCGTCCCGCGCTCAGGCCGAGCACGAGTGTCACTGTCGCCGAGATTGCTGATTTACTCCAAATCATAGGCATCATTCTGTCATAGATTCGACCGACTCGATGATTGTGCGCTCCCTCTCCGATTTACAGGAGAGGTGTGCCCTTGCCACGCTTTGATCCACTGAGACGCCTTGTTTACAATGCCAATATGTTCGCCCATCACGAACGGCTGCTGTCTGAACTCAGGCGAATAGTCTCAGATGACAAGGACCGGACGGCGTCGCTCCAACAAGTAGCCGACACTGTCAAGAATGCGGGCAACTATCGTTGGGTCGGCCTCTATGATGTGGACCACGCGAATGGAAGAGTGTCGAACATTGTCTGGAGCGGACAGGGCGCACTTGAGTACCCGACGTTTGCCCTTACCAAGGGCCTGACGAGCGCGGCAGTGGCAGAACGGAAAACAATCAATGTCGGAGATGTTACCGCCGATCCTCGCTATCTCACGGCCTTTGGAACGACACGGTCCGAGATAATCGTGCCGATCTTCGACGGGTCCGCCGAGAGCGTGGTTGGCACGATTGATGTTGAAAGTGATAATCAGAATGCGTTCAGTCGTGACGTGCAGGACTTTCTCGAAGCCTGTTCAGATGAAATTCGATCCCTCTGGCGTCCCTCAGCGGCCAAGTCCTGATTCACGCTCTACTCGGACATCTCCGATAACGCGTGCGGGTTCCGAGGATCGGCGCAACACTTGCGCGGAAAGGTCGGTTCTCTTCGAAAGCATCCACATGATCTCATCCGGGTAGAGGAGAACTCGGCGCGCTGGGTTGTCCTTGGCTGTATCGGCCCGTTTCCAGCTTCGTGCCCGTTTGGGTCGACCGTGGCTGCAGCTACTTATCCGGCAGAGCTCGACTTGGAGGGGAGGTGTCAGCCTCCCCCAGTCGCGTTTGGGATCGCAACAACTTGCGCCGACGATTCTGAACCAACCCCACGAAGTTATTCGGAGTGGAGCGTCGTGATTGGATCGAGGCGCATGGCACGCAGCGCCGGGATACAGCTGGCGGCGAGCGCGACGAGGGTAAGCACAACGGTGACGCCCACGAAGGTGGAGAGATCGGATGGCGACACACCGTCGAGCAGCGCGGCCATGAGGTGAGAAACGAAGCGCCGGAAAAATTATTCTGAGTGGAGCGCTTGTATGACGTCGATGCGCGCGGCGCGTGCCGCCGGCAGCAGCGACGCAACGACCGCAGCGCCGAGCAGCACAAACGCAGAAACGATCACGGGCAATGCGCCCGGCATTTTTAGATCGCCGAAGTAACTGCCTGCCACGCGCGCCGCAACGAGCCCGAATGCGGCGCCCGCCAGAACGCCAACGCCAGCCATCACAGCGCCTTCCGTGACAACACCTCTGAGTATATTTTCCGGTTGTGACCCAAGCGCCAAGCGGATGCCGAATTCGCGTGTCCGCGCACTGACAGAGAACGCCAGCACACCTGCAACGCCAACAACCGCAATTAGTAAGGCGACCGCTGCGAACACGCCAAAGACCAGGGAGTTCAAGCGGTCTGGCGCAAGCACTTTTGCACGGATGTCCTCCAGAGTCGCGGCGTGTTCAACGGGCTCATCGGCGGCCATCTGCCGGATAATTTTCGTTACCGGCGCTACCAGCGCATAAGGATTTCCGGTGGTGTGAATGAAGAGGTGGCCGCCGAACATTCCGCCGTCGGCATAGGAGCCGTAAATGGTGGAGGTGGGCACCGGAACGATATGTTCGTCGTCCACATCGGCGACGACACCAACGATGCGTTGCGGCGAGATAAGTCGCGCCTTTTCTGCCGCAGTGCCAGGAGCATACTCGAGCACTGGATCGGTCCAGTAGACATGGCGATTGATCGGATCCTGGCCAGGAAACATCTGCTGGGCGAGAGTGGCGCTGATGATCGCGACGGGCTCTCGAGTCTGGTCATCGAGCGCGTTGAAATCGCGGCCGGCAATAATGGGAACCCCGAGCGCGGTGAAAAACCCGGGAGAGATGGTACGCCAAAGCGCGCGAGGATCGTCTTTGCCATGAACATGACCATCACCCGAGAATTGGAAGCCTACACCGAAGTTCTCCGCATCACGCCACGGAGCGATCATACCGACAGCCGTCTGGGTGACGCCAGGTAGCGCATCGATTTGACGTATCGATTCCTTGTAAAAATCGAGGACTTGCTGAGGCGTTCTTCCGTTGGACGGCGCCGGAACGTCAACGACCAGGACGCGACGCGTATCGAAACCGGTCTGAACCGTTTGCATCGCGATCAGCGTAGTGATCAACATGCACGCGCCCGCGAGCAGCACGAAAGACGCGGCTATTTGCGTGACTGCGAAGGCCCGTTGGCGGCGGCTCGTGCTGCTGGTGATGCGGACGCTCCCGCTCGCGAGGTTCATGCCATTCGACGCCTTAGCCGAGGGCAGGCGCGGCACAAACGCCAAAATCACTGCGGCGACGACTGCCAGCGCTACTCCCACCCAGAGCAGGCTGGAATCAACCGTCAAATCCAGCGCGCGGACCGAGAAGCGCGAGGCGTATCCAGCCAGGATTGTGACCAATGGCTGCGCGATCACTACGCCGATCGCTGCGCCCGCGCCGCAGAGCAGCAGGCTTTCAGCTAACAACATGCGGCGCAGCGCCCAGGTGCTCGCGCCCAGCGCGGCACGGACGGCCAACTCGCCCTCGCGGCGAACCGTCCGCGCCAGAATCAGGTTGGCAACGTTCGAGCAAGCGATGATGAAGACCAGGCCCGAGGCAGCGAGAAGCACGAGGAGAACGGTCCGCGCGCCGGAAGTGATCTCGTCGCGGAGCATCCTGGCATCAATGCGGTAGCCACCGTTATCGGGATACGCATCGGGGTGATCCTTCTCCATGGAGGCGTAGACGGTGCGCAACTCGGTGCGAGCCTGGTCGAGGGTGGCACCGGGAGCGAGCTTGCCGAAAAGTTCAGTCATGCGATGGACGCGGCCCGTGACCATCGTCGCGGAAAGATGATGCGGGCTGATGACCAGGTTGCCGATAATTTCTGTATCCGCGGGATACGGCGCAGAGGGTTCGAGGATGCCGATAACCGTCGCAGAACGATCGCCGAGGCTGCTGAGCCGAACGGTCTTGCCGATCACACTGGGATCTTTTTTGTAAGCGGTGGACCAGAAGCGATACGTGAGCACGATGACGCCGGCCGCATCGGGACCGTCGTCCTGAGGTCCAACCAGGCGCCCGAGAACAGGGCGCAGACCCATCACTTCGAAGTAGCTGCCGCTGACGACGCCGCCTCGAACTCCGCGAGGTTCGCCGAGTCCGACCATCGTAAAGTCCATCTGCGAGAAATCGCCGAACTCGCTCAGGGAGTGGACGCTACCCTCGATGTCCTTGATTTCGGGCACGGAAAACGTGGTGTTGTCCTGCCCGCCGCCGGGGGCGCTCTGGCGGATGTACACGAGCCGGTTCTCGTCACGGTTGACGAGCGGCTTCAGCAAGACTCCGCGCACCAGCGTGAAGATGGCCGCATTGGCCCCGATGCCGAGCGCCAGCGTGAGGATCACAATGGCCGCAAGCCCCTTGCTGCGCATCAGCGAGTGGAACGCAACTCTAAGATCGCGGAAAAATGACATGTTTGTTCTCCTCGCGGCTTCATCTGCACTACGGGTGCCAACAGGTAGCCTCACATTGTAAATCACTTACCATGGGCCGCATCGTTAGGGGATGCTCGTTTTCGCCTGTCACTGTCCAAATTCGGACACCGGCTCAGAAGTTGGCCAGCGGACGTAGAGTGGCGTAATCGTCCATAGGAAGCGGAACGATGGAGTTATGAATTCAGCCGCCAAAATATGGGCGCTATTACTGGCGGCTTGAGACTTTGTTTTATATCATGCGGTTGTGTGTTCCATTGCGAATGAGTGTTTCGGCTTCCGTGACCCGTCTGAAAGCGTGAGCGAAGACGCAATTGCAACGGGATGCTTGCGTTCGTGATGAGCACAAACACGACTATGCCGAAGAAAGTCCGCTGGGGAATTTTGGGCACGGCTAAGATTGCCGTCAAGAAGGTGATCCCGGCGATGCAAAAAGGCGATTGGAGTGAAGTGATCGCTATTGCTTCCAGAGATCAGCGCCGAGCCGATGAAATCGCGCACGAACTCGGCATTGCAAAGGCCTACGGAAGCTATGAAGAGTTGCTGGCCGACCCGCAGGTGGAAGCAATCTACAATCCGCTGCCGAACCATTTGCACGTTCCTTGGTCAGTTAAGGCGGCGGAAGCCGGAAAGCACGTGTTGTGCGAAAAGCCGCTGGCGATGACGAAGGCAGAAGCTCTCACCCTTTTAGCCCGACAGAAGCAGACGGGCGTCAAGATTGGCGAAGCGTTCATGGTGCGTACGCATCCGCAATGGTTGCGTGCACGAGAGCTGATATCGTCGGGCCGGATTGGGCAAATGCGCTCCGTCGTCGGCTTCTTCAGCTACTTCAATCGCGATCCCGTTAACATTCGCAACATACCTGCATACGGGGGCGGGGCTCTGATGGACATAGGATGCTATCCAATCACGGCGTCGCGTTTCGCGTTTGCCGAGGAGCCGTCGCGCGTTCTCGGGCTCGTTGCGAGAGATCCAGATATGCAGGTGGACCGGCTGGTCTCTGCCATCCTCGATTTTCCGTCCGGGCACGCCACTTTTACGTGCAGCACTCAGCTTGTTCCCTATCAGCGGGTTCATTTCCTGGGGACACTGGGCCGCATTGAAATCGAGATACCATTCAATGCTCCTAACGACCGGCCATGTCGAATTTTCATCGCGGAAGGCCGCGACGCCGTCGGCAACGAGGTCGTAACCGAGACTTTTGGCATTTGTGACCAATACACGATTCAAGGCGACGCCTTTTCGCGCGCCATACGCGAGGATCGCGAAGTGCCGGTTTCGGTGTCCGACGGAATCAACAACATGGCCGTGATTGAGGCGATTTTCCGCTCCGCGGAATCCGGACGGTGGGAAACGCCATAAACCAGTCGGGTAAACGACATGCCCGGTTAGAGCTACGTTAATCAGGCCGTGCAATTCGTTTGGCTGGCTGTCCTTTAGCGTTGCCGTCTCGCGCGTCGCACGGTTCTGCTGCGTTGGAGACAAAGAAGTGTTTCGGTTGACACCGATTTGGACGCGAGAGTAGAGTTTTGCCGGGTGCCTGGCGAATCCCTCCGGTTCGCGGTTAGGCGAAAGACGCGATCCCATTCTGCCGGCGCGCGATGGCCCCAGCGATGCGGCAAACCCGCAATGCTGCCGACTTTCCGTTCAGGAACAACGTTCGTAATCCCGCTTTCGGCAACCCCCAGTTGCAACGCCAGCCGCGTCTGAAGAACTCAGGGAACGCGAGGATTGCGATGAAGGGCCGCCGCGAATTTCTGAAGGACACAGCAACGGGCGCGCTAATCTTGGGCTCGCAGACCGCGTTGGGACTGGTCGGCATGCTAGACCTGCACGCCGGGACAGACAAGCCGGAGGAGGATCGATCGGATATGGAACAGAACCTTCCGGGACAGACGCCTACGACCACGCTAAAGATGGCGCAAACGCCGTCACTGAATATCGGATATGAGCAGACCGGCCCCGATTCCGGCGAAGCCATCGTCCTGCTGCATGGCTGGCCGTACGATCCGCGCTGTTACAATGATATCCGCGGACCTCTGGCCGCGCCTGGCCATCGCGTCATTGTGCCGTATCTTCGCTGCTTTGGACCGACCGTCTTCCGTTCGGCGGATATTTTCCGGTCGGGCCAGCAGTCGGCCCTGGGCAAAGACGTCATCGATCTGCTGGATGCGCTCCGGATCGAGAAGGCAACGCTGGTCGGTTATGACTGGGGCGGTCGCGCAGCATGTGTTGCCGCGGCACTCTGGCCTGAGCGCGTCCACGGCCTGGCATCTGCGACCGGATACACGATCCAGAACCTTGAAAAGAATGCGAAGGAGCCCGGCAGCATCGAGGTGATCCGGCAGAGCTGGTACCGCTGGTTCCTGAATATGCGGCTGGGAGAGATCGAACTTGAGAGAGACCCGGAAGCATTGACGCGTGAATGCTGGAAGGCGTGGTCGCCAAAGTGGCAATTCACCGAGGCGGAGTTCGCCGCCACCGCGAAGTCTTTTCACAACCCCGATTGGATCGCAACAACCTTGAACTGCTACAGAAACTGGTATGGCAACGCTCCGGTTGATCCGGCACTGCAGAAATACGAAGACCAGCTTGCCAGAAAACCTAAAATCTCTGTTCCGACGATGATTCTGCATGGGGACAGTGACCCGCTGTACCCGATCTCAGTTTCAGAAGGGCAAGAATCGTTGTTTACCAATTTCTACGAGCGTCGAATCCTTGCGGGAGTGGGACACTGCCCGCCCAAGGAAGGACCACTTCCCTTCGCGAAAGGAATCGAAGATCTGATGGCGGCTTCCAAGAAGGTTTAGGCGAGGGAGTGGTTCTTCAGCAGCAGCACTTCCTCGCATATGGCGCGAGACGGCCATGGAACGGACCAAATAAGTACGAGCGGACGCCGTTGAGTGTAGGCCGTTTGCCGTCTTGGATGCGGAAATGAAATTTTAATCGACACATGGAGGTGAACCAATGTCTTCGAAGCCCCAGTTTCAACTCGCAGCCTCGCTCCCTATCGTTTCCGAAGCGCCCGGTCGGGGCATTTTACCGGGCGTCAGTCGCTATACCGCCGCTCTGCCCGTGCTCTATCAGCTCGACACTCAGCCAATTGAGCATGTCGGGCCGCTCATCCAGCGCCAGATTCTTCACGGATCGCAATCTACCCTTATGAAGTGGATCGTGAAGGCCGGCGGAGTCTTCGCGCTGCGTCACCACAGCTCGGAGCAAATAACCTGGATCACCGAGGGGCGTTGCGACGTGTATTCGCAAGGCAAGAAATTCGAAATGCTGGCAGGGATGATTATCGTCATTCCGCCTAATGCGCCACATGAGTTTGTCTGCACGGAGGACACGATCGACATCGATTTCTTTGCTCCGCAACGCCAGGATTGGATTGACGCCGAGCCGAGGTGACATTGCGGCAACCGCCGGCCAACTGCAGAAGGGGCGTATACGAGTCACGACTCAATCGGTATGTCGAACACAAGTAAAGATGCGCAGAAATTCCCGGACGGATTCCACTTCCTTCCCGGATACCTGGACGAGACCGCACAGATCGCACTAACCGTGGACGTTGGCCGCCTGTTTGAAACAGCGCCTCTTTTTCAGCAGAGGATGCCACGCACGGGCGCGCCGCTGAGCGTGCGCATGTCGAACGCCGGTGAGTACGGGTGGGTGACCGATCGCGAAAAGGGATACCGATATCAGAGGACCCATCCCCTCACAGGCCAGGCCTGGCCTGCCATTCCCGAGCGATTACTTAAGCTCTGGAGCGACCTCACCGGCGAGAGGCAGCCTCCCAATCTCTGCCTCATCAACTTCTATAGTGACGATGCAAGATTGGGACTCCATCAGGATCGCGGTGATTCCAGCTTGGATGCGCCCGTGGTATCAATTTCGCTCGGAGACGATGCAACCTTCCTGCTCGGTGGGCTCTCGCGGAAGGATGCGACCCGCCGACTCTCGCTTCATGGCGGCGACGTTGTTTGGTTCGGCGGAGCATCGCGGCTGATTTTCCACGGAGTTCAGGGTATCAAGTCCGGCACTTCCCGATTGCTCGACCGAATTGGACTGCCGAACGGACGAATCAATTTGACGCTACGGCGAATAGAGCCCAGTCGTTTGAGCGACGCTTAATACATCCAGAATTACGTAACGAACCAGTAAATTATTAGCAGAGCATCCGGTTTGGACCTAGTTTCGCGTGCCGTACGCTGCCTCGGCCTTAAGCACACGGACGAGGCGCCAGCGCCGCCAGCGGACGCCTCAGCGAGATTACCGCCGCCTTACCGTCCACCGGAGAATCGCGAGGACTCCAGTGCTGGCCATCAACGGCTGGGACACGTCACCAGGCAAGGCAGCTCTCTGCTGCGATTCCTGCTAGTAGAAGCAGCGCAAGCCGCGGCGCGATGTGATTCGGACTGGAGGCGACGGTGCACGCATCTGGCGCTGCGCCAGTGGAACATCGCCAAGATGGCCACGACCCGAAGACTCGCGGTTCGGATGCACTGGATGTGGCGGAACAGTTGGAAATATGCAGAGTGGGACAGGTTCGGTTCGCACGCGAGACAGCTCGGTACCGTAGAGGGCGTGAAGTAGAACGCTGTCCACTTGCATGGGCATTACAGGCGAGCCGCGGTCATCAGCGCTGAGAAGGCAAACAACGAACGAAAACAAAACAGAAGAACTCTTTTAAGTGAAAAGAAGAAAGACTGCTCAAAAAATGTTTGACAGGCTCGACGTTGTTAGAGATGTACGGTAAGCGTTAATCAGAGGTTTGCCTAATGGCTGTTCGCGCCCACCTTTGGTTCCTCACTTCGCAAGGACCATTAAGCTGAATCCCCCAAGTAGATTGACTGCGATATCCCGATGAATGGCGAAAAACAATCTGCGAGGCAGCCGCAGGAGTCTGCCTCGCCAATGAGCGGGAATATCGATCATGCGCGGCGTGTAGCACCAATCGACGATCTCGTATCCGAGATCTTCCAGGGCAAACATCGCCGTACGTTTGGAAAAATAATGAAGATGCGGGTGCTGTTGACGGTTACGAATCATGGCTGTCTCGCGAAGAAGGTGCTGCACCGAAATGTCCAGGGGAATATGAATCAGTTTGTAGGCGCCTTGCGACTTGAGTCTCCGCAAAAAGCCGCGATAGTCGTCAACGTGAGCCAGTACGTCAATCGCCATCACCAGATCGAACGAATTCCTGCCCCATGGCTGATCGTCGAGCAGCGCGAAATGCAATCTTTCATTCGCTCGAGTTTGGCACAGGTCGATCGCCTGGGCCGCAACATCAGCCCCCCACAGCTCGCAAGTCGGATCCAGGCGTTGCTGCAGCAACCTGAGAATCTCGCCGGCGCCGCAACCGACCTCATAGATTGTTCGGGGAGCGATTTGATTGCGATTCAGAATCCGCAGAATCTGCTGCACCTTCCATTGCGAGTCGGCCACATGCCAGCCGGGATTCTGCCGCAGATAGGTTCCATCAAGGTAATCAGTTGGGCCTGGCATGAAGTCCCCATCCCCAATTGAAGCGTTTGCGGCACCACAGCAGCGGCAGCATAGCCAACGGCGATAGATCGTCGGGTGTGAGCCACACGCCCTCCTGAACGCCTCGCAAGGAGTGCATCCATGAGCTGAACGTCAACTTTCGATCGCGAAAGTGAAACCAGCTGGAGGCCAGGTCATTGGTCTCCACAATCCATTTACGCCCTTCCGTTACTTGCGCAACCGGGATACTCTGGCCCGTGAGATCCAGGTAGAGCGCCCGGGCAACGTCCAATCCGTTTTCAGCGGCAAATAAGCGAAAAGTTGAGCCAATCCGAGGATTCACGTCGAGCAGCTTATATTGGCCATCGCGGGCGTCGAAGCGATAGCCGATATCCAAAGGTCCGCGATAGCCCACTGCTTGCATCAACTGTTTCGTTTGCGTTTCCACTGTGTCATTTCTCGCGCAAATTCCGAGTGAGGTGCTGCCTCGATGCGGCGGGAACTGGCGAAGTTTTCTGCCCGTCGCGCCAAATAAACAACGCGACTGATCGTTGAAATAGCCGTTAAACATCCAGACGGCATCCTCGCCGCCAGGAATGTACTCCTGGACGATAATGCCGGGCACCCCGCTCGCCGCATTCAGATGGAAGATTTCCAACAATTCGTTTTCGTCGGCCACAATCGCCACCCGCAGCCGCTTTCCTTTTCTCACCAAAAATTCTTGGGACTCGCCCTTTACGACGACGGGGAAACTCGCGATCTCTGCGAACAGCCTTACCTCCTCTGGAGACCGCGGCCAGGCGGTCTTGGCCGTGGGAATCCGCAGCTTGCAGCAGAGATCGAAAGTTTGTCGCTTGCTGACAAGACAGCGCACCATCTCGGCGCGGAGAGTGGAAAAGAGGTAATCCTGTGCCAGAACCTGGGCGTTTTCAGCAACGAAGATTGCGGTGATATCGGAACTAGCGATCAACAGAGGCCGCCTTCCGATCTGTTTCGCGACTTCCCGTAAGAATGACAACGAATTCGCAGCCGGTGCGGAAGAAAAGTCCCAGCGGAAGACTCGTCTCAGGAAACGTGATCGCGCCGCCGGTTCCCTGAAATTCTGGTGGACTCCATACACGGGAATCCCGGCCCGTCCAAGACTGCGAATGATCCCGACGCCGCCATGCTGGGACGATACCAGAACAACCACCGGGACCGAATTGTTCTCAATGCAGATCCACCCTTGTTTATGCATTGACGGGTCTCGTCTGGACAAGGTGTCGGCTAAACCCAGAGCGGTTCTTTCCATAGAGACAAGTTCACGCCTAGGTTGCGTTCGCGCGCGTTTTCATACACTGCCCAGGCCAGTGCCACATCATTTACAGCCATACCCATGTGGCAAAAGTGGATTCGCTCGTCGCCTTCCCGGCCCGTTTTCGTCCCTAGAATTAATTCGCCGAGATTTGCTTGCACGTCTTCATCGCGCAACAAACCTCGGCGGTGCATGATGGCGGGAGTCATAATACCGCGCTGCTTCACCGTTTCCCAATCGTCGGCAACTATCTTTTTGCACTGCAGGATGACGTCAAAATCGAATTCATGGCCCGCCAGCTGTATGGTCAGCGCGCCAGGTTTGATGTGCTGCGCCCGAATCAGCGGCTCCTGGGAGGTCGTTACCGTCAGCGCCACATCTGCACCACGGAGAGCGTCCTCGATAGTCCGCACCGCATGGACAGGAGCTGCCCATTGGCGATGGCAGTCTTCGGCGACGGACTCTGCGGTAGAGATTTGCCGACTGAACAGAGCGATCTCCTCAATATCGCCTAGTTCCGTGCACAGCCCCAGGATCTGGGTCCGAGATTGCAATCCAGCGCCCACGATGCCAATCTTGCGCGTCTTTTTTGGGGCCAGATAGCGAACGCCCAGGCCTGTCACGGCACCGGTCCGCACGGCGCTGATCAGGCCTGCGTCCATCACAGCCAGAGGCACACCGGTTTTTGGACAGTTCAGTATAATCAGCCCACTGGCGCGGGGCGCACCGAGCTGCCGGTTGGCGGGGAAACTGGCAATCCATTTCATGCCAACAGCGGAACGCACTGGGGCTTCGATCGATGCCGCGAGACCGTTAAAGCGGCCGAGCGGTTCGCTTTCGGCGGTCTCTGCGCTTCGCAGCACAATCTTATGTGGTTCTCGAACGTCACCTTTGGCGGACCGGGCCTGCGCGCCTGCGACCACATGGATTGCTCGGCGCATATCGAGCACATCGGCGGCGAGCACGGCCTCCTGGTCCAGATAGAGAAACTCAACTGTCCCCAACGCACCTCCTCGCGACTGTTCGCTCGCTCGCGCGGCCATGAGTTTACCCTGGAAGCTCGCCAAACTGAGGGGGGTTGTTTGTAGAGATCGCTTCCCTCGGCACATCCATCCCGGTAAACTTCGCGTTATCCATAGCGGGCGCTCTTTTCTGAGCTCGCTCAATACCCACTGCAAAGCGAGCGAGCTTTCATATTGCGTCGCGTTGCCCGGGATGGAATAAGGAGGTGCTCGATGGAGATTGATCAGGAAAAACTGGAACATACGGTTCTGGCACTGCTCTATCTGACTTCCTTCAAGGACAGATTCGGCATGAGGGCGTGGAAGGGGCACGATTGGGAAGTAATGAATCTGTTGCACGAGAAAGGCTACATCTCGAATCCGGCTACCAAAGCCAAGTCTGTCGCATTCACCGAAAACGGGGCTCGGCTGTCGAAAGAACTGTTCGAGAAGCTCTTTGCACTGAAGTGAAGTCCCCGTCTTCCCGACAGCCCATTGTTGAAAGACAATTCCTAGGAAGTCTTGCTTGGCGGAATGATCGGCAAACCCATTGCCCTCCATGCCTGAAATCCACCAATCATGTCCGTAGCGCGGCAGAGTCCAAGATCCTGCAGAGCTATTGCCGCGAGGCTTGAGGTATAGCCTTCTGAACAGAACACGATGACCTGGATGTCGTGATCGGTGGCGACCGGCAGCCGTGCGCTGGAAGCCGGGTCGAACCGCCACTCGAGCACGTTACGGTCAACAACCACCGCGTCCCCAATACTACCCTCAATTGCGCGCTGGCCTTCGGAACGAATATCGACGAGTGTGGCCTCTGTCTTGATCATCGCTTCATAGGCCTCATCCGGGGATAGCCGTCGCAGTCGGGCGCGTGCCGCTGAAAGCACCTGCTCAATGCTCAAGGTACCGGTCCGGTCTAAGGGTCTCCGCTCTTGCACTTGCCCCTCTTGATCGACCGTCGCACCCTGCCCGAATGCGCGCTCACGGGGAACCAGTTGACCGCCATCCAACTCGTATTCGTTCATGTCGCTAAGCGGAGGAGAATATGCGTGAATGCTGATTGCCGGCGCGAGCGAGACGTTGCGGACGTCATGCGTGTAATCGGGACCGAATGCGCGCGGCTTGCCCGGGTGCATTACGCGGGTGCGCTCACCGGCACGATGCTCCTCCAGAATCCCGGTCGCTACAACGAAAGCTCCCGAGGAGGCACCGTGGTCGTGGAAGCCGGTGGATTGCCCTGGCAGCCAACTGATCACCCATATGTCATAATCCGGTCCGAGATACAGGCGCTCATACCAGCGCTGTTCGACGCGCAGCCGCACTTTTTCCATCCATCCATCAGACAACGCGAACAGAGATACGATGTTGGCGAGATCCTCGGGTGTCCCGCGGACGGCTCCGGATAGGCTCGTCGCTGCTGCTAATGTGCTGTCGCCTTCTTTCACAAGTCGTTTATCTGTCGCGAGTCGCATGGAATCTCCACGGCTGGAATGTCGCAACGAAGCCCGGACGCGGATGCCGGCTTCTAGCTGGATCAAAACGGCAAAACGATGAGCATTTCAGATGAGCTTTTGGGGAAGGTGTTTCAGGAGCACTAAAAACGTCCGCAGCTCACCCGAGGAACGGCTGGTGGCTGCGACAACAATGAATCAGGAGAAGCGACATGCCGTCAGGTTAGCATGGCCTGAAGAATCCGGTCAACGCCAACGCCGCGCTCATCGTTGATTTCTTCGACACACTGAACTCGATGATGGTGGCCATTCACGGCGCTACAACGTTCCCGCTGAATGGCATCGCCAGCAAGCAAATTCCGAGACGAGTGGCCGGAGTGGCCGTTGCTCCGCGCATAGCATAAGTGGATAAACATTCCACTGTACGAACACATCGGTCTCGGAGGGTGACTGCGCCCGCCTCGCCCGACCAGGGCCAGAGCTCGCAGCGTGAATCAGGATTTGCGGACTCCGTCCGGGTGGCCGGTCAGTCAGCCGCAATCAACGGCAAGCTCCAAATGGAGCTGGCTGATTTTGTAAAGACCGTGCAGGGTGTAGAATGGCGCGAGCATCAAGCCGAAGAAACGGAAATCACACATGAGAACTTTATTCGTCGCGGTTTTTTTAGCGACATCATTCTGCGCTCCGTCGAGCGCGCAAGAGCTCAGCCCGGCCGATCAGTCCGCCGCCGACGCGGCCATCAAAGTGATCCGTCCCGAAGCGATCGCCGCGCACATGCGGTTCCTCTCCGACGGTATGTTGGAAGGCCGCGCTCCCGACTCTCCTGGTTATCAGATCGCCGCTCGCTACGTCGCCACAGAACTCGAGGGGTTGGGCCTGCGCCCAGGCGGCCTGAACGGCACGTGGTTCCAGCCAGTTCCGCTCCGCAAAGCCGTGCTCGACACTGCGAAGAGCTCGTTGGTACTGGTCGCCAGCGGCCGTGGGGCCAATAACAAAGAGCAACAGCTCATCGACGGTCAGGATTATGTCTTGACCGGCGACGTGACTCATGCGGAGAACAAACTCGAAGCTCCAATTGTCTTCGTGGGGTTCGGCGTGTCCGCGCCAGACGAGAATTATGATGACTACTCGGGAATCGATGTGCGTGGGAAAATCGTTCTTACGTTTTACGGCGCTCCGCCACGTTTCCCGTCCACCGTGCGCGCCTATTACTCTGATGACATCGTGAAGACGAAAAACGCCCTCGCGCACGGCGCGGTCGCGATGCTCAGCACCCTCCTCCCGGAGGATTGGAAGCGCTGGCCCTGGGACTGGGACGTTCCGCAGTTCCGAATGGGTAGCACCAATTGGCTCGACAAAACAGGGACGCCTGTCGATCCTTTTCCCGGGGGAGGCGTCGCGCAATTTAGCCAAACTGGAGCCGCACTGCTGTTCTCCAACGGGCCGAAGACCTTGGAAGATGCCATCGCGGCGGCGCGCTTGAGCCAAACCCAAGCCTTCCCGCTCACTTGGACAGCGCGAATCCACACTGTGAGTATCCAGACCACATATGAAAGCCCGAATATCATCGGCGAGGTTGTAGGATCCGATCCGGCGCTTCGCGACCAGTACGTCGTCTACACAGCGCACGTGGACCATCTTGGGATATGTCCGCCAATCGACCGCGACAACGTCTGCCATGGCACAGTTGACAATGCCTCCGGTGTTTCCACTCTTCTTGAGATCGCGCGAGCCTACGCCAGTCTCGAGCGGCCGCCTCGCCGTTCGATACTCTTCGTTTTCGTCACCGGAGAAGAAATGGGTCTGCTGGGCTCAGATTACTTCGCTCATACGCCGACAGTCCCGCTAAACAAGATCGTCGCCAACGTCAATATCGATGGCGCTCCGGGAATCCTCTTTTCCATGAAAGATGCTGTCGCGATGGGCGCTGAACACTCCAGCATCGATAAAGCAGCGGAATCAGCCGCCGGGGAGCTCGGCTACGCGCTCATTCCCGACCCCATGCCGGAAGAGACCGGCTTCATTCGCAGCGACCAGTATTCCTTCGTGCTTCAGGGCGTTCCAGCCGTGGTTATTTCGGATGGAATCACCAGCACGGACCCGAAAATCAACGGCCTTGCCCTCGAGAAAAAATGGATGATCACTCGCTATCACACACCTCTCGACAATATGGACCAGCCTCTCGACTACGATTCCGGCGCGAAGGCGGCGGGATTGAATTTTCTCGTGGGTTACCAACTCGCCCAACGGAATCAGCCGCCCGAGTGGAATAAGGGAGATTTTTTCGGCACGAAGTTTGCCCAGAAGCATTAGCCGCTAGCGTCGCGTAACCGGAGATGTTCTGCTAGTCAGCATAGAGGAAGTTCCTTAGTTCGCTGGCGCGGCCGCTACCACCATCCTAACCATGTGGGCCATCTCTGGCTTGTGCACTGCGCGCTTGGTCATCTTTTCATCCACCCGGTTGACGACAACTAGATCGAGTGAAGGCACCACCACGGCATATTGCCCCAGAGAGCCTTCCGCCCAGAAGCTTCCTTTGGGAAAAACTATTTCTTGCGGCGCTCCGCTGGCGGAATCGCCTGTCCACCACAGATACCCGTAGCCGCCGGACTCTGAATCGGAGTACGGGCGGGTGCTGGCCTTGACCCAATCCTCCGGAACGATTTGAGTGCCGTTCCATTTGCCCCCATGAAGGTAGAGAAGCGCGAAGCGCGCCAGGTCGCGAGCGCTCATCTCGATCGGATAGGCGGGGAAGCGCGTATCGGTTCCGGTGAAATAATGCCCGTCATGTGCCCGAAAATCTTGCATCTGAATGGGCTGAGCGATCTGGCGGTAGAAGGCGTCGAATATCTTCTTGCCCGTGCCCTGCTCGAAAATGTAACCCAGGGTGTTGAAATCCCAGTTGTTGTAATACCAGAAGGTGCCCGGTGCATGAGAGCCGCGTGGAGGCTTTTTTTCTTCCATACCAATGGTCTCGTAAACCGTGGGGTGATAAACGCCGGAGCGAGCCTCGAGCAGATCGCGTACAGTGGCCTGTTTTTCTTCCTCTGTTAAAGAGGGCTTCTTGTCGTCAATTCCAAGCTTCGCGAGTGTGTCGTCGAGGTTGATCTTGCCGTCGGCCACGGCGATACCAATCAGTGCATTTAACAAGCTCTTGCGACAGGAGTGCAGGTTGGACCGGTGCGTGATGTCTCCCCAACTGGCGACCACCACGCCGTGTTGCACGATCATCGCCGAGGTCGAGCCAATCTCCTCGAGGTAATCGCGTATTTTGGCCAGGTTCGCAGCTGACCACCCGGCTTGCTCCGGCGATGCCAAGCGTGTCCACTCCGCGCCTGGCGCAGCAGTCGATTGCGAGTTGGCAGCAACTGCCGAAGCGAGTAGCAATAACGCGATAAAGCCAGAACGCTTGCCCATGCATTTAAGTCTCATGCCAGAAACGCTCATTCATGATTCATCAAGAACGTGGTTTGAGCAATATCCGTGCTTCTGCCCGACCGCGATGGCCTATTTACGTTTTGCCATCCGCGGCGGACACCGGTTGGATGGCCGCAAGTGGCACCTCGACTGCGCCGACGCGATCAGTACTCACGTCGTGCACTCCTATTCGCAGAAAGCATTTACTCTTAACCGGCGCATCAATATTCTGCTGGAATTTCCACCCGCTCTGCCGCCTCGACTCATAGGCCGCCGCAGGCACCTTGACCCTCACCAGTTTTCCGATCGCGTTCATCAACTCGCCATCCGGGCTGTACAGTGAGACCTCAAACTCAAGATATCCCTGATGAATGCCGTCTTGTATGGTTTTAAACGCGACAGTCCTGAGGTTGACATCGTAGGAGACGGTGTAACGTCGGTAGGGTGGCTTCATCTTCTTTACATTCGGCTGATTGGTTGGCGGAAGGCTATTCTCCGATTTCGCAGCGGGCTCGATCTTTACGGTGAACAGAATCTGAGTCGGGTTGGGTCCACCGAGCAGCATGGCGGAGTGCATCACGCTCATGGACTGCGACTTTCCCTCGTGCGCGCGCGGGACACTCGGGTCATACGCGAAGTATCCTCGGCGGTAGGAGAGATCCACATCGGATCGTTCCAACTTCACGCGCACGCTGCGGTAACGGCCATCCCATTTGCGATCGGTGGGGGCGTAGGCTAGCGTGTAATAGTTGGAGCCGTTATTGATGGCCTGCTGTAACGCTTCCTTCAGGCCGTTGGTGTCGTAAAAGGCCTTGCCGCCAGTTCTCTCAGCCAGCGTGTTCATCGTGATTTTCTCGGCCGCGCGCTCTCCTAAGAACTTTCCGTCCGATATCTGCCACGCACTGGGGCCCAGCATTTGGGCCCCCGGAGGGAGGGCGACACCCGCACTCATGTCCGGATTGCTAAACAGGCCGCGTGCGTCAATGGGATACACCGCAACCCGAGACCGCGTCAGCAGGTTGGCGGTCTGCTTCGCGTCGTCCGCAAAGTTCGCCAGTGATCCAAAGCGATCCGCCCGGTCGCCGTCCGAGACAATACCGAGGTTAAACGAGCCGGCGAACCAGATGAGATTCTTGCGCCCGGGCAGGCCGGAGAGATATCGCGCCAGCTCGTCTATCGCCGCGAGCGTGTACCAGCCGCGCAGCTGGGGCATGACGGGGGCCTTGGCCATAAACATCTGCACAGCGGCCTTCACCAACGCCGGATCGGTGGTGACTCCCTGTAGCAGATACAAACGGTTGGACAAGCCGAAGATGGCGATGCGCGTGCCTTTGGGTACCTTCTTCACATACTCCAGCATCTGCTCGCGCACGTACATTTGGTCGGCCATCGGGGTGTTCAGTGCATCCATCAGCAGGACGTTCAGCGGCCCATTGTCGGGCGTATCGCTGACGTTGCTGAATACATTCCGCGCGAGAACCTGTTTGGCCGGCAGCGAAGCCGAGGGCGGAGCCTGATCGGCACGGTGCTCCTCGAAGCTCTGCAGCGTCATTTTCTCGTCTCTTTCGAATACGGTGAAATCGGAACGGTTTAGGCCATAGACGGGTTGGCCCTTTTTATCCGTCACCACAACATCAAGGACAACCAGGGGCGACTCCGATTTCAACACATCTTTCCCGTCGATTGCGTCCTGCGAGGGTTTGACCTGGCTTTCAAGTAAGCACACACCAGCAAGCACCGCACCGAACAAACAACTTGCGACGATGGTCAACTTTCGCAGCACCCCTGAAATCCTCGTGTAACTTTCCGGGCCGCCGGCTTACTGATCTCGCCCTGAACAGAGAGCAGGTTTCCTTTAAGCGGATTTCTACGATTAGGACGTCTAGTTGGCTTCGCTGGATACACCGAATTTGCCATTGAATAACGGCGAGGAAAACAATCCGAACGGAATCATGGCGTATCTGGGCCTTGCGCGGGCATACGCTCTCGCAGGACACGACGCAAAAGCCCGCGTCGCGTACCAAAATTTGTTCGCGAAGTGGAAGGATGCCGACGCCGACCTGCCCGCATTACTCCAAGCCAAACAGGAGTACGCCAAGCTCGAATGATGCCGGATAAAATGTTTACCTCCCCGTAGTGATTCGGCATGAGTGATCTCGGGACGCTGGTTCATTCAGCCAGCGCTTTTGGTCTTTTCTGCCAGCGGTTTTCATCACTTTGGCGCGATGAAGCCGGTCGGTTCAGAGACCCACAAGCAGCACGGTTGGAGGTCAGTTCGACGCGGCCATGAGGCGCTCCCGGTGCGTAAGCGTCAGGTCGCGCGCGCGGATCGCGGCTGCGCCGCCCGCGGCCTGGAGCTTTTCTAGCAGTTCGAGTGATTCGGCGAGTTTTTTCGGCGGCGCGGCCATCAGCGGCGTCCTCCGCTAGCTTATTGCGGTGTACGGTAATTAGCTTTTTATGTTGTACCATTGTGTCGAGGGAATTGTGACTGTAATCGTCCGCTACCACGAGAGTTGAGGCCTTGAACCCGGCTCGTCGCCAGGAACCCACCGAAGCAAGCGGATGAAAAACGCCGCCTCTGCCGTAGGAATCCTCGCCATTCATGGCGCGGAGGATGTCAATTCCCGGGTGCCATGACTAGGATTCCAGCAGAACCCGTAACTTGTGAGCATATCTGCGACTCGACGTGACCACCGTTCCTTCCGCCAGTATGATGTCGTATACCCCATCGAACATCGGACGAATTTCGCTAATGCGGGCAGTGTTCACGATGGCCGATTTCCGCACTCGGATGAAGTGGTGGGGCGCTAGCTTCTCTTCCAGGTGTGCCAGGGTTTCCCGCAACAGGTGACTGTCGCTGGCGGTGTGTATGCAGGCATAGTTTCCCGTGGCTTCGATCCACAGCACGTTGGAAACGGGGACAAAGAAAATCCGCTTCTTGTCCTTTACCACAAAGCGTTCCAACGGGCGGAGACTGCGGAGGGATTGGAGCAGTGGTTCCAGTCCTCGATTTGCTTTCCTGGACTGTTCGAGGACCTGGCGTGCGTGAGCTAAGGCCTTGGCAAATCGCTCCTTATCATACGGTTTCAAGAGATAGTCAACAGCGTGCACTTCGAATGCACGAATGGCGTGCGCAACGTGAGCCGTGACGAAGATATAAACGGGAGCGGGGCCGGTCGATGGCTCCACATTTTCGATGACTCCAAAACCATCCAGATCAGGCATCTGCACATCGAGAAAAACGATGTCGGGATGAAGTTCATTGATCTGCTCCACCGCGCTTATTCCGTTCGCCGCCTCGCCTACAACTTCAATGCCGCTGTGTTCGGCCAGATAGCGACGGATACCGCGCCGGGCGATCGGTTCGTCATCGACGATGAGGACTCGCGTCTTCATGCGAACTCCGCAGTGGAATGGTGA
>Ga0209333_1000203_pt1 | contig 33512 bp, 33 predicted proteins | sample BlaSpr_A8_OM2_O3_FD_187982 | JGI IMG/M metagenome (GOLD analysis project Ga0209333, IMG submission 187982) | Forest soil microbial communities from Thunder Bay, Ontario, Canada - Black Spruce, Ontario site 2_A8_OM2_O3 (SPAdes) (version 2) | ecosystem: Environmental > Terrestrial > Soil > Boreal... | reverse complement strand
GGTGGCCATCCGGACCCGCTTGGCGCGGTCCGGCACGGACATGCAGTGGCCCTCGTAGGCCTGGATCCCCTTCAGCTGCAGGCCCGGTGCGGTATGCGCCCGCTCGGCGAGGCGCAGTGCCTCCTCTGCCGACCGGGCGCCGCAGCGCTCCATGCCGACGTCGAGCTCGACCAGGACACCGATCTGAGTGCCCGCACCGGCTGCCGCGGCGGACAGCGCGTCGATGTTCCCGGGGTCGTCGACGGCCAGCGTGAGGTCGACGTGCGCGGCCAGCGCGGCGGCAGCGGCCACCTTGTCGGCCGGGACGACCTGGTTGGCGATCAGGACATCGGCCACTCCGGCCGCTGCCATCGCGGCGGCCTCCCACACCGTGGCCACGGTCACCCCGATCGCGCCGGCCGCTACCTGCATCAGCGCGATGTCCGGCGACTTCTGCACCTTCGTATGCGGGCGCGACCGCGCGGACTGGCCTTCGAGCGCGGTCATCAGCACGCCGACGTTGCGCTGCAGCGCCTCAACGTCGACGATCAGGGCAGGTGTGGGAAGTGCGTCGGCCGGCTCCCCGACGTGACGTCCGTACTGATCTGTCACCCGCTCCCCGGCCCGCAGCCAGGGCTCACGCCAGTCGCTCACCAGGCACTCACCGCCTCTTTCGCCAGGCTTGACGCATTTCTATCAGGGCCTGCACATATGTCAATAGCGTGAGCGTATGCTCACCTCGTCCCCCCGGGGCCGGTGCGACGCGGCCGGGCGCGGCTCACTGGCCCGCGTGCTGCTCACGCCCGGTCGTCAGGCGCTCGTTGGCGAAACCGACTCCGGGCATGCCGTCCCAGCCCAGGATCTGCAGAATCCGGCGCAGCCGGTCCGGCACCGCGTGCAGGGTCAGGTGCCGCGGCACGGAGTCCCCGGCGTCGGCCTCTGTCACGCAGACGATCGCGCGGAGACCGGCGAGATCGCAGAACTCCACCCCGGACAGGTCGATGTGGACGTCGCCGCGCGGGTCCAGGGCGGCGAGGCCCCGCACCAGGCGCCGGTAGCTGGACTCGTCGATCTCCCCGGCGATGACCAGCCCCGGCACGCCGTTCGCCGGGGTGATCCGCAGCGCGTCGTCAGCCATGGTGCGCCGGGCCGCCCGGGTATCCGTGCCCGCTGGGCGGCATACCCCGCACGGGGTGACCAAGCCTTTTCAAGCACCTGCCCGATCTCGACGACGGCCTACCGCCGAGCATATGCCCGGGCCCAGTCCCTGAGGGGTGCCCAGAGGAATGCTGCGGGCTCAGCCGCGCCAGCCGCCGGGATCCACGCCGCCCGGCACGGGCGCTGCCGCGTCGTAGGGGAGCCGGGTGTAGGTATGCGAGGCCAGGTCGAGCGCGACGATGCGGCCGTCCTCGCCGCGCACCGGGCGCAGCGTCTCCCCGGCAAAGTAGCCGTCGACACCGGTCCAGACCCCGTTGCCGGCCTGACGGAAGCGGTGCGCAAGGCTGCCGGAGCCGGCCACGCGGAACTCGAGCACGCTGGCCGCCCCGCCTGGCCCGGCCACGACGCTCACCAGGAACGCCATCGGCCCCCAGTACCATGTTCCGACCAGATCCAGTGCATCCCGGGCCACGCCGGCGGCGGCCCACTCGGGCCGCACCGGCGGGTCGTTTTCGGCCAGGATCCGCAGCAGGTCGGCCGCGAACGCCGGCCCGCTGGACGGGGTCGTCGAGTTCGACAGCTTGATGGCCGCGTCGCCGGTGGCGGCGTCGATCCGCAGTACACCGGTAAACCCGGGCATCGAGCCGGTGTGCCCGTAGCTGCGGCGGCCGCCCGAGTTCCAGAGCTGCAGCCCGAGCCCGTAGCCGAGGTCCCACGGCTGGTCTGGCTCGTCGGAGATCGTGACCGGTTGGCGCATCTCGGCCAGGGTGGCGGGGTCGAGCAGCGTGCCCTGTGCGGGGCCCGCGCCGGCCAGGAATCCGGCCCAGCGGGCCAGGTCGGTGACGGTCGTCCACAGCTGGCCGGCCGGCCCCATCGCCTCCGCGTCGTGCTCCGGCTCGGGCAGCAGCAGGTCGGCGTGCGGATGCACGGCGAAACCGGTGGCGTGCGGCGGCTGCGGCCGGACCGTGGTCCGGGTCATGCGCAGCGGCGCGAGCAACTCGTCCGCGATCACCTCATACCAGGGCCTGCCGCGCAGCCGGGCCACCAGCTCACCGAGCAGCGCGTACCCGACGTTGGAGTAGTGGTACTGCCAGCCCGGCGGCAGCCGCAGCGCGCCCGACCCCAGCGACTCGGCCGCCAGCGCCTCGAACGGCGACCCGGCCGTCCGCTCCCACCACGGCCCGGCGGTCTCCGCGCGCAGCCCGGAGGTGTGCGACAGCAGCTGGCCGACGGTCAGCCCGCCCGCGCCGCCCGCATCGGTCACGTGCCGTACTACCGGGTCGGACAGGCCGACCCGGCCCTCGTCACGAAGCCGCAGCACCGCCACGGCGATGAACGTCTTGGTGATCGACCCGGCCCGGTACTGCACGTCCGCGTCGGGCACCGGCCCCGACGCGCCGCCGATCCGGCCGCGCCCGGCCGACCAGACCAGCTCGCCACCGCGGACAAGGCCAGCGGCCACGGACGGCAGCCGGTGAGCCGCCTGCTCTTCTGCCAGCCGCGCGGCCAGCAGCCGTCGCATGCGCTCATCGGTCACGCCCGCCTACGCTAGGCCGTCCCCGGTTTCTGTGTAACCCCCGGGTGCGTCAGACTGGGCGATGGGGCCGGGGACCGTGCCCGGCCCGTCCAAACGGTGGGTGTACCGAGAGGATCGCAGTGCCCTACAAGATCCCCGAACGCGACGTCATCGCGATCGTCGACGCGCCGCCGACTCCGGTGGCGCTGCTGGCTCCGGGCGGGCGGTTCGTCGCGCTCATCCACTATGAGTCGCATCCGCCGATCGCCCTGCTGGAGCGCCGTTACCTGCCGCTTGCCGGAATCCGCGTGGACCCGGTGCTGGCCGGCCGCCAGCGGGTGCGCCGGCTGACCGGCCTTTCGGTGCTCCGGCTCGCCGACGGGATCGAGCGGCCCGTGGCGTTGCCGGACGGGGCGCAGGTGAGCGTCCCGGCGTGGTCGCCCGACGGCCGGTCGTTCGTGTTCACGGTGGACGAGGCCGACGGCATCGGCGTGTGGGTAGGCGACGCCGAGCCGGCGACGGCACGGCAGGTGCCCGGGCTGCGGGTCCGCGACGTGCTCGGCGGTGACCCGCTGACCATCGGTGCCGCCGTCAGGTGGACCCGGGACGGCGGCTCGCTGCTGGCGCTCGGTGCGCCAGGGGATCCCCCCGACCTGCCCGAGGCGCCGCTCGAGCCGCGCGTCGAGGAGACCGCGGGCAAGCGGTCGCAGATGGCGACCTACCAGGATCTGCTGCGCACTTTCGCCGACGCGGACGCGTTCCAGGCGCTGGCCACCACGGTTCCGCTCCGGGTCGAGCCCGGCACCGGGGCGGTGAAGGAGCTCGGGCCGCCAGGGCTCTACCAGCGGCTGTCCGACTCCCCGGACGGCGAGCACCTTCTGGTGCACCAGGTGCGGCGGCCCTTCTCGTTCCGAGTTCCCTACAACTACTTCACGCGCAGCGTCGAGGTCTGGTCGGCCGAGGGCGAAGTGGAGCGCGTGGTCGCCGAGCTCGGCGTCAGCGACGAGGTACCGCGGCAGGGGGTGGCGACCGGACCTCGGCAGGTGTCCTGGGCGGAACGGGCGCCGGCCACGCTGCTCTGGACCGAGGCGCTCGACGGCGGCGACCCGGTGGCTACGGCCGAGCACCGCGACCGCGTGATGCGGCTGGCCGCGCCGTTTGCCGGGGAGCCGGAGCGCGTGCTCGACGTGCAGCACCGCTGCCTTGGCTGGCTCGACCTGGACGAGCCGCATCAGGTACTGCTGACCGAGCACGACCGCGATCGCCGGTGGCTGACCACGTGGATGTGTGACCTGGCCGATCCGGAACGCCGGCGGATCCTGTTCGACCACTCCATGGACGACGCCTACGCCGACCCTGGCTCGCCGCTGATGACGACCAGGCCCGATGGCAGCCGGACCGTGCTGCAGGACGGTTCAACGATCTACCTGCGCGGCGACGGGTCGACGCCGGACGGGGACCGGCCGTTCCTCGACCGCCTCGACCTGGTGACGATGGAGCAGGAACGGCTGTACCGGAGCCCGGCGGACGGCCTGGATCACGTGATGGGCTTCCCCGCCGCGCCCGCCGCGCCCGCCGCAGCTGACGGCGAGCTGGGCGCGCCGCCGCCGCGACCCGAGATCCTGCTGTCGCACGAGAGCAACAGCGAGCCGCCGAACCTCTACGTCGCCGCGCTGGACGGCTCGGGCGTCCGGGCGCTGACCGCCTGGCCGGACCCGCACCCGCAGCTGACCGCGATGCACAAGCGGCTGATCGTGCACGAGCGCGGCGACGGGGTGCAGCTCTCCGGCATGCTGCACCTGCCGCCGGGTTACGACCCGGCCACCGGCGGCCGTCTGCCGCTGCTGATCTGGGCCTATCCGCTGGACTACGGCGACCCGGCCACGGCAGGCCAGGTCCGGGGCAGCAGCCAGCGATTCACCAGGCTGAACGCCCTGGAGCCGACGTGGTTCGTGCTGCGCGGCTACGCGGTGCTCTCGAACGCCACGATGCCGGTGATCGGCGATCCCGAGACAATGAACGACACCTTCATCGAGCAGGTCACGGAGTCCGCCCGGGCGCACGTCCAGGCCCTGGACGAGATGGGCATCGTGGACCGCTCCCGGGTGGTGGTCGGCGGGCACAGCTACGGCGGGTTCATGACCGCGAACCTGCTGGCGCACACTGACCTGTTCACCGCCGGGATCGCCCGCAGCGGCGCGTACAACCGGACCCTGACGCCGTTCGGCTTCCAGGCCGAGCGGCGCAGCTTCTGGGAGGCGCCCGCGGTCTACGACCAGCTGTCGCCGTTCCGCTACGCCGACCGGATCACCGCACCGCTGCTGCTCATCCACGGCGAGCAGGACAGCAACTCGGGCACGTTCCCGATCCAGTCTGAGCGGCTCTACCAGGCGATCCAGGGGAACGGCGGGACCGCGCGGCTGGTGCTGCTGCCGTACGAGAGCCACGGCTACCTGGCCCGCGAGTCGGTGCTGCACGTGCTCGCCGAGCAGTTCGAGTGGTTGGAGCGCTGGCTCGGCTGACCAGCAGGCGATACGGTTCGGGCAGGCCCGCAGGGGGCCCCCGGTCCGCGGGAAGGGCAGAGTCCGCCTGATCCGAGCAGCACACTTGTGGCCGGTGTTTCTCCTTTCGGCCCTGCGACGCGGACCGCGGGGGTGCGAAAGGACTCGCCGTGACCACCGTTGCCCTGCCCGACCGGGCCAGCCTCGTTCAGCTCCGCAAGCAGGCCAGGGATCTGCAGCGGGCGGTACGCTCCCGCGCCCCTGAGGCCATGGCCGAGGTCGCCGAGCGCCATCCAGCCGGACAGCCGGATGCCGCGGCCGCGTTCCCGCTCAGCGCCGCACAGCTCGTGGTCGCCCGCCGATACGGCTTTGCCAGCTGGGCGCGGCTCAAGCAGCACCTGGAAGTGGTCGAGCGCTACACCCGGTTCCCGCCGGGCGACACCGGGGAGGACACAAAGCCCCGTGACCCGGCGGACGCGTTCCTGCGGCTTTCCTGTCTCTGGTACGAGGACGACGAGGCCGAGCGGTGGGCGAAGGCCCGCAGGCTGCTGGCCGAGCACCCGGGCATCACCAAGGGCAACGTACACGCCGCCGCGGCCGCTGCGGACGTGGCGGCGCTGCGCGCGATCCTGGCCGCCGACCCGTCGGCCGCCCGCCGGGAAGACGGCCCTTACCGGGCGGAGCCGCTGTACTACCTCGCCTACGCCCGCCACGACCCGCAGATCGCCGAGGAAGCTGTGCTCGTCTCGGCGCGGCTGCTGCTTGAGGCCGGGGCGGACCCGAACGCCGGCTACCTCTGGCGTGGCCTGCCGACGCCCTTCACGGTGCTGACCGGCGTATTCGGCGAGGGCGAGCTAGGCCCGGTGCGGCAGCCGCGGCACCCCCACTCGCTCGCCCTGGCCCGGCTGCTGCTGGAGCACGGCGCCGACCCCAACGACGGCCAGGCGCTGTACAACCGGATGTTCGAGCCCGGCAACGACCACCTGGAGCTGCTGTTCGAGTTCGGCCTGGGCGCCGGCGACGGGGGGCCGTGGCGGGCCCGAATGGGACCGGCTGCCGACGCTCCCGGCGACATGCTCCGGGGCGAGCTGGCCTGGGCGATCACCCACGGCATGGCCGAGCGGGTACGGTTGCTCGCTGAAAACGGCGTCGACATGGCCGCGCCGTTCGAGGATGGGACCACGCCGGCCGCCGTCGCCGCCACCACCGGGCACGCCGACCTGATCGAGTTGCTCGTCGAGCACGGCGCGGTCGTCCCCGACCTGGCTCCGGCCGATGCGCTCGTAGCCGCCGTACTCGCCGCGGACCGGCAGGCGGTCGATCGGCTCCGGCGGGAGCACCCGGGGCTCGTCGATCAGGTGCGCGCGGCGCGCCCAGCGCTGGTGGTGTGGGCCGCGGCCTGCGGCCGGCCGGACGCGGTCGAGCTCCTCGCCGGGCTCGGCTTCGACGTCAACGCCAGGGGCCGCACCGACATGCCCAGCGACCAGCCGTGGCAGACCGCCCTGCACAAGGCGGCGGAGGACGGGAACCTTGAGCTGGCCCGGGCGCTACTGCGGCTCGGTGCCGACCCCGGTATCAAGGACGCCCGGTTCGGCGGGACCCCGCTCGGCTGGGCCCGCTACTTCGGCCAGGCGGCACTGATCGAGCTGCTGGAACCGCTCACCGCCGAGTAGGAGCCGGGTAACAAGAGTCACCCGGGGGCCCGGCGGTCCACAGGCCGGGCCACTCCGGGTGACGGGGCGCGGCAGTGCCGGATTTGCGGGAGCAGGACAGGTTCCGGCGGGCCCTCGGCCGCGCTTGTGTACTAAGGACACCGCAGCAAGGTGGACCCAGGCTGAGTTTCGTCTGCAGATCGTCTGGACGTCTGGACGCCGAGGCCTGCCGCGCGGCGGCCCGAGGATTGGGCAGCCCGGCCAGGCGCGTTACCGGGAGTTAACGTTGTCAACACCTTCGTGTTGCTGCACTATGAAGCCGTGACACAGACTCGCGTCAGCCGGGCCGGCTACCACCACGGTGACCTGCCCAAGGCGCTCGCCGACGCAGCGACCAACCTGGCCCGCAGCGGCGGTCCGGAGGCGGTCGTGCTCAGGGAGGCGGCCCGCCAGGTCGGCGTCTCTGCCGCCGCGGCTTACCGGCACTACGTGGGGCACGGCGAACTGCTCGCGGCGGTCAAGGACCGAGCGCTCGATGCGCTGGCCGACGCGATGCAGGATGGCCTGGACGGCGGGGAGCGGCTGGCCGATCCCGCCGCCGACGCGGTGCGCCGGTTCACGAACCTGGGCCGCGGCTACGTCGGCTTCGCGCTGGCCAATCCCGGCCTGTTCCACACCGCCTTCTGCCGCCCGCAGGCCGGGCGCACCGAGGGCGAGGTGACCGCGCGGATCGCGGCCTCCCGCCCGTACCAGATCCTGTCCGTGTCCCTGGACGAACTCGTCGCCGCCGGCCTGCTCAACCCCGCGCGCCGCGCCGTCGCCCCGATCGCGTTCTGGGCGGCCGTGCACGGCCTGGCTACCCTGCTCGTCGACGGGCCGCTGGCGGCGATGACCGAGCAGGAGCAGAACCTGGCCATCCAGCGCACCCTGGACATCCTCATCGAGGGCATCGGCTCGACGCCGAGTCCGGCGTAGTCTCGGGGATTCCGCCAACCGGGTCTGTCCATCCGGGCCGTTCGCGTTCGTCGTCATGGTGACCAGCCGCTGCAGCCCGGGACAGCCGGACCCTGGAACCTTGGAGGAATCATGAAATACCTGCTGCTGATCTGCGCTGACCAGGACCTCGAGCTGACCGCCGAGGAGCAGGCGGAGATCGGGCCGACGATGGATGCCTGGCTGAAGGACGTCGACGGCCGCGGCGTGCGCCTGTTCGGCAACCAGATCCGCCCGGTCAGCGACGCCACGACCGTGCGCATGCGCGGCGGCGACGTGCTGGTCGCCGACGGCCCGTTCGCCGAGACCAAGGAACAGATCGCGGGCTTCGACATCATCGAGTGCGACGACCTTGACGAGGCGATCGACGTGGCGTCCCGGCACCCGGTGGCCAGGTTCGGGTCCATCGAGGTGAGGCCGTTCTGGACGGAGTGACCCAAGACGTCAGCGACGCTGTCGCCACGGCGTTCCGGGAGGAGTGGGGCCGCGTCGTCGCGGCCCTGATCGGGACGACCGGTGACTGGGACCTGGCCGAGGAATGCGCGCAGGAGGCTTTCGCCAGCGCGCTGAAGACCTGGCCGCGCGACGGAGTGCCGCGCCGCCCCGGCGCCTGGCTGACCACGGTGGCGCGCAACCGCGCCCTGGACCGGCTGCGCCGCAGTGCGGCGGAGGCGGCGAAGCTGAGGGAGGTGGCCGCCTTGGCGCCAGCCGACGATCCCGGCCAGGACGACGACAGCGGAATCCGGGACGACCGGCTGCGCCTGATGTTCACCTGCTGCCATCCGGCGCTGCCGCTGGAAGCGAGGGTCGCGCTCACCCTGCGCACCCTGGCCGGCCTGACCACCGCGGAGATCGCGCGGGCGTTCCTGGTCCCCGAGCCGACGATGGCAAAGCGCCTGGTCCGGGCCAAGAACAAGATCCGCCACGCCGGGATCCCGTACCGGGTACCGCCCTCGCATTTGTTGCCGGAACGCGTCGTCGGGGTGCTTGCCGTGCTCTACCTGCTATTCAACGAGGGGTATGCGGCCAGCACCGGGGCCGACCTGGTGCGGCAGGGCCTGTGCGCGGAGGCGATCCGGCTGGCCCGGGCCCTGGCCGGCCTGATGCCGGACGAGCCAGAGGCGCTCGGCCTGCTGGCGCTCATGCTGCTGCACGACGCCCGCCGGGCCGCCCGCGTAGACGCCGCCGGGGACCTGGTGACGCTGGAGGACCAGGACCGCGCCCGGTGGGAGCGCGCCGAGATCGACGAGGGTGCCGGCGTCCTCGACGCTGCGCTGCGCCGCGGCCGGCCGGGGCCCTACCAGCTGCAGGCGGCGATCGCCGCATGTCACGCGACCGCCCCGGACGCCGCAGCCACCGACTGGGCCGAAATCGCGCTGCTGTACTGGCAGCTGGGGGAGCTCATGCCGTCGCCGGTGGTCGAGCTGAACCGGGCGGTCGCCGTCGCGATGTCCCAGGGCCCGGCGGCCGGGCTGGAACTGGTTGCGGCCATCGAGGACACCGGTGCGCTGGCCGGCTATTACCTGCTGCCCGCCACCCGGGCCGACCTGCTCCGGCGCCTGGGCCGCCGGGCCGAGGCCGCGGCCAGCTACCGCGCGGCCCGCGACCTGGCCGCCACCGATGCCGAACGCCGCTACCTGGACCGCCGCCTAGCCGAAACCACCAACCCCTCCTAGCGCCCGCCTCCCCGCCCAGCTCCCGCGCCAAGCCGCTTCGCCCCGCTCGCCCGGCCCCTCCCCCCGCTCCGCCCGGCCCCGCCGCCCGTCTAACGGCCCGCCGCCACCCACCCGGCGGCCGCCACCAACCCAACCCGCGCCGATTCGCGATTTCGGATGGCCTCGGCGATTCTCAGGCCATGTCCGAATTGCTGTCGGCTGCACATATCACTCGCTCGGTAAGCATATTCCGGGCATATCGGTCAGAAAATGACTGAAACCCGTGAAAGGTGGTGGGGGCCATCACGGAAAGTGGTCGGCAATCAATGAACGTGATCGGAATGGTCAGAGCGGCGGCATGGCGGTGACTGAAAGTGGTTGGCCAAGTCGGGGGAGTGAAGGGGAGCGGTCGAGGGGCGTGGTCTGCGGGCCCGCGGGACACAAGAGGCGGGCGCGGAGTCTAGGGGCGAGGACCGGAGGGCGCGCGGGCGCGGGGGTGAGCGCCATTGGGGCGCTGGCGCACCACCGATCTCGGCGAGCGTAAATATGTTGACAGCGTTAACTTGGCAGGGTCATAATGGACAAGTAAACAGTGTAAACATAGTTGAGGGTGGTTCACATGATCGACATGCAGATCCTGAACGACGCGCTGCTGGCCGTCGCGTTCGCGGCGGGGATCGCGATCCTGCTCGCCGTGGCGATCGTCGCGGCGGAGGCCTTTACCCGGCGGCACGAGCGTGCGGGCGTCCGCGAGATCGAGCAGCACCTCGCCGCGGTGGCGGAGCAGCGGGACTCGGCCTCTAGCCGGTGACGTTCCCGGGTGCCAGCCGTCTGCAGGGCTGGGCTCCGCATCCCGCCCGGTAACGGGCCGGGCGGGCGCTGCGGGTTCAGCGGCACCACGCTGAGCTTCAGCGTTGCCCGGTCGATCACCAGGACGTTGCGGTTGGGCAGGGGTGCCCAGCCAGGCTGCGGCCAGCCTGATGAGGCGACGACGATGCCCGTCTCGGTCTCGAGGTGGGCGAGCTCGAAGTACTGGTCCGTACCGCACTCCATTCCCCGGGCAGCCAGGGCGGCGTGCGGAATTCGTTCCGGCCAGTAATAACAAATCGCGTACAGCGCGTCAGGAGTAAGCAGCACCGCGTTCAGGCTGTTCGGCGAGAACAGCCGGTCGATGTGGGCGACCGTGGTCTCGATCGCGCTGATCATGTCCTCGCCCGCGTCGAGCCCGGACATCACGTGCAGGAAGTACCGCTCGCTGTCCGTGGTGCCGGTGAGCTGGCGCTCCCAGGCCGGCGGCAGCAGCTCGCCGAGCCGGTCCTGGGGGTGGATCGCGCCGTTGTGCGCCATCGCCATAGCGCCGCGGCGGAACGGGTGCGTGTTGCGCGGCTCGACCGGGAGGCCGGGCGTGGCCCAGCGCAGGTGCACCAGGCCCTGGTCGCCGAGCTTGCGGTGCACGAGCTCGGCGTAGGAGGCCGAATCCGACGCCCGCAGCGGCGACTTCTGGATGTGTACCTGGTCCGGCTGCTGCCGGTCATACCAGGCGACCCCCCAGCCGTCGCCGTGGAACTGCGACATCTGAGTGAACTCGTGCAGGCTTTGCTCTCCCATGAGCTCGGCGAGTGACGCGTCGGCTCTGGTGCAGTACCCGAGTAGTCGGCACATAGCCCGGCATGCTTCCCTAAAGGTACTTTCCCATTCCTCCAGCCACGTCGACCGATGCGCCGGTGATGTAGCTGGCGCGGTCGCTGGCGAGGAATGCCACGATGCCGGAAACCTCGTCCGCCCGCCCGAACCGGCCGAGTGGCACCTCTGCGGCCGCGAGCTGCCCGAAGAACTCCTCGGCCGGCGTGTCCGGCGCGCGCCGACGGTGGATGTTCTCCCACTGCGGTGTGGTGACGAAGCCGATGTTCACGCTGTTGACCAGGATGTCCTCTGGCCCGAGCTCCATCGCCAGCGCCTTGGCGAGGCCCAGGCAGGAGGCCCGGTTGACCGAGGTGGCGAAGAACGCCGGGTCGGGGTAGCGCCCGTACACCGCGTTGATGTTGATCACCCGGGCGGCCGGGCTCTGCCGCAGCAGCGGCAGCGCGGCCCGCGTGCAGCGGATTTGCGACATGACCTTGACCTCGAAGTCACCCTCGAGGTCGGCGTCGGACAGCGACTCGAACCGGCCGGGCCGCGCGGCGCCGGCGTTGTTGACCAGGATGTCGATCCCGCCGAGGACAGACGCCGCCTGGTTGATGAACGCGGTCACCTCGTCGGGGTCGGTGACGTCGCAGCGGAACGCGAACACGGTGCCGCCCGGCTTGCGGAGCTCGGCGGCTGTCGCCTCGAGCTCGGCATCATCGCGGGAGCAGATGACGACCTGCGCTCCCTCGGCGAGCAGCTCGGCGGCGATCGCCTTGCCCAGTCCCTTGGAGCCGCCGGTGACGACGGCCCGGCGGCCTGCCAGGCCGAGGTCCATCTACTCGCTGCCCTGGCCATCGGCCTCCGGCGCCCCGGATTGCTGCGCCTCGGCCAGGGTGAGCAGGGTCTTGCGCGGCGGGCAGAACACGTCCACCTCCAGGCACGTGGTGTCGGTGGTCCACGCCCCGTGCGGCACCCAGGCCGGGATCACGGCGACGTCTCCCTTGCGCATCGTGCGCTCGTCCCCGTCGATGTTGAAGGTCATCTCCCCGTCGAGGATGATCACGATCTGTTCTTCCTCGTGGACGTGCCGCGGCGCCTCGGTGTTCTCCGCGAAGTGCACGAAGTTTGTCATGACACCTTGACCGAGCACTGGCCGGAACGTTAGGCCGGGTACGTACTCGGCCGACGTGAGGTCATCGATGTGCACGTAGCGGCCGGGGCCGGCAGGCTCGCCGTGCGCCTCCTCGGCGAAGTGCGTGGCAGCGTCGGTCATGGTCCCTCCAATGCGGTCCGGACGAGGTCCCCGAGGCGCAGGGCGCCCTCGTCGATGAGTTCGTCGCTAACCCGGCTGTAGGCCAGCCGCATCTGCGTGGCCCCGCCCTGGCCAGGGTAGAACGGCTGGCCGGGCACGTAGGCCACCTTGCGGGCGCTGGCCGCGGGGGAGAGGGCCACGGTGTCCACCCCGTCCGGCGCGGTGACCCAGGTGAAGAAGCCGCCACGCGGCGAGGTCCACGTTGTGCCGTCGGGCATGTGCGCCCGCAGGGCCTCGTTCATGAGCGCTGCGCGGCGTGCGTACAGCGCGCGGGACTGGACGAGCTGGCGGTCGAGGTGGCCGCCGCGCCCGTATTCCTCGAGCATCCGCTGGCCGAGCGCGCCCGAGCACTGGTCGGAGTTCTGCTTGGCGGTGACCAGCTGTGTGATGATCTCGGACGGGCCGGCCGCCCAGCCGAGCCTTACGCCCGGGAAGAACGTCTTGGAGAACGTGCCCGCCTGGACCACCACGTCGGGCGCTTGTGACCACAGACTCGGCGGCGCGGTGTCCTCGAAACCGAGTTCCCGGTACGCGACGTCTTCCAGGATCAGGAAGTGGTACCGGCGGGCAAGGTCGACCAGCTCGGCCCGGCGGTCCGCCGCCATGGAGAGCCCGGTCGGGTTCTGGTGATCGGGGATCGTGTACAGCACCTTGGGCCGCAGCCCGGTGGCGAGCAGATCGGCGAGCACGTCCACGCGCATGCCGTCGTCGTCCACGGGCACGCCGCGCAGGTCCGCCTCATAGCCGCGGAACGCCATGATCGCGCCGAGGTACGTCGGCGCCTCAACCACGACCACGTCGCCGGTGTCCACCATGCTCTTGGCGATGAGCTCCATGCAGTCGATACCGCCGCTGGTGATCATCAGCTCGCCCGCGGCCGGGCGCCGGCCCTGCTGCGATGCCAGCCGTCCGGCCACGTAGTCGCGCAGCCCCGGCAGCCCCTCGGTGGGCGAGTACTGCAGCGCAACCGCCACGTCCGTGGCGATGAGCTTGGCGGCGATCTCCCCGAGCACGTCGCGGGGGAAGGTCGCGGGATCCGGGAAGCCGCCCGAGAACGTGATGACGTCGGTAGCCCCGGCCAGGGAGAGGATCGCGGTGATCTCGCCACCGCCCAGCGTTTGCGTCCGGCGGGCGAAGCTCGCGGTCCAGTCACGCAGTTCCGGAGCGGCGGTCATCCGTGCCTCCCGATTTGTCGATACTCGTCACTCTTACTGCGTCCCCTTGACATGGGAGCCTGGCAAACGTAAGAATTCTTGGCAGCAAGACATACATTTGCTCAGGTCTAGCTGAATCATACCTGAAGTCAGCAACCTTCTCACCAGAGATGTCTGCCAATTGACAACCACCTCAGCGCCCACCTCAGCGCCTCTCGCGCGGCTCGCCGAAGTCGCATCGCCGTCGACCGAGAAGGTCGAGGTTGACGACCTCGACCTCACGCTTCTGCGGGCTCTTGCCGCCGACGCCCGCCAGTCCCAGCGCGCCCTCGCCCGGGCGGTCGGCATGTCGCCGCCGGCGATCGCCGACCGGCTGGCCCGGCTGGAACGCCTCGGCGCGATCCGGGGCTACCGCGTGGAGCTGGACTGGGCGGCGCTTGGCTACCCGGTTGTGGTCTACCTGGCGGTGAGCGCGAATCCGGGCGCGGACCTGAGCGAGATCGCCCGCTCGATCCGGACGCTCCCGGAGGCTCAGGACATGAGCGTGGTTACCGGTGCCTTTGACCTGCTGGTACGGTTGCGGGTCCGGGACCATACCCACCTGCGCGAACTGCTGCTGAACACGATCTTCCAGATCCCCGGCGTCCAGCGCACGGAGACCTTCCTGTCGCTAGCCGACGCCGAGCCCGAGAACTTCGCGGAAGGCCTGCTCGACCAGATGAGCCAGCTGTCCAAGCAGGGCCAGCGGGGCAGGTCGGGCGACAAGACCCGAGGCAACCAGCCCTGACGCGGAATCCGCGCCAAGACCTGACGAGGAGTAGACCCCAAAGTGAGTACGGCATCCCCAGAACACCCCGACGAGCGGGTCATGAGCACCGCAGGCGTCGGCCAGCCTGGTTTCGTCGCCCAGCACGGCCTGTTCACCGACCGGCAGGCCAGCGCGGCGGAGCTGGTCGCCGCGCGCATCACTGAGCTGGGCCTGCGCACCGTGCGGCTGGTGGTCGTCGACCAGCACGGCCAGCCGCGCAGCAAGTCCCTGTCCGCGGACGCGGCGCTGGCCACGCTCGCGAACGGGCTCGACTTCTCCGGCGCGATCTACAGCCTGGACACCGGCAACAACGTGTTCGTCCCCGCGTTCGCCGCAGGCGGCGGGTTCGGCATCGAGGAGTTCACCGGCTTTCCCGACGTGGTCCTGGTGCCCGACCCGACCACGTTCCAGGTGCTGCCGTGGGTCGACCGGACCGGGTGGATGCTCTGCGACGTCTACTTCTCCAACGGCCAGCCGATGCCGCTGGACGGCCGCGGCCTGATGCGCCGGCACCTCGCCGAGCTGGGCGAGCTCGGCTATGACTACCTGGCCGGGATCGAGATCGAGTACTACATCGTCAAGCTCGAGTCGGACCTGATCACACCGGAGAATGCCGGGTTCACCCCGCCACCCCCGCAGGTCAGCGTGTTCGAGCGCGGCTACCAGTACCTGTCCGAGGTGCGCCTGGACAGCGTGTCCAGCACGCTCGAGGCGATCAGGGACGCGCTGTGGGGGGTCGGGCTGCCGCCGCGGGCCATGGAGGACGAGTGGGGCCCGGGCCAGATGGAGTTCAGCTTCAGCCCGATCGGCGGGCTGGCCGCGGCCGACGCGGTGGTGCTGTTCCGGTCCGCGGTGAAGCAGGTCTGCCAGCGCCGCGGCCTGCTGGCCAGCTTCATGTGCCGGCCTGGGCTGCCGAACTTCTTCTCCTCAGGCTGGCACCTGCATCAGTCGCTGATCTCACGGCAGGACGGCAGCAACGCCTTTGCCAGCGGGGACGCGCCGCTGTCGGTGCTGGGCCGGCAGTATGTGGCCGGGCTCATCGAGCACTCGCTGCCGATGATGCCGTTCTCCACACCCACCGTGAACGGGTACAAGCGCTACCGCCCGTACTCGTTCGCCCCGGACCGGGTGTGCTGGGCGGTGGAGAACCGCGGCGCGCTGGTGCGGGTGCAGGGCGCGCCCGGCGACACCAGCAGCCACGTGGAGATGCGGATCGGCGAGCCAGCGGCCAACCCGTACCTCTACATGGCCGCCAACATCGCGGCCGGCCTGGACGGCATCCGCCGCGGGCTCGAGCCGCCGGCCCCGGTCGAGGCCGATCCGTACGTAGCCGACGCGCCGATGCTGCCGACGTCGCTGGCTGACGCGGTCAATGCGCTCGACGCCGACAAGTTCTACCGCCAGGCGTTCGGCGACACCCTGGTCGACTACCTGCTGCAGATGAAGCGCGCCGAGGTCAAGCGCTACGACGCGGCCGTGGCGGAGAACCCGCCGCCCGAGGGGCAGGACGTCAGCGACTGGGAGATGCGCGAGTACTTCGAGTTCTACTGATCGATCCGGAGGCGAGCGAGCAGCCAACACTGAGCGAGCCGGAAGCGAGCGAACAACGAGACACATCCGGAGCCCATGGTGACCCTGCAGCACATTGTTCTGTTCAGCTTCCCTCGCGAGCTCAGCGAGGAGGAGGCGGCCACGATGCGAGCGATGGTGGCGAGCTGGCCCAGCGAGATCGGGCTGATGACCAAGTGCCGGTTCGGCACCGACCTCACCCGGGAGCGCAACCGCGGCTACGAGTACCTGCTCTACACCGAGTTCCCGGACACGAACACGCTCCGGGAGTACCAGGACCACCCGGTACACGTGCGGTTCCGCGACTGGATCGTGGAGCGCGGGTGCACGCCGCTGGCGTTCGACTACTACCTCGACGCCGGCACCGTTCTGATGGCCGAGCCTGATTCGGCAGCCCGCAAGTGAGGTTAGGGAGGGCACCACCCATGGCAGATACCGACCGCACCCTGGCCGTCGCGACCGGCCAGGACGAGCTGGCACACGGCTCGCTCAGGATCTGGGATGCCATCGCGATCTCGGTATCGGTTATCGCACCGGGAATGGCGATGCTGCTGAACGTGTCCGGCGTCGCGATCGTCGCCGGCGGCTCGACGCCGCTGGCGTTCCTGCTCGGCGGCGTCGCCTGCCTGGCGCTGGCGTTCGTGGTGATCGGCTTCACCCGGCGGATGGCCTCGGCGGGATACGCCTACACGTACGCCAGCCGCAGCCTGGGCAAAGAGGGCGGCTTCATGGCCGGCTGGCTGTACTTCGCCGGCATGATCTGCTTCGTCCCGATGACCATGTCCGGCGTCGGCTACCTGGCCGCCAACCTGCTCGGGCTGAATCCCAACTGGTGGATCCTGTTCTTCTTCCTCGGCATGGCGCTGCTGGTGGTGCTGTCGATCGTGCGGATCAAGGTCACCACCCGTGTTCAGCTCGTGGTGGGCATCGTGACCGTGGCGGTGATCGTGATCGTCGACCTCGTCACCACCGCCAAGGGCGGGGTGCACGGGCAGGCGCTGTCGGCGTTCAGCTTCTCGCACACCGTCAGCGGCGGGTTCAACGGCGTGTTCTACGGCATCATCCTGGGCGTCACCTCCTACATCGGGTTCGAGACCGCCGCCGACTTCGGCGAGGAGACCGCCAACCCGCGCCGCTACATCCCGATCGCGATCATCGCGGCGACGGTTTTCGCGGTGATCTTCTACCTGTGGACCACGTACGCGTTGGCCATCGGGTTCGGCGTGAAGAACGGTGCGACGTGGGGCGCGGACCCGGTCGGGCTGCAGACGATCGCGAACAAGTTCGTCACCCCGTGGGTGGGCTCGCTAGTGGAGATCGGCGGCCTGTTCGCCGCGTTCATCGTGTGCGTGGCCTGCGCTACCGCCGGATCGCGGACGCTGTTCGCGATGGGCCGCGAGGGCGTGCTGCCCAAGGCGTTCGCGCACACCCACCCGCGGTTCAAGACCCCGGTCAACGCGACGCTGGCGGTGGTCGCTGTGGCCATCGTGATGGCGCTGATCATCGGCTACCCGCTGTCGGACAGCGCGTTCGGCCAGCCGTTCAGCAACTACTACTTCTGGGCCACTCTGGGCACGCTGCTGATCATCGTCGTCTACATCATGATCTGCATCGGCGGCATCGTGTTCTTCCACCGCACCAGGGACACCCGGCGCTGGAACCCGCTGGTGCACGTCGTGATCCCGGTCGTCGGCGCCGTGGTGTTCGCCGCCGCCCTGTACGGCTCGGTCCACCCCACCCCGCCCGGCATCCTGAAGTGGACCCCGTACCTGGCCATCATCTGGCTGGTGCTCGGCATCGGCGTGCTGCTCTGGCTGCGCTCCAGGCGCCCGGACGCGGTGTCCCGCATCGGCTCGATTCTCGGTGAAGAGGGCGGCGCCGACGCGGCCCTGCTCGACGAGGAGCAGCCGCCGCCGGCCCCGGCCAGGTAGTCCAGCATTCCCGGCCAGGTAGTCCAGCAGTCCCGGCCAGGTAGTCCAGCAGTGTGGTGGGACCCGCGCTGTTCCTCTGACAACAGCGCGGGTCCCACGACCGTGTTAGCTGCGCAAGCCCGGGATCCGGTCGCGCAGCAGCGCGGCGACCCGGTCCCTGGGCAGTGCCGGAGTGTGGTGGCCGTCGCGGCCGGTCATGTCGTCGTTGGCGACGAGCGCGTTGGCCACGGCCTCCTCGGTGGCCTGCACCACAGCCTCGTAGAAGGGGTTGATGTAGCCCCACGGCACGAACCGCAATTCGTCGTAGCGTTCGGGCACCCCGCCGAGCATCACCTCGCCGCCGGGCGTGAACGCGCCCGGGTTGCCGGTCGAGAAGGCCAGGAACAGGTCGCCGGAGAAATGCGAGCCAGTGGTGCCGGTGCGGGCCAGGCCGAGCGTGACCCGGCGGGCGAGGGCCATGCACTGGTGCGGCAGCAGCGGCGCGTCGGTGCCGACGATCGCGATCACCGAGCCGGCGCCGCCCGGGCCCCGGCCGTGGTCCGCGAGCAGTTCGCCCAGGGGCAGACCGGCCAGCGTGAGTTCCTTCCTGCTGCCGAAGTTGGCCTGCACGAACACCCCGACCGTGTAGGTCGTGTCGGCGAAGCTCACCAGCCGGGAGGCGGTTCCGTTGCCGCCCTTGAACTCGTAGCAGATCATGCCGGTGCCGCCGCCAACCGAGCCCTCCTCGACCGGCCCGGTCGCCGCCGCCTGCAGTGCGTCCAGGCAGTCCTGCTCGGTAACGCTCGGCGTGTTGATGTCGTTGAGGTAGCCGTCCCAGGTCTCGCCGACCACCGGCAGCAGCCAGGCCTCGGCGAGCCGGGGATGATGGCGTGCCACCCAGGCCACGATCGCGGCGTGCGCGATGCCGACCGCGTGCGTGTTGGTGATCGCCACCGGGCCGGCGAACGTGCCCGACTCCCGGATCCACGACACGCCGGTCATCTCGCCGTTCCCGTTCTGGGAGAAGAAGCCCGCGGCCACCGGGTCGTCGGGGCTGGCCGCGCCACGCGGGTGGATCGCGGTCACCCCGGTGCGCACCGACGTGTCGCGGATCAGCGTCGTGTAGCCGACCTCCACCCCGGGCACGTCGGTGATCGCGTTCCACGTGCCCGGCGTGCCGCCGAACGGTATCCCGAGCGACCTGGCCCGCGGCTTGCCCGCCGGGGTCGCCGCGTGCGGGCCGGACAGTCCCGGACCTGAATCTGGCATGACGCCTCCCTCCCTCCCTGCCGTCCGTGCGCCGCGGCTCCCCCTGGGTGCCGTGTGCTGCGCGCTACGGCACGATGATCAAGGGCACCGGCGAGTGACGGGCCAGGCTGACTGCGGCCGAACCGACGAGCCGGTGGGCGGCGTGCGACGAACTGCCGACCACGATTACCACGGTCTTGCTGGGGTCGGCGTCGCGGACATCCGTGGCCGCTGCGATCAGCTCTTCGGCGATGAGGCCCTGCCGCCGCTGGAATTCCCAGCCCGGTGCCTGCTCGCCCAGCTGTTCGGCGGCCGAGGCGCGGAGGTCTTTTGCGATGTCGTCAAAGTCCGCTTCCATCTCGGCGATGGCGCCGGGTGACAGGCTGACCATGCTGGACAGGTGAGCCACGTACACGACTTCGATGCGGCCGGTTCGGCCCTGCAGCAGCCTGACCGCGGCGTCGAGCGCGCGGGCGGCTGGCGGCGAACCGTCATATCCCACGACAAGGTGCAAGAACGCGGCGGGAGGGGTGGGAGAGGTCATAGCGATCATGCTAACTGGCGCGGTCGGACCGCGTGCGCGCCGGTCAGGCTGGCGATGGCGGAGATCAGGCGACGTGCGCGGCGGCCAGGCCGGGAAGCCAGCCCTGGCGGTCGCGGCCAGCGCCCAGGCCATGCCGGGCCAGGTCAGGGAACATCTTTCCGACGGCCTCGTCGACAACGCGGTGCCTGGCGTCCAGCACCGGCAGCACGCCCGAATCCGGCGCGACCGCGACCGCCTGCCGTTCCGCCGCGCCGGCCGCGTCGGCCAGCCGCTCACCGATGCGCTGGGCGTAGGTGACCAGGAACGCCTGCCGGAAGGAGCGGATCCGGGACGGCCCGTCGTCGTCGCGACGGGCACCCTCCTGCACCATCGCCGCGCTGGCCTGCGTCAGCAGCGAGCTGAAGAGCAGTTCCACGGCGTCGAGGTCGCCGGCAAAACCCAGCACCGTGCTCAGGCCGAGATTCTTGTGCCACACCGCGCGGCAACGGTTCACCGTGGCCACGGCGTCGAGCAGGTCTGCCTTGGCTACTTCATAAGGGCCGTCGAGGATGAGCCTCCGGCCTTCCGTCGCCACCCGGCCAGACTCGGCCCTGGCCGCCAGCATCGCGTCGTCGATGCTGCGGGCGGCCAGCAGCTCCTGAGTCCGAGCGCTCAGCGCCTCGGCTTCGCCGGGGAACTCCGTGGACTCCGCCTTGGTCAGCAGCGCCCTGGCCCTTCCGAGCGCCCGCAGGGCCGCCGGGAGCGCAGCGGCTTGCCGTGACGCCGCGACGCCCTGCCGTGCGGTACCGGGCAGCGGGCAGACCCGGCCGAGCCTGGGCAGCGTGGAGAACCCGAAGAGCACCTCGAGCGCGCAGGTCACCGTCGCCTCGGCGTCGGCCTGCTCGCGTTCGCGCCACTGCTCCAGATAGCCGTCGTCCGAACTCCACCAGGCAGCCGCACCGAGGGTGGCCAGCTGGGCCTGCCACCGGTCGTCCACGGCGGCGCTGGTGTAGTTGTGCATTTCCATGGCCGCCGCGTCGGTCGCCATCCTGGCGTGCCTGGCCCCGAACTGCCTGCCGACCTGCCGCACCACCTCGGCTGGCTGCCAGCCCTGTCGCCAGCCTGCCGTGACGGCGCGGACGAGGCTGGCGAGCAGTTCCCGTTCGACGGCCGGCTGCCAGTCGCGCCGGGTCGCCCCGACGGGCGTTCGCGCCAGCTGTGCCGCGCACCGGGCGAGTTCTTCGTGCCGCCCGTCGAATTGGGCTTGCAGCGCATCAGACACCAGCTGCTCGGCGTGCGCCGCCACCGAAAGCCCGGACAGCCGGGACGCCGCGGTAGCCGGGGACGCCACCGTGGCCGGAGACGCTGCGGTGGCCGGGGACGCCGCGGTAGCCGGGGACGCTGCTGTGGCCGGGGACGCCGCCATGCCAGGCGGCTCAGAAGCCGCAGAGGCGACAAAAAACGCAAATGGTGCAGGTGGGACGGGCGGAGCGGATGGCGCAGGGGCGCCCGGATTGGCGGCCACCGGGGAAGGCTCGGCACGAGCGATGGGGTCCGGTCCGCGTAGGCGGACCCTCTTCCGCTGCTTCTGCTTCGCGTGGCGTCCCTGCCGCATCGGCATGCCCATGCTTCGCCTTCCGTCGCACAGCCGATCGCAGAATCCCACGAACAGGCGTCCGACCTGCGGCGACACGCGGTACATCGCGCGTGAACGTGATTAATTCCCCAATCGTTCACCTCGCGGACAAGCCCGATAACCCGGTTTCGGCCGGTCTCGCGGCCGGGCGGGTCAGCCGCTCAGCGAAAACCTGTCGGCGCTCGAGTGCGTGTCGGGGCGGCCCAGGGCCCGGTAGCGCCAGCCAGCGCCGCGCCAGCGGTCGCCGTCGAGCGCACCGCGGCCGTCGGCGATGTTGCGCCGGGCCACGACCTTCCCGACCACCTCGGGGTCTGCCTCGACGAACTCGCGCCACTCGGTCAGCAGCAGCAGCACATCGGCGTCCGCGGCTGCGGCCAGCATCGAGTCCGCGTACTCGAGTTCGGGGTGGACCTGCCGGGCCCGGTCCAGCGCTGCCGGGTCGTAGACCGTCACCCGGGCTCCCAGGCCGTGCACGGTCCCGGCCACGTCAAGCGCGGGCGAGTCCCTGATGTCATCGGAGTTCGGCTTGAACGAGCAGCCGAGCACGCCGACCGCGCGGCCCTCGAGGGACCCTCCGGCCATCTCCAGCGCGAGGTCGACCATGCGGGCCCGCCGCCGCAGGTTGATCGCGTCCACCTCGCCGAGCAGGGTGCTCACCGAGCCGACGCCAAGATCCCTGGTCGCCGCCGCGAACGCGCGGATGTCCTTGGGCAGGCACCCGCCGCCGAACCCGAGCCCGGGGACCAGGAAGCGGCCGCCGATCCGCTCGTCCAGCGCCAGCGCCTGGGCCAGCGGCACAATGTCGGCTCCGGAGGCCTCGCAGACCTCGGCGATCGCGTTGATGAACGAGACCTTGGTGGCCAGGAACGCGTTCGCCGAGGTCTTCACGAGCTCGGCGGTGGGCAGGTCGGTCACCAGGAACGGCACCCCGGCCGCCACGGGCCCGGCGTAGACCTCGCGCAGCACCGCCTCGGCCCCGGCCGAGCGCACCCCGACCACGATCCGGTCCGGCCGCAGCGTGTCGGCGACCGCGTGCCCCTCGCGCAGGAACTCCGGGTTCCAGGCCACCTCCGCGGCTGCCCCGGCGGGTGCGACCTGTGCCAGACGTTCGGCGACGATCTCGCTGGTGCCGACCGGAACGGTGGACTTGCCGACAACGAGGCAGGGCCGCTCCAGCAGTGGTGCCAGGGCGTCGATGCAGGTCATGAGGTGGGACAGGTCGGCGGCGTCGGAGTCGGGGCGCTGCGGAGTGCCGACGCACACGAAGTGCACGTCCCCGAACGCGGCGGCGTCCTCGTAGCTGGTTGTGAAGCGCAGCCGGCCCGAGCGCAGGCCGGCCTCCAGCAGCTTCTGGAGCTCCGGTTCGTGGAACGGCAGCCTGCCCGCGGCCAGGGCGCCGACTTGGGCCTCGTTCGTATCCAGGCCAAGCACGTCGAAGCCGAGCTCGGCCAGGCACGCGGCGTGAGTCGCGCCCAGATAGCCGGTGCCAAGGACCGTGATGCGCGGTGGCATGGCCGCCCTTCGCTTTTGTGATCAGATCGGGTTATTGAACCACATCAGACTGAAGCAGCCGCACTAGATCCGCGGCGTCACACACGTGCCTAGCTCACCATGGGATACCCGGGTAAGCATAAACATCACCAGATCGGCAAGTCGCGGCCTTGACTATCGCCAGCCGCAATGTTCACCTTTGACGCTACCAGATGTACCGATCTGCCAACGTCTTGTACTCGTGCAGCTCACCCTCGGCGAACCAGACGTCGATCTCCCGCTTTGCCTCGGCCACGTTGGCCGACGCGTGTACCAGGTTGGCGACCGGGAGCCCGTTGGCGTTGGCGTAGGCCCTGCTCTGGTGGGCGAAGTCGCCGCGGATCGTGCCCGGCTCGGCCTGGTCGGGGTAGGTCGCTCCGACGAGCTTGCGGACGATGGCGACCGCTTCGACCCCCTCGAGCACCAGCGCGAACACCGGGCCCGTCTGCATGAACGCCGCCACCGCGTTGTACACCTCGGGTCCGAACCGGTCCTCGAGGTCGAAGTAGTGCTGCCGGTTGAGATCGGCGTCCATCTGCACCATCTTGCAGGCGATGATCTTCAGAAGCGCTTCCTCGAAGCGGGACAGCACACGCCCCACGAGGCCACGAGTTACCGCATCGGGCTTCAGCAGGACCAAAGTCCGCTCGATCCCCGTGACGTCGCCCATAAATCCGATCCCTTCAGCTAACCCCAAGCTAAGAATTTGCCCGCACAGCTTAGCGACCAAAACGACTTCCATACGACCCGGCGGCCCAGGAAACTCCTAAACCGGGCCAGAACGGGTCAGTTCCGCGGCCGGTCCGCCACCCGCCCCGGCCAGTCGCGCGGCGCAGCGACCCTGCCGCCACCTAACCGACGCCGTAACGCTCGGCGGCAGGCGCAGGTCCTCCGAGGTCAGGGTGCGGGTTCGCCGGTAGCCTCTGTTGCGGATGGACGAGACCCACGCGGCGCCAGCCGCCACGTCCCGCGGCCAGCGGCGCTCACCGTGGCTGCTGCCCGGCGTGCTCGCGCTGATCCTGGCGTTCTTGACGGCCAGCGTACTGGCCCACAGCCCGGTGCTGGATGTAGACAGGTGGATCCGCAGCGCGGTGCAGGCCCGGGCGCACTCGGCCAGGTTCCGGTGGCTCGAAGGCTACCGGCACGCGCCCGTCTATCTGCTGGTTGATCTTGGCAACAACCAGGTGGCGGTCCCGGTGCTCGGCTGGAGCGCGCTGGTCGCGGCTCTCCGGGACCGCAGCATGCGGCCGCTGCTCGCCGCCGTGGTCGGCGTGGTGCTGCTGCTGGGCACGGTGATCCCGGCGAAGATCCTCATCGGCAGGGCGGGGCCGGGCCTGCCTCCCGTCGCCCACGGCGCGATGGGCGTGTTCCCGTCCGGCCATACCGCCACATCCAGCGTGTGCCTGGGCCTTGCCGCGCTGCTGCTCGCCCGGGGCCTCCCGGGCTGGGCCAGGCGAGCCATGATTACTGGCATGGCTGTGCTGTGCTTCCTGGTTGGCGCGGCCCTGATCTGGGGTGACTACCACTGGTTCACCGACGTGGTCGGCGGCTGGGCGCTGGCCGCGCTCATCGTCATGGCCGCGCTGCGGGCCACGGGCCTCAGGCGGAACGCCAGGGGCCCGGCGGATACTGTTCGCGGGGGAGCGGCGGCCGTGAGCACGGACACGAGCAGGGAGCAGGCTGATGACTCAGCGCGCACGTGATCATCTGGGGCGGTTCGGCGTCTGGCGGACCTCGGCCCTGGTCACCCCGGAGGTTGCCGTTGATCTTGAACGTTTCGGCTACGGCACGCTGTGGCTCGGCGGATCACCAGACGGCGATCTCCGGCACGCCGAAGAGCTGATCGAAGCGACCAGCACGCTGACGCTCGCCACCAGCATCGTGAACATGTGGAAGGACGACGCGCGCACCGTGGCCGCGTCGTTCGCCCGGATCGAGGCGAACCACCCGGGCCGGTTCCTGCTTGGCGTGGGCGCCGGACATCTCGAGGCGACGCAGGAGTACGCGAGTCCGTACGACACGCTGGCGGGCTACGTCGACGTGCTGCTCGGCAACGGCGTTCCCGCCGACAGCCTGGTGCTGGCCGCGCTCGGCCCGCGGGTGCTCCGCCTGGCCGCGGAGCGGACCGCTGGGGCCATCCCGTACCTGGTGACACCGGAGCACACCCGGCAGGCTCGCGCGATCCTCGGCGCCGGGAAGGTGCTGGCCCCGGAGCAGAAGGCGGCGCTGGAGACCGACCCGCAGCGAGCCCGCGCGATCGGCCGCCCGCGCGTGCAGCGCCCATACCTCGGGCTGGTCAACTACACCAGCAACCTGCGCCGCCTGGGCTGGAGCGAGGAGGACCTGAGCGACGGCGGCAGCGACGCGCTGATCGACGCGCTGGTCGCCTGGGGCACCGGCGATGAGGTTGCCGCCAAGCTCAACGAGCATCTCGAGGCGGGCGCCGACCACGTGGCCGTCCAGTTGCTGGCCGCCTCGGACGACGAGCTGACCGACGGCTACCGCAGACTCGCCGAGGCGCTGCGCCTGTCGTCCTGACGCGCCGCGCAGGATTCCCTGCCCATCGATGTACCTCTGGGCCGCATAGAACATGCCCATTGTTACATCGATGACGGTTGGGGTGGGGGTGGCCGGTGTTACGGGCGGTCTTTTTTGGGGAGCTTGCTGACCACGGTGTCATAGGAGCCGTCGATGGCATCGAGCAGCTCGTCGTCTGGTATCGCGCCCGTGAGCCGCAGGCTGTTCCAGCCGGACCGGCCGATGTACGGCATGACGGAGGCGTCGCCGGGGTAACGCAGCAGCCACTCGTCGGCCGCATCCCGGCTCGCGCCGCACTTGACCCCGACCGTAGAGCTCGACTCCGAGCCCAGGAACGCGAAGATCTTGGGGCCGACCTTCACCACGACGTCGCTCTCCCACGGCTCGTCCTGCCACGCGCCCGACTTGGCCAGGCAGTAGCCGAGCAGCTCGTCTCGGGTCATCCTCCACCCCCGTTGACCTCCGCGATCGCCGACACGACGGCGTAGGGCAGGTACCGCGGGTGCACCAGGAGCGCCCGGGCCACTGCTCTGATCTTGAGCCGCTGCGGGGTCAGCAGCCGCTCGCTGTACCGCCACGCGGCGCATTCGTCGCTGCCGAACCGCTGCCCGAGGGTCTTGCGGAAGCGCCGCGCGTCCCCGCCGTCGCTCTTCCAAGAGGGCAGCCACGCCCGCAGATCCTCGTCGCGCTCGAGCATGGACCAGGTCCGCAGCCGTTCCGCGATCTGGCCGGCCGCGTCGATCACGAAGGCCCGGTCGGCAGCTCCCGTGATGCCGTGCACGCGGCCTTCCTTGCCGCAGGCGTGGTGGATGCTGGCCGAGCTGAACCGCGCGCCTACGGTCAGCGCGGCCACCGCGTGGCCAGCCTCGTGCCAGGCCGTCTCGACCGCCTGCGTCCTGGCTGGCGCGAACGTGGGGAAGCAGCCGCAGTCATACCGCTGCCGGATCCACATGCCGTCCACGATCGACTCGTCGTCGTAGCGGATGACCCGGTCCAGCTCGGCCCGGATCCCGGCAAGGACGCGCTCTTCTGCGGGTTTCATCGCTGCGCTACTTGGTCGGCTTGCCTTCGGCCGGCCTGCCATGGGCCGGCTTGCCTTCGTTGGGCTTGCCATCGGCCTGCCTGCCTTCGGCCGGCCTGGCATGGGTCGGCTTGCCATCGGTGCGCTTGCCATCTGGCGGCCTGCCCTCGGGCGGCCGGATCGGCGCGATCTGGGGCCTGGGGTGCGGCCGCGGGCCGGACCATAGCGCGGGCACGACGTCGAGGGCGTAAGCAATCGCGTAAGCGGCTTGCTCATAGTTGACGCGCCAGCCCACGAAGTCCGGCCAGGCCTCCTCCGGCTTGCGGTCGATCGGGAAGTCCACCTTTTCCATCCGGGCCACCGCGTCGACGAACTCCTCGTAGGTGACGCTGATCCCGGCGCTCGGGTCGGGCTCGGCCGGGACGTCGAGGCTCATGGCCCGCGCGACGTCGCTGAAGCAGATGAACCCGCTGCGCAGGCACAGCCGGGCGGGGACCACCGGCGCCCGCTTCGGGGACAGGGCGAGGAACAGCGCGGCGGAGTCGAGGACCGAGAGCAGCCCGGTCACCCAGGACGACATCGGCTTCGGTGACCGGAACCTGACCAGCGGCAGGTAGGTGGTGTGGCTCTCGGCCACGTCCGCTGCCCAGCGTTCCCACGCCGCGTACAGGTCGGGGAGGGTGTCGATCGTCGACATGCCCGAGCCCAGCGCGTAGTGCGTGCGGGCCAGCAGCTCTGGACCCCACGACGGGACGCCGGCCCTGGCGTTCAGCAGCGCCACCTCGGTCTCACGCCGGTTGAACGCCGAGTACAGGGTGGGCAGGTAGGCGATCTGCAGGGTGACGGTAATAATCCCGGTCAGCGCGGCTATGTCCAGGATCACCCGCTCCGCCGCACCGGACACCCGCTCCGAGCCGATCTCGAACAGCGCCGGGCCCGCGGTCGTGAACGCGGTCGTGATCGGGGTGATGAACGGCCATAGCAGCAACGAGTAGCCGATGAAGAAGATCCCCAGCCAGGCGACGAGCTGCATCAGCAAGATCACCGCTGCCTGCCCGGCCATCAGCCGGTCGCGCCGCTTGTGATCCTTGATTGCCTTCGCTCCGACGGTGTAGCCGAAGCTCACGATCTTGTCGACCCAGCGGGTCAGCCAGCTGCCGACCTGCCTGGGCACGATCACGGTGCCGATCATGCTCCGGGCCGCGGTCCAGATGAGCAGCACGCCAACCGCGGCAACAATGATGCGCACCGCGAGCGGCACCACCATGGCTCTCCTCGACTCCTCCCCCCGCTGCCTGGGCCTGGACCGGCTGTTCGCGGAACAGTATCAGCCGCCCCCAGCCGGCGGCACGGTCCGGCGAGCGCATATGGCTTATGCGCCATTTACCGGCGGCTTGCATGGACTCGCCCCAGCGGGGTAGCTGAGCGCCCGCAGGCGCACCAAAACCGCTCCGTCTGCAGGAGGAAGTGATCCATATGAACGGGATGCTGCGGGTTCGCAGAAGCCGCGGCGTGCTCAGCGGCCTGCTGCTGGTCCTGCTGGGCATTTGGGGCGCTCTGATCCCCTTTGTCGGCCCGTATTTCCATTACGCGTACACGCCGGACAAGGCGTGGACCTACACCACCGGCCGGCTCTGGCTCGACATCCTGCCGGGCGCCGCCGCCTTCCTCGGCGGCCTGATCGTGCTGACGAGCTCTTACCGGCCGACCGCGCACTTCGGTGCCTGGCTTGCCGTGCTCAGCGGCGCGTGGTTCGCGCTCGGCGGCCTGATCGGCCCGACCTGGGTCAAGATGCAGATGGTGCCGGGAACGCCGGTTGGTGACACGGCCACCCGCACGCTCGAGCAGATCGGGTTCTTCACCGGGCTCGGTGTCGCGATTGTGCTGCTCGCCGCGATGGCCCTCGGCCGGTTCTCCGTGATCAGCGTCGGCGACGCCAGGCGCGCCGCGCGCGATGCGGACTCCGTGCGCGATGCGGACGAGGCGCCCGCAGAGGCCACTACCAGCACCGGCCGTTCCGAGCGCGAAGCCGAATCGGAGGAGACTCCCGCGGACACCACTGCCGACACCGGCCGCAGGCGGTTCACGCTGCGGCGCCGGGTGACCACCACGGATGAGACGGACGAGGCGCCTGCCACCGAGGAGACGGCCGCCGCCTCGCGGAACTAACCACCGTGCCGGGCGCGTCGGCGATCCCGCTCCGTCGGCGCGCCCGCCCGCTTCCGGTGCACGGCACCGGCCAGGCCTAGCGCGGGCTGGAGGAGACATGGTCAACCGCTCCCGGAGACGGGCGCGCTCAGGCGGCCGGCGATGGCGGCCGCGGCGCAGGCTCACCGGATGCCTGCTGTGGGTCGTGGGCCTCATCGTCGTCTTAATCGTCTTGTCGCTGCTGTTCGGCGGCTTCCGGATGGGCACCAAGGCCGGCGGCGCGAGGGTCCTCTCGCCGCTGCATTACGGCGCCGTCGTCGCCGGAGGTAGCCCGTGATGCGCATGCTAACCAGGGATAGCCGTGCCCGCAGGGCCGGTGCGGTCCCCGGTCTCGCCGGCAAGCTGATCGGGCTGGCCGCCGCGATCGTGGCGGTCATCGCCGCGCTGCTGGTCCTGTCCGCCGTGCACCTGCTGCCGCAGCTGCGCAACCCGTTCGGCGAGACGACCACCGTTCGAAGCGGCCCCGTCCTGCTCAAGTCGATCACGGCGCTGAGCCGCTACGAGGCGGCCAGCGGCTCGTTCCAGGTCGTGGTCAGTCTTTCCGAGCACGCGTCGTTCATCCCGTCGTTCCTCGAGGGCAGCAACACGTTGTTCATCGGCCAGGGCACCGAGATCGCCTACGTCGACTTCGGCCACCTCAGCGGCAGCGCGATCCAGGTCTCGGCGGACCGCAAGTCGGTCACCGTCGACCTGCCGAAGGCGCAGCTCCAGCCGGCCGTGCTGAACGTCAGCCAGTCGTATGTCTTCGCGCAGCAGCAGGGCCTGCTGAACCGGGTCGGGAACTTCTTCTCCGGCAACCCGAACAGCCAGCAGCAGGTCTACATCCTGGCCCAGAAGAAGATCGAGACCGCGGCCAAGAAGAGCCCGCTGCTGTCCGAGGCGCAGCGGAACACCACGGGCATGCTCGACGGCATGCTGCACTCGCTGGGGTTCCAGCAGGTCACCGTCAGATTCGCCTGACGACATCCCAACTCTGACCAGGAGCCTGAACGGGAGGCTCCGCCTCATCGGGCACAGTCGGCTCGGCGGCGTCGACCGCGGTGGTAGGCGTCGCGGACGGCTCCTTCGGCCGGCCGGGGACGAGTATGCGGTGCGTTCGGGAGACGAGTACGCGGCGTGTTCTAGGAGCGCAGGTAGGAGGCGCCGTTGAGGTCGAGGATGGCGCCGCTGGCCCATTCGGCCTGTGGCGATGCCAGGTACAGCACCGCGGCGGCGATCTCCCCAGGCTCGGCGACGCGCTGAAACGGGCTCTGCGCGCGGATCGCGTCTCCGCCGGGGGAGGCGAGGTGCGTCGAGGCCATGTCGGTGTCGACGAACCCGGGCGCCACCGTGGCGACCGTGATGCCGTGCGGAGCGAGGGCGATCGCCAGCGACTGGCCGAACGCGTTCAGGCCGGCCTTGCTCGCCCCGTAGGCCGGCTGGCCCGGCTCCCCGCGGAACGCGCCGCGGGAGGACACGTTGACGATGCGTCCCGGTCGCTTTCCGCTGACCATGTGCCGCACCACGCACCAGGTCACGTTCGCGGGCCCGACGAGGTTGACGCCCAGGGTCTGCTGCCAGGCCGCCTGCCACTCGGCATACGACACCTCGGTGATCGGGTGTGCGGTGAAGACGCCGGCGTTGTTCACCAGGACGTCCAGGCCGCCCAGCGCGTCCCATGCGCGGTCCACCATGCGGCGGGCTTCGTCTGGGTCGGTCAGATCGGCCTGCACCACCACGTGCCCGTCGCCAGCCAGCCCGGCCGCCACGTCCGCAGCGAGGCGCGCCGAGTCCCGGTGGTGCACCGCGACCCGGTCACCCTGCTCGGCGAACGCTTGGGCGATGGCCCGGCCGATGCCCCTCGACGCTCCGGTCACCAAGATCGTTCGGTTTGCCACCCATCGACCCTAGTGGGCCGCCTGTCGGCCGCCCCAGCCCGGCCGGCGTCTCGCAGCGATCAGGCCGGCGTCGCACGGCCGATCAGGCCGGCGTCTGGCCGTGGTCCGGCGTCTTGCTGCGGCCCGACCGGCGTCTTGCTGCGGTCAGCCGCTACCGGACGCGTAGTCCTCCGCGTTGTGGACGTAACGGATGATCTGGTCGCGCAGGTCGACCAGGTCCTCGCCGTGGACCATCACCGGGGGAACGGCCCCCCGGATTCGTGCGTGCCACAGCCGGTCAATGCCCTGCCATGCCTCCCAGCCGGGAAACTCACCCGCGAGCCCGGCGGTGTCGTTGCTGCCATCCATGAGGTCGATCATACAGCCATGTCAAGCCATGCTAAGCAATGGCTTGTCTGGTTTCCGCATGTCGCGGCCGGTTAAGTTACCGGCGTGAAGATCGACGAGACGTCGCCGGAGCACCCGTACCTGCAGCTCGCAGGGCTTTTGCGGGCGGACATTACGTCTGGCAAGATCACGAACCAGCTGCCGTCGATCACCAAGCTAACCGAGGAAACCCGGCTTGCGGTAGGAACGGTGCGCCGGGCGATCAACATCCTGGTCAAGGAGGGATTGGTCGAGACCGTCCCGGGCCGGGGAACGTTCGTAATCGAGCAGCGGTCATCGCAGGCAAGGCGGACGCCCACCACCGGCCGCCAGCGGCCTCACCCTCACGTCGACCACTAGGCTTCCGGCCGGCCGTAGGCACTGCTCCAGCCGGCTTCTGCGCCGGGCCCTGTCCCGATTCCGCGCAAACGGGCGGAAGATGGGATGGACGCCAGCTGGGCGAAGCGAGTGCACGAAAGCAGGGAGGCGGGCTACTTGAAGCCTCGGGAGATCCGTGAACTGGTGCGGCTGCGTGGTTTCGAGGCGGATCGCGACCGCCGGATCCTGCGCCGGTGCCACGACCTCGATGACCTCAGGCGTGCCGCGCAGCGCCGGCTGCCAAGGCCGGTTTTCGGCTACGCCGACGGTGCAGCCGACGAGGAGCTGACGCTGCGCGCCAACCGGGCGGCGCTGCGGCGGTGGCGGTTCCGGCCCCGGGTGCTGCGCAACGTGTCCGAGCCAGACCTGTCCACGTCCTTCTTCGGCTCCGAGCTGCCAGCGCCGATCGGACTCGCTCCCACCGGTTTTACCCGGGTCTTCCACCCGGACGGGGAACTGGCGGCGGCGAGGGGGGCGATGTCACGCGGCCTGCCGTACGGCCTGTCGACGTGCGGGACGTACACGATCGAGGAACTGGCGGCGACGGGACACCCCGACCTGTGGTTCCAGCTCTACGTGCTGCGTGACCGCAAGCTCACGGTGGACCTCGTCGACCGGGCTGCCGCGGCCGGCTTCAAGGTGATGGAGATCACGGTGGACACCGCGGTGAGCGGCCGCCGGACCCGGGACCTGCGCAGTGGGTTCACGGCTCCGCCCACGCTTACCGCCCGTGCCCTGCTCGACATCACGGTTCGTCCCGGTTACTGGGTGTCCATGCTGCGCGCCCCGGCGCTCAAATACTCCAGCTTCACCGCGCCGGGGGAGGGCGGCCTCAGCACGATCGCCGACGTCATCGGGATGTTCGACCCGGCCCTGAACTGGGATGACCTTGACGACCTCCGCGCCCGCTGGCCTGGCAAGCTCGTGCTCAAGGGCCCGGTCGGCCCGGCCGATGCTGCCCGGGCGGTGGCTGCTGGGGTCGACGGCATCCACCTCTCCAACCACGGGGGCCGCCAGCTTGACCGCTGTGTCCCAGCGATCGACTTGGTCCGGCCGGTCCGGGAGGCGGTCGGCGGGCAGGTCGCCGTCATTGCCGACTCGGGTATCCGCCATGGGTCCGACGTGGCCGTGGCGATCGCGCGGGGCGCAGACCTGTGCATGATCGGCCGCGGGTACCTGTACGGCCTGGCCGCAGCCGGGCAGCCGGGCGTGGAGCACGCCATCGACCTGCTGACCGCTCAACTGCGGCGCACCATGCAGCTTCTGGGCGTCACAACGATCGAGGAACTACGGAAGCACGGAGACGAGCTCGTGGTCCCGGCCGGGGATCGGGGCCGCATAGCGTAACGGCCCGTGCTCGGGCGTCAGCCTGGCCGCTGCATTGGTTGCACCACAAATGATATTTGGGACCAATGCGGCAACGCCACGGCGAATGGTCGACCGCGCACGTGCCAATGGCACTAATACCCGGTAACGGCAGCCGACCTGCGGGCAGGCGTCGCTGCCCAGGAGGCGCGCGCCGCTGCAGCGGCTTCCGCGAACCGGCAGCCTTAAAGCTTGGTCAGCTTGTTGTACGGGGTGGTGATCCGCTCCTGCTGGGTGCCGAAGTCGACCAGGACGGCGATCTCCTCTTCGACGCCGATAACCACGCCGAGCCCGTACTTGTCGTGGGTCACCTGGTCATTCAGCGCGTAGCTGTCAACGTGCCTGACCGGCTGAGGGAAGTTATTGAAAGGGCTTCCTGGGAGGTAGCGCCGAGTGGCGGCGCGAGCTGCTTTCACGAAATACTAGTATGACCCCCCTAAGGGGTTTTTGGGTGCCGCTCGCTGAGGTTGGGGTCCACAAGCTTGATTTCGACGGCCTCGGCGTCGGGTGCCACGAACGCGAGCAACCCGGTGGCCTCTGCGGTCACCCCGGCCGTCTGCTCCGCTGAGAACTCGGTGAACGGCTCAACTCGCAGTGTAACGGTGCCGCCGCGCTGGCGTGTGATCTTCCAGGTCGCCCGCCAGAAACCGTCGATCAGCACGGTTCCGTTGCTGCCGCCCAGGCCCGGCGGCAGCGGCACGGTGCGGCGGTCGGGAATGATCCGGGTGCGGTCGGCGGCGCGGAAGCCGGCCAGCCCCGTCCACAGGCCGACGTATGGTGCGTTCGGCGCCTGGGCCTGCATTCCGGCCAGGCGCTCGATGGCCCTCAGCGCACCCATGTCCTCCCGGCGCAGCAGCAGCTGGCGCTCGAGCAGCGCGCGATTGAGTGCTCGCTGGCCGAGTACCTCCGGCTCAGGCAACAGATCGCCCCGGCACGAGCGATGAATGTACCGCCGCCGCAGCTGTCGGCCCCGGGTCAGCGCCGCCGCA
>Ga0209333_1000201_pt1 | contig 33701 bp, 34 predicted proteins | sample BlaSpr_A8_OM2_O3_FD_187982 | JGI IMG/M metagenome (GOLD analysis project Ga0209333, IMG submission 187982) | Forest soil microbial communities from Thunder Bay, Ontario, Canada - Black Spruce, Ontario site 2_A8_OM2_O3 (SPAdes) (version 2) | ecosystem: Environmental > Terrestrial > Soil > Boreal... | reverse complement strand
TCCCAAGGCCGAGTTGGATGGGGAAATGGGCGACAGCCACATGGGCTTGCAAGCGCGGCTCATGTCGCAGGCGCTGCGCAAGCTGACGGGCGTAGTTTCAAAATCCAAGACGTGCCTGATCTTTATCAACCAGATTCGGGAAAAGATCGGCGTGATGTTCGGCAATCCGGAAACCACTACCGGCGGGCGCGCCTTGAAGTTCTACGCGTCAATCCGCGTGGATATCCGGCGGATCGCGGCGATTAAGGATGGCGACGCGGTGGTAGGGAACCGCACCAAGGTCAAGGTGGTGAAGAACAAGGTGGCGTCCCCGTTCCGCGAGGCCGAATTCGACATCATCTACGGAGAGGGCATTTCGAAGGAGGGAGATCTGCTCGACCTGGGTGTGGCGCAGAATTTGATCGAGAAGAGCGGCTCCTGGTTCAGCTATAAGGGCGACCGCATCGGGCAGGGCCGCGAAAACGCCCGCCAGTTTCTGAAGGATAACGCCGATATCCGCCACGGTATCGATACGGAGTTGCGGAAGCAGTTGGGCCTGCTGAAGCCGGAGGCGGACGCCAAGGTTGCGCCTGCGATGGAAGCAGTCCCCAGACCTAACGCGGCTGCTGCGGCGAGGCGATGAAAGGGGAGGTCCCGGTCGGAATTGGGCGCCGCACTCACTTGAGCGGCTGCCCCGATGGAAAAGCGCTGCGCAGCGTTTTATCGTCAGCGGACGGGCTCAAAAACCCGGCCGCCGGTAATAATGGCTCCCGCAGCCCCTTCAAGGCTTGCCGGCGACTCCATTGAGGTCGCCTGGACGGTCTTTCTATTTTCAAAAAAACACCCCCCTCCAAGACCGTAGTGTCTCTAATGGTCACCAATCGCATGGGGCCCGAATCGCGCCTGTCTTGCATACAACCAACCAATCGCGCACAACCGGCGCCAAGCCACAGCGCTGCTACAATAGAGGTAACGATGCGAGGCACGCGCTGGCTGATCCTGGTGGCGATTACTTTGTTGCTGGCGGGCGTGGCCGCCACCTATCGCCTCCAAAAGAGGGAATTGCACGACCAGGCGCCGGCTAAGCCAGCGTCGATGGCGGCGGAATTAAGTTCCGCGGCTCAAGACTGGAGCTGGATCGAGACCTCCGAGCCGCCCAACAGCCGCACCATTTGCCTGATTAAGGCTAAGGACGCGCGCCAGGCCAAGGATTCCAACCAAGTGGAACTGGAACGGGTCGAATTGCGCATGCCCTCCATGCATGCGGACACCTACAATCTGGTGCACAGCGCGCACGCCGAGTACAACCAGTCCCAGAAGCGTCTCTATTCCGATGGGGCCGTCGATATCACGCTGGCCGTGCCGAACGAAGGCCGGCCCAAGCACACCTTGGTCTCCGTTCATTCCTCCGGGGTCACCTTCGACAGCACTACCGGAAAGGCGAACACAGACCGCGCCGCAACGTTCAAGTTTGAAAACGGGGAGGGCAAGGCTGTCGGCGCATCCTACGATCCGAACACCCGCGAGCTGTTCCTGAACAGCCAGGCGGAACTGCATTGGTATCCTCCGGGGCCGCACGCCAAGGCTATGAAGATCGAAGCCGGCCAGGTCGTCTACCGTGAAAACCTGGCGGGCATCTGGCTGAATTCGTGGGCCCGCCTGACCCGCGAGAATACCATCGTAGAGGCGGGCGATACGGTGATTGCACTGGAGGACGGCAAGATACATCATGTCGACGCGCAGCACGCGCACGGCACCGATGCCTACCCCAGCCGCAAGCTGCAATATGGCGCCGACCATTTGACGGTCGATTACGGGGATACCGGCGAAGTGGAAAAGATCGCCGGCGAGGGGCACGCGCACCTGGCTTCCGAATCGGAAGGCTCGCAGATTACCGCCACGGGGGACCGGGTTGACCTGCAATTCGAGGATTACAACGGCCAGGGTACGCTCAGCCTGGCGCTGGTCAGTGGCCACGGGTTCCTGGAATCCAAACCTCTGGCAGCACCGGGCCACGATCCCGCCGAGACCCGTATCCTGCGCAGCGAGGTCATCCAAATGAAAATGCGGCCCGGCGGGCGCGAAATCGCCGGTATCGAAACACACGCCCCCAGCGAACTGGACTTCCTGCCCAACCTCGCCGGTCAGCACCACCGCCAGTTCATAGGCGAACGCATGTGGATAAACTATGGACCGCAGAACCGCATCCAAACCTTCACTGCGATCAATTGCCGTACGGTGACCGACCCGACCCCCGAAGAACTGGCCAAGAAGCATCCCATCACCACTACGGTGAGCAAGAACGTTTCGGCGTGGTTCGATCCGAAGACCAATCAATTGACGCGCATGGAACAGTGGGAGGATTTCTCCTACGAATCGGGCGACCGCAAAGCGCGCGCGGACCGCGGCATTTTGGAACAGGTGGAAAACCGGATTACATTAGACAAGCACGCGCGCATGTGGGATAGCACCGGGAACACCATCGCCGACCGCATTGTGCTCGATGAAAAGAGCGGCAACATTACCGCCGAAGGCCATGTCAACACCAGCCGCCTGCCGGACCAGACCAAGAAGAAGAGCGACTCCGCCATGCTTTCGGGCGATGAGCCGCTGCAAGCCGTAGCGCGCGCCATGGCCTCCTCCAACCACAACAAACTCGTCAAATACGACGGCGATGCGGTGCTGTGGCAGGGCGTCAACCGTATCCAGGCGGACCACGTCGAGATCGATCGCGAGAAGCGCTCGATTATCGCCGACGGCCACGTGGTTACGCAGTCGCGCGAGGACAAGAAGGCGGACGACGAAGCGGCCGCCGCCCCCGCTTCGGCGGCCAAGCCCGCCGATCCGGCGCCCGCGATCTTCACGCTGGTGAAGGCGCCGCATATGGTCTACACGGACGAGGACCGCCTGGCGCATTACTCCGGAGGCGTCTTCCTCAATCGCGCCGGGTTGCAGATGAAGGCGACGGAGTTGCGTTCCTGGCTGGCCGAAGAGGGCGCCGACAATCGCCTGCAGAAGGCTTTCGCCGACGGCGCCGTGCAGATCGTGCAGACCGGGCCGATCCGCACCAGGACCGGCGCCAGCGAGCACGCCGAGTATTACACCGATGAGAATAAGATTGTCTTGCGCGGAGGCGATCCTATGATGAACGACAACGTCCGCGGGAACACTCGAGGCGCGGAGTTGACCTATTATTCCGACGACGACCGGTTGCTCGTGAAAGGCTCGGACGGCAAGCCCGCCGTCAGCCACATCAAGAAGAAACACCAGCAATGAGCAAACTGGAAACCCGGGAAATTTCGAAATCGTATCGCGGGCGCAAAGTGGTGGACGACGTGACCCTCAGCGTCGACCAGGGAGAAGTGGTCGGTTTGCTGGGCGCCAATGGCGCCGGCAAGACCACTTCCTTTTATATGATCGTGGGCCTGATCAGTCCCGATTCCGGCTGCATTCTGGTGGACGGCGCGGATATCACGGCGCTGCCGATGTATAAGCGCGCGGGCCGCGGGATCAGTTACCTGCCGCAGGAGGCCAGCGTGTTCCGCAAGCTGACCGTCGAGGAAAACCTGATGGCCATCCTGGAGACGCTGCCTTTGCGCAACCGCGAGCGCCGCGAGAACCTGGACCGCCTGATCGAACAGCTTGGCCTGGAAAAGGTGCGGCGGAGCCAGGGCTACATGCTCTCCGGCGGCGAGCGGCGGCGCGTGGAAATCGCCCGCTCGCTGGTGATCAGCCCCAGTTTTCTGCTGCTGGACGAGCCGTTCTCCGGCATCGATCCCATTCAGGTGCTGGAACTGCAGCGCATCATTTTCGATCTGAAGCGCACCGGCATCGGCATTCTGGTGACCGACCACAACGTGCGCGAGACGCTGGCGGTAACCGATCGCGCGTACATCATCGATAACGGACGGATCTTCCGCGCGGGCAGTCCGGAGGCGCTGGCGCGGGATCCGGAAGTAAAGCGCGTATATTTGGGCGAGTCTTTCAGTTTACAGATTTAGCCCCTTGCCCAGCTATCCGCCGCATTTTCGGATATACTAGTCCTTCAGAGGGATGGTTATGAGAAAATACGGGAAGTTCGCCGTTTTGATCGCCGTTGTAATCGCCGCCTTGGTCTGGCTCGCCGGCACCGGAGTCGGCGAAACAAAAACCTACTATAAAACCATTAGCGAGGTCGGCCAGATGGGCGACCGCGCCTTCACTGAGCGCCTCCGCGTTGCCGGCGACGTTGCCAGCGGCTCCATTCAACACGCCCACGGACAGGTCAACTTCACCCTCACCCAGGATAAACGCGAATTGAAAGTGGCCTACACCGGCGTGGATCCCCTCCCCGACACTTTTCGCGACGGCGCGCAAGCCCTCGCCGACGGCCGCATGGGCCGCGATGGCGTCTTCCATGCCAGCAAGATTCAGGCGAAATGTGCTTCTAAGTACGAAGCCAAGCCGGGTAATTTGCGTGCCGCCCCGGCGCTCCCCATCAATAAGACGACTTAGAAAGGCCGACGCATGGAAAACGTTGCATCGCTGGCTGTACTTCTGGCGTTTTGCGTCGCTATTTACGCCTTGCTCGCTTCCGTGGTCGGCCGTATCCGGCGCAAGCCCTTCTTGATAGTTAGCGGCGAGCGCGCAGTCTATTCCGTGTGGGTGCTCATCTCCATCGCCTCCGGCATCCTGGTCTACGGTCTCGTCACCGGCGACTTCCGTTTCTCTTATGTCGCCCAGCATAGTAATCGCAGCATGCCGCTGCTTTATAAGTTCGCCGCCTGGTGGGGCGGCCAGGAAGGCTCGCTGCTCTTCTGGAGCTGGCTGCTCTCCACTTACTCCGCCGTGGTGGTTTTCACCAACCGCCGCAAGCATCGCGACATGATGCCGTATGTCGTCGGCGTGCTCATGTTCGTGCAGACCTTCTTCTTGTTCCTGAATAACTTCGTCGCCAGTGCCTTCAAGATGCTGTCGATGGAAGGCTCCATCACCGCGGTCCCGGACGGCAACGGATTGAATCCCCTGCTGCAGTATCCGGCCATGGCTATCCACCCACCCATGCTCTACCTCGGCTACGTGGGCTTCGCGCTGCCCTTCGCCTTCGCCATCGCATCGCTGATCACGCGCCAACCGGGCGACGGCTGGATCCATACCACCCGCCGCTGGACCCTCGTTACCTGGCTCTTCCAGAGCACTGGCGTCATGCTCGGTATGGCTTGGGCTTACCACGTGCTTGGGTGGGGCGGCTACTGGGGTTGGGATCCCGTCGAGAACGCCTCGCTGCTCCCCTGGCTCAGCGGCACCGCCTTCCTGCACTCCGTCATGATGCAGGAGAAGAAGGGCATGATGAAGGTTTGGAACATCGTGCTTATTTCCACCACCTTTCTCCTTTGTATCTTCGGTACCTCGCTCACCCGCACCGGCCTGGTCAGTTCGGTGCATGCCTTCGCGCAAGGTCCCCTCGGTAAGTACTTTTTTTCGTTCCTGGCCATCTGCATTGCCGGCATCGCTTACCTGATCATAGACCGTCTTACTTACCTTAAGAGCGAATCCGAACTCGAGAGCGTGATCTCCCGCGAATCCAGTTTCCTGTTCAATAACCTGATTCTGCTCGCAAGCTGCTTCGCGGTGCTCTGGGGTACTTTGTTCCCAGTGATCTCCGAAGCGGTCTCCGGCGAGAAGATCAGTCTCGATCAAGAATGGTTCAACAAGCTCATGATCCCCATCGGGCTGTTCCTCCTGATCCTCACGGGGGTCGGTCCCTTGTTCGCCTGGCGCCGCACTTCATTGGAAAGCTTGCGCCGTAACTTCCAGTGGCCCGGCATTGCTTCGCTGGCGCTGGTGGGCGCGCTGCTGGCCGCCGGCGTACGCAGCTTTTACGCCTTGATCTCCTTCGGCTTCTGTCTCTTCGTCGCCCTCACTGTGCTCATGGAGTTCTACAAAGGCGGACGCGCCATCGCCGCCAAGAACAACATGAACCTGCTCCGCGCCGCCCTGGAACTGACCCATCGCAACACTCGCCGATACGGCGGATATCTGGTCCACATGGGTATCGTGCTCATGTTTATCGGCTTTACCGGTGCGGCCTTCACCCAGAAGGATGTCAAGGAAATGAACGTGGGCGATACCCTGGCGCTGGGCCACTACGATCTGAAGGTGATCGATTTGAAGGAAGGCGAAAACGCCAACTATAGCTGGCACCGAGCCACCGTGCTGGTTTCGCGCGGCGGCGATGTGCTTGGCACACTGGAACCCGAAAAGCGCTTCTATAAAGCCAGCCGCCAGGGCACATCGGAAGTAGGCGTGCGCCCCCGCCTCAACGAGGACTTATATCTCAACTTCGGCGGCATGTCCGACGATGGCGTGCGCGCCGTGATCCAGGCCTACGTTTTCCCGCTGGTCTCCTGGATCTGGATCGGCGGCCTGGTGTTGATCGGCGGCACGCTGGTGTGCCTGGTCCCCAGCAAAATCAAGATGCAATACGCCCGCACCGAAGTGGTCGGGATCACTACCAGATATGCGGAAGTCCCGAAATAGCCCCAAAGCAGTGGAGGGCGGGCAATCCTGCCCGCAGCCGCCTTTCAGGCGGCCGGAGCCGGCTGAAAGCCGGCTGCGGCCAAGATTGGCCGCCCTCCTTCTTGTTGCCGCCAGCCCCTTCGCATTCGCCGAAACCGCCGCGGAGAAACCCAGCGTGGATGTGCGCCGCGTCGGCGCACACATCGGTTGCCAGTGCGGCTGCACGGATACAGTCGCCACATGCGCCATGCTGGAATGCAGTTTTTCGAAGCCCGCTAAGGAGAAGATCGCCCGGCTGCAGGCGGCCGGCCTGGCTGACAAAACCATCATCGACCAGTTCGTCGCCGAGTTCGGTCCCGTAGTCTATCGCGGCGATCCCAGCGCCTATGGCTGGCTCGTTCCGTATCTTTTGATCGCGCCCGGTCTGGCGTTGATCTGGTGGTTCATGCGCCGTTATTACCACAAACCCCATCCTATTGCCGAAATAGGAGCCGCCCCGGACGATTCCGATCTGGCCAAGTATCGGGAGCAGATCGAAAAGGATTTGGCGCACCTGGAATAAATGTTTATCGTCTGGTTTATAGCCGCGCTGATAGCCGTCGGGGCGATCGTTTTCGTCCTGACGGTACGGGCTGAGGATCTGCCCGTGCCCGAGCCGGTTTCCCCCTTCCAGCATTTGGATGAGCGCAAGGCCGCGATCTACGAAAACCTCCGCGATCTCCAGTTCGAGTACCGTGTCGGCAAACTCTCCGACCAGGACTATCAGCAAACCAAGAAGGATCTGCAACGCGAACTGGCCGGGGTGATGGCGGAAGTGGACCGCATCAAGCTGCAACTGAGTTCCAACGGAAGTGTGCCGTTCCCGAAAACCAGATCCGAGCCGCAACCCGATCCCCTGACCTGCCCGCACTGCGGAGCAAAATTCGCCCAGCCGCTGAAATTCTGCGGCGAATGCGGCAAACCCATGAAAGTGGCGCAGTCATGAAATCCATCTGTGGTTATCTGTGTTTATCCGCGGTTCCATTACTTGCCGCCGTCGATGGCACCGTCGTCAATAAGACCACCGGCCAGCCCCAATCCGGCGCAACCGTAACGCTGTACAAGCTGGGCCAAGCCGGCATGGAGTCGGTCGAAAGCGTCAAATCCGGCGCGCAGGGCAAGTTCCACATGGATCAGACTCCGCAAGGCCCGCACCTTATCCAAACCGCCTTCGATGGCGTCACTTACAACCACATGCTGCCGCCCGGCTCGGCCTACAGTGGCATGTCCTTGGATGTCTACAACTCGTCCAAGCAGCCCGGCGGCGCCCGCGTCTCGCGCCATTTTGTGATCTTTCAGCCCAGCGGCGCGCAGATGTCTGTCAGTGAAGGCTTCATATTCACTAACAACGGCGTCACCACTTACAACGATCCCGATGGCGGTACGTTGAAGTTCTATCTCCCTACCGCGGCCAAAGGCATCGTGCAGGTCAAGTGTACGGCGCCGCAAGGCATGCCCATCGACCGCGCTGCCGACAAGACCAATCGAAAAGACATCTACAAGATCGATTTCCCCGTGAAGCCCGGTGAAACGACTATTCAGGTAAGTTACCTAGTCCCTTATAGCTCAGGCGCGGTGTTTGAAGGCCAAACCGTCGCCAAGACTGAAGAACCCACTCTGCTGGTAGTTCCCAATGGCGTCACCCTGAAGGGCGAAGGAGTCGAAAGCAAGGGCCAGGAGCCGCGCTCGCAAGCCTCCATTTTCAGCGTCGCAGCCGCCACTTACAAGGTGGAGATTGCCGGTGCCATGCCGGCCGCCGCCCCCGATTCCGACTCGGCCGACAATGGCCCCGCCCTGGAAGAGGTCTCGCCCAGGATCTTCCGGCAAAACATGCAGTGGATCGTCCTGGCGCTGACCCTCGGCATCCTGACCCTGGGTTTCATTGTGCTCTACCGCGGCCAGCCGGCCGGCAGGTGAACTCCAGCGACGAGCATCCTGGATCTGTTGTTTTCTTTCGATGGCCGCATCACGGCGAATGCCGCGGAGCTGCTTCGCTCCTAACTTCCCGATTTTTGTCTTTGTGGGGCCTGTGGCATAATGACGGGCATGGGCCTCGACATCTCCCCTAACACCCAAACCCGCCTGGCCGCCAGGGCCCGCGACCTTGGCCGTTCAATTGACGCCTTCCTGAAGCGCCTGATGAATGAGAGTGGCGATCTTGCCGCTTGCGCTCCTCACGAGGCTATCCCCGAGTTGCCCGTTTGGCATCTTGGAGTGCGCGGCGGCCTTCATAGGCGGGACATCTACGATGAAGTCGGTTGAGCCGGGAGTTATCGATGCGAACATTTTGGTCTACGCCTTAGACGGCGATGCGCCACAGCACGCCGCGTCGCGCGCGTTGCTGAACGCGGCCCGCGATCCAGCTAACAGCCTCTTTGTGACGTCGCAGATCCTTGCCGAGTCTTATTCAATAGTCACAAACCACCGGCGCGTGGCCGTTGCGCGTACTTCTGGTGAGGCGATTGGGGCTCTCTCGGACCTGCTCGCCTACCCAGGAATCCACGTCCTGCCATCCCCTGCCCGCGTCGTGATTGGATGGATGGAACTGGTGGAGCGCCGTCCGGTGACAGGCGGCGCCGTTTTTGATTTACAGCTCGTGGCGACCATGAAAGCCAATGACGTTGGGCGCATTTATACTTTCAACACGGGTGACTGCGAAGCGTTTGCGGAATTGACAGTTCTCACTCCGTCCTAAATACTCACGCGGGGTTGAGAGATATCCCGATCGCTTTTCAGATATAATGTTGTTTCAAAGGACGAGTGTCAGAATCGCGCGTCCTAACCTGTGGCGTAGCGATTACGGATTCCCCGTCCTCCCCATGAAAGGAAAGAATGAGCGCGGTCGCCGCTGAGGGTGTCTGGAAGTTCTACGGCGACTACCCCGCACTGCGCGACGTGATCCTGCACGCCGAACCAGGCGACTGCCTGGCCTTGATCGGCCGCAACGGCGCGGGCAAAACTACCCTGCTGCGCATCATCGGCGGCTTTTCCAAGGCCGGCCGCGGACAGGTCCGCATCTTCGGCAACGACCCGCGCGAAACTGAAACCCGCCGCCGCGTCGGATGGATCGGCCACGGCATCTCCGTCTACGACGAGTTGTCCGCTCTCGAAAATCTGAGCCTCTTCGGGCGGCTCTACAATCTGCCCGACCCCCATAAGTCCGCCATGGAATGGCTGGAGCGCACCGGCCTCGACCGCGTCAAAGACGGCTTGGTGCGGGAGTTTTCTCGCGGCATGCGCCAGCGCTTGGCCGTCGCTCGCGCCTTCCTCCACCGGCCCTCCGTGCTGCTGCTCGACGAGCCGTTCACCGCGCTCGACGACCGCGCCGTCGCCGTGCTGCAGCGCCTTCTGCGCGAAGCCTTGGCCGAAGGCCGCACCGTGGTAATGTCCACGCATCAGTTGCGCGAAGCCCTCGAACTGGCTACCCACGTGGCCCTTTTGAACCGAGGCAAAATCGCCTTCAGCGGCGAACGAACGCCGCACATGGCGGCCGACCCCGGCTGGGTCTACGCGCACTACGACGAGGCCTGATGGACTTCCTCCGGCAGACGCTGGTGATTGCCCGGAAGGATCTGCGCGCGGAGCTTCGTACCAAGGAAGCCATCAACGCCGCGCTGGCTTTCTCGATCGTCATACTGGTCTTATTCAGTTTCGCCTTCGATCCCGGGGAGCAGGAAACTATAGAGATGTCCGGCGGCCTTCTTTGGATCGTGTACGCCTTCGCCGGCACGCTGGTGCTGAACCGCAGCTTCGCGCGCGAGGTGCCCAACGATTGCCTGGATGCTCTGGTCGCCGCGCCCATCTCCGGAGGCGCACTGTTTCTGGGCAAGGCGCTAGCAAACTTCGTGCTGGTCGGCGCCGTCGAGTTGGTCTCCTTGCCGGTCTTCGGTATCTTCTATAATGTCCACTGGGCCGGGCGGATCTGGTCTTTGCTGTTTGTGCTGGCGTTGGGAACCTGGGGACTCACGGTTATCGGGACCATCTTCAGCGCGCTGACCGTGAATATCCGGTTGCGCGAATTGATGGCTCCGTTGCTGGTTTATCCCATGCTGATTCCGGCCCTGATGAGCGCCATGAAGTTGACCATGGATTTGATCGCCGGCAAGCCGCTCGGGGGCGAGGACGAGGTCTGGCTGCGCTTGCTGGTGGCCTTCGATGTGATTTTTACAGCGCTGTCTCTAGTTTTGCTGGAGACGGTGCTGGTAGGATAGGCCTCGTAGCCTGTCCGGGAGCTCTTGTTATGCGCGAAAAGCTAATTTACGGTCTCGGCACGATCGCGGCGATTCTGCTTGCCCGCGATCTATACTCGATCTTCATGCAGCTTCCCGACGAAGCCTCGCAAGGGATGATCTACCGGATCATCTTCTTCCACGTGCCCGCCGCTATCACAGCGATGCTTTGCGCGGCCGTCACCTGCATCACCAGCATGACGTACCTGCTCACCCGGAACCTAAAGTTCGACGCCATCTCCGTCGCGGTCACCGAAGTCGGCCTGGCCTTTCTGGCCGCCAATCTGGTCACAGGGTCTATCTGGGGACGCATCATCTGGGGCATCTGGTGGACCTGGGACGCGCGCCTCACCTCCGCCCTGGTCTGCTGGCTGCTCTACGCCGGATACCTGATGCTGCGCCGCGCCATCGAAGACCCCACGGCGCGCGCCCGCATCTCTGGCGTCTTCAACATCTTCGCCTTCGTCGACGTCCCCATCGTGATCTTCTCCATCAAGTGGTGGCGCACGCAGCATCCGCAACCCGTCTTCTGGGGCGGCGGCAGCATCGATCCGGCCATGTACCTGACCGCTGTCCTCAACCTCGTCGCGCTCATCTTGCTGGCCGTGGTGCTGTCGCTGATCCGCCTCCGCCAGGAGGAAGTGCAACGCGAAATCGATTCGATACGCCGCTACGCTCACGCTGTCTAACGGAAATCATATGGACACACGCAATTTCACCTTCATGTTTTATGGCTTCCTGGCCGCTTGGCTGATCCTGGTGGTCTACGTGCTTTCGCTGGTCTCGCGCGAGCGCAAGATTACCGAACAGATCAAGGGCCTGAAAGGCTTGCTCGACGATAGGGACCGTAAGTAACCCTCATTAAAATGGGCCAACGAAGCGAACTTCCTCCGTTCCTCGGCAACCGCTGCCAGTTCGCGACCCCGTCTATCAGCGCACGTACTCCTGGACGGAAAAAGAATACCGAGAAAGATTGCCACCAGTTTACGGCTGTTGAACGTCGGCTCATCGGCGGTGTGCCGCACCGAGCAAATGGCGCGTTGTCCGGAATCGATACGAAGATGAAGACGAATCCCGATTCTCCTCCATTGACGCCCGCCGCGCTATTGCCCTACTGCCGCGATTGCCGCGATCTTTCAAAGTGGCCGGAGCGTTGGATGGGTGAAGAGAAGGATCTTCTACCCGGCAGAAGGATCGTCGCATACTTCATGCCCTTCCTCCTGCACCTCACCGAAGCCGGCCTGTCGAAAAGAACCATCCAAGACCATATCGACAATATGTGGCTGCTCGGCGGAGAGATCATCCGCGACGTGAACGAAGAGCCTCGTCTGAGAAAGAGATCCGCGGAACAACTTGTCCGCAACGTGATCCATGAGGACGGCGGCCCGCTGATCCACAACGGCTGGGAAGACGACCAAGCCTCCTTCGATTCCACCTGCCGCAAGTTCCACCGCTTCCTCACTCAATCCCAGCGCTGATACTCTGCCAGTTACCCACAGATTCCCCGGACGAGCCGAATCTTTATCATGACTCTGCTTTGCGCCGCGACGCTCATCGTGTCGCCCGCGCAAACCTCCACCACGCTGGCGACCTTCGACCAAACCAACGGCCTACAGCCCGAAGGGTCCCTCGTCCAAGGCTTGGATGGTAACCTCTAGGGACAACTGTTACTGGCGGGCCATCCCGCGGGTGGCAGCAAGCCTGAAAGGAGTTAGGGAGTCGCGTGCTCCCTGGATCCGCCTTAAAACTTCTGGTACGCCTGTAACATTACCTCAGGTACTCTCTTGAACCCGGCTTTCCATTGACAACCAGCTTGCATGGGAGCTTATAATGTTTGACGCCGATCACGCGAACGGCGCCGCATTCCAATTGGAGGATTGACTCAATGACGAAAGTTCGTGCTCTGTTGTTGACCGCCCTGGCTTTGGTTCTAGCCTGTGGCATATTCAGCCCGCAAGCGCTGGCTCAAGATTTGGCTGGAGACGCACAGACGACCGCGATCGCAACCGGTCACGTAACCGACGCGGCTCCCGATGCGACTTCTCCGGGCATGTACCAGGGAATTGTCGGCATGGGCCCGAATCCGCCGGCTAAAGGCGACTGGCCCTGTTTTGGCGGGTCCACCGATTGCTCGGGCGTGGCGAAGTACGGTTTGGTAATAGGCGAGCCTGAGCAAGTATGGTCGAAAAGCTGTTCCGGTTGCGGCCAGATCTATTACACGTTTGAAACCACCACGGCGACCGGGACCGCCGCCTTCACGGTCACTGTAACTCAGGGCAGTACCACGATCTTTAAGTATTCCGGCTCAACCAGCGTATCGAACAACGTAATCGAAGTCATCTCGGTAGGCCCCGTGACTTTCACCGGGGGCGTAGCGGGAGCCGCTACGATCAGTGTCTCCACCACCATCGGCACAGCCACCATACAGGGCGGCGCGAAGATCGTCCTCCACTAGAGATCGGATCAAACCGTGCTGGCGTGCCCAAGCCGGACTCTTGGGGCGTCGCTTTTCGAGCCCGTTTGGCGCAGGAGGAAGAAAAGGACCAGCTATAGCGAACAGCGGAACCGGCCATTCCCTTCGCTGGCGCCAACCCCCGCAATGCTATGCTGATGCTTAGCAGCCATCCGCCCGTCCGCATGCGGGCGACGCGTGTTCTCGAAGGAGTTTCCATGCAGTCTCGCGGATCTTCATCGGCAAAGTGGCCAGCGGTCTGGCCGGCGCCATCGCCGGCCCCAGTGTGTTGGCCGCGAACGGCCGCATTCGCCTGGGCATCATCGGCCCCGGCGACCGCGGCACGCAGAGCGTGCGCGAGCCGCTGGCCTGTCCCAACACGGAATTGGCGGGCGTCGCGGACATCTACCAAGCGCCTGGAAGACGCCCGCGCCCTCGCACTCGCCGCCAAATGCATTGCGAGCGCTTCGTTGCCGCGCTCGACGCGGGCAAACACGTCTATCGGGAAAAGACCATGGCGTTCAGCGTGGAGCACGCCAGGCGCATGCGCGCCGCTTGCGAACGCGCCGGCCGCCGCACGGTACAGATCGGCCACCAGGGTTGCTCGTCCGGCCAAGTTTGGGCCGCGGTCAATTTCCTGAAGACCGGCGTGGGCAAAATCGCCGCCGTCCACGCACATATGTACCGCAGTACGTAGAACGCCAAGACTATGCAACGGCTGCAAGCCCATTTTTCTCGACCAGCGATAGCAGCTTGAGTGAGGCCCCTGAAGGCCGCTTTTCGCCGCGCTCCCACTTGCTCACCAGACTGCTCGTCACGTTCAGGTAGTTTGCGAAGACGGTCTGGCTGACATGCGCCCTTTCCCGGATCGCCTTGATCTCTTCAGGCTTCAACGGCCGGATCGGCGTCAGGCAGGCATCGTCGAAACACCGCATAGTCTGTTTACCGATGGCTCCAACATCCTGCAAGGCCTCCATGGTTTCATGAATGGCCGCCATCGCGTCGCTGCGATACTTTGTGCTCATTCGCTTTTCACCTCCGTAAAATCGCCTCTCTTCAACAACTCCGCGAGTTGCTTCTCCGTCAACGCCAGCACGTGCTTCGCGGCTTCTTTGAACTGTTCCTTCTCAGCGTCATCGATATTCGCCCGCTGGCTCTTGGCGAACCCGTACACGTAGAAGGCTTTGACCCCGCGCCGGAAAAGGATGATGGTCCGGTAGCCTTTCGATTTTCCCTGGCCATGCCGGGCGATCCGCTGCTTGACGACATTACCGCCAAGGTCGGGGTCGATCTGGCCCATTTCGGCGCGGGCAATAGCCTCACGCAAGACCGCATCCGCGATCCCTTCCTTCCGCGCAAAGCGTTGAAACCACCTGGATTTGAAGATTCGCACACTCGATGCGCTTATCTATCCAATATAGCACTAGGTGCCAGAGGTCAAGGGCGAGCCTCCAGCATTCCGGCATCTACCCAGGCGGGTGCCGGCACCCGGCATCAACAACCGGCGACGCTTCACCAAGAGTATACCTGTGAACATGGTGACACGCCCGGAACTTAACGAATTCGTCCTGGGATTGCAGAACCGTTTGGACTTGTTCCAGGACGCTCGCCGGGAGCTGAATCTCTACCTGGCAAGCGAGTTCAACGTCTTCCTGCAGTACTTTGACCCCGATGAGAATGCCATCTCGCGTGTATTGGCCATCTTGTTGGACCCGGAACGGGCGCATGGCCAGGGCGCGGTGTTTCTTAGGCAGTTCCTGGACATGATCGGGCACCCTGAGCTATGCGCGGACTCTCGGAAGGCCAGAGTCCGCTACCAGGACCCAGCAACTTGGGCGAACGAGAGCGGCTTGATCGATATCACCATCGACATGGGCAAGTTCGGCGTTGGCATCGAGAACAAACCTTGGGCCGGTGAACCAGGTTCCCCGTTACTTGGAGCATTTGCGCAAGAGGTACGCGGGCTTCTGCTTGGTATTTATCGACGGGCGTGGACGCCGTCCGAAGAGCATCTCCATTTGTGAGCAGCGGGCCCTCGATGCGCGCGCGCGCCGAACGGCAAGTTCAAGACGATCTCTTACCACAGGGAACTGAAGCGCTGGGTTGATGCCTGCGCCAGGACGAGCGAGGCCGACAAGATCCGGTGGTTTCTCCGCGATTTTGCGTCGTACATCGAGAGAAGGTTCGTACCCACGGAGGCCGAAATAAGCTGATAGGAGACAACCTGGGCTCACCGCGAAAGCGGCTAAAGGGGGCAATGGACGAGGCGTGGGTTTTTGGGCAGGACGCCGAGTTGAGTAAACGCTTCGAATTCTCATTCCGAAAGCGCGGCTGGCCCGAGACCGTTTACATTGGTTTCTGCCGAGATACTTCGCACGCCGCGCTCGAATTCATGGTGAAACGGTGGTCCCCTAATTGCACAGCGCTCCGGAGAAGGGGCTGGGTGCGGGTAAGCAGAATGACTGGTGTTCTTGGTATAAGCGCCTTGATGACAAATACGCGCATTGGCACACCGACGAGGGCTAATTGCGCTGAGCACGGGTGACGAATCAATCGACTATTTGGAAACTTGTCTGCTAGGGATGCGAAGAATCGCTGAGCCAATCATTGATGCGGCCGTACGGCAGCCCGAACAAGCTGAGCAAGCGAGCGAAAAGCGGGAAGGTGCATAAGCACCGGCATTGCGCGTTTTGCCGATCACTGCTCTGAGTACAGTCATCACTAGGTGCAGTCACGCTGGTCGAGACCGCCGTCCCCGCCCGCAATGCTATCCTGATCCTTAGCAGCCATCCGCCCGTCCGCATGCGCGCGACGCGTGTTCTCGAAGGAGTTTCCATGCAGTCTCGCCGGATCTTCATCGGCAAAGTGGCCAGCGGTCTGGCCGGCGCCATCGCCGGCCCCAGTGTGTTGGCCGCGAACGACCGCATTCGCTTGGGCATCATCGGCCCCGGCGACCGCGGCACGCAGATCGTGCGCGAGGCGCTGGCCTGTCCCAACACGGAATTGGCGGGCGTCGCGGACATCTATACCAAGCGCCTGGAAGACGCCCGCGCCCTCGCACCCGCCGCCAAGACCTATCTCGATTATCGCCGCCTGCTGGACGATAAGAGCATCGACGCGGTGCTGATCGCCACCCCGCAACACCTGCATTGCGAGCACTTCGTCGCCGCGCTCGACGCGGGCAAACACGTCTATCAGGAAAAGACCATGGCGTTCAGCGTGGAGCATGCCAAGCGCATGCGCGCCGCTTGCGAACGCGCCGGCCGCCGCACGGTACAGATCGGCCACCAGAGTTGCTCGTCCGGCCAAGTGTGGGACGCCGTCAACTTTCTGAAGACCGGCAACGTCGGCAAAATCACGGCCATCCATGCGCACATGTACCGCAACACGCCGCACGGCAAACCTCAGTGGACGCGGCCCACCTTTCCCGAGATGACTCCGGAAAACATCGTCTGGAAGGCGTTCCTGGGCGGGGCGCCGGCGCACGAGTTCGACGCCAACCGCTACGTCAACTGGCGCTTCTTTTGGGATTATTCCGGCGGCAACGTTTACGAGAACATGTGCCATCAACTGGCGTTCTGGTACAAGGCGATGGGCCTCAAAATCCCGCACACCGCCAACATGGTCGGCGGCGTGTATCTCTGGAAGGACGGCCGCGAAGTGCCGGACACCATGAACGTCACGCTGGAACATAACGAAGAGATTCTGTTCTCATGGGATTCGGGTTTCGGCAACAATCGGCTCGGCAACACCGAAGAGGTGCTGGGAACGGACGGAACCATCTCCAAGAGCCAGCAGATCCGTTATCTGCCGCAGAAGGTCAACCGCCCGGATGGCGCGGAGATACTCGGATCGACGCCCACCGCGCCCAACGCGCACATGCGAAATTTCCTGGATTCGATCCGCTCGGGACATGAGCCCAATTGTCCGTTCGAGTTGGGCTTTCGCGTTTCGATCGCCTGCCGCATGGCCGTCGAAAGCTATCGCCGGCAACGGCCCGTGTGGTGGGACGCCGCACGAGAGGAAATCGTTTAGGCCAGCCCAGCCCACCATGGATTTTGAATACACGCCCGAACAAATCCAGCTCCGCAAATCCGTGCGTGAATTCGCCGAAGCGGAAATCGCGCCGCACGTCATGGAATGGGACGAAGACCAGATCTTCCCCATGGAAGCCATCCGCAAGCTCGGAGAACTGGGCTACATGGGCGCCATCTTCCCGGAAGATTTGGGCGGCGCCGGGTTGGGCTACATCGAGTACAGCATCATCATCGAAGAACTGTCGCGCGTAGATGGGTCGGTGGGCATCATCGTGGCCGCGCACACGTCTCTATGCGGCAACCACATATATAAGATGGGCAGCGACGAGCAGCGCCGCCGGTACATTCCGCGCCTGGCATCGGGCGAATGGCTTGGCTGCTGGTCGCTGACCGAACCCGAAGCCGGTTCGGACGCGGCCGGCACCCGCACATCGGCCCGCCTGGAAAACGAATGCTGGGTAATCGACGGCGCCAAGACTTTCACTACTAACGCGCACTTCGCCAACGTGTGCGTGGCTATGGCGGTGACCGACCGCACCGCAGCGCAACACGGCATCTCGGCGTTCATCATCGACCAGGGCACGGCGGGATTCCGTCCCGGCAAGAAGGAAAACAAGTTGGGGCTGCGCGCCAGCGCCACCGGAGAAGTGATCTTCGAGAACTGCCGCATTCCGCAGACGCAGTTGCTCGGCAAGCGCGGCGAAGGCTTCGTGGATAGTTTGAAAGTCCTGGATGGCGGGCGCATCTCCATCGCGGCGCTGGCCATCGGCATGGCGCAGGGCGCGTACGACGCCGCACTGCGATATTCGAAGCTGCGCCGCCAGTTCAGCCGGCCCATCTCCGAATTCCAGGCCATACAATACAAACTGGTGGATATGGCCACGTCGATCGACGCCGCGCGGCTGCTCAACTATCGCGCCGGCTGGATGCTGGATCATGGCCGGCGTGTGACCAAGGAGTCCGCCATGGCGAAGCTGTTCGCGTCCGAGGCCGCCGTGCGCGTGGCCAACGAGGCGGTGCAGATCCACGGCGGCTATGGCTTCATCAAAGACTATCCGGTGGAGAAGTTCTACAGGGACGTGAAGCTCTGCACCATCGGTGAAGGCACCAGCGAAATACAGCGGCTGGTGATCGCGCGGCAACTTCTGAAAAGCTGATGACGGATTGGGCGCGCAAGATTGCGGAAGGCGATGCGCGCGCGATGGCTCGCGCGGCTACGGGGATTGAGAATCGCGAACAGCGGGCGCTGGAAGTCCTGCGCGAATTGCGGCCGCGCACCGGGCATGCAGTGGTGGTGGGCGTCACCGGTCCTCCGGGCGCGGGCAAGAGCACCCTGGTGGATGCCATGGCGCGCGAGTTGCGCCGCCAAGGCCGCACGGCCGGCATCATCGCCGTGGATCCCACCAGCCGGCGAACGGGCGGCGCGATACTAGGCGACCGCATCCGCATGCTCGACCATCACGCCGATCCCGGCATCTTTATCCGCTCCATGGCCACGCGCGGAACCTCCGGCGGATTGGCGCAAGCTACCGCCGATATGGCTACGCTGCTGGACGCGGCAGGCAAAGACTTCGTCATCATCGAGACGGTGGGTGTAGGTCAAGATGAAGTCGAGATTGCCGGCGTGGCGCAGGTGACAGTGGTCGTGCTGGCGCCGGGGATGGGCGACGATGTACAGGCTATCAAGGCGGGCATCATGGAGATCGCGGACGTCTTCGTCATCAACAAAGCCGACCAGCCCGGGGCCGCGCGCATGGAGCGTGAGATTCAAGGCATGCTTAGTCTCGCGCAAGACGGAGGCAAGCCACCCGTCATCCGAACCGTAGCCACACAAGGAACCGGAGTGGCCGAGTTATTACAAGCGGTAGGATCGCCGCGTCGCCGCGTCGCCGTGTCGCCGCGTCAGTTCACCGGAAGTCAAATGTCACAATCACGAATAGGCATCATCGGCGGCAGTGGCCTCTACCACATGCCCGGTTTTGAAGCACAGGAAGAAGTCGTCATGGAGACGCCGTTTGGCGCCCCTTCCGACAATCTGGTAGTGGGCAAGCTGGCCGGCCACAGCGTCGCATTTCTGGCGCGGCACGGGCGCGGGCACCGCATCTCGCCCTCCGAACTGAACTTTCGGGCGAACATCTACGCCATGAAATCGCTGGGCGTGGAGCGCATTATTTCACTGAGCGCAGTGGGTTCGCTGAAGGAGCGGCACAAGCCCCTGGACTTCGTCATCCCCGATCAGTTCGTGGACCGCACGCGCGGCCGCATCTCCACGTTCTTCGGCGAAGGGCTGGTAGCCCATATAGGCTTCTCCGATCCTATCTGCCCGCAACTCGCCCAGGTGGTCAGTAAGGCGTGCGCCGAGGCCGGAGTTACTGCCGCCGAAGGCGGTTCTTACTTGTGCATGGAAGGTCCGGCGTTCTCCACCCGCGCCGAGTCGAACCTGTACCGAAGCTGGGGTATGGATGTCATTGGCATGACTAACCTGCAAGAGGCCAAGCTGGCGCGCGAAGCCGAGATCTGCTATGTGACTGTCGCGATGGTTACCGATTACGATTGCTGGCATCCGGAGCACGACGCCGTCACGGTAACCGATATAATCGCGAACCTGGTGAAGAACGCCGAAAACGCCTGTAAAGTCGTGGCGGCCGCGGTCGCGCGCATGCCCGCGGAGCGAATTTGCAAGTGCGGGTCGGCACTGGCGCACGCCATCATCACCGACCGCAACCTCGTGCCGGAGGCGACCCGGCGCAAACTGGACTTGATTGTTGGCAAATACTTCGTGTAACCAACGCGCCGCGCTGCTGCTGGGCCACTGCCTGCGGGGCGAGCCGTGGCCGCCGGAATTGCTGCGCGCGCTGGCGGGCGACGAGTGTGCCGACGCGCTCTTCCGAGTGGTCGCGGAAGGCCTGGCGGATCGCTTCGAGCCGGCGTTATGCGATACCTACGCGACGCTGTTCGCGGAAGCGATTGCACCGGCCGGAAGCGCGGCGCTCGTCAAGCGCTATCGCCGCGTGCGCATTCCGCGGCTCATTGCTGGTGAGCCCCGCAGCGTCTTCGTGCTCTCGCGCGTGACGCTGGGGGCCGACGTGGCGGTGACCAGCGTGATCCTGGACGCAGCCAAGCGCCGCTTTCCGGAAGCGGCCATCTACTTGGTGGGACCGCGCAAGAACTGGGAGATGTTCTCCGCCGATCCGCGCATCCTGCACCTGCCGGTGAACTATCGCCGCGGAACGCTACGCGAGCGTCTGGCCACCGGGCCGGAGTTGCGGGAAGCGCTGGCCGTACCCGAGAGCGTCGTCATCGATCCCGATTCGCGGCTGACGCAGCTTGGCTTGCTCCCAGTGTGTCCCGAGGAACGCTACCACTTCTTCGAAAGCCGCGCTTATGGCGGCGGCGGTGACGCCCCCTTGCCGGTTTTGACCCGCAGTTGGGCGGAGCAAACATTCGGCATTCCGGACGCCCGCCCGTTCGTAGCGGCAGGACAGGCCTCCGGCCTGTCCCCCTCCGGTATAGCCATCAGTCTGGGCGTCGGCGAAAATTGCGCCAAACGAATAGCCGATCCGTTCGAAGCAGAACTGATCGCCCTGCTGGCACAGACCGAACACCCGCTAACCATCGACCAAGGCGCGGGAGGCGAAGAAGCCCAGCGCGTGGAACGAGCCATAACCCAGTCCGGCGCTACCGTTCACCGCTGGACCGGCTCCTTCGCGGGCTTCGCATCCATCGTCGCAAGCAGCCGATTGTATGTAGGGTACGATTCGGCCGGACAGCATGTGGCGGCGGCCTGCGGCGTTCCGCTCATCAGCGTGTTTGCGGGGTTCCCGTGCGCCCGCATGTTCGCGCGCTGGCGCCCAGCCGGACAGGTAATCCGCGTGGACGATCCGGACCCGGCAACTGCATTAGCTCACTTTAGGGCCGCGCTAAGCCTCTATGCCAGCCGCCAACAGTCACCCAGTTAGCCTCAGGGTAGAACATCGTTGTTCGCGGCCTGTCTCATTCGCCGATCGCTGGAAGGCTTACTTTACCGGAAACGTCACCGACCCGACCGCGTTTGTGTTCTCATCCAGGATGATCACCCGGACCTGCTGCACCGCGTCGGTTGTGGGGTGGTCCTGCGAGAGAGGAATGCCTTCCTTCATCACCGCGTCGTGCTGTGCGGCCGTCAGTTCGAACGGGTAGCTCGCAACACTCGGGTCGCCGAGCGTGCCGGATGCGCCGCGATCGGAAACCAGGAAATATACGGCGCCCGTAAACTTGCCGCCTTGCTCGTGCAGCAGGATATCGGACGCTTTGATGCGCACCTCCAGATGCACGCCTTTTCCGCTTTCCGCGGGCGAGATTTTCGTGCGCAGGCCGATCCCGGCATCGTCCGAAGGGCTTTGAAACGCCGCGATCAGTATCCCTTTCATCCGGTCGGCCCCCGGCCGCGAATCCGGCAGCGCATAATAACGCTGCCTGGATTGAATCTTGACTCCGGCCCGCTCGCAGGTGATGCGGATCTGGTGCCACTTGCTATCCCAGTTCGCCGCCGACGGATCGTAGGCGATCGAGTAACTGTACACCGCGTTCCGGGAAATCTGCTTTAGAACGGCGCGAATGTCTTCCCGAAAATAGGCGTGGCCGCCGGACAACAGGGCCATTTGCTCCAGGTCGCGGTTCACGTCCGGATTTAGGTCGCGGCTGTACGAAAGGGGATTCACCGCCGTGCTCTCGCCTTCCAGCGTTACTGCCAAGTGCGGCACGTAGAGCGCGCACTCCACCCAATCGCCGTTGCAGGGATGCTTGGTGTTATAAACGTTCTGCACGCCGTCGGTAATCCACACGATATCCCGGCGGCCGGGATACCCCGCCAGTTGGCTGCCCAGATCTTCGAGGGCCTTATAGGTCTTCTTAACCTCGTCTTCCATGCCGGACTGTACCGGCCGGGCATGGCTGGCGGCCTTCATCACCTTGTCCAGCGTGGCGGCCACGTCTTTGGGCCATGTCTTATCGTCCGGAGACTTCGGACCGAAAGAATGAATGGGAACCAGCACGCCCTCCAGGTTGAGCACATAGAAGTACACGTTCTCGCCGGACTCGAGTTGCGGCAGCGCTTTGTCAAGCTCTTTCCAGTTGTCCAGCCGATCGGCTTGGTTCTCGTTGATCATATCGAAGAGCACGACCGTGGCGTGCGGCATTGCGCCGTCGGGCCGGTTGGTGTACTCCAGCGGCGGCAGGGGCGCAGCCGGTTCGACGGCGGGCTTATGGAAAGCGAATATGGTTTGCGGCTTGCCTTGGTCAACGATCTTGAAATCGGCGGCTGTAAGGTCGGTCACAGGCTGGCCGCTGGCGTCCAGCGCGACCGGATAGAGGCGAAGGAGGGGCGGCGGCAGCGCAGGAGCTTGTGCCAAAAGTGCGGACGCGGTCGCGGCGGCCAAGGCGATGGAGCCAAGCAGTGTCTTGGATTTCGGCATATTAGACAACACAGTGTACCTCCGAGCGATAGGGAGTGGCGAAAAGGAAGGTCACCGGAAGCCCCCTTCGCCGCGCAGGGGCACGAAGCGGCAGAAAGTGGCTACGCGATCGTGAGTGCCGCCGTCCGATTTTACGATCAACCGCAGTTCCTGGCCGCGTCTGTCGCCCACCGGAATCACCAGGCGGCCAGGGTCGCCGAGTTGCGCCAGCAGAGGCTCCGGAATATCCGGCGCGGCTGCGGCAACCGAGATGCCTGCGTACGGCGCGGCTGCCGGCCAACCCTGCGATCCATCGCCCCGCACCACCGTGACATTGCCGCCAAGTCCGGTCCGCAACAGGTTCTGTTCGGCCTGGCGCGCCAGGGCGGGGATGATTTCTATGCACACCACGCGTGCCGCCAGTGCACCCAGCACGGCGGCGTGATAGCCCGAACCGCCACCCACATCCAGCACGGTTTCCGTGCCCGTCAATTCCAGCAGCTCAGCCATCAGCGCGATCATGTAAGGCTGCGAAATGCTCTGCCCGTATGCGATCTGCAGCGGCTCATCCTGGTAGCTGCACACACGGCAATCGTGCGGCACGAATTCCTCGCGCGGGATGGCCAGCATGGCATCCAGGACGCGCGGGTCGCGGATGCCGCGCTTGCGGAGCTGCCGGTCCACCATGCGGCGGCGCTCGGACGGCCAATCGGGAATCATTGTGGCTCCCCCATTATTATAGTGTTGTGCATGAATTGGGGCGGTCCCGCCGGATTGCGGGCGACGCCTCGTCGGCTATCACCGATAGGCTTCCCACATCCGCGCGGCCCTAGAGCGGGATAATAGGACGAATGGCGCGCCAAATCACTCTGATACCGGGAGACGGGATCGGACCGGAAGTGGCCGAGGCCACCGCACGCGCGGTGGAAGCCACCGGGGTGGCTGTGGAATGGGAACGCGTGGAGGCTGGCGCGAAGGCCCTGGAAGACCTCGGGCAGTTGCTTCCGGACGACGTGTTCGCTTCCCTCGAGTGTACCCGCGTGGGTCTGAAGGGTCCCACGGCCACACCCATCGGCGGCGGGCACCAGAGCATCAACGTGGCCCTGCGCAAGAAGCTGGGGCTGTACGTGAATTTCCGCCCCGTGCGCATGTTGCCGGGCTTGAAGACGCGCTTCAGCGACCTCGCGCTGGATTTGGCCATCTTCCGCGAGAATACCGAGGATCTGTACTCCGGTCTGGAACACGAAGTGATTCCGGACGTGGTGGAAAGCCTCAAGATCATCACTAAGACTGCCTCCATGCGTATCGCGCGGGCTGCCTTCGAATGGGCGCGGCGGGAAGGCCGGCGGAAAGTCACCGCCATCCACAAGGCCAATATCATGAAGATGAGCGACGGCCTGTTTTTGAAGTGCTGCAGGGCGGTGTCGGGCGAATACGGCGAGATTCAGTATACGGAATTAATCGTGGACAACGCCTGCATGCAACTGGTGATGCGGCCGGAGACCTTCGACGTGCTGGTGCTGCCGAACTTGTATGGGGATATTGTTTCGGACCTGGCGGCCGGCCTCGTGGGCGGGCTGGGTATCGTGCCAGGGGCCAATATCGGCGATCGTCATGCGGTCTTTGAAGCGGTGCATGGCACCGCGCCGGATATCGCGGGAAAGGGCATGGCTAACCCCACTGCGCTGATGCAATCGGCCGCATTGATGCTGGCGCATATCGGAGAGCGTCCCGCCGCGCAAAAGCTGCAGGGCGCCGTGGAACGTATTTACGCGGAGGGGAGGCACCTGACCAGGGATGTGGGCGGCACGGCCGGCACGGCTGAATTTACCAACGCCATTATCGCCGCCATGTGACCGCTCTTTGGCGGAGCGCCGGCGCCCATGCGGGAGTACGAGACAGTCTCCCGCGACTGATCCTTGTGGGCAGGTTGCCAACCTGCAGGCCGATTGTTAATCGGCCCTTTTTTTTTGGTGCGAGGACAGTAGACGTGAATGTGGTGGGGCAGGCGGTTGCGCCTGCCAAGACGAGCGAAGCTGGTTCTCCCGCTTCTCAAAAGCAATGTGAGCGCAACCAAGTCATGCATCTCCGTATGTTCTGCCTGAGCGGCTTAGAGCGCGCGCAAAGCACGACCGATCAGTTCAGCCGATGCCTGGATTCCGGCCACCGCGCCGGTCATGCCGGCTCCATTCGCGTGTCTATTTTCTGTGCGTCGACAGTGGGCGCACCCCCTCTCGTCCGCGGAGACCCCTGGGTTAACCCTTCTCCAGGATCAAGCACACAATCGCACACTCCGGCTTCTCGGCTTCTCCGCCTCCTTTACGCCGAAACAAGAATAGTGCATAATGTTTTTATGCCGTAAGGCGAAGGAGCATCTGCGTGAAGTATCATCCCATCGGCGACATGAAGTGCCCATTCTGCGGACAACTCAATTTGGTCTACAAGCGCCCCGGGCTTAGCGGCGACGTGTACCGCTGCGCCGCGGAGTTGGGCGGCTGCGAGCGCACCATCGTGCACCGCAGACGCAAGGGAGACGCGCGCTGCGGCGTCGTGGCCGTACTGAATTTCGGACACGTCGGCCAGTGGAATCCGTGTATGCAGGCCACCCAGGGGTCCCCGCCTGCCGCCGAAAAGCGCTAGTCCAGGCATCGCCGGCAGGGGTTTGCTAGAATTGAATTGAAATGACCCCGCTTGACGAGTTAGAACGCCAGTACGCTCCCATACGCGAACAGGCCTTGGCCGTGCGGAGGTATCTTTGACGTCCCCGCGCTGAAATCCAAACTCCAGGAAACAGAAGAGCAGACCGCCGCGCCAGGGTTCTGGAACCAGCCTGGCAAGAGCCAGAAGATCATGCAGCAGCGCAAGCGCATCGAGGAGAGCCTTGGCAACGAGCAGCGCATCGCCGCGCTTACCTCCGACCTCGACACGATGTTCGAACTGGCGCGCGAGGGCGAAAACGTCAACGGCGATATCGAGCGCGATCTGCAAACCTTCGCGCAGTTCATCGACCGCGTGGAAACCGCCATGCTACTCTCCGGCGAAAACGACCAGCGCAGCGCCATCATGACCATCCATCCCGGCGCCGGCGGCACCGAAAGCCAGGACTGGGCCGAGATGCTGCTGCGCATGTATCTGCGCTGGGCGGAGCGCGATGGCTTCGCCACCGTAATCACGGACCGGCTGGAAGGCGAAGGCGCCGGCATCAAGTCCGTCACCTTCGAAATCAACGGCGAAAACGCGTACGGCATGCTGCAATCCGAGATCGGCGTACACCGCCTCGTGCGCATCTCGCCCTTCGATGCGAACGCTCGCCGCCACACTTCATTCGCCTCCGTGTTCGTTTATCCGCAGGTGGATGACGAAATCAAGATCGATATCAAGCCGGACGATCTGCGCATCGATACGTTCCGTTCCGGCGGCGCGGGCGGCCAGCACGTCAACATGACCGATTCCGCGGTGCGCATCGTGCACCTTCCCACCAACATCGTGGTGCAGTGCCAGAATGAGCGCTCGCAGCACAAGAACCGCGATAGCGCCATGAAGCAGCTTCGCGCGCGCCTGTATGAGTTCGAGCTGGAGAAGAAACGCGTAGAGGCCGCTAAAACCGAGGCTACCAAGCTGGATATCAACTTCGGCAGCCAGATCCGCAGCTACGTGCTGGCGCCCTACCGCATGATCAAGGATCACCGCACCAAGCTGGCCATTGGCGATGTGGACCGCGTGCTGGAAGGCGATCTCGAGCCGCTCATCCACGCTTACCTGGTCTTCCGCAAGACGGGCAAGATTGCGGGCGATGCCAAGGACGAGCTGCCGGAGTGACGCCGGAAGCAGCGATGCTCGAACGGGCGGCGGCCTTGATTCGCGGCGGCGGGCTGGTCGCCTTCCCTACCGAAACAGTCTACGGCCTGGGCGCCAACGCTTTCGATGCCGTGGCTGTGGCGCGCATCTTCACGGCGAAAGGGCGGCCGCTCCAGAGTCCGCTGATCGTGCATGTGGATTCGATCGAGATGGCGCGTACCCTGGTCCTGGAATGGCCCGAACCCGCCGATCGCCTCGCGCGCCGATATTGGCCCGGACCTTTGACCCTGGTCCTGCCGAAACAGCCATCGATTCCCGATATTGTGACCGCGGGACTCGCTACGGTCGGGTTGCGCGTGCCGTCTCATCCGCTGGCGCTCGCGCTGATCCGCTCGGCCGGCCTACCGATAGCCGCGCCCAGCGCCAATCCCTTTACGCTGCTTTCCCCCACCACCGCCGAACACGTCCGCCAATCGCTGGGCAACGCGGTTGATTTGGTTCTCGATGGCGGTCCAGCCACCGTAGGCATCGAATCGACGGTGCTGTCGCTGGCCGGCCCGGAGCCAGTATTGCTGCGGCCCGGCGTGATTCCGCTGCCGGAGATCGAGGCGCTGGTTGGTCGCGTGCGCGTCGCGGAAGGCGCCGCGGCCGGAGCGCATCCATCACCGGGTATGCATGCGCAACATTACCGCCCGCGCACACCACTCTTGCTGCTGGCGCCCGGCGATCCTCCGCCCGGCGGAACCGGCGAATGGTTGCGCCTCGGCCGCGAGATGCCCGCGGAACCCGCCGCCTACGCCGCGGCGCTGTATGCCGCCTTGCACCGGCTGGATCTCCGGAATGCGGACTGGATCGCGGTGGAACGGCCGCCGGACACCCCCGAATGGGCCGGCGTCCTGGACCGCCTCACGCGCGCTTCTGCGCCGCATTCAGCGTTTGCATCTCATCCAGAATCGTCCGCACCACCACATCGTCCCCCACCGCGGAATTAATCATCAGGTGATACAGGTGCCTGCTGGGCCACTCTTTCCCGAAATATTTCTTCACAAAAGTGGCGCGTTCCTGGTCGATGGCCCCCACCAGTTCGACCGCCTCCGCCTCGCTCTTGCCGAGCGCGCGCACGCGCCGGATCTTCTCTTCCAGCGGCGCATACACGAACACGTGAAAACTGTCTGACCGGTCCCGCAGCAGATACGGCGCGCCCCGGCCGACGATCACGCAACTGCCCGCGGCCGCCGCGCCTTCGATCACGCGCTGCATGAAGACCACCATGCTGTCCGCGTCCAGATTCTCCAGGCCGTTCACCGGCAGGCTGCGTTCGTGGCTGCCGCGCATGAATACTTTCATCAGCCGGTAGAATAGCGGATCCACGCGCTCCTCAAGCCGCGCCACCGAACCTTGATCGCAGCGCGCCAGGCGCGCAATTTCCGCGGTCAGCGCCTGGTCCCACACCTTCCAACCCAGTTGCTCCGCGAGCTTCTGCGCGATGGCGGAGCCGCCCGCGCCGTACTCCCGCTCCATGGTGACGATGCGGATCATGCGGGCTCAAGCCCTCTGCGCGGTCCAGCGCGCCTGCCCATACTCGCCCAGTTTAACGACGCCTTCTATCCGGTTGCCCGCCACGTCGCCTGAGAATTCGTAGTGCAGCGTGGCGCCTTCAATGCGCTGACTGCTGCGGATTGTAACGCGGCGGCCTTCCACGGCGCCCGTCAGCTTCCCGGACAAAATATCGCCGCGATGCACGCCAGCCAGTTTACCCTCGTGCTGCTCGATGGTGAAGTGGTGGTGGGACGATCCCGAGATGAAAGTCAGGTCCGCTACCCACGCCCCGGTGACGTCCACGCTGGCCGCTTCTAGCTCGGGAACCGTGATGTGCGGCGGATTCACCAGCAGCTTCCGAATGGCTGCGGCCGCGATCTTGTCGTCCCCCGGCATCATCATGTAGGGCATGATCGTGACCGAACTCGGGCTATTATCGCGGCGCGTGCCGCTGCCCTCGTTCACCGCGATGCGCGGCTGCCCATGCCATAGCAGGTCTTCCATCTCCGTGCCGGTGATGCCGACGCGAGCGGTATCCCAATTAAGCCGCAATCGCGGGGCATGGTTCGAAAGATCTTCCGGCAGCAGAGTTTCGCTGGTCACGCCGGGCGCCTGCGTGGCTTGCGCGGCGATAGTGTCAAGCCACCCTTGCCACTGCTTCCATTCCGCGTCATGGTCGCGCTTTACCCACATCTCGACCGCCGCCAGCATCCCCATGATCTCTTCTTTGCCAACCTTCAATGAGCGGCCGAAAGTGTGGTGCGGCGCGCTGTTGATCCACGCCGCCCGCACCAAGTCCTTTTGCCCCAGCAGCAGGCCGGCCGCCTGCGGACCGCGCAGGCATTTGCCGCCGCTGTAAGCCACCATGTTCGCGCCATGCGCCAGGTGAATGTTTGGAATGGTCAGCGTCTCGGCGGCTGCATCCACGATCACCGGGACGCCCTTGCGCCGCGCCATCGCGCAGGCATTCTCGATCGACAACTCGCCCTTTTCCGCGGCCGGGCAGGAGAGGATCATCACCATGGCTGTTTGTGGCGACAGTGCGGCTTCGAACTCCGCGGCGGTTTCCACCTCCACCATCTTCACGCCCAGCATACGCACGGCGTGGTCGTATTCGTTGCGCGAATAGCGCGGCACGACTACCTCGTTCTTCAGCCCGGTCAGATTGGGCACCCGCTGCATCTTTTCCGGATCTCCGCCAGAGATGCAAGCGGAAGTGGCGTGCGTCAGCGCGGCAGCGCATCCCGCCGTGACAATCCCCCATTCGGCCTTGGTCAGTTCCGCCAGGCGCTGCCCCACCGCCTCCATCAGCTCGTCCATGTGGACGTAAGCGTGCGACGCCTGTTCCATGGCGCGCTTTACCTCGGGCAAGGTCTGCGATCCGGTGATGATAGTGTACGTGCCCCGGCAGTTCACGATCGGCGTCACGCCGATCGACTCGTACAGATTGCCGCCTAATTCGAGGGCGCGCGCCGGCGCGGCCAAAACCGGTTCCGGGATAGATGCGGATACTCCCGCGGCGGCCAGCGCTGCCCCCGAGCGGAACAGCCCGCGGCGGCTCATTTTCGTTGATGGCATGGAAGCCCCTCCACTAAGGTGATGCTAATCGGTTGGGGGGCGGAATGCAAGGCGACAAGGGAGTGGCGCCAGACAATCCGCCATTCTCAGCGTTCCGCGCCGGGATTGCCGGTAGGCGGTGGGGCGGGAATTCGTCATCCCGTCGAACGGTCTTCCATCGCCGCCGGCGAATTTGTCATCGATGTTCAGACACCGAACCTTCCGCCATCGGCAACTTGGACAGATTGGCATTTATGCCCTCGAATGTATCGCATCGCGACATGTACGCGAACGGCGGCCCATTTTGAACCCAAAAAACGAGGGTATCGCCCGATTAAGTGCCCTCCTACTTTTCCTGCCAGGCGCTCATTTGCGGCACACGGCGGAGCCACGGGCCGGAGATCGATGGGCGGGGTTGCGTTTGGAGCGCGATTTGCCCGTCAAGCCTTGGCAGGCGGAAGCGCCTGCCCTCCCGGCCTGTCCTTCGCAGTGCCAGAATATAAAGTTGCAATCAATGCCCACCGTCTTCATCTCCTCCACCTCCGAAGACCTCAAGCCCTACCGCGACGCCGCGCGCGACGCGGCCATCGGCGCAGGTCTCCTCCCGACAATGATGGAGTACTTCCCCGCGACCGGCCGTCCATCCCTCCCCGAATGCCTCCGCAAAGTATCGCAAGCCGACTTGGTCGTAGCCATCGTGGCCCACCGCTACGGCTGGGTGCCACCCGACCAGCCCGCCGGCGAATACAAAAGCATCACCTGGCTCGAATGCGAGCACGCGGAGCGCGAGGGCAAACTCGTGCTGGGCCTCCTAGTAGACCCCGCCATCGATTGGCCCGTCCAACTCAAAGAATCCTACCGCGTCACCGCCGCCATCGAAGACGGGACCTTCACCCCCACCCTGGCCGAAGAAGTCCAGCGCAACATCGCAAACCTCGCAAAATTCAAACAGTGGCTCAGCCGCAACCTTCGACCCACGTTTCAAAACCCCCACGACCTGCGCCACAAAATCGAGATTGCTCTGCGCGAATGGCGCGGCGAAATCCCAACGGTCGAGGGCGATCCTGCAAAGTACCTCGACTCCCTCCGCAAAGAAACGGCGTTCATCGATATCCGCGGCCTCCAAGTCGGCACCGGCAAAGCCTTTCGCTTCCCGATCGAGGACCTCTACATCCCGCTGACCACCGCGGCCGCGCCGGACGGGCGAGGCGAGCTTGCCATCCGCGAACCCGTCCGCCTCGAAGACGCGCTCAAGCAGCCGCGGCTAGTCATCACCGGCGATCCTGGAGCCGGCAAGACCACCTTCCTTCGCCACATCGCCTTTAAGATGTGCGCCGACTCGCATAATGCGACCACGCACTTCCCGGTCCTGATCCGCATCGCCGAACTGGCGGAGCACATCCGCACCTGCCGCCACCGGCGCGAAGGTCCGACCATCGAGGCAGCGCCCACTTGGCTCCCGCACTGCCTCGCCGCCCGCGGCGCACAATTCAATTGGGGCCTCGATGCCCCCTTTTTCGAGCGCAAACTGAGATCGGGCGAAGCGGCCGTCCTGCTCGACGGGCTGGACGAAGCGCCCAACCGGACCGAGCGTGAAGCCATGTCCCGTCTGCTGGAGAACGCCACGCGCGCCTACGGCAAATGCAGCTTCGTGGTGACCACCCGCCCGCTGGCCTATCAGGGCCAAGCCGTGCTGGCCGATTTCGAAACCGCCAATATCGCCCCGCTGGAACCAGATGCGATCGACACGTTTCTGGAACGCTGGTGTGGCGCACTGTTTTCCGAAAATCCCGCCAGCTCCGCCAGCCACCTCGCCGAGCTGAGCGGCGCACTCCGCGCCCGCGCCGAGATCCGCCGCATGGCGCGCAACCCGGTGATGCTCACGGCGCTGGCCGTGGTGCACTGGAACGAGCGCCGCCTGCCCGAACAGCGCGCCGACCTCTATGATTCGATCCTCATCTGGCTGGCCCGCTCCCGCGAGCAGAGGCCGGACCGTCCCACCGCCGAGCGCTGCCTGATGCTGCTCCAGCAGCTTGCGTTGGCCATGCAGAATGCGCCCAAAGGCCGGGCCGTGCAAGTGAGCAAAGGATGGGCCGCCGATGCGCTCGCCCCGCACTTCCGCGAAGTGCCCGAGGCGGAACGCCGGCCGCGGGCTTTGGCTTTTCTTGAAGAAGAAGAGATCGATAGCGGCATTATCGTCAGCCGCGCCACCGACGTCGCCTTCCGGCATCTGACTTTCCAGGAGTACTTGGCGGCCAAGGCCATTGCGGGAATGCCGGACGTAGCCCAGCAGGAGCTCCTGCTGGCTGGGCACACGATTTACAAACCAGAATGGCGCGAGGTTGCACAACTGCTGGGAGGCGTACTGTACCGTCAAGGTCTGGAAAAAGTAGACGGCCTAGTCTCAGCGATCTTGGCGGCGCCGCGACAGTCAGGGAGGGTTCTGGCGGAGGAGGCGCGCTGCGCTGGACTGCTGGGGGCCATCGTGCGCGACCTCCGCCCGTTTAACTACCAGCCTGCCGACCCGCGCTATCAGCGGACGATGGACGCGGTACTCAGCATCTTCGACGCGGACAAGGCGTACACCGTCGCATTTCCCGTGCGGCTGGAGGCCGCCGAGGCCCTGGGCCAAGCCGGCGATCCGCGGCTACGCCAGGACAACTGGATCACAATCGAAGGCGGCGGGCCGAAGCGCGTGAAGCCATTTCAGATCGGGCGCTATCCGGTCACCGTTGAAGAGTTCGGTCGCTTCGTAGAGGACGAAGGATACCAAAACGAGCGCTCGTGGAGGGCTGGCGGATACGGCGAAAACACCGCGCCCGAGAACTGGGGCGAGCAGATCCAACATCCCAACAGGCCGGTCACTGGCGTGAGCTGGCATGAGGCGATGGCCTTTTGCGCCTGGGCTGGCGTACGATTGCCGAGCTCCGCGGAGTGGGGCCGCGCGGCCGCGGGGTTCGACGGGAGGATTTACCCGTGGGGAAACGACAGTCCGGACGAGAAAAAAGCGAACTTCGATATGAAGGTAGGGCACCCCACGCCAGTTGGGCTGTTCCCCGCCGGCGCGACGCCGGAAGGCGTTGCGGACATGGCGGGCAATGTGTCCGAGTGGGTGGAGGATTGGCACGACCGGGAAAAGACGCGCGTGTTGCGTGGTGGTTCGTTCGGGAGCGACGACGTTGCTTCCTGGAGCCTCCATAGCGCCGGTCGCGACGGGCGGCACCCAAGTGTCAGGGACGACGACATCGGCTTTCGCTGCGCCCGCGACCTCGCCGCCTGATTCCATCTCCATGGGGGGGCAAGCCTTCAGGTCTGGGGCGGGTATGCGCACACCTCCAACCCAGCGTGAAGAACCGGCTAATGCCAGCTCGGCTCAGGCGAAGCGAGGTCTGTGCCTCTCGGCATTCCCCGTGACGCGTTCCTGCTTCATTCGCGAAGCGGTTACAACTACTCGCAACACACCCGCGAAGAAGGCCAAAGCGCCGACAGTGATGGCAATTGTGGACAGGGAATGCATCGCGTCACTCCTCAACGACTAGAATAGCACCAAATCCGGCTAACAACGCGGCAATCGAAAATCCCTTTGACTGTTCTATCAAGAAATCCATGTCCACAGCCTGTTTTTGGCTCCTCAGGGACAAGACAGACATGAACTGAACCGTGGAAAGGACCACCAGGACAACGCACGCGAGCAGGAGGAACAACTGGAAAGCGCCTGGGCTCGTTCGCCTGGCCCAAAGCCCCGAGACGATTCTTCCAAGAGCATCCGCTCCGATGGCAGCCACTACAAGAAAGGCCTGTCCATCGCCCAATAATAGATCGGCCCCAGGACGGCCGCCTTCAAATCTAACAAGGAAAAACACCGCTGCCAACGGAAGAACAGTGAAACCCACGACGAAAACCGTCCACAGCATCACGGCTATCACTCGTGCCCGTACCCATCTGCTCGCGTCGCTCATTTCGAACCGCGTTGGTGCGTACACGATTATAACTCCCCATGACTCCGCCCCCCGCTTAAGTAGGCTGCACCGTCTGCCGCGTGCGAAGCAAAGTGCGCGGCGTCTGATCCACGGAAACGTGGTACGATTTCGCAGAAGAATGGGGCGTGCGGTCTAAGGTGCGAGTGTTGCGCGGGGGTTCG